>Ga0315543_1000318_pt1 | contig 61188 bp, 44 predicted proteins | sample SalMarSW160210MG_2_FD_203098 | JGI IMG/M metagenome (GOLD analysis project Ga0315543, IMG submission 203098) | Salt marsh sediment microbial communities from the Plum Island Ecosystem LTER, Massachusetts, United States - Salt Marsh Sediment SW1601-210 ... | reverse complement strand
CCCCTCTGGTAAAGGAAGCACTATCGATGGCCTACTGGCGCCGAAAGCCCGAAAAAGGTTTAATCCACCACTCCGATCGTGGGAGTCAATATGCCGGTGACGATTGCCAAAAATTATTAGAACAATACGGCATGGTTTGCAGCATGAGCCGAAAGGCCGACTGCTGGGACAATGCCGTAGTGGAAAGTTTTTTCCACTCCCTTAAAACCGAATGGATTGCTGAAATCATTTATAAAACTAGAGACGAGGCAAGAAGTGATGTAATTAGGTATATTGAAATGTTTTATAATAGTCATCGTCTCCACTCGTTTTTAGGATACAAAAACCCACATGCTTTTGAGAATAATTTCTCTTTGGCAAAAGTCGCTTAACTGGGTGTCCGTTTTTACTTGACCAGATCATGATACAGACGATGAACTGGATAAACGTTTTCGATCAATGATGAAAGATATAACACAGCTTATGGGGCAATTCACTGAGGCGGCAGAGCGCCTTATTGCTGAAGTGCTTGTGACGATGGGGTGGACTGCAGAAATACGCGAATAAAAATGGGCAATTAATAATAGGTTCCTTTGTGGACTCACTATGCCCATAACATTTCACTGAAAAGGACAGGCCATTAATTCGTCGAATTATTCTTTTGAGTTTTGCAGCGTTATTTATTACAAAGAGCTTATGCTGGTGTGCCCCGCCTGCCCGTTAGTTCAGCGTTAGGCTCAAGGAACATGACGAAACCTAAAGGAAAAAGAGTGTGATAGGTAAAACCAAGAAAATGGTGAGAAGCTTAGTCAAAAAATGTGGATACGAGATAGTTCGTTTCAATACCCCTGTCAGCCATTTCCACTCAAACCGCTACTTACGTCTTAATTCACGAAGGCTGGAGCACCTCGCAAGTTTAAGAATATTAGTAGCAAGAATGTCGGTTCTAGAGGTTGGTGCAGGTATCGGAGATCATTCTCATTATTACATAGATAGGGGGTGCAAAATAACCATCACTGAAGCAAGGTTTGAAAATCTCCAATACTTAAGAAATCGTTATCCGGGCTACAATGTTCAGTTTCTGGATATGGACCGTCCTACTCACATCGACGGTTCTCCATTTGATGTAGTTCACTGTTACGGAATCGTGCATCACTTGGGTAATCCCGAACAAGCTTTGGAGTTTATAAGTCGCAACACTGCAAGAATACTGTTCCTGGAAACACGCGTCTCATTCGGGGAAAGCGAAGAGAGAAATATCGTTAGGGAGCCGCAAAGCGACCCTACTCAAGCATACTCTGGGATTGGATGCAGGCCAACAAGGCCATGGTTGTTCAATCAGTTGCAAGAACTTTTTGAGTATGTCTATCTTCCCAAGACTCAGCCAAACCACGAGGAGTTTCCAATAGACTGGAACACACCCGATAAGCATCAGGCTGATTCACAGAGCGCTATTTTCATTGCCTCCCGCGATAGGATAGAAAACGAGTTCCTAACGCAATCCTTGATCAATAAACAAGCACGACATGAATGACACCTAACATTTTAGTGCACAGGGCGCTCGGGACCTCGCGCCTGTGACCAAATCGTTATCGATAATGTTGATGGAAGAAGAAAAAGCCATAGAAAAGGCTCTAGAAGCTGCTAAAGAATGGGCAAGTATATTAGTGGAAGAACCGCTTGGTGAACTTGGTGGAATCTTATCAGACACCATAGGATATTGGCGACTCAAGAACCAAATAAACATCCTGCTTAAAGCAAAATGAGAACAGGAGGGTCAGGTCTTCATTCTTCACGCATCTTTATTTAGTACTGCTTGTAGATAGATGATTAATCCGAGGTCTGTCAAGAGTGAAGACGCGACCCCTATTTTTTCGCGATGGGCACGCATGGGAAGTTATTTTAATATTTAAGCTCGTCCCCTTTACTCCTTTACTCATCTCAAAAACCTTTGATATATCTGATATAGGTAAACCAATCTTCTGACAATTGAGCCGGCAGTTAAGCTCAGGAAGGCTTTTGCAAATTATCTAAAGATAACCGCTTCGCCCTCATCTATCCAGATAATTTAGACTCTTAGTCAAATTATAACAAATAACTTGACCTATTCTCCAAATTATCATATAAAATAACCCATGGAAAAGGCTCCCATAATAAAAAGAATTCAGGACATTAAACTCCCGGCCGATAGATCCGCTTTCCTCTGGGGTCCCAGAAAGACAGGCAAGACCACTCTTTTAAAGCAAAAGTTCCCTGATGCCTGCTGGATAGACCTTCTGGATCATGACATGTTTTTAGCACTCAGCCGGAAACCCACCGGTCTGCGTCAGATCCTGGAAGCACAATCTTCCAGGGTTGTTGTCATTGATGAAGTGCAAAAGGTTCCAAGTCTCATGGATGAAATTCACTGGCTTATAGAAAACAGAGATTACCAGTTCATACTTTCAGGCTCCAGCGCAAGGAAAGTGAAAAGGTCCACAGCGAATCTCCTTGGCGGCAGGGCATGGCGTTTTGAGCTTTACCCCCTTGTCACCCATGAACTCAAGGAAAAATTTCATCTGGAAAAGGCGCTTCTTTACGGACTTCTGCCTTCCCATTACCTCTCAACCGACAGTGAAATGGATTTGAGGTCCTATGTCTTTGATTATCTGAAAGAGGAGATACAGGCAGAGGCTCTTACTCGAAATGTACCGGCGTTTTCCAGATTTTTGGATTCCGCCGCCGCTACGAATGGTATGCTGCTTAACTATTCAAATGCTGCACGGGAAGCAGGAGTATCGGTCAAGACCATAAGGGAATATTACCAGATACTTGAAGACACACTCATAGGCCGTCAATTGCCTCCATGGAAAAAATCAAAAAAGAGGAGGTTGATAGAGACGTCCAAGTTTTATTTTTTTGATACAGGGATTGTCTCCGCACTTTTAAGTTATAAAACGCTTCATCCGGCCACTGACAATTTCGGACGAGCCTTTGAGCATTTTATCTTCCAAGAATGCTGGGCATACAGGCACTATAGCCGCTTGGATTTCCCGATTCATTTCTGGAGGACCGCCGCAGGATCGGAAGTGGATTTTGTTCTTGGCGACGCTGAAGTTGCGATAGAAATCAAATCCTCTGAAAATGCAGGTGATAAAACAACGGGTATTCATCTGTTCAAACAGGAATTTAAATGTAAAAACGCTTTCATTGTCTCAAGAGATCCAGTTCCAAGAAAAATATCCTCAGATATTACAGTGCTGCCCTGGAAAAACTTTTGTGAAATGCTCTGGGATGGTGAGATTATTTGACTCTAAAACAAAGGTCGTGGGAGAGAGCGTGATAAGAATTTTCACCATTTGGTCAGCTTTTATTTCTTTCTTATTGCATAATTCAAAACAAAACAATGGCGGAAAATAGGAAGAATACAAAAGAACAGGATGAATTATCCAGCCATTTAAAAGAGGCTGAACAGAAGATAAGGATCCTTTATGAGATTACCAGCTTTGTTTCGTCGCTTCTTCATTTGCAACATGTCCTGGATGCCATCGTTGATCTGCTTGTAAAGGAATTCAAACTTGACGCCTGTTCAATCCGCCAGCTGGACAGCAACGGCAATCTAAGGATAAAGAGCCACAGAGGATTGAGTGATGCATTTATAGAAAAATCTAGAAGAAAACCAACTGTTGACAGTTATTCAGGCGATTGTTTCCTTACAGGACGGATAGTTATTGTAAACGATGCAAGCCAGATAGATAAACCGATATCAACAAATCTTACCGTTGGGGAGAATATCAAATCATTTGCGCTCTGCCCGATAAAGATTGAAGGGGAGATCATAGGGGTGCTGGGCACTGCATCTAAGAAAAAAAACTATTTTCATGAACGCTTTAATGACATGATGCATATTGTCTCTAGCCAGATCGGGATTGCTATAAGGATCTCCCAATTATACGGAGATATCTATTCAATGAGTCAAGATCTCGAAAACAAGGTCAAAAAGCGTACCGCAGAACTGGAACAAAGAACTCAACAATTGATCGTTGCTGAAAGGCGTGCCGCATTGGGAGAAATGTCCAGCATGATAGCCCATGAGCTCCGTAATTCACTCATGATAGTGGGTGGCTTTACCAGAAGGCTTCATGAAAAAATGAATGACGAAGATGCGGATAAAAAAGACATCAAAATCATCATAGACGAAATCAGGGTGTTAGAAGACAAGGTCTCAAAGATTATAAACTTAGGGAAAATCAATAATGAACAGTAGTTGTTCCAGATAACAGTGCTCGGTTTTTTTCTGCTCAATTAGATCAAGCTTGAATTTTGATTTACAATGTTGTTTTGAGGATTAGAATATTCATCATGATTAAACACCCTATTAAAGTGACCACGTATTCCGGGTACAAGGCGAATGAGAGGCCGTCATCTTTTACTATTGGTGACCAGAGACTTGAGGTCCGGGATATCATATCCATGTGGGTGGAACCGGAGAAGGATTTCTTCAGGGTAATTGCTGAGGATCAGAAGGTATATACCATCAGCCGGCATCGGAAATCGGATCTGTGGTCTATTGAAAAGATTTCGGAAAAACAGAAAATTAATTTATGATATGGACGTAAAAAGCATATAATGATAGAAAAAAAGTAAAAGATTAATGGCGAATCGTATTCATGCCAATTAACCGCGGAGCGTTTGTGGTCAATAACACCACATAGATTGAGAGGTTATGTCGTGCAATTCTGGAGCTGGAAAATCTTGCTGGGCATCTCATTGATTGTAATGTCTGTTTTTGTCTATTTTTTACATTTTATGATATTTCGGGATCTACACCACATCTTCATTTACCTGATCGGGGATGTCGGTTTCGTGTTTATCGAAGTGCTCCTTGTGACGCTTGTCATCCATGGGCTGCTTGAGGAAAGAGAAAAGAGGGCTCGGTTGAATAAACTAAATATGGTCATCGGGGCCTTTTTCAGTGAGGTGGGCACGACACTGCTTGAGCTATTAGCAAGCAAAGACCCGGGGGTAAAGAGCCGGCAGGGGGATCTCGCCACGCAGGAAGAATCGCCAGAAGGGGTGTATAAGAAGTTTTTTAGATTTATAGGGAAACATAATTTTCTCATCGACCTCGATAACCCGGGATGGGAGGATCTGAAAAATCTCCTGGTGAACAAAAGGGAGTTCATGTTGAGGTTACTGGAAAACCCCAATTTGCTGGAACACGAGGCTTTCACGGATCTGCTGTGGGCGGTATTCCACCTTGCCGAGGAACTCGGGTTCCGGGAATCTATCGATGCCCTCCCGGAGTCGGACATTGAACACCTCTATGGAGATATTAACAGGGTTTACGGCCGGTTGGCTCGCGAGTGGCTGGCGTACATGAAACATTTAAAGGATAGCTATCCATACTTGTTTTCACTGGCACTGAGAACAAACCCCTTCAACCTCAGCGCATCGCCCGTAGTTGATAGTTGAGACTGTGGCAAAAGATTATCTGTAACCTGAATTTTGCAAGAGTCGAGTTTGCCGGAGATACAAGGCATCAAGCGCGCAGCTGTAGCACTTTACCGCAAGCGCTTGATAACGCAGTAGATCCGGTAAAATCGGCACCCCCGAAGGGTAAACAATCTTGAATATTTTTCTTATAGTTCATAATCACGCGAATGGTATTTATAGTTGTATGGTAAAAAAGCTGCAAGTTGCTTATTACTAACCTTTTTAACAACCATTCAAGATTGTTTATGCAAAATTTAGGTATGATATGTCCGGCGGTAACGCCTCTCCCTTGATCGACCTCTTCGGAAATGCCCCTCTTTATTTACTCATATCTCTTTAATTGAAACACCTTTCTGTTTTGCGCCGCGGAGATATAATAGAATTTATCCTGGGGGATATAGATATAGGGGACATCTTCCTCTCTCCGGAAAAGGAAATGGGAAAGGATCATACGGTTGGTGGCCCGCTGGCCTATAATCATTATGTTCTTTGAGGTATCGCTTAAATAAATGACCTTGTTGATACCACGATCAATCCTCTCCTTCATGGTGGCATAGCCCTCCCCTTCAGGGTAGATATAATTGTATTTATCCATTTTTCTGGCCCTGTAAACATGCGGCATTTCCCTTCTGATCTCCTCATAACTCATGCATTCACATATACCGCTGTCTATCTCATTAAACTCAGCCAGAGGAATTATGGCACATTCTTCCTGCAATGCCTTGATGGGCTCGGCAGTCTGAATCGTCCTTTTCTTGTCGCTGGTGAAAATCAAAGGAATCTTTTTTTTAGTGAAGTATTGCGCCAGTGCCTCGGCCTGCAGCACACCGTTCTTGGTCAAATCAGAATCGCCTCCTATCCTGTTTTCCAGATTGAAGTAGGTTTCTCCATGACGTATAAGGTAAAGGTGCTTGACCGTGTCAGTAACCAGTAAATCTCTTATCTGGTCATAATAGGGTATATTATCCCTGATCTCCTCCTGAAGAACCTTTTTGTACAGGGAATTCATTTTTATGAAATTGGCTTCTTTCCTGAGGGCTGTGTAGATAGGGGTGTAATAGGATATCCTTTCTTTAAAGCTGCTGATCGCCTGGCCGGTTGTCAGATGACCGAATTCCGGTGTCTGCACCTTTCTCCGGATACTTGCCTCAAGTATCTCTTCATTATTATTGATGCACTCGATGAAAAGAATGGGGTGATCACCTAAAAGGGACAGGATCTTTTTCCTTCTCGCCAGACTGGCATTGGTAGCGTCCAGTATGGCCACATTCCCGTTCCCCCTCAGGTATTCCCGAGCTCGTTCCAGATTGATAAGGGCAATCTTTTCCCTTAAAGCCGCTCCTTCTCTGTTTTCAGGATTATAAAAATCGGCAATGGATGTGTTATCGGGGATCAACTTGCGCCTCAGATCACCGTTATTGAATATTCTGGTCTTTATGTAATCATTTTTCAGGTCCTCTTTAATCTTGGTCGCAATGGTGGATTTTCCCCTTGCGGGCAAACCGACCATTACTATATATACCTTGTTATCTTTCATGAGATGATCTCTCTTATTTGGACCGACTACAAAATACCTAGTCGATAATTATAACCATAATTCTAACCGAAAATGTCTGATGCAGATTAATCTTTGGTATGATAGAACGAAATTATGATTGCTATCAACACTTTTTTGGCCGCCTATCTATTGATTTTTCTGATAAGTTCGGTCACGGACATAATCATCGCCTTAATTAACGGAGTTCATCTCCGAAGGCACGGCAGTTCAATACCACCCGGCTTTGAAGGAATCATAGACGCAGAGAAACTGGGGAAGATTAATGATTACACAATAGACAAAAACAGGCTCTATGTGGTAAGAACTATAGCCGGTAAGATTGTTTTTCTTTTTATTATATTTTCCGGGATGCTACCGTGGCTTTCGGAGATATTGAAAGGAACCCATCTTATATGGGCGGGACTCATATTCTTCACCGTCCCGGGCCTGGCAACCGCACTGGTCGACCTTCCCTTTGATTTCTATCATATCTTCAGTATTGAACAGAGATACGGCTTCAACACCAGGACAATAAAAACCTGGATTACCGACCTTCTAAAATCTCTTATCATAACAGCTATCCTGGGAGTAATTCTGTTGTCCGCGCTCCTGGTTATGGTCGGATATATGGGAGATTCATGGTGGATCTGGGCCTGGCTTGTCTTTTCTCTGTTTCAAATCTTAATATCTTTTCTCTATCCCTCGGTAATCGCACCCATCTTTAACAAGTTTACACCCATAAAGGATAATGAGCTTGATAATTCCATAAGCAGGCTTGCCCATAGGGAAGGTATTAATGTTAAAGGAATATTTAAGATGGACGCTGCAAAAAGAAGCCGGCATACCAATGCCTATTTCTCCGGTCTGGGTAAGAGTAAAAGGATCGTTCTTTATGACACATTATTGGAATCACATACTAATGAGGAGATACTGGCCGTCCTGGCGCATGAGATAGGACATCTGAAGAAAGGGCATATCAGGAAACATCTGATCATCAATTGTATCGCATCATTAATATTCTTTTTTCTGGCATCGCGGATGGTCTCGTGGGACTACCTGTATCAAAGCTTCGGATTCTCTTCCACCCCCTTCTATGCAGGATTGTTCCTGATCGCAATTGTATGGCAACCTGTGGGCTATTTGCTTTCACCATTTTCCATGGCTATATCAAGGAAATTTGAGGTAGAAGCGGATAGCCATGTTTACAGTGCCATAAAGACCACAAAGCCACTTATAAGCGCATTAAAGAAGATGGCACTGGACAACCTGTCCAATCTTCATCCTCACCCCCTCTATGTAAAATTTAATTACTCACACCCTCCCCTTCTGGAAAGGATTAAGACTCTTGAAAAAATAGGTTCATCCGGTTAATGAGTACGGAAAGGACTTTATATAAATACTTGGTTCGGCCCATGGGGTTCTCTTTGCGACAGGCGAACTTGTTTATGTGCAAGGCGTGGGCAATAAGCCGGAGGAGGCGGGCGGCGGGCTATTGGAATAGTATACCAGGACCGGAAGTCCGGCTATCATCTCAGAAGTTACCCGCCCGCCTGGCAGGCACCTTATGCTATTATCTTGCTTCTAACTTTTTCGCCGCTGCAAAGAGAGCCCCATGGGCCAAACATTATCAATTATCCAATAGTGGATAAGGGTTACACTTCTGACTTGAAATATTCAGGTTCGGGATTATAATATAAAATGATACGAGTTTTTGGTTCATCCGGTTAATGAGTACGCTAGGCAATGATATCTAAATATTTTGCGCTATATGGCCCATGGGGTTCTCTTTTAAGCGGCGAACTTGTTTATGTGCTATGACCCTGCACAAAACAAGACGAGGCGGGCGGGTAGCCTTTTCCAGACTTGGCCGGACTCGATGATTCTCTATTATCTCCTAAGTATTCCGCCCGCCTGGGTGGCACCTTACGTAATTAACTTGCTGTTAATGTTTTCGCCCCTTGAAAGAGAGCTCCATGGGCCATTAAGGTACTTATAATAGGGTTTAATCTTTTACTTCTTTACGTACTCATTAACCGGATGAAACAAGTTTTTTATAGGGAGGAGATCAATTGATGGAACCTGTATCAGCTTTAAGACAAAGATCCGAAGTCCTGGTCAATGATTTTGTGCGGAGCGTATATAACTGGATGTGTATAGGGCTCAGCCTCACAGGTCTTGTCGCCCTCTACGTATCAGAAAACAGCACTATGCAGCAACTGGTCTTCGGGAACAGCATTCTCTTTTTTGTCCTGATAATAGCAGAACTGGGCCTGGTGTTTTCCATAAGCGGTATGGTGAACAAAATGAGAGCGAGCACGGCCACCACTCTATTTGTCATCTATGCAGCACTGAACGGGGTGACCCTGTCATTTATTTTTCTGGTGTACGCACGCGCGTCCATTGTAAGCACCTTTTTCATCTGCGCGGCGACCTTCCTGGCATGCAGTGTCTATGGCTGGACCACAAAGAAAGACCTTACATCATGGGGCGGATTCCTGATGATGGGGCTGATCGGTATAATTATAGCTTCTCTGGTCAACATGTTCACTCATAGCAACGCTATGTATTATATAATCGGTTATATCGGAGTGATAGTCTTTGTGGGATTGACCGCCTATGACACCCAGAAACTGAAGAACATGGCCCTTAGCCAACCCGCCGGACTTGATGGCGAGGTGGTCAGAAAAGGGGCTATACTGGGCGCCCTATCCCTTTATCTGGATTTCGTCAACCTGTTTTTAATGCTGCTCAGAATCTTCGGCCAGAGGCGGGGTTAATATTCACCTTTCAAAACAGGCCTCCAAGGGATGCTATCCCACGGGGTTTTGATCCATGAAGCCCTCCTATCTTGAATTACACAGGAAAGGTATCCTTTCCAAAAGGGTCGAAGATGCCCTGAAACTCTTGGAATCCTGCAAATTATGCCCCCGTGAGTGTGGTGTCAATCGCCTGAAAGGGAAGACCGGTTACTGTAAAACAGGGAGAACCGCGAAGGTTGCCAGCTATAATCCTCATTTCGGTGAAGAGGGGCCTCTGGTAGGGACACATGGCTCTGGCACAATCTTTATCAGTTCATGCAACCTGCTTTGCAGTTTTTGTCAAAACTATGAAATAAGCCATCTGGGAGAAGGTGTCGAGACAGGCCCGGAAACGATGGCGGCGATGATGATTCAACTCGCGGAAATGGGCTGCCATAATATCAATTTCGTTACACCGACCCATGTTGTGCCCCAATTGCTGGAGGCCTTACTGATTGCCGTGGATCGCGGGCTTGATATTCCCCTTGTATATAACACCGGCGGTTATGACAAACCCGAGACCCTGGCAATCCTGGACGGTATAATTGATATATACATGCCTGATTTCAAATTCTGGGACGAAGAACAATCGGAAAAATACTGCGGGGCGCCTGATTACAGGGAAAAGGCCTCGGCCTCAATCCGGGAGATGCATAGACAGACAGGCGACTTGATACTGGATAAAAACGGGATAGCCATAAGAGGCCTGATCATAAGACATTTAGTAATGCCCAATAACGTGGCCGGCACCTCTAGTATTATGGATTTTATCGCTAAAGAGATATCCAGTAATACCTATATAAATGTGATGGATCAATACAGACCTTGCGGCAATGCGGGAAGGGACGACTTTATCAATCGTCGTTTAAGTCCGAATGAATTCAGGGAAGCAATGGATATGGCTAGGAAAGCGGGACTTGCTCGACTTGATCAGAGAGAAAGAATTCGGTTGGTGTTCAAACCATGACAGATGCCCAGAGGTGTTTTATAGTTGGGGATATCCACGGGTGCCTTGATATGCTGAAGGACCTGATGGCCAAGATAGACTGGCGCCCAGACAGGGACAGGTTGATTTTTCTGGGGGACTATATAGACCGCGGAGAAGATTCCAAAGGTGTAATTGATTTTTTGGTCGATCTAATGAACACCTCTCCCTATGTACAGGGGCTTATGGGAAATCACGAGAGCCTTTTTCTGAACTATCTTGAAGGCGATGAGGAGGACGAAGAGCTTTTTATTATAAATGGCGGAGCTACCACATTAAACAGTTACAGAAGGAATCGCCACACGCATATCCCCCAGGATCACATATCCTTTTTAAAATCCCTCAAGATTACGCTCGAACTTCATAATTATTATGTCGTCCACGCGGGTTTCAAGCCTGGGGTTGAAATCGACGAGCAATCCTTGGAGGATTGCCTGTGGATAAGGGAGCCATTTATCTTTTCCAACTATGATTTCGGGAAAATAGTCATATTCGGGCATACCCCCTTTCCCTTCCCCCTGGTGATGGATAACAAGATTGGACTGGACACAGGAGCTGTTTTCGGTAACAGTCTTACCTGTATGGAGATTCCGGGAAGAAAATTTCATTCGGTGGAGGCCTGATCTGTTGGCTGAGCAATCTTACGATGCATCCTCTATTGGGCTTACTTCAACCATTCCTGTAGAGATTATTATCGCGGCAGGCCTCAAACCGGTTGATATCAATAACATCTTTATAGGTTCGGAGAGGCCGGACCAACTTGTAAACCGGGCCGAGTCAGAAGGGTTTTCACATAATATATGCTCATGGATTAAGGGTATATTCTCCTCGGTTTCAGAGTTTGGTTTGAAAAATGTGATCGCCGTAACCGGCGGGGACTGCAGCAATACAGTCGCCCTGGCAGAGATACTTGCCCGCCGAGGAGTAAGGGTCATTCCCTTTGACTATCCGTTAAACCGGGACAGAGAACTTCTCAGGGCCCAGATGGAAAAGTTGCGTTTTATCCTCAAAACGACCTGGGAAGATATTGAATCCGCCAGGATTAGGCTCGACGGTATTAGAGCCAAGCTGAAGGAGCTTGACAGGCTCACATTCCAAGAAAATGTTATAACCGGCTTTGAAAACCATATCTTTTTGGTCTCCAGTTCTGATTTTAGATCCGATCCCGACCGTTTTGAAGAGGAACTGGATGAGCTCATCGCTGAAGCAGGGAAAAGAAGGCCGAGAAATGACGAGATAAGGCTTGGATTTCTGGGTGTACCACCCATATTTACTGGTTTTTACCAGTTCATAGAATCAAAAGGGGGCAGAGTAGTATATAATGAGGTGCAGAGACAGTTCAGCATGCCCTTCGACACTGAAGATCTCCTGGAGCGATATCTCCTCTATACCTACCCCTACGGAGCGCAGGGAAGGATCATCGACATACAAAAAGCCGTTACGGAACGCGATCTGGACGGGCTGATTCACTACACTCAGACCTTTTGTTTCAGGCAGCTGTATGACATTATCCTCAGGGAGCAATTGGACACGCCGATCCTCACCCTGGAAGGGGACAGGCCCGGCAAGATAGACAGCCAAACCGCCCTTCGCATAGAAGCCTTCATCGAGATGCTTCAAGGAAGGAAATAGCGCGGGCTTAATTGCCCTGTCTCTTCTCGCTTATAAAGGCTTCCGCCAGCTCCACATCCTTCCTGCTTCCAATGTATAAGGGGACCCTCTGGTGCAGATCCGTCGGCTGTATATCGAGTATGGGTCCATGACCGTCGCTGGCGTAACCGCCTGCCTGTTCTACTACCATGGCCAGGGGGTTTGCCTCCACCATCAGACGCAGTTTGCCGGATGGCTTTTTAGGGTCCTTGAGATCGGCGGGATACATGAAGATTCCACCCTTAAGCAGATTTCGATGGAAATCGGCAACCAAGCTGCCCACGTATCTGGCGGTATAGGGACGACCCGACTTCTTGTCCTTCGTCTTAAAATAATCTATAAGGGACCTTGTCTTTTCATCCCAGTAGGGATAATTGCTCTCATTCACGCTGTATATCTTGCCTTTTTCAGGGATACGGATGTCTTCATGGGAAAGGAGAAATTCACCCACACTCGGAAAAAGAGTGAAGCCGTGGACACCGTTTCCGGTGGTATAGACCATTATAGTACTTGAGCCGTAGATAAAATAACCCGCGGCCACTTGCTTTATGCCCGGTTGAAGCACTTCGTGGAGGAGGAAATTGATATCCGTCTCATCCCCTACCTTTTTATAGATGCCGAATATGGTTCCAATACTTATATTCACGTCTATATTGGAAGAACCGTCAAGGGGATCAAAGACCAGGATATAATTACCCTTGGGATACTGGGGAGGAATATCAATAAGGTCCGCGATTTCTTCGGAGCCCATGCAGCAAAGTTGTCCTATGTGCTGCATCCTCTCCACGATGATGCGGTTGGCAAACACATCGAGCTTCTGGACCGCCTCATCCTGGATGTTTATTTCCCCTGTGGATCCCAGGATGTCCACTAGACCTGCCTTATTTACGTCTTTTGATATCACCTTCGCAGCGACTATAAGTTCATAAAGGATGTGCGTAAAGGCACCGGTAGCCTCCGGCTTTTCCCTCTGCTGGTTCAATATATGCTGGGTAATGGTAGTGCCTAATCTCTTTGCCATTTCTATTCTCCTTTGTCTCTTGGAATTTAGAAAAAGGTTGCTGTCCTTTATAACCATATTTTAAAGTCGATTCCAGGAATCCTGAAAATCAGTCAGCCTGTCCTCCGCGGCACTGCGGAGAATGGACTAGCCTGGATATGTTTCTGCCCTGTCAACTCATGGGGTACTTTAGTAATCAACAAGCTATCATATAATATCTTAAATATTATTAATATAAAGGAGATAGGTTATATAGTCAAAATATTTTTAAGGTGAGATGACTGGAAATCATCAACGTTTAATGATAACATCCTTAAATTATACTTAATGCGTTACCGGTATGCGGGGTGAGGCCGAAGTGGGACCGGATGAACCAAGAATTGGATACCCCATTTCGGTCGGATAATATTAGGTGATTCTTCTAGCGGGTATTAAGAATATGACCTCTTCAAAACATGAACCTTTTATGGAGATACCTGAATTTATAATGGCTGCCGTCAAACGGCTCCAAAAGAGGGGTTTCGAGGCCTATATTGTGGGAGGCGCGGTAAGGGATATTTTTCTAGGTCGTCCCGCCACAGACTGGGACATTACCACCTCCGCCTCACCGGAAGAGATTAGATCATTATTTCACGATATAAGAAATTTTACTATAAAACACAACACAGTAACACTTGTCTATTCAGGCCATCATTATGAGGTTACAACCATGAGGGATTCAGGGGGCACGATTCCTGCTCTTGAAGAAGATCTCAAACACCGCGACTTTACCATAAACTCTATGGCCTATGATATAGATAATGATGTGGTCCTGGATCCCAACAAGGGCAGGGAGGATATACTCCGAAAGACGGTCAGGGCTGTGGGAAAACCTTATGAACGCTTCAACGAGGATCCTGTCCGTCTTTTGAGGGCGGTCAGGATGGCCTTGGAACTGGGTTTCAGTATAGAGAGCAGGACCATGGATGCAATCTACAGCATGTCCGATAGGCTGGCCTCTGTCGCCCCTGAAAGGGTCAGGGATGAATTAATAAAAATCCTTGTGAGCCGCAAACCTTCCCAAGGATTCAAAATCCTGAGGAAATCCGGTCTCCTGATCCATTTTCTCCCTGAACTACTTGAGGGTTTTATGAAAAAACAGAATTCTCATCATCGTTACACCATATACAGACATATAATGGAAACGATAGATAAATCGCCGCCTGATATCGTAATAAGGCTTACAGCCCTGTTGCATGATATTGCCAAACCCCGTGTTCGTCAAAAGATAAGAGGAGAATTTCGTTTTTTCAGACATGCTGAAGAAAGCGCCCGGCTTGGGCGTGAAATAATGGAACGACTCAGATTCAGCAAGGATATCATACATCAAGTCACTAACATGATTAGGTTGCACATGATTGATTATGAAAGCAATTGGAGCGACGGGGCGGTGCGACGCCTGATGCGCAACATCGGCCCTCGGGATATAGACCGAATGATCTCGTTCCGCAAGGCCGATCTTTGGGCTCACGCGTACGAGGATGAGAAACTGGATTCCCTTCTGGCGCTGGAAAAAAGGGTGAAAGAAATAAAAAAGGAATCCGTCATAAAAGATCCTGGCGGTCTCGCAGTGGGGGGAAAGGATGTCATGGATATCCTGGGAATATCTCCGGGACCGGTAGTGGGAAAGGTCTTGAATATTCTGTTGGAAAGGGTAACAGACAGCCCAGAACTCAATACAAAACAAGCATTGACAAATATACTGAAGGATTTAAGGAGAAAAGGTCTTGCTGGTGCGTCTTAAATCCCTGCTTGATTTTTATTTATATACATTGATCATACTCTATGCTATTAATAAATTAATCGGACACCACCTGTAAAAAAACGTTCAAATCAGAGGGTTCCGCTGTTGACGGGGCCCCATCTATATTGGTTGTTTTTAAATGCGGGGTTTTGTGTTTACCTTCCTTATCCGGATGAAATGTTCAACAGTGTATGTACGCCCTGTCCGGTCAAAAAAAAGACATACATAGACCTCTGAACATTACCGCAAGATTGCGAATAACAAAACCATCAATAGTCGAGGGCTGAAATTTGGCAAGAGAACAACAAAAAGAAGCAGGATTCACCCGTTGGCTGAAGGCCAAGTTTCTGGGAAGAGATAAAGAACAGGGACCCGTAGATACCCAGTTTCTGGAGGATCTGAAGGGTATCGAAAAAGTGGGGCGTTACGAGATCATGGAGAAACTGGGCCAGGGCAGTATGGGAGTTGTTTATAAAGGCAGGGACCCTTACATTAATAGATATGTCAGCATAAAGATCTCACGGCCGGCGGCGAATGTCGGAAGTAAAAAGACAGATGAATATCGAAAGAGATTCTTTCTTGAAGCCCAATCGGCAGGCAGGCTTTCACATCCCAATATTGTGGGGATTTACGACGCCGGTATGTACAGGGATTTCTGTTACATAACCATGGAGTATATAGACGGACCTACACTTGGAAACTTCTGTGATAAGGATAATCTTTTGCCTTTCAACAAAGTTGCCGAGATAATCATCCCAGCATGTAAGGCGTTGGATTACGCCCATCAGAAAGGCCTGATCCATAGGGATATCAAGCCTTCAAACATCATGTTAAATGAATCAGATGAGGTTAGGATAACTGATTTCGGCATAGCCAGGGTTAAAACGGAACAGACCCTTTCAAAGGGAATCATCGGTTCACCGAGTTACATGTCACCTGAACAGGTTAAAGAGGAGCCTATACAACCATTAAGCGATATTTTCTCCTTAGGGTGCGTCTTATACGAGCTGCTAACCGGTGTTCAGGCCTTTCCCGGCGATAATTATTTTGCCATCATGTATAAGATTACTAACGAGGATCCTGTCCCTATAAGGCAAATTCGCCCGGATGTTCCGGAGATACTTGAGAAGATAACCGGTAAGGCCCTTAAAAAGAATCCGGCCCAAAGATACCAGACATGCATGGATTTCGCCTATGACCTTCGAAGCGCCCTGAGGGATTTAAAGGAAGAAGTTGTTAAGGAATACAAGGCTGAAGATGTTACCGATTACATACATAATGTCCATTTTTTCAGTGATTTTACCAGGAAACAGGTCCAGGAAATCATTGAAACGGCAGATATGATAAAGGTAGCCGAGAACACGGTCATGGTTGCTGAAGGGGAAGTAGATGATTCTTTTTATATTATCCTCAGCGGTCGTGCCGTTGTCCGCAAGAATAACAAAGATATAGCTACAATAGGCAGGGGAGAGTGTTTTGGTGAGATGGCCTATTTGAGCGGTCATGCGCGTACCGCAACTGTTATAGCCAGTACCGATTGTATCCTGTTGAAAATAAGTTCCATGTTACTCGATAAAGCCCCCCAGCATCTGCAATTACTTTTCCTGAAAAGGTTTGCAATTACCATGCTTCGCAGACTTTCCATGAGCACCACCAAATTTGAATAGATTCCAGTGATAACCTAACACCACTGATTAGGTATCACGTTTTAAATGGCTAATTTAATTTTTACTGTTTCATCCGCTTAATGAGCAGGCTAGTTAATGATATCTAAATATTTTGCGCTATTTGGTCCATGGGGCAACTTAGCTCATAGCTGATAGCTCATAGTTCATAGCATAATGGTTAAATAGTCGATTCGTTAAATAGTTAAATGGTTAATAGCAAATAGGGATTAAGGGTTAAGGGTTAGGGGTTAGGGAATATGGTTAAAAGTTAAAAGCTAATAGCTAATGGCTAATAGCTAAAAACTAAAACCTAACAGCCTTCAGCCTAATAGACTTTATTAGTATACTTGATCCCTTGAACCCTCATTTACTTCTTTACGTACTCATTAACCGGATGAACCTTTTTAGTGCAATCGTGAATTCAACACAAAAAAGAGTCTTTTTGATCAGTCTAGGGTGTTCTAAAAACCTGGTTGACAGTGAAAACATACTGGGTCTGCTGAAGAAAAGCGGTTTTTCCATCGTATCAAGCATTGAAGAAGCGGAGATTGCCTTAATAAATACATGCGGTTTTATACGCTCCGCCGTTGAAGAATCCATCGATACTATATTTGAGGTCGTAAACAGGAAAACCGCCGGGGAATTGAAAAGCGTCTTTGTGCTCGGATGTCTTGTCCAGCGTTACGGATACCGGTTGCGAAATGAAATCCCCGAAGTGGACGGATGGATGGGAAGTGGTGAATTACACAGAATAACGGAACTGATGGAAGAAAAAGATGCCCCGTTACCGCCCTTCTTCATTGCCCGACCTACATTTTTAGCTGATCACAGCACCCCCAGGGTACAGACAACCCCCTTCTACAGTGCCTATCTAAAGATTGCAGAGGGATGTTCACGTAAATGTTCTTTTTGCCTAATACCGGCACTCAGGGGACATCTTAGAAGCAGGGAGATCGATTCCCTTATCATTGAAGCCAAAGAGATGGCGGGCAGGGGGGTGAAAGAGATCAATCTTATTGCCCAGGATACTACCATGTATGGCAGGGATCTTGCCGGAAATACGGGTCTAGAGGACCTGTTGGAGAGGCTGCTCCTGATTAAGGGACTACTATGGATAAGGGTACTTTACTCTAATCCTTTTGGGATCTCCGATCGCCTTCTCAATCTTATAGAAAGGGAAGAAAGAATCTGTCCCTATTTGGACCTGCCGCTTCAACACGTAAACAGAAAAATCCTGGAGTCTATGGGAAGGGCTTTTTACAGGGAAAACGCTATGCGATTAATTGAAAAAATAAGGTCCTTAAACCGCCGCCTGAGTATCAGGACAACCTTTATGGTGGGTTTCCCCGGGGAAACTGAGCATGTCTACAGGGAACTCTATGATTTTGTGGAAGCTGCCAGGTTTGATCACCTCGGTGCCTTTATTTACAGCCCGGAGAAAGGGACTCCGGCGGCGCGTTTAAAAGAACTTCCTGATCACAGAATAGCCCAAGAGAGGCTGGATGCCGTCATGAGGCTTCAGGCCGGGGTCGCCAGGGAGAATAACCGCCGGCTGTTGAATCAGACAGTACAGGTCCTGATTGAGGGCTTCTCTCCCGAGACCGATCTGTTGCTTAAAGGCAGAATAGCCACCATGGCGCCTGAAGTCGACGCCCAAGTATTGATAACCAAAGGGGAGGGGATTGTCGGCAATATTACTCCTGTGCTTATCAGGGAAGCACATGCCTATGACCTGATCGGAGAGATTGTGGAATCTTGAGGTTAATCCTCAATAAGTATATAGCTGAAAGGAATTTTTGATTCCCTGAACCGGTCTTACAAAATAGCATTTTTTACTCATATCTTTTCAAGTATTGTGTGATCAAGGTGTAGCAACTTTCTGCCTACATCCATAAAAAGCACCTCAACCTTTTTATCCCCCACCAATCTGGAGACGACTCCTCGCCCGAAGGCCGGATGTCTTACCCTGTCTCCTGTACGGATTCCCCATAATCCGTTCCCTCCTCGAACTTCTTCCTTCCCCATAATCCCTGGGCCTGACATCTCTGAAGAACGGACATGAGAAGTTAGCCGCCTGAAGATTGTTCCCCGCCTGGGGCTGATCGGGATCCCCCGCTCCATTACTTCCATGGGAAGCGCTTGAATAAAAGAAGATAATCCGTTCCTATATCCTGTGCCAGACAGTTGCCACTGCGGGAGGTCTTCCTGGCCCGGATAACACATAATCAACTGGTCTTTTGCCCTTGTTGCCGCTACATACATAAGACGGCGTTCTTCTTCGATAGCCGCCATACTGGAATAGGCCTTGATGGAAGGGAAATATCCTTCCATGACCCAGATAATAAACACTACTGACCACTCAAGTCCTTTCGCGGAATGAACAGTGGATAAAGTCAGATAATCCTTGCGTGGAAAGGGATTAATATCCACGTTACTGTTAGGCGGTTCAAGAATAAGATCATCGAGAAAGGCCCTCAATCTTTTATATCGTCCGGCCATTGGCACCATCTGCTCGAGATCCTTCTGACGTTTGGGGAAATTGTCGAAATTTTCCTTAAGTAGAGGGTCGTAATAATCTTTGACCAGTTCTACAGCCTTTTCAGGGGAAATATCATCGCCGGACAGGTTTTCCATTAATTCCGACAGGTATCTCAATCCATCATCTTTCTTCTGTATCTCAGGCCATTCCTCTATCTGCCAAGGCATAGCATTCTCTTTCTTCATCCAGTCTATTATTGACTGGCTTTTCTTACGCCCCACGTTTTTTATGAGTCTTAAGATTCGGCCCCAGCTGATAATGTCGTTTCTGTTCACAATAACCCTCAAATGGGCGAGAAGGTCCTTGACATGCGCGGATTCCATAAACTTGAACCCGCCATATTTGACAAAGGGAATCTCACGGCGAGTAAGTTCCAGCTCCAGCTCGAAGGACTGGTGCGCAGCCCGAAAAAGTACTACAATATCATTAAGGGAGAATCCCCGGCGCAGATATTCCTCTATGGCCTGTGATATGAACATAGCCTGTTCCGGATCTGTCCGGACATCAATAAGTTTGGGCTTTTCACCTTCCTCTCTTTCCGTAAACAGACATTTGGTATATTTTTCGCAAGCCTGATCCATAATAGCATTGGTGAGAGATAGTATGGGCTGAGTCGACCGGTAATTCTGTTCAAGCTTTATGATCCTGGCGTCAGGGAACAGCTTGGGGAACTCAAACATATTTCTATAGTTGGCCCCGCGAAAAGAATATATGGATTGTGAGTCATCACCGACAACCATTACATTGCGGTGATCTAAAGAAAGCCACTTCACAATGTCGGCCTGTATGCCGTTGGTATCCTGATATTCGTCTACCATAAGGTAGCGGTATCGCCTGGCAAGTTCCAACCGGATCCCCTCATTTTCTGAGAGAATCTGCCTGAAAAAAATGAGGAGATCATCGTAATCCATCAGTTGATTCTTTATCTTATACTCCTTATAAAGTCGTAAAATCCTCATAACATGTGGGGTATGTTCCAGGAAATGGTCATATTCCTCCATCATCAGGGATTCAACGGATTTTTCCAGGTTGGCTGCCTTGCTGTAAATAGATGCCAGTGTTGCACGTTTTGGAAACCTTGTCGCCCCCTTGCCCGGCGGCATCTCTTTTACCATGGATTGTATAATCTCTTCCATGTCCTGCCTGTCAAGGACGGTAAAAAAGTTGTCAAATCCCAGGATGTCTGCATGGCTCCTCAATACCCGGTGTGCAAGAGAATGGAAGGTCCCGCCTGATACGTTTATGCATCTCTCGTCAGCCAGTCCGGCAGCCCTTTCCAGCATTTCCGCCGCAGCTTTTCTGGTGAATGTAAGCAGGAGGATATTCTCAGGAGAAACACCTTCCTCTACAAGCCTTGCTACCCTGTAAACAAGGGTCCTGGTCTTACCGCTACCCGCTCCGGCAATTACAATCACAGGGCCTTCCAGGGTCCTTACCGCTTCCAGCTGGGAGGCATTAAGAACGTCTTCATAATTGATCTTGGCACACAAAATGTGTTTTACCTTTCATTACATTGAGGAATAGAGAATACGGATAGCCCTAGGAGATATCCGTTGGAACAAACCGCCTTAGCCTAGCCAATGGATGCCATAAAAACATGTATAAGGGAAAGTATCTTATCGAGGATGCCCAAGCACTCTTTTTTCTCCGTAATGAAAACAACGGTGTTTTTATACAATATTGCCCCGAATATATAAAGGGCAAATATGTTAAATTACCTCTATGTCTTTGATAATGGAAAATGTTTTCTCAAAACCCAACGGCGGTTGAAGGGCGAAATGCTCCGTCGAATTGCTCCACTGAGGCGCTCGCTCCGCATTTTCATTGACATAGACATTATTTGCACCTATTATCCAGACTGAAGTAAAAGCCGTAAATAAGTAGCCATATCTGCCAAAGCAAGCCGAAGAGGCCATGCTTTCAAAGGCTCTTTTATATATAATTTCAATCATTGTTTTTCTATGCTTCTTTTGGCATCCGGTTTGAATCTATGCTTGTTGTCTTTTTACTAGGACTCCACCACCGCTTAAGAAAACGCTTAAAGGAGAGATTAACAACCATTTTTCAGGATCCCCACATAGAGGGCAAAAAAATGAAAATCTTTGATTTTTGTGGTTGTAAATGTAAGAAATTTTATTTAATATTTGCAAGTGAGTGTTCTTGCAAAAGGCAACATCGCCCTATTTTATTGTTCGGGGCAATGTATGCTAGTGACTGTTTTTAGGGCTATTATCACACTTCGTCCTATGGTCGAGGTCATCTGTAACACTTTTAACAAGGAGGGTTAGACATGAACAAAGGAGATCTGGTTAATGAAGTGGCTAAGGTTGTAAGCACTAAAAAAGACGCACAGGCAGCAGTGGACTGTATTTTTTCGTCTATTACTAAGGCATTAAAAAAGAAGGACTCTGTAGCTTTGGTAGGTTTTGGTACCTTCAAAGTCAGTAAAAGAAAAGCCAGGACCGGCAGGAATCCCCAGACGGGCGAAGCTATCAGAATCAAGGCCAAGAATGTCCCCAAATTTACGGCAGGGAAGGCCTTAAAGGACGCGGTGAATTAGTATCCCAAGGTGTCTGGAGATATAGGCCCCGACTGGAACGGTTTTTCCGTGGGCATATAATGTTTTCTGTTACACTCCGGTGTCTATGAAGTTGACACAGACATAAGGACTGGGACAAAGATTTACCGAAATAAAATAAAACAAATCAAAACGGAGGAAAGGAGGAGAATTATGCGTACCACAGGGATCGTATTAATCTGTCTTTCAGCTCTGGGTTTTGTGTTGGCTGTGATCTCTTCTTTGCTAGGAGGTCCAATCGCCGGCGTCACAGCGGAGGGTTTCTCCTATGGTTCCGCCAATCTGGCACTGATTGCTATTGTGTTGGCCGTATTTTTTAAGCCTGAAGGAAAACAAAAAAAAGCGACGAGTAATCTGACCGGGCCTAGCGAATAAGGGTAAGTCACTGCCCGAAAATCAGTTTTGCAGGACCGGACGCCGAAGGGCGGCGTATTGTTCATAAAATACGCTGCCCTCTTGTTTTTTTGTTACAGGCCGTAAGTCCTCCTGATATCTCTTCGGCCCTTGACACTGCCGAACCCCGGATACTTCCTTGATTACGGATCAAATAAAGGCTGTGATTCTTTTAGGTGCACGATTCTATGATATACGGCCAGGGTGTCTTGAGTTGTCTTATCCCAAGTCAGTCTCCTTGCCAGTTCACGACCCCTTGCGCCGATATCTGCCCTTAGATTCTTATCCAGCAGTCTTGACAGTGCTTCAGCAACCTGTCCGGGCTGGTCAGGGGAATCCAGTATCAGGGCCTCTCCATTCTTAATATGTTCTGCGCTTCCCGCATATATTGAGCTGCTTATTATGGTGGGGATACCCGCCGCCATCGCCTCGATAGGAGCCATACCCGCTGGTTCGGAAAGGGTGGGCAAAACATATATATCGGATACTGCGTATATCTTTTTCATGTCTTCAATCAAGCCCAGGAACATTACATTCTCTTTGATACCCAGTTTCTTTACTAATCTTCGATACCTCTTCTTCCTCTCGCCTCCTCCCACGATCACGAGCCTCATACCTGGCCCGGCAATCCAGGAGAACCCCCGAAGCAGAGCATCAAGCCCCTTTCTCTTAAATTCTGTACCCACAAACAGGATTACCAGATCATCTTTTCCAATCCCCAGCTTTTCCCGCTCTGTTTCGCGTTTTTCAGTGTTATATTCTTCACTTATCAGACTCTCGTCCACCCCCGGAAACGCCAGACCCAAATAATCGTCAGGAAGTCCATAGTTTTCCTGTACATTTTTTTTTATCTTTTCAGAGACAGCCAACAATAACCTATTCCTCTTATACCTAAACTGTCTGTCTTCGAGCCATAGATAGGCCATCTTTCTGGGGCTGATCCCCACGGCAAGCCACTTGATCATCCGCTTCAAGGCATTTTTTTCCTCTGTTATGTATGTGCGAAAGCATGGGCAATGGACTGTCAGGGCGTCAAAATGAATGACCCGCTCATGGGAATGGATAATGTCGAATGAGTCGTCTATTGATCTAGCGGTAAGATATGAGAAAGCAAGCAGATTCAAAAAATTGGGTTTCCTGAGGAATATGGGTATTTTATGGAAAGTGATTTCTTTATCTCCATCCCATGTCCATTCCTGGGCAAAGACATGGACCTCATGCTTTAGGGCCAGACGCCTGGTTACCTCGACACAATATCGTTCCATTCCTCCAGTGGTGACAAACCGGCGTACAAGGATGGCAATCTTTAATCTTTTATGTGTATGTGAAGATACGTTTGAATGAGACTGGATTTCTTCCATATTCGTAACATGTTAAATCTCTAAGAAGGCTCTTCACATAGGCCTGTAAACTGACCCTGCGCAATCAACGTTCCTCCGGCGGTATCTCCCACCCGGATTGCCTTTCAGCAAGCTTGGCATAGCGATAAAAGGTCCCCTCAAAATTTCCCAAGGCAATAGTAAAACCCGCCCAGCCATCCAGAAAGCCCATCTTGATAACGTAAATCTGGAGAAATGCGGCAACCCCATGGGCAAATGCCTTTGCCATACTCCCTTTAACACCGCGACGTATGAGCTTTTCAGCACCAAGGGAAGAATATCGATTGGCCTTTGACTGGAGCTGTTCCAGGTTCCTGAAGGGAAACTGCCGGATAGAATGCCTGAGGTAACCCACATGTCCCTCCAATTTGTAACCTTCATGCACCTCATCCTCTTCCCTAAAAACCATGGCCCCTTTTCTGAAAAGCTGAGGCTGCCTGTAATCCGGATACCATCCGGAGTGCCTAATCCAGCGTCCCATGAACCAATTTCGCCGCGGGATATAGTAGGCATCCGCTGGGTGAGGGGTATTGAGAATTCCTTGTATCTCGGAAGCTACTTCCGGCGTACAGCGTTCATCCGCGTCCAGGCTGAAGATCCATTCATGGCTGCAGTTCTCAATCGCGGTATTTCGCAGCTTCCCAAAGCCTTCAAAGGGTACGTTCACCACACGGGCCCCCATCGCTTTGGCAATCAGCAGAGTGGAATCCGTGCTTTCAGAATCAACCACAATGATTTCATCCGCCCAGCTTACACTCTTTATGGCTTCCCCTATCTTGTCTTCCTCATTATAGGTAGGGATATAAACGGAAAGTTTCGGCATGACCGGTCCTTCTAGCTTTATTACCAAAAATATAGGCAAAAGGGCCGCAGGTGTCAATAACAAACATTCTCTCTAATAGGCGTAATATGCGGGACGTCCATAAGAAACTAAGAAACTTACTTTATCAAATGGATATCATTCGTTTTTATTATTTTCTCTCCCCTGTCAACCGAGTAACCAACAGCAGGCTGGGTTATACCTAATAGTTTTGCTATACTTGTCATGCTTTCACCCAGTTCCTTTACACACCAGTAACAAAAAACACTCCTTGCTTTCGATATCTTCTGCTTCCTGCTGCCTGAGTATAATCCTCTCTTTTCTATTCCAAATATATCAATAACTCGCTTTTCAATCCCGGTGATATCATAACCCTGACTTCTAAGCCTGTATCTTCGATCTAATTCTTCATTAGCTTCAGAAAGCACCTGGGATATAAAATCGCTATCTCCTAGTATCCTTTCATCACTCTTTATTCTCTCATTGCTCTTTAATGGATTCTTCCTGACTTCAGACCATCCGCCAAGGCTCCTAATCAATCCGCCACCAACTAATTCAGGTCTCCTGCCCTGTTCTACACCTTCTTCAACAAATTTAAGATATTCCCTCCTGGCCTTTGATATACTCTTGCCAAAATAACTCAAAACGTATTTCACATCCTGCCATTCCCCTTTTTGGGTATTCATAAGAGCACTGTGTCCTGAATAAGGATATTTATTCAGTTCGGATATGTTGGTGACTAAATTTACCCGTAAAGGATTAAGATGGATATAACGGACCAACTCCATTAAATAATTATCTTCCTGGCATATTATGGATCTATAACGGTTCTGGAATAGCTGACCGTGTCGTTTGTACTTTCGATTGAAAGTAATTGCGTATCCGGTAAGAAGTCTTCTCATAAGCTTTGATATTCCGGATTCACCGCTTCTGAAGAGAAAGTGGGCGTGGTTTGACATGAGTGCCCAACCATAACATGATGTGTTGGTTTCAGGCAGGATGGTGGATAACCTTTCCAACAGATCATCCCGATCTTTATTGTCTCTAAATATCTTGCGACGCTCTATTCCACGGATCATTACATGGTGTAATATCCCGGGGGCGTCCAGTCTGGCAAGTCTGGGCATAATACCCAAATTATCAAATCATTCCTCCTAAGTCAAGTTTCTTAGTTTCTTATGGACGTCCCTCTTTCACAAAGGGCTTATACACTGCCTCCCAAACAACCGTGTTTGTGGAATCAGTAAGTATCTGGGGTGTGCCTAGCCGGTCATTGCCATAATAGTACAACTCCCCGCTTGAAACGTCAACAAGTGCTAAGCGGCTACTTCCTCTGTAGAGGTACTCTTTGGAGAAATTGCCTGATGCATCACTCTCCCCTATGATATTGCCGTCAAAGTCATAGTGGAAGATTGTGGTTATCCCATCCGCTTCTTTGATGATTCGTTGACCAAGGCCGTTATAGGTATACTCACCTAATATAACACTATCTTCCTCGACCCTTATCAGTCTGTTGTTTTGGTTGTATTCAAGCACTTTAGTCCCGATACCTGTGATATTACCATTCGCGTCATGGGTATAAATAATCGTGTCCGTGTCCGTGACCGTGTCAATGATATTCGTGCCTGGAACATAGCTGTATGTATAAGAATCATCATCGATGACCGCTGTCAGCCTGTTTCCCACATCATCATAGGTATAATCAATATCTTCCCAGGGCATCTCGGCATGGATAAGCCTGTTAAGGGCATCGTATTCATATACCCTGTTATAGTATGGAGTGGAAGGAAAGCTTATGGAAGTGAGGTTGCCGTTATTATCATAGGTATATGTCCTCTCATGCGTGGCTCCTGGATTGGTGCGCGAAAAGAGGGACGTCCATAAAAAACTAAATAACTCCACCAATATATAAGTTTCTTAGTTTCTTAGTTTCTTAGTTTCTTAGTTTCTTAGTTTCTTAGTTTCTTAGTTTCTTAGTTTCTTAGTTTCTTAGTTTCTTATGGACGTCCCCATCGGTTTTCATTTTTCCGCGTTCTATTCCACGTGCTATTATGTGGTGTAAAGCTCCCGGAGTGTCAAGGCGTGATTGTCTGAGCATGCGGAATATAATAAAAAAGAAAACGCCCTAAGTCAAATTAATAAGTTAAGGGCGTCCCCATTGAAAACTCTAAAATTTAAGACTCCGGCCGAGGTCTTTAAAGCCGAGTGTTGCACTTAAACGTTGAATGCAGGATTCAAATACAATTAACTTTTATTGGATTTGTCGGGGTACTACTGTAATAAGCTTGTTTTCCAATTTTTCTTTTAGTTCTTTTAATTCTTTTTTTTCAGGATTATAATTTTTTAATAACTGAAGAATGCTTTCTTTCTTTTGAGGTAAAGGCGATGGTGGATCTTGGTGCCATGTAAATGATAGATACCGCAATCTATTTAACCATTCATCAAATTGATTTGGGTGCTTGACCATTTGCGAAAAAAAGAAGTTTGCATCAGCCTCAAGTAATTCTAAAAAAATATCTGATAACGTGTATCCTCTTGCTCCATCTCTATTAGCCCAATAACCCATTAATATTTTAAAACATTCTTCTTTTTCCCTAGCATTGTCTGATTGAATTAGCTTCTTTTTTATACAAATAGCCCGTTCATAAAAATGCTCTTCATTTGGGCAGTCTGTAATGGAAGTGGAAGCTTGTTCTATTGCATGACAAGTTATCAAATTGCTGAATGAATAAAACGTAAAGCAAAACAATATAACGAATATATACGTTCTCATTATTATAGCTCGAATAAAAAGTTATTTTTTAGGTGGATCCTGTATCGTAATAATTATCTCTGTTTGCTCTCCAATCAGTCTATCAAAGGCTTTCGTCATCTTAATTAAGTCTATTATTGAATTAAGCATTGCCTCGCTATAGCCTACAAAATCAGTAGATTTTGTTTCTCCTGGCAAGATACAACCTTCTGTGTCTTCAGGTTCATTTCCTCTGTGAAATAAAATATAGTCACGTCCTTGGACATTTAAAACTTCAAGCACATCATAAGAAAATTTACTATCTTTTGCTTTTTTTAACCGACCAAAATAAGTGCCCGCAGGTATCCGGCTAACCTTCCTTTTATTATTATCCCAAGGTAATTCTAGGGTATGCCCCTTGGTACTATAATTAACTGTTAAATCTCCAATCGTTGATTTTTTAGTCTCTGTCTTCCTTTTAATAGAAATTATAACAGAAGTCAATCCAAGCGGATCGTTTACATTAATTGGGTTATTAACACCGTAAGCAAATAAATTGATCCCCCCTAGCAACCCAATCGGGTCTGGTCGTAAATATCTACCTGTCCTTGGATCGTAATAACGAAAAGCATTATAATGCAGTCCTGTTTCTTGATCATAATACTGGCCGGGAAGTCTGAAATTACTCACCACAGTGGAGTTGGGATTAACATCCGCCTTCCCGAACGGATCATATACCGCTTCCCAAACAACCGTGTTGGTTGAGTTGGTAAGTATTTGCGGCGTGCCGAGCCGGTCATTGCCGTAATAGTACAACTCCCCGGTTCCAACGTCAACCAAGGCTAAACGGCTGCTTCCTCTGTAAAGGTATTCTTTGGAGAAATTGCCTGATGCATCACTTTCACCTATGATATTGCCGTCAAAGTCATAGTGGAAGATTGTGGTTATCCCATCCGCTTCTTTGATGATTCGTTGACCAAGGCCGTTATAGGTATACTCACCTAATATAACACTATCTTCCTCGACCCTTATCAGTCTGTTGTTTTGGTTGTATTCAAGCACTTTAGTCCCGATACCTGTGATATTACCATTCGCGTCATGGGTATAAATAATCGTGTCCGTGTCCGTGACCGTGTCAATGATATTCGTGCCTGGAACATAGCTGTATGTATAAGAATCATCATCGATGACCGCTGTCAGCCTGTTTCCCACATCATCATAGGTATAATCAATATCTTTCCAGGGCATCTCAGCATGGATGAGTCTGTTAAAGGCATCATACCCATATACCCTGTTATAGTACGGGGTGGAAGGAGAGCTTATGGAAGTAAGATTCCCATTATTATCATAGGTATAGGTCCTCTCATGCGTGGCTCCTGGATTGGAGGTTATAACCCTGCCAGATTCATCGGGCTATATGCTCTATTCAGTTGTCAAACAACTTGTAGTACGGAAAGCAAGCAATATTCTATCAGTGCATGCTATTCAATAGCTTTGCTATACCTTGCTATAAAGAATTCCTTATACTTTTATAAACGTGCTCATCGGTATGTAATGGCAGCTAGGGGTCATTCGAAAAAGAGCCTATCTCTTTAATGGAGAGTTGTTTTTTTCTCTTGGCACGCCCTTTAATGGGGCACCCCGATTCTTTCCCTTTTTTTGGCGTTCGTTTAACTACCACCAACAAAATAATCTTCCACTAAATTATTGTTATCAAAATAGACATAGAGAATAATATCGACATAATCCGAGCTATGCATTTTGGGGAAATATATATACACTTTATTTTGAATTAATCTTCTTTTGAACGAGTATCCTTTCACATAGTAATCCTTCTCCCCCTTATAAAATATCTTATGAGGCTTTCCAAATACTTTTATTACTTCTTCTTCCGTATTAATGTTCTCAATTATTCTTTCAATTTCTGTATATGGTGCTCTCGTCCAAATATGAAAAATAAAGACTACCGAGGATATTACAACAAGCAATATGAGTAATAAAAGATACTTTGTTTTCATGGCTTATAACCTTTACTTCTACAACATTCGTCAATAGTTCTTTGCCTTGTTTTCCCTTCTACTTCACATATTTCACCAGGCTTTTGGGCACAACTAATACCGGCCAAATCAGCCGTAAAATCTGCCCATTCAGCTTCACCAGGCCCAAACATATCCTGAATCTCTTTTCCAACACTTACAAGATAAGCAGTGAAAGGTCCACATTCTGTATAAATCTCAGCTGCAACTATACAGTGCTTATACTTATCATTAGCTATTAAATTATTATATTTTTTAGCTACTCTCTTTGCACAACTATACGAGAATAATCCTGATTCGTCATGGTTCATTATTGGGTTGTTTAGAGAATAGATATAATTGTTAAATTCATGTGGAGCAATTAGAAAATACGGTAAAAGGAAAGGGATTTCAACCCCTGTAGGCTGGATCAAATGACTCGGATCCGGAATAAGATACCTCCCCGTGCTCGGATCATAATACCTGTGATAGTTGTAATGGAGTCCAGTCTCTGAGTCGAAGTATTGGCCGGGAAACCTAAAATTACTCACCACGGTAGAATTGGGGTTTATATCCGCCTTCCCAAACGGATCATAAACCGCTTCCCATACTACCTTGTTTGAGGAATCAGTCAGTATCTGGAGTGTGCCGAGCCGATCATTACCGTAATAGTACATTTCTCCGCTTGATACGTCAACAAGTGCAAGACGGCTGCTTCCCCTGTAGAGATATTCTTTGGAGAAATTGCCTGATGCATCACTTTCACCTATGATATTGCCGTCAAAGTCATAGTGGAAGATTGTTGTTACCCCATCCACTTCTTTAATGATTCGTTGACCAAGGCCGTTGTAGGTATACTCACCTAATATAACACTATCTTCCTCAACCATTACTAAACGGTTGTTTTGGTTATATGTAAGGACTTTATTGCCTATGCCTGTTATATTACCATTCAGATCGAATGTGTACGTAACCGTGTCCGTGTCGGTTATAACCCTGCCGGATTCATCAGACTATATACTCTATTCAATTGTCAAAGAACTTAAAGTACGGAAGGGAACCAATATTTCATCAATATCTTCCATTCAATAGCCTTGCCTAATCCTTGGTATAAAGAGTTTCTTATTTTCTTATGGACGTTATCGGTTTCATTCACTTAATGCCTAACTCTTACCAACCATTCACCATTAAGGCAATAAAATATAACTTCTACTCCATCGTATTCGCTTAAAATTGCATTATGCGTTAAATATGTGTTTTCAGGCCCATTTCGTTTTGGATCATCTAAATACACAAAACCATCTAACGGTATGTTTGTATCTTGTAGAATTGTTAGTCCTCCAGGATAATTTGGCCATTCAATTATGTCATCGCAGTTAAGAGATTTTTTAATTTCATCTTTTGAAACAATGACTAAGAAAAAACGCCTTTGTGTATTTTCTTTATTCTCACACCAAAATACTGCACTATTCTCTTTTGGACCTGGAAAGTATCCATATACATAAGGAGGATTTAACATGCCTGGTCTATTTTTATAAAAGTCTTTGATTTGATAAAAACCTTTTTCATGTGCAATTTTTAATAAATCTTCAGGTAATAAGTAACAGTCGCTTCCGTTACCTAATGTAATAGGGACGTAAGTAATAGAGAACAAAAAGACTATTGAAATTTGAATGATTCTTATGAGCTTCATCATAATCTCCTCATTCACAATCACCATTACTCTCCGGTAGTTTATCATGAGGTGGAACATAATAATATTCAGGACGGTTGGGTAACGCTATATGAGTATGTCCGTCAGGATAGTTTCTCAATGTATTAGCTGGCAAAAACTCAGTCTTTTTTAACGCTTTATCGAATATATCATCATCTACACCGATAACCTGTAAATCAATAGCTCTCGCCCCCCGTTCTATCAAATGCGGACTAGTCTGTGAGGAATTGGGAACAGGTTCATTTGTTGTTGACGACCTTATTATACCTTCTGGATCTCTAAATCGATCACCACCAGTTACTTTCAATACAAAATTATCATCAGGAATCCCGGAGTTTACGATTTCCTGGTTCAAACTGACTAAATTATCCCTAACATTTTGGTTCTTAACAAGATAGTTGCCCATATCTATCCTCAAACCTAAAATATCAATCAGATTTATAGCGTTATTAGTACCATAAAGATAAAGATTCAGTCCTCCTGTTTGCCCGATCGGATCTGGACTTAAATACGTCCCTGTTTTCGGATCATAATACCTGTGATAGTTGTAATGAAACCCACTCTCACTATCATAATACTGGCCAGGGAACCTAAAATTACTCACAACGGTAGAATTGGGGTTTATGTCCTCCTCCCCGAACGGCTCATATACCGCCTCCCATACAACCGTGTTGGTTGAGTCAGTAAGTATCTGGGGTGTGCCGAGCCGGTCATTGCCGTAATAGTACAACTCCCCGGTTTCCAAGTCAACAAGCGCTAAGCGGCTACTTCCTCTGTAAAGGTATTCTTTGGAGAAGTTACCGCTTATATCACTCTCAGCGATTATATTGCCATCAAAATCATAGTGGAAGATTGTTGTTACCCCATCCACTTCTTTAATGATTCGTTGACCAAGGCCGTTGTAGGTATACTCACCAAGTGTAACACTGTCTTCCTCAACCCTTATCAACCTGTTGTTTTGGTTGTATTCAAGTACTTTAGTCCCAATACCTGTGATATTACCATTCGCGTCATGGGTGTAGGTTGTTGTCCCTGAGTTTGTAACTGTCTCAATAATATTACTTCCCGTGACATAGGTATATGTATCCGTTTCACTGCCCTCTGTTCCAGTCAGCCTGTTCCCCACATCATCATAGGTGTAATCAATATCTTTCCATGGCATCTCAGCATGGACGAGCCTGTTAAGGCCATCGTATTCATATACCCTGTTATAGTATGGGGTGGAAGGAGAGTTTAAAATTGCCTGCTCTATTCAATTGTCAAAGAACCTGTAGTACTGAAGGCAATCAGTATTTTTTCAATACCTACTATTCGATAGTCTTGCTATACCTTACTATAAAGAGTTTTTTAGATTGTTTCGTTATCCTCCTTCCGTAACTTATTAATATCATAGCATTTTATTTTTTGTTTGCCAGGACACTATAGGATTGTGCCCTTATTCAAACTGCTTTTTATCTGTATTCTTGATCGTATCTAAAACGTCTATAACTATACGATGCCTCTATTTTATTTTTCACATAGATGTTATCCTTATAAGTGTAATATAAATAGTTAATAGCCCAGCTACATAATTCGGCCATCGCACCATCCGATTTAGGTGACAACTTATCTAAATAACTTAAAGCGATATTTACATCATCTAGGAAAGGAAGGAATGCTATGATAACTCTATCACTAGGTTTTGATACCAATCCATCTAGTTCATTCTTCAAATAATCTAGACTTGCTTCCTTATCATATCCAATCCTATAGTAATAGAATCTAATAACAGCTGCATGTTTTTTGTTTATTGTGATAATAGATTTGATTGGTTCAAGAATTTCTTTATATCTTAAAATACCCGAAAACATTATTACATCATAAATTAGATCTTCGTTATATATATTGTTATGTTGGAGAATATCATTAAAGTACTGAAGATATAGTTCTCTTTTTTCTCTATACTTAGCGAATATAGCAACTGATTCTTTTGGATGCACAGAATAGAAGATTTCAGAATCAAACTCTATCTCTTTTGCAATATTTGATATATCGTTAGAAAAAGAGAAAGTACTACCAAGCAATATTGTTAATACAACAGTCAATATTCCTAAATGCGTTTTCATTTTTATTCCCCATCAATGCACAGTTATAGCTGTTCCACCGAATTTCTCATAATATTGAATTAAAAATATCAGAGAGTTATGTTGTTTCTTGCCCTCTGGTGTAATTGGAAATAAGGGGCAACCTTTTGATTTTGTACCAAGGTGCGGACCAATCCATGCTCTTGTATTCTCACATGGATCTTTAACCACTCCCGGTTCTTGACCTACTGTTGTGTATACAGGCCAACCTTTCTTAATAGTTACATCGTCTGTACCTGGATCAGGACGAGGAACAAGAAGATAATCACCCGGAGGTAATTTTGCATCAAGCCCATATGGACAGCCCGTTATAGGACTCACTATCGGTGCAGGCTCAGTTAGTCCTTGATAAATATATTCTGCCCCTGTATCTATATCATAGAAGTAATAAGTCGTAGTTCCATCTAAATTCCTTTTTTGACTGCCGATCAGTTCTAGCCCGAATGAATCTCCCAAATTAACTGGATTATTCAGAACATAATCATATATATTTATTCCTCCTTCAAGTGCAATAGGGTCTGGGGTGATATATCGCCCCGTGGCAGGATCATAATACCTGTGATAATTGTAGTGTAACCCCGTCTCACTATCAAAATACTGGCCAGGGAACCTAAAATTACTAACCACACTAGAATTGGGGTTTATGTCCGCCTCCCCGAACGGATCATACACCGCCTCCCACACCACCGTGTTGGTTAAATCGGTCAGTATCTGTGGCATTCCGAGCCGGTCATTGCCGTAATAGTACAACTCCCCGGTTCCAACGTCAACAAGCGCTAAACGGCTGCTGCTCCTGTATAGATATTCCTTATCAAAATTTCCGCTTTCATCACTCTCGGCTATTATATTGCCATCAAAGTCATAGAGGAAGATTGTTGTAACTCCATCCGCTTCCTTGATGATCCTCTGCCCAAGGCCGTTATAAGTATACTCACCAAGGGTGACACTGTCTTCCTCAACCATAACAAGGCGGTTGTTCTGGTTATAGGTAAGCACCATATCACCAATGCCCGTGATGTTACCGTTCAGGTCATAGGTGTAGGTGACAGTGTCCGTGTCGGTTACTACTTCATTCAGTTTGTTAGTGCCTGGATAGTAATTATAGTCATCCGTTACACTGCCCTCTGTTTTAGTAAGCCTGTTCCCCACATCATCATAGGTATAATCCATATCTTTCCAGGGCATTTCAGCATGGATTAGCCGGTTAAGGCTGTCATATCCATATGCCCTGTTATAGTACGGGGTGGAAGGTGAGCTTATGGAAGTAAGATTGCCGTTATTATCATAGGTATATGTCCTCTCATGCGTGGCTCCTGGATTGGAGGTTATAACCCTGCCGGATTCATCATATTCACTACTAACGATACCTCCGGCACCGGTATCCATTCCATTGGCCACGCCGAATGGCCTGTAGGTCAGATTCTCCATCAATGTCTTAGTAGTTCCCTCATAAGAAGTGGCTATGGAGTCCACCCTGCAGGCACACACTGGCCTGTTATAATCAATGGTCCTTCCGGTGGGATATGTTATAGAGCTTACCCTGCCTCCCGGGGTATGCGATCTTGATATATCATAAATTATGCCGTTAATAATACTTGTCTTGCCTGTAAGTCGTCCCCTGCTGTCATAACTGAAGGTCATGGAGCCTGATTCATCTTCCATACCCGTCCTTTGACCTATACCGTCTGTTCCGGAATCGTATGAATAGGTGATATCCTGGGTGGGATCAGGAAAATGGATATCAGTAAGCCGGTTAAGAAGGTCATAGGAATAATCCACACTAATAGCTTTTGCGTCTGTCTTGTTAACAGGATTACCCGCCTCGTCATAAGCATATGTTACCGTGCCCGTGTCAGGCGAGGTAGTAGAGACCAGCCTCCCCATATCATCATACTGGTATGTGGTAACATGGGCTTCCGCGTCTGTAACTGATATGAGATTGCCATGTGTGTCATAACTATAGGATGTTGCAACAGATCCGGGCTGGGTTACATTTACCAGCCTGTTCAATGGGTCATAGGCATAGGAGGTGGTATATCCATTGGGATCGGTCACTGAGGCAACATTTCCTTCCAGATCATATCCGTACTGGGTATATGTATCATCAGCATTAATCTCTTTAAATAGCAAACCCGGCATATCATGATTGGTACCCTGATACAAATACCGCTTCCTGTTTGTTCTTGTATTTGCAGGATCATAATACCCTTTCTCTATCACATTCCCCTGGCCGTCATATCCATACTCAATGTAGTTGCCTTCATGATCGAATCTCTTATATAACCTGCCATAAACAGAGTCATACTCAAAACTGGTTATGACTCCGTCTTCATCAATCCTGGTTTCAGGAAGACCTGCTATATTATATACCACACTGCTTGTGCTTGAATCCGCATTATTGGTAATGACCGTCACCCTGCCCCTTGCATCATAGGTAAAACTCTTTGTCCTACCATTTACATCCGTTACATCACCCGCCTGGCCGGCGGCATCATAGTCTGAGAATGTGGTATCACCAATAAGGGGCCTGGTAATAGATAGCAGGTCCCCGGTGGTGGAGTTATAGGAAAAGGATGTGATGTCCCCGGTGCCGGGCAAAGGCCCGTCAATGGAAAGCACCTGTCCCTTGCTGTTATAGGTAAATGTGGTGATATATTCATAGGTTACAGTAGATCCAAATTCATCCCCGGTATAGCCCTTTTCAATGATCTGTGAGACCAGAGATGTGGGCGCCTCGTTTGGTATGGAGTCATAATCATCATCATAATCCCAGATGGTCTCTTTATCCCCTGATCCCAGGACACTGGGCTCTGTCCTGGTAAGGAGGGTGTTCATATCAGGGTGATAGGTATAGTCTATAATCCTTTGTTCAGGCTCACCCAAAGCAAGCTTTATGGTTTGGGGGGTACCCCTTTCATCATAGTCAAGATACTGGTTTATGGTCCCTCCGCTATATTCTACCTCTGAAGGATTCATGTCTTCGTCATAGATCCAGGAAACCGCGTTGCTTGCGCTCCAGGGGAAGGCCCCTGCACCTCCCGGACCGTTTATTATGGCGCTTACCCTGCTTCTGCCTGATATATAATCCAGAAGGTATTCCCTCTCCTTTCCATAGGCATCTGTCACGTCCACCTGGGTATCGGATGTGTAGACTATATCCACTCCCTTGCCGTCCCTGCTGAAGTTAGCAATAGCCCGGTCATTATCATCATAGGCCCATGTATTTATCAGGTGGCCGGCCTTGTTCTGCTTTTCCGTCAGGTTATGGATATCATTTGAGTCCGTATAATAATAGTCGAATCCCGAGCCATCCGCATAAGTGACAGAAATCAGGTTGTAATTAGAATCATATTCATAAGATACCCATATGCCGTCAGAAACAGCAGATGTAACAGGACCGGTTATGTCTTCCATAAGATCATCCGCATTATAGGTAAAGGTCAAGACCCTTCCGCTGGATGTGTCTGTGACTGTCTCCAGGAGATTATTCCCATCATATGCGAGAATAAGGGTATTTCCCACAGCGTCATCCATCCATAATAATTGTCCGGCTGCTGAGAATCCGTATCTGGAACCATCCAGCCGGTACCAGATATATTCTCCCTCATCAAGTACCATATGGCTCTTTTCAGCAAAGGCCCCAATATATTTCCCTTCAGTACCTTCAATAAAATAATGGGCCCGGCCAGTGCTGTCCGAGATCCTTAGATGGGTTATACCGCCTATATCAAATGAGGGATCAAGGGATAGCTCATAGGTGTGGGTCCAGCCATAGCCCATGGAACCCGTGGTATCGGACCTGCTGTTATAAAAGGCCTGTAATGTAAGTCCAAAAAGGTTGGGAGAGGAAAACTGAAGATCCGAACGGGAATCAATGGTATTGCCGTTAAGAACCCTGACTGTCTCTCCCACAAGTCCGCCTCCGCCCTGGTATTCGTCCGCGTCAATCCCTAGATCAACGTCCGCGGGAACCATAATAACATTCACAATGGCCGTATCCGTGGCAGTGCCGCCCGGTCCTTGCGCGGTAATGGTGTATGTGGTTGTTTCCGCGGGTGATACTAAAATGGATCCGTTTAGCTCAACATCCCCTATCCCCTGATCAATAGTTACTGTTTCAGCATTGGTGGAAGTCCATGTCAGGGTGGAGGATTCCCCGATCTGTATATTTTCAGGGTCCGCGCTCAGGGCAACAAGGGGCTCATCTGAAAGGTTTATTTCAGCGCTGTTGACCTGATCGGCTATGATGGTAACCACGTCGCTCCATTTCTGATCCCCTCCTTCATCAGCCCGGAATCTAAATGCGCCTGAAGGTATAAGAAACTGGGCCATACCTGATGAATCACTTATTTCATACCACCCCAGATATGAACCTGTGGCCGTAAACAGATAGACCTTGGCTCCCGAGACATCGTCGGTTCCTCTAAGCACGTGGATTTGAGCTATGCCCTGCCCTATTGTTACGGTGGTATCCTGCCAGGTAAAATTACCAGACCAGAATTTTTGGCCAAGATAATCCGCGCGGACCTTATAGGCCTGTTCAGGCAGGTTAAAGGTTACCTGGCCGTTTTCGTCAGTCACTTGGTATTGGCTCAGGTAGGAGCCGGAGGAGGTAAACAGATAGACGTTAATTCCATTCATGGGATCAGATGTGCTCTGATATGTCCCTTCCACGGTAATGACTATGTTCTGATGGGGGATGGCAAACTCATCCGAAAGAACAGTTGGAATATTATATATCCCTGTCCAGAATTGATTTCCAAGGTAGTCCACCCTGAACTTGTAATTACCATCGGCAAGGGAAAAAGAGACCAGACCTCCGGAATCAGTAGAAGCATACAGGCCGAGGTAAGAACCGGACTCACTGAATACATAGCAATTAACTCCAACCATGGGATCCGATGCTCCCTTTAGGACTGTTAATTCAAATATACCTCCTCCGGTTGAAATCGAAACAGGATTCAACTGATCCGAAAGGAGTGTCTCCACACCGCTCCAGTACTGGCTGCTCTGATAATCGGCCCTGAAATTGTAAGGACCTGAAGGAAGACGGAAGGTGATCTCACCGCTTGTATCAGTGGTTCCATTAATACCTAAATAAGAACCTGAACCTGTAAAAACATAGACATTTACTCCTTCCAGAGGGAGACCATTTCCTGTAACAGTAATCTCCGCATCAGCCATGGGGATGGTCACAGTAGTATTCTGCCACATGAAATTTTCTGACCAAAATTGCTGGCTAAGATAATCTACACGCACTTTATAGGGCTGTTCCGGCAGGTTAAATGTAACCTGGCCGTTACTGTCAGTTACCAGGTATTGCCCCATGTATGAACCGGATGCTGTAAACAGATAGACATTAATTCCATCCATGGGATCTGATGTGCTTTGATATGTCCCTTCTATGGTGATCACCACGTCCTGGTGGGGGATAGAGAGCGTTATATTTGTATCTTCCGTGACTGTGGTATCCAGGCTCCAGAACTGATAGCCCAGATAATCAGCCCGTACCTTGTAGTCACCTTGTGGCACATCATATTCTACCATGCCTGAAGAATCGCTAGCCTGGTAGAGACCAAGATATGATCCTGAAGCATTAAAGAGATATGTGTTAATCCCCGCCATGGGGATGCCTGAACCTTTATCCACAGTCACATATAATGTCCCGCCGCCGGCATTTAGGGAGATTTCATTAATGCCTCCGCTAACAATGGTAACGATATCGCTCCAATACTGGTTGCTTAGTATATCCGCCCTGAACTTGAAGTCCCTTCCAACAGGAAGATCAAAAGAGACCTTGCCATACTCATCAGTGGTTTCATATAGCCCTAAATAGGAACCTGCCCCCGTGAAAAGATAGACATTTAGTCCTTGTGAAGGCCCGAAACCTGTGGTGACAGTGATCTCCGCAGTCTCTTCCTCAATGATTACGTCAACTGAGAGGGTATCCGGCAATGTTATGACCTGGCTCCAGAACTGATTGCTAAGATAGTCCACTCTGAACTTATAGTTCCCCGCGTCAAAACTGTCAGCGTCAAAGATGGCGGTTCCGTATTCATCTGTTTTTGCATTTTCACCCGTATATGAGCCTGATTCCGTGAAAGCATATACATTTACATCAGCAAGTACAGCCCCTTTACTGGTGCCCGCGTTTACCTCGATGTTCTCACCGGCCCATGATGTGGATATGAACAATAATATCGAAACAAGCAAAAGAATAAGCCGGGTTGCAAAGCTGTATGAATCGATCTTTTTGGACATTTAATAACCTCCCTCATTGGTTAGGTTACTGGTCTGTTAATCCAATACAATATCCTCTTTTCTGTCAGGCTCTTTATAACTTAAAAGCTGTAAATCTATAGGTGCTTCATTTTTTATCCATGGGTATATGTTCAAATCTATTTCTAAAGCTGATACCCGAGAAAATAGTATCTATCAGCGCATATCCGGGACATTTGTTCCCTGTGGGCCAGTGTTTTATAAACAGAATCCAGTTGATTCTGATAAAGTTCGTTTTCAAATCTTAATTCCTGAAATTCTTTACTCAAATGATAAGCGGTATTTCCTATTGATGAAGCTACTATCAGAATTAAACCTATAACTATGAATAATTTATGTTTGGTTTCATAGGATTTTTCTATATCTGTCATGGACAAGTCCATTCATAATAACGATATCTAACTGTGCCAGGAGTTATTCTTCCAGTACAGCAAGACTCCGAATAAAGGTAATCAAAATAAAAACTGGAAGGACTTATCGAAGGGGGATAAGTCGCATTTTCCCAATTCATACTGCTCCATTTATCCATATCTGTGCAATTGCAACCATAAGGGTAATGTCTTTGATACTCATACACTGTAATCGATAAAATCCACTTTTTATAACCCTCAAGAAGTTCCACAGGGCCATAGACATCACCAGTGCAATTATACGTGGCACCACTACAACCTGGAAAATGTGAATACTTTTGCTCTACTAATGCCCACGTCCCCCCTGAATATCTTATTGTAATATCATCCGTTTCACCACAATCATCCGTGACAGTCACGGTTCCATAAACATCATAGTCCGTTCCGCAGGTCTTTCCGCCAGTGTTGATCAAACTAAGGGTAACAGTTTCAAGGTCATCGCCTGTTGTGCTGGAGTCAAGGCTCCATCCCGCACTTGAGGTTGACCAAGTATAGGGAGGACAGGCAGCGCCCCCTGAATCCACCCATAGGTTTACAGAGCCACCGGAACCAATCATATCATCGTCATCATCGTCATAAATGGTGGGACCATATTGATTCCGCCAATTCCCTGCATACTCGGCATTACCCGGTGGAGTCGGCGTTTGCGTTACTCCTTCTTTATCCGCACAATCCTCTGCTAGAACAAAACTATTCAGGCAAAGATGGATGGCAATCATCGCTGTAAAAAGGCATACCTTCATGATTCTTCGCTTGAGCATGGTAATCCTCCGTCTATGATCCCTACAAAATCTATAGAGTTATAATATCGCACAGAAAATACTTAACTAAATGTGAATTCTAGTCATGTGCTGCAGGTAGAAAGTAGAAACAGCCCTTATTTGTCTACGGTTAAATGACTGCGATTAGCAGGTAAAAGCTTTTTCGGATGGTTCATGATTCATATAATCTCGCAATATCCATGCCAATAGGCCAAAATCACAGCCAAGCTGAAAAACAACACAATCCGGAACCCAAAACACACTTTTTCCTACTATACCTCTATTGATTATTAAGAAAGGTGTTTATATCCCGAAGTAACTGTTTATAAAGGAAATATGATAGATCGATCTATTATGAAGATCTCAAAGGAGCACAAAAAATGTGCAAATTTCATGTGGGAGAACGTTCTAAAAAGGGGATCTTACAAACGTCAAAAATATTCTTCAGCATTGTGCACTTTTTTGCGTGCGCGATGCACACGATTCTGTGCAAAGCTAATAAAAGAGAGGCAGTGCCTATAAAATTTAGGGGAAGCTGTTTATGAGGCCGCTTTTTGTAACATGAAAAATTGCCGGAGTGAATGTATTCTGAATGAACATTCATTCTGAGGATATCCTAAGTTCATTTTCTGCAATATTCACCTACAATACTACTAATATTCAGCACTTAAAACCCATTGTTTTTCATTTCTAGCTTCGGGTTAATAATACCTCCTTTATGTCAGCCATGGGATGGCCTCATAAGAAAGATCTAAGTACGATAATCTGCATTGACGGATATATACTCCGGGGTAAGATCGCAGGTCTTTACCTGATCTTCATAATCACCCCGGTTAAGGTCGATTGTAACCGAAAACTCCCTCTCTTTCATCTTTTCCGCCGCCTTTTTTTCCTGATCCTCACCAACCCCCAGGCCTCCCTCTACTATCATGACTTCATCCACCCATATTGATACATCTTCCTGCTTCATGGAGATTCCGGACCTCCCCAGGGCGGCTATTATCCTCCCCCAGTTAGGATCCTGACCATAAAAGGCGGTTTTAACCAGGCTGGAGTTTGCTACCGTTCTCGCGGCGGTGATAGCGTCCCCTCCAGTGGATGCCCCCTTCACCTTAATATAAACGACCTTCGTGGCGCCTTCACCGTCTTTAACGATCATAAGGGAAAGTTCGTCCATAACTTGTTCCAGCCCCCTCTTGAACACCTCATAATCATCCGCCTTTAACGGCCTATTGCCAGCCATACCATTGGCCATAACCAAGACGGTATCATTGGTGCTGGTCTCGCCATCAACGGTTATACGGTTGAATGTCTTATCAACCGAAGATGAAAGTGCTGCCTTTAATTCGGGGAGTTCTATTCTTATATCTGTCAAAAGAAAAGCGAGCATAGTGGCCATGTTGGGCATTATCATCCCTGCTCCCTTGGCAATACCGATAATCCTGTACGGGCTGTCTTGCGCCTTTCCCTCAAAGCGGCTTATCTTTGGAAAGGTATCCGTTGTCATAATAGCCTCTGCTACCCCTCCAATCCCATCATAAGAAAGCCCTTCCGTTAGATCAGAGACGCCCTTGGCTACCCTATTCATATCCAGTTGAGATCCTATTACACCGGTTGACGCCACCAGGATCTCTTCCACCCTGATGCCCAGCTTTTCTGCCGCCATTTCGGCCGTCAATCGGCTATTTTCCAGTCCTTTATCGCCCGTGCAGGCATTGGCATTTCCGGCATTTACGATAATCGCCCTCGCCCTTCCCTTCTTGATCTGCTCCATACTGAACAGGACAGGAGCCGCCTTTACCATATTGGTAGTGAAGACCCCGGCTGCTGTTGCTTCCCTATCGGAAAAGATCAATGCCATATCGGAACCCATGTCCCTTTTAAGACCGACGGTCACGGATGAGGCCTTGAAACCCCGGATTCTATATTCAGTGTTATTCATAATGCCTGGTTTTTTTATAACATTTTACCGTTTTGAAATACTCATTGCTTCACGAAGGGAATCGAGGACATTTTGTCATATTCCTTGCGCCATGCACCTTGAACCTTAGACCTTTATTACTTATTCGCCCCGCAACATTTCTTGTATTTTTTACCGCTGCCACAGGGGCACGGATCATTTCTGCCGATCTTCTTCCCCTCCCTTCTCACGGTTACAGGCCGGTCGCCTTCGTCTCCGTGGCTGAAATGGAGTTCCCTTTTCTTCCTATCCGCCTCCACCGGCCTTTTTTTGAGCAGATGTACGCGGGAAAGGGTCATAAGGGTCTCTTCCCTTAGCCTGTCCATCAATCCCTCAAAGAGGGCGAAACCCTCTCTCTGGTACTCCCTGAGGGGATCGAGTTGGCCGTAGCCCCTCAGACCTATCCCTTCCTTCATGTGATCCATATCTTGCAGGTGCCTTAGCCATTGATTATCTATAATCTGGAGCATAACTATCCGTTCAAACGATTCCAGCCCCTCCTTCCCAACCTCGCTACCTATCCTCTCAAAGGCCTCTTTAATTTGTTTGTTGACAAGCTCTTTCAGTTCTTCCTGTGTCATCTCCTCAAAGCGATCTTTTCCCAAATCTTCAGGACCTATCTTAGGCCTAAACCCCAACATCCTTATAAGATACTCATTCAGGCCTTTCATGTCCCAGTCTTCAGGATACGCCTTGGGATCCGTGAATGTCATGACAGCTGAATCTATCTTTTCTTCTATCATATCATTGATAATTTCATCCAGGCCCTCACCTTCAAGGATATTTCTCCTCAGGGAATAGATAATTTCCCTTTGTTTATTCATCACGTCATCATACTCAAGGAGGTGTTTTCTTATATCAAAATTATGGGCCTCAACCTTCCTCTGGGCGTTCTCTATCGCCCTGGAGATCAGGTTGGCCTCGATAGGTTGTCCCTCTTCCATTCCAAGGCGTCCCATAATGGATGATATCCTGTCGGAACCGAATATCCTGAGCAGGTCGTCCTCGAGTGAGAGGTAGAAACGAGAACTCCCGGGGTCACCCTGCCTCCCCGATCTGCCCCTTAATTGGTTATCGATACGACGGCTTTCATGTCTTTCCGTGCCGAGGATATGAAGCCCTCCCAATTCAACAACTCCATCGCCGAGCACAATATCGGTACCCCTTCCGGCCATGTTGGTAGAGATGGTTAATGTCTTGCTCTGCCCTGCCTCGGCTATGATCTCCGCTTCTCTCTGATGATGTTTGGCATTCAGAACCGAATGGGGGATGCCCGCCCTCTTCAACATCTTGCTCAATATCTCCGATTTTTCAATGGATATAGTCCCCACCAGCACCGGCTGGCCCTTTTGATAAAGGTCCTTTATTTCTTGAACCACGGCATTAAACTTCTCCCTCTCGGTCTTATAGATAACATCGGAAAAATCTTTGCGTATCATTTTTTTATTTGTGGGGATTACCACAACATCCAGCTTATAGATATTATGAAATTCCGCGGCCTCCGTGTCGGCGGTCCCGGTCATCCCTGCCAGCTTCTCATACATTCGGAAGAAATTCTGAAAAGTTATGGTAGCAAAAGTCTGGTTCTCTTCCGCCACACTCACGCCTTCCTTTGCTTCCACAGACTGATGCAGTCCATCACTCCAACGCCTGCCTGGCATCATACGGCCCGTGAATTCATCCACTATAATTACCTGACCATCCTTGACCACATACTGAACATCCTTTTCAAAGAGCCAGTAGGCCTTAATAAGCTGCTGGGTGGCATGTAAGAGTTCGGACGAGCGCATGTACCGATCTTCAATGTCTTTAAGCCGCGCCGTTTTTTCCTCCTCGCTAAGCCCCCCCTCTTCTCTTAAAGCATACTTTTCTTCCTCAAGATCAGGGAGAGAGAAATCTCCCATGCCGCTGCTGGACAGGAACTTAATTCCTTTTTCAGTAAGTTCCACGGCGTTGCTGCGTTCGTCGATGGTGCAATAGAGGTCCTGGTCGAGCTGAGGAAGGAGTTTCTGGCTACGCAGCAGACTTTCCGTCCGGTCTATCTGTTTCTTAAGTCCCTGGTCATTGGCAACGATATCCAGAAATGCCGGGTTTTTAGGGTCCCCTCTCTTTACCTTAAGGAGCATCTCAATGCTTCTGTCCCCGTTATTTCCCTCCCGAAGCGTGTTTCTCGCTTCATTCAGTATGGATCGAATAATTGTACCCTGCTTCTTTTTCAGGTTTATAACCAGAGGCTTGGCCTCCATATATATCTTATTTTCACTGTGCTCGACCGCTCCGCTTATTATCAAAGGCGTTCGGGATTCATCAATAAGTATGCTGTCCACCTCATCCACAATCGTATAATGGAAATCCCTCTGGGCAAGGTCGTTGACATTATACTTCATATTGTCTCTTAGGTAGTCAAACCCGAATTCGTTGTTAGTTCCATAAGTTATGTCGCAGCTATAGGCAGTCTTTCTTTCTGCATCGCTCATTCCGTGAACAATAACCCCAACGGTAAGGCCCAAAAAATTATAGATGCCTCCCATCCATTCCGCATCGCGTTTTGCCAAATAATCATTCACGGTAACCAGATGCACACCTCGGCCCGTAAGGGCATTGAGGTAAAGAGGGAGGGTGGCTGCGAGAGTTTTCCCTTCACCTGTCTTCATTTCTGCTATCTTTCCGTTATGAAGGACGATCCCGCCTACTAGCTGAACGTCAAAGTGCCGCATCTTCAAGACTCTTACAGATGCCTCCCGAACAGCAGCAAAGGCCTCGGGGAGCAGGTCATCAAGTGTTTCCCCTCTTGAAAACCTCTCCTTAAATTCGTTTGTCTTCGCTTGCAGTTCTCCATCTGAGAGGGCATTAAATTGGGGCTCCAGAGTATTTATCTCTTCTACCAAGGGAGCTATACTTTTAAGTTCCCTCTCGTTCTTACTTCCGAAGATATTTTTAATCAAGTTTCCTATCATAGCCTGTCTTATTACTCTCTTGATAACAGAATTTCAAATCAGTCCTGCTCAAAAACGATTTCTGCCTTGGACAAGATTTGAGGCTTATAGACCTAAAAGACTGCATCAGGATGGATCCTTCATGTAAGCATAAATCATATTTTGCGTTTCGTCCGGTTAATGAGTCCGCTAGTTAAGGATATCTACATATTTTGCGCTATATGGGCCATGGGGCAACTTAGCTCATAGCTCATAGCATAATGGTCAAATAGTCGATTCGTTAAATAGTTAAATGGTTAATAGCAAATAGGGATTAGGGATTAAGGGTTAGGGGTTAGGGAATATGGTTAAAAGCTAATAGCTAATGGCTAATAGCTAAAAGCTAAAACCTAACAGCTTTCAGCCTAATAGACTTTATTGGTATACTTGATCCCTTGAACCCTAGAACCCTTGGACCCTCATTTATTTCTTTACGTACTCATTAACCGGATGATCCTATTTTTCTTAGTCCTGGTTATTTAATATAAAACATAAATAACCCGAAGTAAATCCTCATCCCCCACCTTGATTCTCTACCAAGGCATCATCCTTATTTTCTCAGAGACAGACCAAGATCCACCTCCTGCCTCTTTTTGGCCAAGCCGTAAGTTTTCATCGTTCTGATCTAAAAGGGGTGGGCCCGGTCAAAACTTTGCTGCCGAGTTGCGGTTTTCGGATGGGTATTAATTAAGTATATAATTGAGGGGATCAACAGGAACCCCGTTTAATTCTACCTCATAATGCAGGTGAGGGCCTGTGGATCGGCCGGTACTTCCCACCAAGGCAATCTTTTCGCCACGCTTTACAGACTGCCCCTTTTTCACCAGGACCTTCGACAGATGGGCGTACCTGGTCCTCAAGTTATAACCATGGTTGATTGTAATTATGGTACCGAATCCATATGTCTCACGTATTGCGGAAACAACGCCGTCGGCGGGAGCAACAATCTCGGTACCCCTCCTTGCGGATACATCGAGACCCTCATGAAATTCCTTTTCATTCGTAAAGGGGGAGAGACGATACCCGAATTTGGAACTCACCCACCCCTTTACCGGCCATATTGAGGGCGTACAGGCAAACATGGATTTCTTTTCTTCCAAAAATTTATAGAGTTCCATCTTCTCCTGAGTCTGGATTTCAATCTCGGCGTCAAGGTTGTCCAAGGACTGGTGCATCAATCGCACAAGTTTTTGATGGGCTTTTTCCACGGAGTATTCGGAATCCGTAAGTATAAGGTCAGAACCACCAATACCTAAAAACTGGGTGTTGTCATCCCCCGGCTCTATGTTGACCATTACCTTCAATCTATTATCGAGCTCCTTAAGCTCTATCAATTTGCTGTTTATCTGGCCTATCTTATCCACCAGAGCGGCTAACTGGGCCTCCTGCTGCATATTTTCCTCTATCAATCTCGTATGCTCAGGGACCTGCTTTCTCAAATTGTAATAGTCAACAAACAACAGTAAAATGAAGACCACGGCGGACAGGGAAAAAAGGGAGAGAAAATGGATAAGGGCTTTGGGGAATTTAAACTGTCTGACCGTCCTTGCCCTGTCTGGAAAAAACATTATGGTTATCTTCTTAAAGGCCAAAACAGATCCTCTCGTTCCGGATTATGTGAGGATAAACAACTCATTTATATATAAACTATATTATTTTTGGATAATTAACACATGGATCCGAAAGATGTCAACTATTATCTGCCCGTTCACCTCGCTTTTTTACTGTCTCATCCGTAAGAGATATCGAGATATCATGAGCCAAGGAACGGCTTATCCCCGGAACAAGGGCCAGATCCTGGGGACTTGCCGTGGAGATAGCATCCACGTTTCCGAAATACTTTAATAAAAGCCTTTTTCTTTTCGGCCCGATTCCCGGTATCAGGTCAAGCCGGGACGCCTTCAAGCCATCGTCTCTCAGTCTACGATGATAGGTAACGGCCCTGCGGTGGGCCTCGTCCCGGATGCGCATCAACAAAAGCAGGACAGGATTATGTTTACTGAGTCTAAGGGGGTTCTTCCGGCCGATAATATACACCTTGTCTGTTCCATGGGGACCTTTTTCACCGGCTTTTGCAATGGAAACCACCTCGGGCATGGTGTTGCCCGGGAAAGACTCCACGACTTTTTTTACCGCTGAAAGATGCCCTTTGCCACCGTCAACTACCAGGAGATCCGGCAGATTACCGCTCGAAAAACGCCTGCGGACCAGCTCAGACATCTTTCCATAATCATCAATCCCTTCAGGATCAACCATCCTATAGTTCCGATACCCGGACTTAAAAGGTAGTCCTTCCCTAAAAGAGACCACAGTCCCTACTGAAAGGGCCCCTTGCAGATTCGAGATATCCAGTCCCTCGATATGACTGGGAGTCCTCCTCAATTTAAGGAGAGACCGGGCAAGTTCCATCAAGTCCTCTTCCTCTGGCTTCCCTCCCCTGGTCAAGAAACTCTCGGCATTTGAGACAGCCATATTGACAAGGCGTACCTTTTTACCCTTCAGAGGGCGATGTATTGATATCTTCTTCCCGGCCAGATCAGACAACCACGCCTTTATAGATTCCACATCATCAACCGGCACTGGAATAAGGATCTCTGCCGGTATGAACGGCTCATCATGATAATACTGCTTCAGGAATGCCTCTATTATCTCTGAATCGGATGCGCCCTTATCCCTGAAACGATAATCTCGGCTGCCGGTAAGGCGACCCTTCCGAACGAATAGGATTACAACATGAAATATTGCATCCTCCCGCGCAAGACCGATCACATCCTGATCCTCCATCCTCTGAGAAACAACATCCTGACGTTCTATTGTCTTCTCCACCGCCCTGATCTGATCCCTGACCCTGGCGGCATCTTCAAATGCCTGTTGATCTGAGAATCTCTTCATGTCCTTCTTTAACCGTCCCAGCAGCTCCCGGTTCCTTCCCTCCAAGAATAATCGCACTTTATCCACAATTTTCCTGTACGAGGCCACAGGAACATCATTCGCACAGGGAGCAAGGCACCTGCCCAGTTGGTAATTCAGACAAGGCCTTGATCGTTTTATTAATCTGATGCTCCTGCATTTTCTTAACCTAAAAAGCCTGTCAATCAGTTTTAAGGTGTTGCGCACGGACTGGGAAGAAGAAAAAGGCCCGAAATAGAGCGCCCCGTCTCTTTTAATCCTGCGAACGATACTAAGACGGGGATAAGGTTCTTTGATGTCCAGTCTAAGGCAAGGGTATTGTTTGTCATCCCTTAAAACAACATTATATCTGGGCAAATGACTCTTGATAAGATTGCTCTCAAGTATGAAGGCCTCGTTCTCCGAGCCTGTGAGGATGTAATCAAGGGTTTTTGCCCTGGACATCATAATGGCTGTCTTTGCCGGGAAGTCCGAAGCGGGCCTGAAATAGGACAGCACCCTTTTTTTAATGTTTTTTGCCTTGCCCACATAGATGACACGGCCCGATTGGTCCCTAAACAGATACACCCCGGGTGTATCAGGCAGGCTGACAGGATCTCTGACAGCTGAATACGCGTTAAGATTATTGCCTTGCATGACTTAAGGGTAAATGATAAAACTGGAAACAGTCAAGAACATTGATAATACAAAAGATCATTGAGAAACCAGACCATTACAAAGCCTTTACATGAGACCATCATTCCTTCCCAGACTGATAAACGATCCCTTTTCGGACCCGGGCCTTTTTATCCCTTTTCTTCTCGAAAAGAGGGCCCTTATTTTCGACCTTGGTGACTTGCAACCCCTTTCCTCCAGAGATCTTCTGAAGATATCTCATGCCTTTGTCACGCATTCACATATGGATCATTTTATAGGTTTTGATCATCTCCTGAGAATATTCTTGGGACGCGAAAAAGAGCTTCATATCTTCGGACCACCGGAATTTTTCACCCGGGTCGAAGGGAAGCTTTCCGCTTACACATGGAATCTGGTGAGTGAATACCAGAACAACTTTAGTATAAGGGTGACCGAAGTCCATCCCCATATGAGCCGAACCAGGGTTTATTCATGCCATGATGAGTTCAAATTTCAGGGAAAAGAAAGGGAAAAGACCTTCTCAGGGATACTTTTGAAGGAACCGGCCTTTTATGTGGAAGGAGTTTTACTTGACCACAGGGTCCCGTGCCTGGGACTTTCACTTGTGGAAAATTTTTATGTCAATATTATCAAGGAAGGCCTAAAGAAAATGGACCTCTCTGTGGGCCCATGGATTAACCGCTTTAAGAACGCCCTTTATAAAAAGGAATCACCAAAAAGGGATTTTATCGTCACATGGGAGGAAGGAGGAAAGGTCATAAGAGAAAAAAGATTCGCGCTGGGAGACCTGGCGAAGGAGATAGCACGAATATCCCCGGGACAGAAAATAACCTATATCACCGATGTAATCGCCAGCCCCGAAAACAGGGAAAAGATAATAAGACTGGCCAGTGAAGCCGACCATTTATTTATTGAGGCCGCTTTTCTGCACCGCGATCGTGATACAGCAAAACAAAAATTTCATCTCACAGCCAAAGAGGCGGGAGACTTGGCCAGGGAGGCCCGGGTAAAGGACTTTACGCTTTTCCATTTCTCTCCAAGGTATACCCATTGCGTTGCAGAGATTCAAAGGGAGGCAATGGATGCCTTTTTAAAGAAGTAGTAGTATTTATAACCTCTCTCTTCCCAGGATATCGAGCATCTTGGGATGTATATGAGGATTTGCGGCCACAATGCTCTTTTGGAAGGGCGAGTACCCTTCTCCTCCAAAATCGCTGACAATGCCCCCCGCCTCCCTTACTATCAGGCTGCCGGCGGCGGTATCCCAGGGCTGAAGACCTTCTTCCCAAAAGCCGTCCAGTCTGCCGGAGGCCACATAGCAAAGATCAACAGAGGCCGCGCCGGGCCTTCTGACTCCCTGAACACGCACTATCATGTTTTGTAACAGGCCCATTATTCTGGCGGGGTCTTTATATACATTGTAAGGAAATCCCGTGCCCATCAGGGAATCCTTGAGATCCTCCGCCTTGGACACCTTGATCGGTTTCTTATTCAAAAAGGCCCCTTCTCCTCTTCTCGCCTCAAAATATTCGTTCATAAAGGGATTGTAGACTACACCCAGGACCATTTCATCCCGTACCCTTAACCCTATGGAAACTGCGAAAAACGGGAAGGAATGAGCGAAATTGGTAGTCCCGTCCAAAGGATCGATTATCCATAGTCGATCGGATTTTCTTCCATGTTCGCCGCTTTCCTCTGTAAGGATAGCGTCCCGCGGGAAGTTCTTGTTTATTGTCTCCATAACAGCCTTTTCAGACAGGATATCCGCTTCCGTCACCAGGTCTATTTCACCCTTTTTTTCTATACTAATCGTTTCGCCAAATAAATCATTCAGGATCTTGCCTGATTCCTTTGCAGCCTGTCTTGCAACACCAACTTCTTTTTCCCACACAGTTAAAACCTTCCTTTCTGAAATCTATCTGGTAGGAAATTTAACCTTGCACTTCAGTCCTGCCGGCAGCAAGTAGTCGGGATTAGGCAGGATTAAACGCACCCCAAACGTGCCACTGGCAGCATCAATTACCTTGTCGACAATGATAATACTGGCATTGTATTTTCGGGGTTCCGGTATATCAATACTGACCTCTGCTTTATCGTCTTTTTTTATCATGCCGAATTTTTCGGCGGGTACAACCACCTCCACATACAGAGGATCTATGCATGCGACCCTCATTATTGGATCTTCACCGACATATTCTCCGGGAGAGAGAAAACGTTCCACCACGACGCCGTCGAGAGTGCCACGTATAGTGCGTATTTCCAGTTCTTCCTGCGCTTCGCGCATTTGAAGTTCCGAGATTCTTAGTTCTGTTTCCATTTCATCCTTCTCGTGTATGGAGATGAGTTCTTTTTGATACAGGTCCTCATTCCGAAGGACTTTTCTTTTCCCGAATTCTACTCGGGCCATGGCCAATTCCATTGCGGCTTCTTCTAGATCTGACTTCAGCTTGGCGATGACCTGCCCTTTCGTTATTCTGTCGCCACGTTCCACCATAACTTCTTCCAAAATGCCGGCTACCTGGCTGCTGACATCAACTACTTCGCTGGGCTCGATAAAACCGTCAAAAACAAGCTCATCCTGGGACATGGCACTTATAACGGAAAAAAATAAAACCAACAGACTGCCCATGAAAATGCGCAAAATAAAATGCATGAAAAAAATCCTTTCTATTCCGACACACCGGAAAATGACAACATATCACCCCTCCGTTCGTCCTCCCGGAGAAGGCTTTTTCTTATCTTCGCGTGCAGTCGCTCAATCTTTTTTTGAGCCGCTAAAATGGCTCTTCTCACTAGCCATCTCCATATAGGCGAACCCGGCCGCACAAAATTTCTTGCCACCCATCCCTCCAATCCTCCCCGGCCTCCCTCCAGGATCGGGTCCTCAAAGCACAGTATTGCCTCATAACTGCCCGGATCTCCCAAACGCCCGCAGCGCCCTGCCAGTTGTCGATCTATGCGCCCCGCCTCATGGCGTTCCGTCAGAATAACGTGGAGACCCTCTTTATCCACAACACCGGGCCCCAAACGGATATCCGTCCCTCTTCCCGCCATATTTGTTGCTATGGTAATAGATCCTTCCTCCCCGGCACAAGAGATGATTTCCGCTTCTTCCTTATCCTGCTTGGCATTGAGAATAGTATATGTCAGCCCCAGCTTTTCCAGAAAAAACCCCGCCTTTTCCGAAGCTGCAACCGATCTTGTCCCTACCAGAACCGGTCGTTTCTTTTTGTTCATATGCTGGGTCCTTTCCGCAACAGCCTGCCATTTCTCCTCTTCCGTAAGAAAAACCTGGTCAGGGAAGGCCTTCCTGCGCATTCTTCGGTGGGTCGGGACGCGAACAGAGAGAAGATTATACACGGCCCATAGCTCTCCCTTGACCTCCCGAGCGGTACCGGTCATTCCCGCAAGATGGAAATATCTTCTGAAAAACCTCTGATAACTGATCCTGGCAGCGGTTTCAGGCCGATGGGTTATCTCACAACCTTCCTTGACTTCAATCAACTGGTGCAATCCCTGCTCATATGATCTATCCGGCATCACCCTGCCCGTGAATTCATCAACAATCTGAATCTTGCCGTCCTTTACTAAATACTGTTCATCACGCCGAAACAGATGTGTGGCGGTCAGGGCCAAAACAACCATCTCCTCACGTCGAACCGCGCCTGTCCAGAGGGAACCCATCGACACTGCCATCTCCCGAATCCTGTGCTTGCCCGTCTTGGTAAATTCAACTTTGCGGGATGTCTTTTCAATCCGGTAATCGGTCCCCTGTTCTAATCCTCTGGCCAGCGACACAGCTTGCTCCAGAAAGGCTCTTTCCTCCCTGCCGCCTGAAGTCTTGGAGATAATGAGCGGCGTTCGCGCTTCATCGATTAACACACTATCCGCCTCGTCGACTATGGCAAAATAAAGGCCCCTAAGCAGAAGGCGATGCACCCTAGCTCCGTTTCCGTAAAGATATTCAGCTTGAAGGCGCAAGGCATTCCTTCGCCCCTCCAGAACGAGCCAGTCCTTCAAATAGTCAAAGGCGATTTCCTTGTTGGTGCAATAGGTCACGTCACAGCCATAGGCGGCACGTCTGGATTCAGGAGGCATATCATGAATTATAAACCCCACATTAAGACCTAAGGCCCGGTATACCGGACCCATCCATTCCGCATCTCTTTTGGTAAGGTAGTCATTCACCGTGATCACGTGAACAGGAATACCTCCCAGTGCGGCGGTCACTGCAGCCAAGGTAGCTGTGAGTGTCTTACCCTCACCCGTCTCCATCTCCGCGACCATTCCCTTTAACAATATCAATCCACCCATAAGTTGGGTGTCGAAATGACGCATAGAGAGTGTCCTCGCAGCAGTCTCTCTCACCAGCGCGAATGAGCGAGCCACGTGCTCATCCCTGAACCCTTCCAGAAGGAGATATTGACGAATAACGTCAGCCTCCTGCCTTAATTCATCGTCTTTCAACGACTCCAGTTTTCGACCATGCAGGTTCACCTTCGAAACAAAATCGGGCATGCGGCTGCTTAATCTGTGAAAAACCTCTCGAAGACCACCCGTAATCTTCATGGACACATTACTGAAGATTCCTGAACGGCGCTCCTTATTTTCCGGACGCAACACGTGGGTTGCCGGTGGAGAAATTAATAACTGATTTAACATAATATTTTTTTTGTTTGCTACATGCTGAATTTGCTGAGAAGTGTTCTCCTAACCATCCGGTACCATCTAAACATGAGCGGTTCCGGCGAATGCTCAAAACGTACAAAGACCCTTTCCCCGATAGTCTTGAGTGTAGGACCGGATATAATTATCTCAAAATGAAAAAGCTTTTCAAAGGTCCTGGGATCATTTGTCTCCCTGGGGTCCAGCGCTAGAGATCCGCCGCCCTCCAGGCTTAAAGCCAGACTGGGGAGATCACTGGAAGCAGCGGGGACTTCTCTGTTGATAACCGCCGGAAATTCCTGTTTCACCGCTTCCGCCAGCCGCGCGGAAACCGACAGTGTATTTGTACGGACCCTGTCCACATCGTGCTGAGATACAACAGTGCGAGCACTGACCCGTGAAACATCCACCACGTAACCCAGTGGCGTTCCTCTCCTTATAAAAGAACCGGTCAAATCTTCAGCATCAGGAAGGAAAAAGATACCGTCGGAAGGACTTCGTATCAACAACTCTTCTCTCTCGCCCCTTTTTCTCTCCAGTTCAGCATTTATGCGCTCGATCTCATCCATGATGATTTCCGCCTGCAGGGGACTTTCTGTCGTGCCCAGCCTGTGGCGCGCCTTAAATTCCGCGAGCTGCGCTTCCAATACTTTAACTTCCGCTTCCAAATCTGAATTCTCACAGATGATCAGGGGCTCCCCTGTACAAACCATTTGTCCGGGAGAAACCATAACCTCTTTCACGAATCCGTCCGTTCCGGCATAGACTTGAGAATTTTCAGGCGCCCACAAGACGCCTTCAGCCACAGTAAAAGAGGGAAAAGGCACTACCAGAACCATTAATACCAACAAACCGGCACAAAGCCCGGTAACCGCCAGCGCCCGCGGACGTCTGCGCTGCATATGCGAATCCGTAAATATATATCGAATGACCTTATACAAAGGCACGATCAACATGTTGAAAACTCCCCACATGGCCAGTATCACACCAATTACGAAAAACTTACCTGCCACGAACATAGCTATTCGAACCATTATAAACATTCGGTACATGAATGAGGCAACACCGTAAAATCCCAGCCAGGCGGCTTCACCCGGAGCGGAAACAGGGCTTTGCGCCTCATTAATATTAAAAAGATACCGTTGACAAAGATAGCCGATATAACGGTTCGCTCGAAGCCCCATATTGGGGATCTCCAGATAGTCCGACAGTATGTAATATGCATCGAAACGCAGCAGGGGGTTGCCATTGAAGAGAAGGGTAGACACACCTGCTATGATCATCACATTAAAGGCCAGCGCTCGAACAGCTCCCGGTTCCACGCCGGCCCATACCCACATTGCGATAGCAGCTAGAAACGCCTCTGTCACAATACCGGCTGCACCGACCATAACTCTCTGATATTTTTCACGGAATGCAGAAGCGGAGGACGCATCCATATAGGGAATCGGCACAAAAACCAGAAGCATGATTCCCATTTCGTGAACCTCTCCGCCCCACCGTTTCACCGCATAGGCATGACCGAATTCGTGCAAACCCTTTACAACCGGATATATCAGCCAGAGCCAAAAGAGGTTCTCCATTGCCAGCACACGATCCGCCAGATTAGAAGTCAATTCCTCCCAATGGATACCGAGCAGTACAAGCGCAGAGATTACCATCAAGCACCAAACCAGCAAGCCGACCCAATTGAATATAAACCGGCCAATAAACTGGGTTGTCGAGATAAACCGTTCGGGATCTAGAATGGGGAAACGAATGGCAAACGGAGATGCAAGTTGACCGAACATACGGTTCCGCCTTACACGCTGGTGCCGCTGATGAAGATCCGCAATATCAGGCGCGATGTCTGTCTGCAGGACATCAGCCCTGTGAAGCTGAGAAAGTAACTGGATAGCCTCCTCCTGGGTGGGCATATCATCACCAAGATTGGAGCAGGCCGCCTCCCATATCTCACTCAGGGTGCGTTTTCCATCCATAAGACCAATTATATGGTAGGCTTCCTCTGAAAAGCGATGAAACTGCCCTGTGGAGTGATCCTGAAGCACATACCAGTTTCTGCCCCTATAGGTATGACGATGTATCTGGGCGTGGCTGCGCAGACGCGGTTTCAATTCGGAAACCCGATACCATGATTCACTGAAAAGGGAATCTACCACCGGCTCACCTCATTCGATCTTACAGGCTCTATCCTATGGCCACCATGACCATACCCATATTCTCAGCCACTCCCTAAGGTCTCTGGTCCATACATAAATGAGCTTTTGTCTCCCCACATATATCTTGCCTATACCCGTCATACCGGGTCGAAGACGTTCCGAGATTGTTTCGGGTCTGGCTTCCACACGGAAAAAGTTCAGCCCCTCTTCAGCAGTGGAGATGGGGGTTACCCTGTTAATGACAAAATCAAAACGATCATGGGGTAAAGCAGACAAAATCATGTGTCCACGCTGGCCAACCTTTACGTCAGCAATACGTCGTTCATCCACTTCCAGGATTATACGATATTCATCCAGCGGAGCAACCTCGAAAAGTATTTCTCCTTTCTCGGTAGATCCGCCAAGCCTCTGACTGAGATCACCACTAAGCACTATCCCTCTGAAGGGAGCTATGATCCGGGTTCGCTCAAGCTGGCTTTCAACCAGATTCAGCCGGGCCGCAGCCTGATCCAATTGTGCTTTGATTATTTCAGCCTCAGCCCTGTTGTGCTCTGCCAGGGCTTCCTGATATTGCCTCTGGTACTGTGTCTGCCTGCTGAGCCAATTTAGCCTTTCAAGATTGAGATCACGGTCATCAAGGGTGCACATAACCGTTCCGCTCTCAACCACATCACCCGCACGAACATGCGCCTCTTTAACGTAACCCTCAAAAGGTGCTACAATTGAGCGCTTGACAGCCCCTTCAAGGACCATTTCTGCGGAGATCCTGTAATCGGCCATTTTAAGGCTGAAGAAGGCGACCACGGCCACAAACAAAAAAGCAAGGGCCTTTCTTCCCTGATGACCCGGACCGAAAAGCTTTACCATCTGGGTTTTTAATGCATCCCATATTTTTAAAATCAAAAAGCGGTCATTTTGCCGTTTGGCCTCCAGAACAGGGATCAAAAGTGAAGCCACACTGCGACAGAAATTGACGTCTTCATCCCTAAAGATACGATCCGGCGGCCTCTCCAGAGTTACAGCACCTTCATAACCCCCTTCTCCATAGAAAGGCATAGTAAGTATGGATCCCGCACCGTGTTGCTTAGCGAGTTGTTCATGATCCCTTACTATAAGAACACCGGCATCCTGCCTAATTGGATAATATATTTCCCTCCGTTGAACGATTGATTCATCCATGGCCGTCTCAATCGCTCTAATAAGGTTCATACGTTCGCCGATTTGGGAACTGTGGGATATAGCCTGAATACGCGCATGATTTCTTCGTATAAAGGCAAGGCTTACCCGGTCGCACCCGAGCCTGGTCGCCAATTCCGTGACAAAGGCCATTCCCGCGCTCTTATAGGTTCTTTCCGATAGAACAACCGCCATCATATCTAAGGCGGATTTCATGCGCTTTAGTGAATCGTCATTTTCCCTCACCTGTCGGCGACGAAACAGAAGCTCTATCCAGGAAATGCCCCATTGCAATTGCTCCATGGAATGCTTCAATTGTTCATCCGTGTCCGCTATTACTTCAACGGCAAACACTCCGTATGGTTTCCCGTCAACAATAATAGGATACGCTAACCCGTAGCGGGATCGGAGGGGGAAACGGCTGTATTCAGGCCTGTTCAATTCAACAAGCAGGCCGCACCGTTCTTCTATAACACGTTCGGAGATTTCAGCAAGGCGCCCCGGGTCCTCTCCCTCTTCAGGCCATTTGGTAAGCGGGGTAAAGGACCCCCTTTCCGAATCATCCAGAAAAAGGACCCCCTGAACCGCTCCTGAAATAATGGAGCATTGAAGGGTGGTCCAACTGCGACAGTATTCGTCCTGATCTTCGGAACCGACAAATTCTTCCCAAAGGTCATGGCTAATCCCGGCTGGCAGCTTTTCAGCCCTTTTATTCGATTTTTGACTCACTTACTGGATCCTCGGAAAGATCTGGTTAGCATAAGATTACTTGCCCATCTTCGTCAAATGTCTTTCAATTCTTTAATCAAACCTGCTCCACTTTAAGTTTACCAAACCGGGATTCATACTCCTTCATTATATTATTTAATAATAAGGATAGTCTCTTTGCGGCGAACGGGTTAAGGATGATACGATCAGACAACTGGACGGCAAGCTCCCGCTGCCCCGTATGCCAGGTTTGGTTCGTACCAAACAACAGGGTTACTTCCTCCCTGGTACTCGACACATTACATACATTCGCATATGTGCTTGTCATTTTTGAGTCGTCCCATCTGACGGTCTGAGTGGTTTTCACGCCACCGGCTGTTCCTTCCTTTGCTTCTTTTTCGTTTGTCATAATTCCTCCTGTATTTAAAAAGATTTATATCCGATTATTTATACTCCGCCTTATTATGGCTTGTCAATCCGTGCAAAATATTATCTGTCCCTGACATGTTACGACCAAAAAATGTATATTTTTTAGGGGGGAAGTCGATGTAGGCGGATTTCATTGATTAAGGTTATAATAGAATACTCCCTTCTCAATGTAACCAAGACCATATTATGGAATGGCGCACTGGAAGGGAGCTGAAGTTAGTGAACCCCGGCCGCAGGTATCTATCTTGGTTGTTCTATCGGTAGGGCGCCGAAACGTGATTCATACTCTTTCATAATGTTATTTAGTAATAGTGACAGTCTCTTTGCCGCAAATGGATTGAGTATAATACGATCACTTAGCTGCACAGTAAGCTCCGGTTGACCTGTGTGCCAACTCTGATTTGTACCGAAGAGCAGAGTCATCTCCTCTCTCGTACTCGACACATTACATACATTCGCATATGTACTCGTCATTTTTGAGTCATCCCAGCGTAGGGTCTGCACGGGCCTATCACCGCCGGCCTTTTGTTCTTGAGTTTCCGTATCCTTTGTCTCCTTATCTTCTTGTTTCTGCACCATAACTCCTCCTTTTAATAAAAATGTTTTACGAACAGGATATTAATGTAATTTTTTTCTATCCAAAACCGTATCATCCCTTTGTCCGTATTTCATAAAACGCCCCTCCCGCCATCGTAAAAATCGCCTTAGCTTTGTGTCTCTTTCAAGTTTCTTAAAGTCCTCATAATTAAGGACTGACTTATCATTGATGAATCCGGTAAGGTCCGCCAGTCCCCAACCTCTGAGACCTGCCACAAGGGAACCTAATTCGATACCGATGTGTTTAATATCAAATTCCGATTCGTTTTTCAAGCCCTCTGTTTGTTGGGCATACATTTTAGGTTCACCGTAGATTATCTCTTTAAGACGCGAAACATCTGGTTCCACATCACTTTCTTCCGTTGTTATTTCCGTAGTCCCATCGCTCAAGGTCTTTATTACCCTGCCATCCGGCATTGTCGTTATAATTGTGCCGTCAGGTAATGTTTTTATTTCAGTTCCATCCGGCAGTATCGCGGTCTTCGTTCCGTCCGGGGAAGTCATTATCATTGTCCCGTCCGACCTGTCGATAATTACCGTGCCACCCGACAATCTGGTTATCACCGTTCCGTCAGGCATGGTGGTTTCAACAGTACCGTCCTGGAATCTTCTTTCGACGCTGCCGTCCGGTAGTGTTATTGCCGGTACTTCTTCTCCAATTGGTCGCTGGCCTCTTCCCCTCCCAGGCCCTGGAATAGAGGGTTCCTGCTCAGCAGTGCTAGGAAGATAAGACTGGCCATATGCACCGTGGTGGGTTACTATTCTATCGAACCCCGACAGCCCCGGTTCGGCAATAGCCATGAAGCCTGCTCCTGTTTCCATGAATAACATATCCCTTGTCAGGACAGGACCTATAATATCTTCTATTGCGGAAACCGCATGTCCCCCTGACTGGGATATGGGATTGCCGAACAGCATATCTATTGGAGGATAGATCCTTATGACCTTGCCGTTCTCGATAATAACCTGACCGTACTTTCCAATAAGTGCATCGGTCGGAAATTCACCAATACCGGCATCGGCCCCTTCGCCTCCAAAAAGGACATCCGTACCCTCACCACCGTCGAGGTAATCGACATCACCTCCTGAAGACGGTATTGTTTCGGCAATCCAGGGGTTACCGTCCAAGAAATCCACAACCCCGTTGTCACCGAAAAGTATATCAAAACCAGAGCCGCCCAGCAGGGTATCACTGGATAGGCCGCCTATAAGGATGTCCCCGCCGTTACCTCCGGTTATAACGTCACTCCCTCCCTGATGGTCAGGAATGCTTGTAACCTGAAGCAGGAGACCCTCTTCCAAAGTAATCTGACCATTATCACCTATTAGGACATCATTTCCATCAGCACCGTCTATAATATCATCCCTTATACCGCCGATCACCATGTCATCGCCTTCACCGGCGAGAATATTGTCGTCTCCTCCCGTATCCGGCGATGTGTCACTGGAAGTAATTTGAGATATAAGACCATCCGTATATGTGATTCCGCCATTATCGCCAAGAATAGTATCATTCCCGGTTCCACCGATCAGGGTATCATTTCCCGCTCCACCAAGAATTATATCCGATCCAGCATCCCCAAATATAAAATCGTCTGAACCATATTCCAGATCAGTGCTTTCAATGATAACCGGTGTGCTCTGACCACTGGATGTGTCGAACTGGGCCAGACCATTATCACCAAGAATGATGTCATTTCCAGTATCCGTGCCCACAGGATCTCCGGTAACAGGATCCATATTGATATAATCCGTACCAACACCTCCCAGAACCACGTCATCACCGTCTCCCGTAAGGATAACATCATCACCGCCCGTGTCAGGCACCGTCGTGGTTACATCCGTCAGGTTGCCGCTGGCGTCAAAGTTGGCTACACCGTTGTCTCCAACCACTATGTCGCTGCCAGTATCCGTGCCCGCGTCCACATAATCATTCCCGCTACCGCCTAAAACAGTGTCACTGCCCTCACCGGCATAGATATAATCATCACTCCCATAATCAGGATCAGCACTCTCTATATTCGTCAGGATACTGGACCCGCTCGTTGTATCAAACACAGCCAAGCCGTTGTCTCCAACTATAACATCATCGCCCGTATCCGTACCCACAGGATCTCCAGTCACAGGATCCATATTGATATAATCAGTTCCAATACCTCCCAGAACCACGTCATCACCGTCTCCCGTAAGGATAACATCATCACCGCCCGTGTCAGGCACCGTGGTGGTAACATCCGTCAGGTTGCCGCTGGCGTCAAAGTTGGCTACACCGTTGTCTCCAACCACTATGTCGCTGCCAGTATCCGTGCCCGCGTCCACATAATCATTCCCGCTACCGCCTAAAACAGTGTCACTGC
>Ga0315543_1000317_pt1 | contig 61351 bp, 69 predicted proteins | sample SalMarSW160210MG_2_FD_203098 | JGI IMG/M metagenome (GOLD analysis project Ga0315543, IMG submission 203098) | Salt marsh sediment microbial communities from the Plum Island Ecosystem LTER, Massachusetts, United States - Salt Marsh Sediment SW1601-210 ... | reverse complement strand
AGCCGGAAGAAAAACCGGCCGAGGCCGTAGCCGAAGAAGCTCCGGTTGCCGAGCCGGAAGAAAAACCGGCCGAGGCCGTAGCCGAAGAAGCTCCGGTTGCCGAGCCGGAAGAAAAACCGGCCGAGGCCGTAGCCGAAGAAGCTCCGGTTGCCGAGCCGGAAGAAAAACCGGCCGAGGCAAAAGCAAAAAAGACGACCAAGGCAGCCGCCACTGCAAAAACAGAGGAGAAACCGGCCAAGGCAGCTGCTGCAGCAAAATCAGCTAAAAAACCGGCCAAGGCAGCCGCTACTGTAAAAGCGGAGGAGAAACCCGAAAAGCCGACGGCGAAAAAAAGTAAAAAGACAGCTACGGAGACCAAAGCTGAAGCCGCCGATGTAACCGACGAGGCAGAGCCGTCCACAACAACAGAGGAAGAGGCCAAGGATGCAGCAGCCTAAGCGAGTAAAATACCGTAAAGTCCAGCGGGGACGGCGCCGTGGCCAGGCCCAGTCAGGTAACGCTATTAATTTCGGCGATTACGGTTTGCAGGTACTGGAATCGGCCTGGCTTACCAGTGCGCAGATTGAGGCAGCCCGGCGGGCAATAACCCACCATATTCGCCGTGGCGGCAAGGTCTGGATACGGGCTTTCCCGGATAAACCGGTCAGCAAGAAGGCGGCGGAGACCCGCATGGGCAGTGGCAAGGGTGTCCCCGACCACTGGGTGGCTGTAGTCAGGGCGGGGAGAATAATGTTTGAAATGGCCGGCGTTGGCGAAAATGTCGCCAGGGAGGCGATACGCCTGGCGTCGCACAAACTGCCGGTAAAGAGCAGATTTGTCGTCAGGGAAACACTCGCCGCCGCCAGCAGCGATTCTACAAAGTAGGGAGCGAGCGCGTTGAAATTAAAGGAATTCAGAGATATGACCACCGACGACCTGACGAAGCAACTGGAGGAAACGCGTCAGGAGATGTTTAACCTCCGGTTTCGCGTCGCCACCAAGCAGCTGGTCAACCATCGCGAGCTTCGGAGGGTCAAGAAAAAGATTGCGCGACTCAAGACTCTGCTTGCGGAAAGAGAACTAGGTATAAGGTAGGTATTCAGGGATGGAAGCAAAGCGCAAGACCAGGTTCGGCAAGGTAGTCAGCGACAAAATGGATAAGACTGTGGTCATCGCTGTGGAAACGCCCAAGCGTCATCCGCTATACAAAAAGACTATCAGGAGGGCCGTTAAATACAAGGCTCATGATGAGAAGAACCAGTGCCGGACGGGGGATATGGTGAAGATCGTAGAAACCCGCCCGCTCTCTAAGGAGAAACGGTGGAGGGTAGCGGAGATAGTAACCAGGGGAGAGGTGGCGGAAATTGAACCGAAGGAAATAGCGGACTAATATTTTGGTGCAATTACCATGATACAAATGCAAACCAGACTCAAGATAGCGGACAATACCGGCGCCCGGGAAATCATGTGCATTAACGTACTCGGCGGTACCCGCCGGAAATATGCCCGGGTAGGAGATATCGTTGTGGCCTCCGTCAAGCGGGCAATACCCAACGCCGCAACCAAGAAGGGTGATGTGGTGCGGGCGGTTATCATTCGTACGGCACAGCCATACCGGCGCCCCGATGGCTCATATATTAAATTTGATGAAAATGCCGCGGTGATTCTCACCGATAAGAATAACCCCAGAGGCACCCGAATCTTCGGACCGGTGGCCAGGGAGCTGAGGGATAAAAACTATACCAAAATTATCTCGCTGGCACCGGAGGTCCTGTAGAGGCAGCTGATTATGAAAATTAGAAAAGACGATACCGTACTGGTGATTGCGGGTAAGGACAAAGGCAAAAAGGGTAAGGTGCGTTTTGCCTATCCCAAGAAGCAACAGATAATTATTGAAGGTATCAATTTTATTAAAAAACACTCCAAGGCGAGGGGAGCCGTCAGGCAAGCCGGCATTATAGACCTGGAGGCACCCATCCATGTTTCCAATGTCATGTTGCTCTGTGACAAGTGCAATAAACCCGGCCGTATCGGCTTTGAAAAACTGGAAGACGGACGGAGGGTACGAATCTGCCATGCCTGCCGTGAGGTGATTGATTAAATGGCAAGATTGAAGGAAAAATACCGGCAAGAGGTTGTGCCCCGCCTCATGGAACTCTGCGGCTATAAAAATATCATGCAGGCGCCGCGCCTTGAGAAGATTGTGCTGAATATCGGCCTCGGCGAGGCAATTCAAAATGCCAAAGCGCTGGAAGCAGCCGAAGGAGATATGGTGGCCATTTCCGGGCAGCACCCGGTGATTACACGCGCTAAAAAGTCTATTGCTGCCTTTCGGCTGAGGACAGGGATGCCCATCGGATTGAAGGTAACCCTGAGGGGTGAGCGCATGTACCACTTTCTTGATAAGCTTATTAATGCGGTGTTGCCCCGTATGCACGACTTCCAGGGAGTCCCCGTAGATTCGTTTGACGGCCGTGGCAACTATACTCTGGGAATCAGGGAGCAGATTTTTTTCCCGGAGATAGACTATGACAAGATAGACAAAGTACGTGGACTGGAAATCTCAATTGTCACCACGGCTGAAAAAGACGAAGATGGCAGACACCTGCTTGAATTACTGGGAATGCCATTTGCCAAGGATGGAGTAAGTTAACGATGGCCAAGAAATCGATGATAGTGAAATCCGAGCTCCCGCCTAAATACCGGACACGGCAGTACCACCGGTGCCGCCTCTGCGGGCGGCCCCGCGCCTATATACGTAAGTTCGGGGTGTGCCGAATTTGTTTTCGCACCCTGGCACTTAATGCCCAGCTCCCGGGAGTGAGGAAATCAAGCTGGTAATATCAAGAAGGAATAAATACAGTTATGACAGTCACTGACCCAATAGCCGATATGTTAACAAGAATACGGAATGCCATTATGGCCAGGCATGGCAATGTGCTGATACCTGCCTCCAAGATGAAACTCGCCCTCGCCAGAATCCTTAAAGAGGAAGGCTTCATTACCGATTATGAGGTAGTCAGGGGGAAGCCACACAGGGCAATCCAGATTCAGCTAAGATATTTGGACGATAATCAACCAGCCATTTCCGGGCTGAAGCGCGTCAGCAAACCGGGATTGAGAGTGTATGTTCAGAAGAAAGAAATCCCGCGCGTTTACGGAGGCCTGGGTATTGCCATCATTTCTACACCAAAGGGTGTCAGAACGGGGCAGCAGGCCTGGCGTCAGGGGGCGGGCGGGGAGCTTCTGTGCTATGTATGGTGAATATTCGGAGCGATATATATGTCTAGAGTAGGACGAATGCCGATAGCGGTACCACCAGGTGTAAAGGTGAATATTGAAGGCGACAGGGTTACGGTAAGTGGCCCCAAAGGTGAGCTCAGCCGCTCCCTTCCCTCTGAAATGCTCATCAACCTGGAAGGCGATGTTTTAACCGTATCCCGACCCAGCGATAGCAAGAAACATCGTTCCTACCACGGGCTGACGCGAAGCCTTCTGGCGAACATGGTGGATGGAGTATCCAGGGGATTCGAGAAAGCACTGGAAATAGTCGGTGTAGGCTATCGCGCCGAGAAATCCGGCGATAAACTAATTATTCGCATCGGGTACTCGCACCCGGTGGAGGTAACACCGTTACCGGGCACCGTCCTGAACGTGGAAGGGAATAATCGGATTATTGTTACCGGGATTAATAAGGAGGTCGTCGGCCAGATGGCGGCCGAAATCCGGGCAATTCGTCCCCCCGATTCATACAAAGGCAAGGGCATCAGATATGCCGGAGAAATAGTCCACCTTAAACCGGGCAAGGCCGGTAAGGTGGTTGGCAAGTAGCAATTATGGGTGAGATTGATACCAGAAAGGCACGCTATAGACGACACTACCGGGTCAGGCAGAAGGTAAACGGCACTGACACGAGGCCCCGTTTGTGTGTTTTCCGCAGTCTGAACCATATTTACGCCCAGGTAGTTGATGATACGCAGGGACATACCCTGGTCGCGGCTTCAACCCTTGATGCGGAGATAAGAAATGATAGTGCGGGCAAATCAAAAACAGGCAGGGCCGAGATGGTAGGCCAGCTGCTTGCCAAGCGCGCCGCAGATAAGGGAATAAAACAGGTAGCTTTTGACCGCGGCGGCCGTAAGTACCACGGCCGGGTTAAAGCGCTGGCAGAGGCCGCCCGGCAGGGTGGACTGAAGTTTTAAGGGAGGGGATATTTAAATTCTGATGAAGCAGCCGTTAAGCCAGATAGATACAACCGAACTGAACCTTAACGATAAACTGATAGATGTTAACCGCGTTGCCAAGGTAATGAAAGGCGGTAAACGCCTCAGGTTCAGTGCCCTGGTGGTAACCGGCGATGGTGAAGGACATGTCGGCCTGGGTATTGGCAAAGCAAATGAAGTGCCCGCGGCCATCAGCAAGGGCGGAGCCAAGGCCAAGAAGAACCTGATTAAAGTGCCGTTAGTCGGGAGTACTATCCCGCATGAAATCACGGTAAACTTCGGTGCGGCCAGGGTCTTACTGAAACCGGCGGCGCCAGGCACCGGTGTTATCGCCGGCGGCAGTATCCGGGCGGTCCTGGAAGCCTGCGGTATTAAAGATATCCTGACGAAATCGCTGGGTACCGCCAACCATATCAATGTTGCCAAGGCAACCATGCGGGCCCTCAGTGAGCTGAGAAACCCGAAGGAAGAGCTTGCCAGGCGCCGGGCAACCGCTACTCCGGAGGAGGCGGTCGTCAGTGAGTAGACTGCGGATTACCTTGATAAAAAGCGGCATCGGCTATGAGAAGAGCCAGAAGAGAACCCTGTCGGCACTGGGTTTTCATCGGCTGAATCAGAGCGTTGTCCATGAAGATACCAGCCCTATTCGGGGTATGATTAATAAAGTGAGACACCTGGTTAAAGTGGAGGAAGAGATTGGTCAGGCAGAATAATATTGCTCCGGCACGAGGCTCCAGACGGGACAGGAAGCGAGTGGGGCGCGGCAACGGCAGCGGTTATGGCACCTATTCCGGACGCGGCTGCAAAGGCCAGAAGTCCCGCGCCGGCTACAAGATGCGGCCGGGCTTTGAGGGCGGACAGCTACCTTTAATCAAACGTCTGCCCAGAAAACGCGGCTTTACCAATATCTTCCGGACGGAGTACAGCACGGTTAGCGTTGGCAAACTCAGTACGTTCGATTCCGGTAGCGAGGTAACACCGGAACAAATGGTTGCGGCCGGGTTGGTAAAATCCCTGCGCAACCCGATCAAAGTTCTGGCTGATGGTGATATCAATCATCCTATTACGGTTAAGGCCAACAAATTTTCAGCTTCAGCCAAGGCCAAGATAGAGGCAGCTGGTGGCAAAGCTGAGGAGGTAGGACATGCGTCAGAGGCCGAGTAGGCCCAGATTACTGCAGGCCATGATTGATGCCTTCAGCTTGCCTGACCTGAGGCGGCGAATCCTTATCACCGTCGGAATTCTGGTCATCTTTCGCTTTATCGCTCATGTGCCTCTCCCCGGGGTGAACCTGGAAGCCCTGAACGAGCTCTTCGAGAGCAATGCCCTGCTGGGTATGCTCGACCTGTTCAGCGGCGGCGCCATGAGACAGTTCAGCGTTGCGGCTATGGGCGTTTACCCTTATATCACGGCTTCGATTATCATGATACTGATGGTGCCGATTATACCGCGGCTCCAGGCGCTCTCGCAGGAAGGTGAGTCCGGTAGAAATAAAATTAATCTGATTACTCACTGGCTGACGATACCCCTGGCCGGGCTTTCGGGCTACGGACAGATGATTATACTCCAGCGCGCCGGTGCACTCACCAGCGCGGCGCCTCTGCCGACCGCCACCATAGTGATATCACTGATAGCCGGCACTGTCTTCTTGGTCTGGCTGGGAGAGCTTATTACCGAATACGGCATCGGCAACGGTATCTCCATAATAATCTTCGGGGGTATTGTGGCCGGCTACCCGACTTTAATTCGCCAGGCGTTCCTGGCCAAGGAAAATTTCATGGGACTTGCTGTTTATCTGGTTATAGTGCTGATTACTGTTGTTCTGATTGTTATCTTTACCGAGGCACACCGCCGCATTCCGGTTCAGTATGCCCGCAGTGTCTTCCGCGGCGGCCGTATGTACCGGCAGGCCGGTCAGACGCATATTCCCATGCGGGTAAACAGCGCCGGCATGATACCACTCATCTTCGCTATGTCACTGGTGCTGTTCCCGGGGATTGTGGCCAGTTACTTCGTCACCTCGGGAGAACCGGGCTTTGCGGATATGGTGCGGCGGCTGTTCAGCCCCGATACCGCCCTGCCCCTGGGCGCCTTCTACTGGATTCTATACTTCTTACTGGCGGTGGGCTTTACCTTCTTCTATACCCTGATAACCTATCAGCAGCAGGATCTGCCCGGCACCTTGCAGAGACAGGGCGGGTTCATACCGGGCATCCGGCCCGGTAAAAACACCGCCACATATTTGAGTGGCGTTATCAACCGTATAACATGGGCAGGTGCGCTCTTTCTGGCCTTTGTGGCCGTGATGCCTTTCCTGGCACGGACGGTTACCAATGTCCAGCAGATACAGCTATCCAGTCTGGGAATGCTCATTGTGGTCGGCGTTGTCTTGGATACCATGAAACAACTCGAGGCACAGTTAGTAATGCGGCGCTACGAAGGCTTTATTAAATAGGAGTAAAAGGTGTATATTATTCTTTTGGGGGCACCCGGAGCCGGTAAAGGTACACAGGCAGTTATGCTGGCGGAGAAGCTTAACCTGGTACAGGTAGCTTCCGGTGACCTGTTCCGCCAGGCATTGCAGCAGAAGACCGAGCTGGGCTTAAAGGCCAAGTCCTATATGGACAAGGGGCAGCTCGTCCCGGATGAGATTACCATACAAATGGTGCTGGAGAGACTATCGGCTCCCGATTGTGAAAACGGGGCGATTCTTGATGGTTTCCCCAGAAATACAGGGCAGGCGGAGGCACTGGATAAAGCACTGGTGGAGCAGTCTAAAGCAATCGATAAGGTAGTATATGTCATGGTATCTGAAGCGGAACTCCTGAAGAGGCTCAGCGGACGCTGGATTTGCCGCAACTGCCAGGCACCTTATCATGCTGTTGATTCGCCGCCCAAGGTGTCCGGCAAGTGCGACCGCTGTGGTGGTGAACTGTACCAGCGACCTGATGATAACGAGGAGACGGTCAAAAAGCGGCTGGAGGTTTATTTCGCGGAAACGTCCCCACTTATTGACTACTACAACCGGACGGGCAAGCTGCTGGAAATAAACGGCGAGGGCAGCCCGGCTGACATTAATAAGGGAATAGTAGCCGCCCTACTTTAGGGGGATTGTATCTTATATGGGTATAATTATAAAATCTGATAAAGAGATTGCCATCATGCGGCAGGCTGGTAGAATTGTCGCTGAGGTGCTTAGAATATTGAGTGAGCAGTTGAGACCGGGTATGAAAACAAAGGAACTGGATATAATCGCCGAGAGAGAGCTGAAAAGGCTGGGAGCCAGGCCCTCGTTCAAGGGCTACCATGGCTACCCGGCTAATCTCTGCGTGTCCGTAAATGACGAAATAGTGCACGGCATTCCAGGGGATAAAATCCTGAACGATGGTGACGTCGTTTCCCTTGACTTCGGCGCCATTTATAACGGTTTCCAGGGTGATTCGGCGGTGACCGTACCCGTTGGCGATGTCAGCCCGGAAGTCAGGCGCCTGATAGAAGCTACCAGGGATTCCCTGGAGAGCGGTATTGCGGCGGCTCGCGCCGGGGCGACATTGGGGGACGTTTCCGCCGCCATTCAGAAATACGCGGAATCAAAAGGCTATTCGGTAGTCCGTGAATACACCGGCCACGGCATCGGGCGTGAAATGCATGAGGACCCGCAGATACCTAACTTCGGCTTACCCGGAACGGGTCCCGTATTAAAAAAGGGCATGACACTTGCCCTTGAACCCATGCTGAACATGGGTGACTGGCATACCCGGGTGGCTAATGACCACTGGACAGTGCTTACTGCTGATGGCAGTCTTTCGGCACATTTTGAACATACTATTGCCATTAATGATAATGAACCGGAGGTGCTGACCAGGTAAGTTTATGCCTAAGAAAGAGGCCATTGAGGTTGAGGGGACAGTCATCGAGGCTCTACCTAATGCTATGTTTCGCGTTGAGCTGCCTAACGGTCACGAGGTGCTGGCCCACATTTCGGGCAAGATAAGAATGCATTACATCAGGGTTTTACCCGGTGACAAGGTGCTGATAGAGCTATCCCCCTATGACCTGACACGGGGTAGAATAACCTACCGGCTCAAGTAACATAAAGGTTTGAATTATGAAAGTAAGGGCTTCAATTAAAGTTAGATGTGAGAAGTGCAAGATAGTGAAGCGGCGTGGAGTGCTCAGGGTTATTTGCACCAACCCGAGACATAAGCAGAGGCAGGGTTAATACTTTGGGAGGAGAAGATAAATGCCACGTGTTGCCGGAGTAGATATACCTGCGAATAAGCAGGCATGGGTTTCGCTGCAGTATATTTACGGTATAGGCTCTACCCTGAGCCACAGGATACTGGCTCAGGCCGAGATTGTGCCGGATACGAAGGTGAAAGAGCTTACCGAGGAGGAAGTCAATCGGCTCCGTGAAATTATCGACAAACAGTACCGTGTGGAAGGTGAGCTGAGGAAAGAGGTAAATTTCAACATCAAGCGCCTGATTGAGATTGGCAGCTACCGCGGGCTCAGGCACCGTCACGGCCTGCCCGTCAGGGGGCAGCGCTCAAGAACTAATGCCCGTACCAAGCGAGGCCCTCGCAAGACAGTGGCTGGCAGAGGTCAGAAGCGCGGTATGGCTAAGAAGTAATCCATTGAGTTGACAAGGAGGCTAGGGTGCCACAGAAGAGGCGAACAAAATCAAGGAGGCGGGAGCGTAAGTCTGTTCCTACCGGGAGGGCTTACGTCCAGTCTACCTTCAATAATACCGTCGTAACCCTTACCGACCCGCAGGGTAATGCCCTGGCCTGGGGAAGTTCAGGAACAGCCGGATTCAAGGGTTCCCGCAAAGGCACGCCTTATGCGGCCCAGATGGCCGCCCGTGATGCGGCACGAAAGGCTATGGTACATGGCTTACGCCAGGTAGAGGTATTTATTAAAGGTCCAGGGAGCGGCCGCGAGGCAGCAATCCGCTCTCTGCAGGGTTCGGGACTTTACATTACCGGAATCAGGGACGTGACGCCTATACCGCATGCCGGCTGCCGCCCTCCCAAGAGGAGACGAGTTTAGAAGGGGAATAATATGGCAAGATATACAGGAGCAGTCTGTCGTTTATGTCGCCGCAGCGGCGAGAAGCTCTTGCTGAAAGGCAGCCGCTGTTTTACGCCCAAGTGCGCCATTGACAAGCGACCCAAACCACCGGGGCAGCAGACCAGCCGGCGAAGGCGGAGATTTTCTGACCGTGCCCTGCAGCTTCGTGAGAAACAGAAAGCCCGTTACTCTTACGGAACCCTGGAGAGGCAGTTCAGGAAGACTTTCCTCAATGCCGAGAGACAGGCGGGCATTACCGGCGAAAATCTCCTGGTATTGCTGGAGAGAAGACTGGATAACGTGGTCTATCGCCTTGGCTTTGCCGATTCCCGCGCTCAGGCCCGCCAGCTGGTACAGCACGGACATATCATGCTGAACGGACGTAAGACGAACATCCCTTCATGTCTGGTTAAAGAAGGTGATACAATTGGCTGGCGAGAGGGCAGCAATAAGACCGAATACTACAAGCAACTCGTTCAGGATATCGAGGCCAAGACTGTCTTGAACTGGCTGAGTCTGGACAAGCAGACCATGGTCGGCCAAGTCCTGTCTCTGCCTACCCCGGAAGAGGTTGATGCCAAATTTGACAGCAAGGCTATTGTTGAGTACTACTCGCGGTAGTTTCATTGATAAGGAGGTAGTTCATTGTCTGAACTATTAATCCCAACTATTGAATGTATCGAATCTGTGGACAACTATGGGCGGTTCGTTGCGGAACCACTGGAAAAGGGCGTCGGTATTACGCTCGGCAACTCCCTGCGCCGGGTGTTACTCGGTTATCTTCCAGGGGCAGCCGTAACGCAGGTCAGGATTGAGGGAGTCCAGCATGAGTTTACTACCATCCCCAACGCCAGGGAAGATGTTATTGAGTTTCTGCTCAATGTTAAAGAATTACGGTTAAAGTCACTATCCGAACGCAGTAGTACCCTGGTACTGGATATAGAGGGTGCGGGCCGTGTCTGTGCCACCGATATTAAACCGTCGGCCGAATTCGAAATAATCAACCCCGAACTCTGCCTGATTACCCTCAATACACCCGACGCCAGACTTTATGTAGAAATGGATGTAGAATTGGGGACAGGCTTCAGGGTCGCTGAGTCCACGGAAAATATGCCTGTAGGTACAATTCCAGTGGATGCCATTTTCACGCCGATACGCAAGGTCAACTATAATGTTGAGCCAATGCATATAGGGAGCGAGACCAGCCGTGAGCGGTTATCAGTAGATGTCTGGACTGATGGCACCACGTCACCTGTAGACGCCGTCAGCCGCGCCGCCGGCATTTTAATAGAGCAGTTGACGCCCTTCCTCGATTACGTCAAGATATCTCAGATGAAAGCCGAGGAGCGGCTCATCCGCCTGTCCATCCCTGATGAGAAATATAACATGCCCGTGGAGCAACTGGATCTTTCCGTACGCACCATGAATTGCTTGAGACGAAGCAATATAACCACAGTGGGCGAGCTTATCGGCAAGGGCACGAAAGAGCTGCTCAAGCTGCGTAACTTCGGACAGAAATCTTACCAGGAGATAGAGAACCGTCTTTCCTCTATCGGCCTATCGTTGAATCCAAAAGTGGAACAGGATACCGAAGAGACAGAAAGCACCGAGGCCGAGGCCGAAGGCGTGAAACCAGAAATAAGCGCGGAGATAGAGGAGACCGGCGATACCAGCGAAGCTGATACACCTGAAGAGGAGAAATCTCAGAACGGGGAGCCACAGACATGAGGCATAGAATAGCTGGTAGAAAACTGGGCAGGAGAACCGGTCACCGACAGGCATTGTACCGTAACCTGGTAACCGACCTGCTGAAACATGAGAAGGTTGTCACCACCGAGGCCAAGGCCAAGGAAGTACGCGGCATGGCCGAGAAGATGATTACCCTGAGCAAGAAGAGCGGGCTTCACTCCTACCGGCAGGCATTGTCATTTATAATGGATAAGAAGGTAACCGAGAAGTTATTTGCCGAACTGGCTCCAAGATACAGCGAACGGTCCGGTGGCTACACGCGGATTACTAAATTACAGCCCAGGCTGGGTGACGGTGCGCCCATGGTTCAGCTTCAACTGGTTGAGTAGCCGTGTCTGTACGCTATCAACGTGAGTGTGATGAAGGCGGCAGGTCCAGAAACAGGCAGCAGGATTGTATTGATTATAGAGTATAACGGTGCCAGCTATCATGGCTCCCAGCTGCAGGCTAATGCACCGACCATTCAGGGGGAAATAGAGAAAGCATTGAAGAAACTTACCGGAGAAAGGACAAGGATTAAGGCGGCCAGCCGGACCGATGCCGGCGTACATGCCAGGGGACAGGTAATCAGCTTCAGGACAGGTTCGGCGCTGCCCTTGAAATCATATGTTGAAGGCCTTAACCACTACCTGCCCGGGGATATCGCCGTAAAAGAAGCCTTCAGGGTGGAGGATTCGTTTGATGTCAGGCACGGCGCTCTCAGCCGGGAGTACAGATATTATATTCTGAACAGCCCGACTCGCTCGCCGATGAGACGGGGCTTTTCATACCGGGTTAACGGCAAATTCGATGTAAAGGCAATGAACCGGGCGTGTCAGGCGCTTATCGGCAAGCATGACTTTACGTCATTTGTTTCCAGCGCCGAGACGGCCAGAAAAAAGAGAACGGTACGAACCATCCATAAAGCCAAGATAGAGCAGAATGGCGATATGATTTTATTTGATATGGTGGCCGATTCCTTCCTGCCCCATCAGGTGCGCAATACGGTGGGTTCGCTGATAAAGGTCGGGCAGGGTAAGATGACAGTTGATGAATTTTCCAGTATGATGGAAGCCAGGACTCCCGGTCTGGCGGGGCCAACGGCACCTGCCGACGGTTTGTGTCTGATGCGGGTGAACTATCCAAGTCCATTGGGGAGAGATACGCAATGAAAACTTATAGTGCCAGACCAGCTGACATTGAAAGGCAATGGCATTTGATTGATGCCTCGGACAAGACTCTAGGCAGGATGTCCACCCGGATAGCCCGACTGCTTATGGGCAAGCACAAGCCGATGTATACTCCCAGTCAGGACACCGGGGACTTTGTCGTGGTTATCAACGCCGAGAAGGTACGTGTTACCGGCAACAAGGCCAAACAGAAACTTTATTATCGGCACTCAGGGTATCCCGGCGGGTTTAAGAGCATTACCCTGGAGAAGACAATGCAGACTAACCCGACGCGGGTAATCGAACATGCCGTCAACGGTATGTTGCCCCATACCCGACTGGGCGCCCGGATGAGGAAAAGACTCAGGGTCTATGCCGGGGACGCTCATCCCCACATGGCCCAGATAAAGGCAAATTCGGAGAAGGAAGCGAAGTAAGGGGACAGGGTTTTATATGGACAAACAGAGCTATTTTTACGGGACAGGCCGGCGCAAGACATCTGTAGCGCGGGTAAGGTTAATATCGGGAAACGGCGCCATCATCGTGAACGGCACGCCCTACGAAGACAGATTCCCGTCCCTGGAGCACCAGCGGATAATAGCGCAGCCGCTTTTAGTCACCGAGAACACCAGTAAATATAACGTGGTGGTCAAGGTGGAGGGCGGTGGTATTACCGGGCAGAGCGGCGCCATTTCCCACGGAATCTCCCGCGCCCTGGTGCAGGCCGACGAGCGCTTTAAACCCATCCTGCGCCAGAACGGGTTGCTGACGCGTGACGCCCGTGCCAAAGAACGGAAGAAGCCCGGACTCAGGAGAGCCCGCAAGGCACCTCAGTACACCAAGAGATAAATAATTTATACCGGAAAAGATTAAGCGTCAAGCATTTTCTGACTTGGTCAGGGGTTTGGCGCTTCTTGTTTCTTCTCTATATTTATACTGTCATTCTGGCGCAGGACAGAATCTATACCTACATTGTTAACACCGCTTATTATAATATGGAAGTTGACCATGCTCTTTTAGATATAATTCCAGAAGTTCTCTTTCTAACACCCTTGCTCTAGAATAATGAACAACCTCATATCCAATTCTAGAAAATTTTTTTTCCTTGTCATGTTGAATTACTCTTTTCCTAAGACAAAATGCCTTACCTATATATACTAGGATATTGCTACTTTGAAATAAGAAATATACCCCCGCCTCCTCAGGTAAATTAGACAAATTTCTTTTTTCCAAGTAGAAACGTTTATTAATTACATCTTTTCTATTTTTAAGATAACTTATCATCTAACATTATAATCCATGCATCACCAATTTTTGGTAATTTTTCCTTTTTTGGTATGTAATGCCCAGCCACTGCTCTGGGTTTTAGAAAATAATAGTTGAAAAAAGACCTTGTTCCAACAGATGCACCACCAGATCGCTTTACAATTGTTAACGCACCTGGTGCTTGTCCGTCTGAAGTAAATTGAAATATTATTGCTCTATTCGCAGCAGAATAACCTAATATAACGTGAGTTTTATCACTTATATTAGCAGTATGTACAAAACCTGCATTGAAGAGAATTTGGGCACTTGCTAGTATGTTTACTTTAGGCTCTCCAATCCTAGCTCCTTTGGCCTCAAATATCTTAATATCTCCCCAATTTTCTTGATAGCCAGTATTTTTCATTTATTACCTCCACAACCTACATTTATGTTATTTCTTTAAATATAGCATATAACTTAATATATGTCAATAGTTTACACAACTTTTATATTATTATTTATTCTGTAGCAACATTACTACCTAAAAGAGGAGAGTGCGCAGCTAGAGGGGGAGCAGCCCCCTCTCAAACAATTGCCCCCTCTCCTTTTAAGGAGAGGGGGCAAGGGGGTGAGGTCGTATTAACCCTTTAATTCGGAATTTTGAATTTGTTTAGAGTTTAGATATTAGAATTTGGCATTTTATTTCTCTCCTACCCCTTCGCCAGACTGTCCTTGAGGTAGTTGATAACCTCCACGGGGGAGGGGTCGACGCGGTAGAGAATCGCCAGATAGTAGCTGACGAAGTCTCCAATCATTATAATGCTCATCATCTGGCTTAAAGGGCTTTCCCCCTCGCTGTCCACGTATTCATACTTTACCCCGGCACGCTCGAGAAGCTCGCAGGTTACCTCGTAGCGCAGCTTAACGCGCTCATTGAACAGAGGCGACCTCAGTAGCACTACATGCAGCCGGCTTATAACCTCCGGCGGGAACTGGAAACCTACGGTGGCGTTGTGGTTGAGCTCCGGGAATACCTCATAGAAAGCCCAGGCCTTGCCGTTCTCGTTAATCTGGGTCTTCCAGCGGTGTGCCGCTTCAGCGAGTATCCCGGCGCCGTATATCACCGGCAGCTTACTGTAAAAACGCTGCGCCATCTGCTTGGCCGGATTGGAAGATAGTGGTGTTTTTTCATCCAGTCTCGTCGATAGCTGCTCTAACACACGCACGGTTTCGACTACATCTGCCGATTTATCACTTATAAAGCCGAGTTTCTGCAGGACACCGAGGGTGGGCAGGAAGCTGAAGCCGAGGGCGGCGCGGGGCTGCGCTTTATAGTCGATTTTAAAAACGGGGATTTTATTCGCCTCGGCCATTTCTTTAAGTTTGCCGCCGGTGGTCATCGCCAGCTTTTTGGCTTTTATCTTCAGTGCCGGTTCAAACGCCGACAGGGTTTCCTCTGTGTTACCCGAATAGCTGGAGGCGATGAGCAGGGTATTATTATCAACGAAGGCCGGCAGACCGTAGTCGCGGTGGACAATTACAGGTATACCGGACTCTGATTGTGCCAGACTCCTCACAAGGTCGCCGCCGATGGCCGACCCGCCCATGCCGAGGATAACTACCTTGTCAACCTCAGCGTAATCCGGGGGCAGCTCTAATTTCATGGCCGCCTGAAAGGCCTGCTGACACTGCCAGGATAACTCCTTAATGCGCGCCAGCATACCTTCAGGGTCATTCTGCTGATAAACCTTGGGGTCATCAAGATTAATGCTTTTCATCTACCTTACCCCCTGTATCCCCCTCTCCTATCAAGGAGAGGGGGAGGATTTTTATAAGAGAGGCTTCGCCTCTCTTGAACTCTCTGCGTTCAGAGTAGTGGATGGGAATAGCTAAAATAGGCTCAGCCCCTCTTTAACTCCCGTCCTTATACTCCGGCCAGCTCCTTACCAAGTTTAAGCAGTCGCTCCGCCCGCTCTGGTGAATCGGTCTCGGAATAAATACGTAGCAGCGGCTCAGTCCCGGAAAATCTGATAAGCAGCCAGGTACTGTCCGACAGGGTAAAGCGAAAGCCATCGGTGGTGTCAATATTCAATACCTTGACATTATCAATAGTCCCGGGCGGATTATTCCTGACACGGTCAATAATAGACTGGCGTTCAGCTTCAGGGAATTTTATGTCAACACGCTTGTAGTAGTGGGGACCAACCTTGCTGTAGAGATACTCAATTAGCTCCGACGGGTTTTTACCCGTCTTAACCATCAGGTCAAGGAAATATAGACTAGCCAGGATGCCGTCGCGCTCAGCGACATGGTTGCGGAATCCGTAACCACCACTCTCCTCACCGCCGATAAGCGCCTGCTTCTCCATCATCAGCGGTGCCACGTACTTGAAGCCCACCGCCGTCTCATACACCGGCACGTCGAAGAGCTCACCGAGGCGGTAAACCATACTGGTGGTGGTCAGTGTCTTGATTAAGGGGCCACGCTCACCTCTTATCTCCAGCATATAAAGGCAGAGTAGGGCGAAGACCTGAAGCTGGGTAATAAAAACGCCCTTTTCATCCACGATTCCCATACGGTCGGCATCGCCGTCTGTGGCCAGACCGGCGTTAGCCCCCCGTTCCAGCACGGCGGTTGAAAGACCGGCCAGGTTAACAGCTATCGGCTCCGGGCGTACTCCCGGGAAGAGAGGATTCCTTTCTCCATTTATCTCGACTATTTCAGTAGCGCCTACGCCCAGCACCCTCTTTAGATAGCCAGCCCCGGCACCGTACATCGGATCAAACACCAGCTTCAGTCCGGCCTTGCGTATCGCCTCCAGGTCAACGAGCTTGGCTATCTGCTTAAAGTAAATAGGGTCAAGGTCAAGCTCCTGCACCAGACCCTGTTTCATAGCGTCGGCCAGCGTCAACCGTTTTACTTTGCCGGCTGAAAGTGCTTTTGATATATTGTCCTCTATCCTGGCGGTAATATCATCGGAGGCGCTGGAACCATGCTCATCCTTATATTTAAAGCCGTTCCATATAGCCGGGTTGTGGCTGGCGGTGATGATGATAGCGCCGCCGGCCTTTTTAGCCAGGACTCCGTAGCTCATTACCGGGGTCGGCGCGGCTCTGGGGCAGAGGTATACTTTGATGCCATTACCGGCAATCACCTCAGCCGCCGCCGCGGCGAAGTCCTCGGAGGCAAAGCGAGTGTCATAGCCGATAATGAGTCCGCGGTCGGCCAGACCGGCCTGTTTCAGGTATTCGGCTACCCCCTGGGCGCAGAACCGCACGTTATCAAAGGTGAAGTCTTCGGCGATGATAGCCCGCCAGCCGTCCGTGCCGAACTTAATGGGATTTTTTTTATTTATCTACTTCACCCCCTTGTCCCCTTCTCCTATCAAGGAGAGGGAGAAGAACTATGCAACAGAGAGGCCTCGCATCTCTATGATTCCCGCTCAAGCTGTTTTATCAGTCTTACTATGGTACTCCAATCGTAAACACGCTGGCAATTATCGGGGAGAGAGGGCGTCTGGTTCCAGGGCTGGTCAAAAAGCAAAGTGAATATACCAGCATCCGCAATTGGATTTGCTTCCTCTAAAAAGTCCTCAACGAATATATCAAATTCGGGCCCCGCCAGATGTTTATTCCCATCCCTGTCAAATAAGATACGGTCGTATCTTATGTTCCTTTCACCAAACCAGGCCTCAGTAAGATGCTGTAAAAATGCGGGTCTGGCGGTAACAATCCATATTTCATGCCGGCCGAGTGCCGCCAGACCATCAATGGCGCCTGTAATCGGAGAGGCATTCAGTAATAAATTATTTTCAAGTGTTTGCTCCCAGACATACTTTACGGCCTCTCCATCAATGTTCAGGTCTTCTTCGAAGCTACGGCAATATATGTCCTGACGCGAAACCGGTCTATTACAAACTTCAGACAAAAGAGGCAGCATGACACCTGCGGCGTCAACGATAACCCCGTCAATATCCAGACCAATTACCAGACGTTTCATTAAAAAACCGGACCTGTCCGTATTATAGAATAAATAAGGGTTACTTTTCACCTGGCCTGAAAAAGAAGGGGGATTTTGTCTACCTCACCCCCTGTGTCCCCCTCTCCTTCAAAGGAGAGGGGGAAGAATCATGGCAGAGGGGCGGCGCCCCTCTTAAACACCCCTACTACTTCCCCAGACCCTCTTTCCTTAGAATCTCGGCCTTGTCCGTCTTTTCCCAGGGGAGGTCGAGGTCGTCACGGCCGAAGTGCCCGTAGGCGGCAAGCTGGCGGTAGATAGGGCGGCGCAGGTCGAAGTACTGGATAATAGCCCCGGGGCGGAGGTCAAAGTGTTTATTAATCAGGTCCTTAATCACCTGGCCGTCAACCTTGCCGGTGCCGAAGGTCTCGATAGATACCGAGAGCGGATGAGCCTTCCCAATAACGTAGGCGACCTGTAACTCAAAACGGTCGGCCAGTCCCGCCGCTACCACGTTCTTGGCGATATACCGGGCCATGTAAGATGCCGAACGGTCGACCTTGGTCGGGTCTTTGCCGGAGAAGGCCCCGCCGCCGTGCCGGGCGACACCGCCGTAGGTATCAACTATAATTTTCCGACCGGTAAAACCCGTATCCGATACCGGGCCGCCAATGACGAACCTGCCGGTACCGTTAACATAGTATTTAATATTATCATCCATCAATGAAGCGGGGATTACCTTTTTGATGACATGCTCTATAATGTCTTTTTCAATCTGGTCAAGTCCGACATCATCGTCATGCTGGGCGCCGATAACGACATTTACAACTCGTTTGGGAACACCGTTTTTGTATTCAACAGTTACCTGTGATTTACCGTCGGGACGGAGGTATTCAAGCGTCCCGTCCTTCCTGACCTGAGCCAGGCGCCGGCACAGCTTTTGCGCCAGGGAAATCGGAAGGGGCATCAGCTCGGGTGTCTCGTTACAGGCAAAGCCTACCATCATGCCCTGGTCGCCGGCACCGATTTCATCAAGGTGGCTAACCCCCTCACTTTCTTTAGACTCCAGCGACTTGCTGACACCCATGTCAATGTCAGTGGACTGCTCCTTGATGGACACCATCACCCCAATGGACTGGTAGTCAAAACCGTATTCCGGGCGGGTATAGCCTATATCGCGAACCACTTCCCTGACTATCTGGGGGACCTCAACATAACAACTGGTGGTAATCTCTCCCATAACAACCACCAGTCCGGTAGTGGTAGCGACTTCACAGGCGACCCTGCCGTAAGGGTCTTTTCCCATAATGACATCCAAGATGGCATCCGATATCTGGTCGCACATCTTGTCCGGGTGCCCTTCGGTAACTGATTCCGACGTCAGCATATAACTGGGTGAAGTAGCAAAATTATTAGACATCTTTTTCCTCCGTTTCTATAAAGACAGCTGAATCCCTACGTCCCTTCCTCCCAGCTTGCCAGATACTTCTGCTGCTCAGCCGTCAAGCTATCAATTTCCACACCCATCGCCCGAAGTTTTAGCCTGGCTACCTCTTTATCAATCTCTTCGGGCACCGGATGTACCTTTATCTCCAGTTTCCCTTTATTTTTAACCATGAACTCGGCGCACAGCGCCTGGTTGGCGAAGCTCATATCCATGACACTGGCCGGATGTCCCTCAGCGGCGACAAGGTTTATCAGTCTGCCCTCACCCAGCAGGTAAAGGCTACGTCCATCGGCGAGAGTATACTCCTCAACGAAGTCCCTGATGGTGCGTTTGCTTTTCGCCATGTCTTCCAGAACCGGGATATTAATTTCCGCGTTGAAGTGTCCGCTGTTGGCCAGAATAGCACCGTCCTTCATCACCTGGAAATGGGCTTTATCGATAACGTTCTTATCACCGCTAACGGTAATGAAGATATCCCCCACCCTGGCAGCCTCCAGCAGGGGCATGACCTGAAAGCCGTCCATGACCGCCTCCAGGGCACAGACCGGCTCAACTTCGACGACGATAACGTGAGCTCCAAGCCCTTTAGCCCTCATGGTAACGCCGCGTCCACACCAGCCATAACCGCAGACCACCACCTTTTTGCCCGCCCATAAAATATTGGTGGCACGGGTAATGCCGTCTATAGTGCTCTGTCCCGTTCCGTAGCGATTATCAAAGAAGTGCTTGGTCTGAGCATCGTTTATGGCGATTATGGGATATTTCAACTGGCCATCGTTATGCATACTGCGCAGGCGGATAATGCCGGTTGTGGTTTCCTCGGCACCGCCGATGACATTGTCAATCAGCTCCTTTCTCTTGGTGTGAATGGTACTGACAAGGTCAGCACCATCATCAATCGTGAGGTGAGGCTTATTGTCCAGAGCGGTATTGATGTGCTTGTAGTAGGTAGTCTCATCCTCACCCTTGATGGCATTGGTGGGAATGCCGTAGTCCACCAGCGCAGCTGCCACATCGTCCTGGGTGCTGAGCGGATTAGATGCGCACAGAATAGTATCGGCTCCCCCGGCCTTCAGGGTCAGAGCCAGGTTGGCCGTCTCCGTGGTGATGTGGAGACAGCCTGAGATGCGGATACCCTGCAACGGTTTTTCCGCCGTAAACCTTTCTCTGATGATCCTGACCACCGGCATCTCCCGATAAGCCCACTCAATGCGTTGCCTGCCTACTTCGGCCAGTGACGGGTTTTTCACGTCATAATTTTTGTGAGCCATGATTACTCCTTTGGATATAATATATACTTATCACACATGATACATTAGATTAAATTAAAATACAAACTACTTTTTTGGACTGTTGGCCATACGATTCCAAGGACGAATAGTCTATTGCAATATTCACATTCGCTTACATGTTCATCTAAACATGATACCTTACATGATACAACATGTGGGGATGCAATTCAAGTAGCCACGTGGACATTTGGCATCTTCGTATCACAGAAACCGTAAGGATATGGTATTTTCTGTCGATTAAATCTCGGTTCAGGCGATTTCCCAGTCATGATAGCCCTGCTTTATAATGGCCGCGTATTCTTTTGAAGGTAAAGATTCTTCCAGCTGTCCCGACTTAACGTAGGTGGTCGCCTGAAAGGGTTGGTTATCTTCATCAAAGACGGTGACATTCAATCTTGTATAGCCGGGTTCATATTTGTCCAGGTGCCTCAGGCATGTCTCGGTTACCTCATATAAGGCACCACGTACCCTCTCGCCCCGGAACGACTTGATAGCTGCCTTGCCACCCCGCCACTCCCGGGACCAGCCGGTAAATGCCAGCTTGTAATTGGGCAGGGTAGCGATGAATTTAGGCTGGCTGTCCGGACAGCGTGCCTGCATCTGCTTTTTGCTCAGGTTACTGGCATAGGCAAAGTAATACACGCACATACCTTAAAACATCGTTATTCGATTTTCTCCATATCTTCACCGCAGCAATTCTGTCTCTTCCATATCTTTATGAAGTTATTGCGGAAAACCAGATACAGCTTCCTATGTAGAGGCATCGGCACCGACATATTGGTGAAGAAAGAACGTAAGCTTGACATTTGCCTTCCTGTCCATATTTTGTATAGAATATATTATAGTATATAAATTATACCGCAACTGGAATTTTAACAGAAATTTGTCAAAAGCCACGACTACCTTTTTATTGACATCTTGTGACAATATGTATACCATGTTTAGGCAATATGTGTAAAAAGAGCAAAACTGCACAAAATGGGTAAAAACGTAAATTGGTAAATGAGAGGTATTGTCTTTATATGAAGGTGTGTTCGTGCAAGATACTCACCTTATCCAGAGAAACCATCAGGTAATGGTGAACAACCATGCACAGTTTGCTAGCTGTCATTCTAGCAGGAGGTATGAGCGAGCGCTTGAGTATTCTATCTCAGGCACGCGCTAAACCAGCAGTTCCTTTTGCCGGCAAGTACCGCATCATAGATTTTACACTCAGTAATTGTGTCAACTCGGGGATTTACAATGTCCTTGTTCTCACACAGTATCAACCGGTCTCCCTTACCGAGCATATAGGCATCGGGGCGCCCTGGGGTCTGGTGCCTCCAGACAGGGGAATACGGCTGCTGCAACCCTACCTGGCGCGTGACGAAGGCCGGGACTGGTACAAGGGAACCGCCGATGCCGTGTACCAGAACCTTGACCGCATTGAAGCCGAGGAAGTTGATAAAGTCCTGGTGCTCAGTGGCGACCATGTCTACAAGATGGACTACTCTCCAATGCTTGATTTCCACAGAGACAATAAGGCTGATGTTACCCTGGCGGTTACCCGTATGCCTGAAGAGGAATTATCCCGGTTCGGCACGGTAGTAGTGAATGAAACGGCGCAGGTAATCCGCTTTCGGGAGAAAGTTAAAAACCCGGAAAGCAATCTTGTCTCCATGGGTGTTTACGTCTTCAATAGGAATATCCTTCGCGAGTGGCTGGAGGGAAGGACAGGGCATGACTTCGGCAGGAATATTTACCCCAGGATGGTTGATAAAGGAAGAATATTCGCTTTCACTTATGAGGGGTACTGGCGGGATATAGGTACTGTAGATACTTACTGGCAGTCCAACATGGATATACTAGGGATGTCTCAAGCCTTCCTTTCGGATATTGACTGGCCTTTATATACCAGAGAGGCCGAGAGCCCACCCACCAAGATTTGTTACACCGCCAGCGTAACCAATTGCCTTTTATCCAGCGGCTGTAAAATTGAGGGACACGTGGAGCGCTCCATCTTATCTCCGGGAGTCCATGTAGCCGAAAACGCTACCATTAAAGACTCCATTATAATGGACGATACTAAAATCGGCCAGGATAGCATCATCGACCACTCCATCCTGGACAAAGAGGTGGTAGTCGAGCCCGGCTGTCATATCGGCTATGGTGATGACTATCACGTTAACCGTATCAATCCCAAGGTCCTGAGCACCGGGCTGACTATTGTCGGTAAGCGGACGGTAATCCCCTCTGGCTATAAAATAGGCCGCAACTGTATTATCTATGATAATGTCTCAGAGAATGATTTCCCCACCTCCGAGGTACCGAGTGGCGAAACTATCAAGCCAAAACGCAAGCCAGTCTTTATAAAGACATGAGTCTTCCGCCAGGCAAGCCAGACTTCTGTCACATTTATCAGTAATAAAGGAGTGTATGTCTGAACTAAGGCAAGATGCAACCACCAAGGAGTGGGTGATACTGGCCCCGGAAAGGGGTAAGCGCCCGCAGCAAAGACCGAAGAAGAAGTCGGCTGCTATCGATAGCCTGCCCAACCGGGACTCAACCTGCCCTTTTTGCCCGGGTAACGAGGCGGAAACACCACCCGAAGTCTATAGAATCCCCGCCTCAGAAGAACAGTCAGACTGGCAGGTGAGGGTGGTGCCCAACCGATTCGCCGCGCTGACACCTGAAATGGACACCACCCGGACGGAGGAAGGGCCTTTTTTCCGCAAGATGGGTGGCTATGGTGTCCATGAGGTTATCATTGATAGCCCGTCTCATAATACGCCTATGGCGCTGATGTCCTATGAACATATTGAAAAAGTGCTGGTAGCCTACCGTGCAAGATATAACGAATTGAAGAAGAACCGGCAGCTCAAGCATATTAATATATTTAGAAACTGCGGCTGGGCGGCAGGGACTTCCCTGGCACATCCTCACTCCCAGCTGGTAGCGACACCCATCATGGCACCTTATTACCACCGCAAATTCGATGTCGCCCATGAGTATTTTGCCGATATGGGAAGGTGCCTTTACTGCGACCTCATTGCCTGGGACCTGGAAAAAGCGGGTAGCCGCGTTGTTGCCGAGACCGAGGAATATGTTATCGTTCACCCTTACGCTCCGCATACTGCTTATGAGACCTGGATTCTACCCAAGACACACTTCGCCTCATTCGGGCTGTTCCCGGAGGCTCATATTGCCGAACTTGCCAAAGTACTGAAGGATACCTTGTTCTGTTTGTATCAGGGACTTGATAAACCTGATTATAATCTCGTTATTGACAGTACGACCACCGATGACGAAGACGACCCTTATTACCACTGGCATATCAGGATAATCCCGAGACTATCCACCATTGCCGGATTTGAAATGGGGTCGGGCATTTACATCAGCACGGCACTGCCCGAAGATACTGCCAGCTACATGAGAGAGGTGGCCAAATCCTGCCCCGGAGATGTCTGCATCGCCTTTAAAGACGCCTAGCCACACCCCGTTTTCACCTCACCACCCTTATCCCCCTCCTGTCATTTCGAGTACAGCGAAGTAACCTCTTTTAATTTGACCCCATCCCCCTTTTTCCCCCTTCCCCTGAGGGGAAGGGGGAACTATTTTTTGAGAGGGGCCGGCGCCCCTCTCCGCAGGCTACTCCCTTTTTTGTTTGGGATAAATCCCTCTCAGTCTCCCTTTAATAAAGGAAGACGAACCATTGTTTAAAAAGTATTGTCCCCCTTGGAAAAAGGGGGACTAAGGGGGATTTCCTTACGGGATAAGCCAACGATGATGCGAGGGTGGAGGGTGGGAAAAGATAACAAACGAGGGGAGATGGGGTGGGGAGCAAAGCCATAAAACCAAATGCAAACAGAACTAGACCAATACTTTTATTTCAGCTCAAGCAGCCGGGATAGTAACTCTTCCACTTCAGCAGTTGAACTCAGAAAATAGTCGGCGCCTGATGATGGGTTCTCATTACCGACGAAGACGCTCCAGCCCGCCGGGCGATGAAGAACCCTGAAGGCGTCTTCATCAGTAGTATCGTCCCCCAGGTACATGGTTAGTAATGATTCTAATTTAACGAGAGTCTTTATTTCCCGGGTAATAGCCTCGACAGCTTTCCCTTTATGCCAGTCAATGGGCGGCTTGACCTCCCAGACCTTTTTCCCGGCGAAGACCTTGATTTTGCCTTCGCTGCACAGCGGCGCGGTAACCCGGCGAAAAGTCTCCGCCACGATACCTTCCTCCGCCTCTTTCACCAATCGATAGTGAACACTCAGGCTCAATCCCTTCTCCTGAATAATAACCCCGTCGATGCCAGCCAGTTCCTTCGTAAATATCAGGGCAAGGTCTTTCATCGTAGCTCTGGCTGTCTCGGCCAGCGGGCTTATATAATTGAGGCCCGGCCCTTCTATCTCGAGTCCGTGGTTGCCGGAATAATAGATGCCTTCTATTGTAACCATGGACTTGATTTCCGATAGCGAGCGCCCGGTGATGATACCTATCGTGATATCCGGTTTCCGCGCCAGAGCCGAGAGCTTATCCCTGACCTGAGACGATATGAGTGCATCTTCGGGCCGACTGACAATCGGAGTCAGCGTGCCGTCATAATCGGAGAGAAACAGGATATGAGGTGCAGCTTTACAGTCGGCGGCAAAAGCCTGCCATGATTGAAACAGATGCTCCACTAGACCCCCGCTATTGAGATAAGGCTGGAGACCATCGAGCCTCCCCAGCGGTAAATATTGTTGCCGGCGACTATTTCACGCATGTTCTTCATACGCCGCCGCCTCTCGGCCTCCGGCATCTCAATGGCTTCTTTTATCTTACCGGCGAATTCGCTGATAGCATAAGGGTTAATGAGAAGGGCATCCTGCATTTCTACGGCTGCCCCGGTAAACTGACTCAGGATTAATACACCGTTACCGTCGACCCGTGCGGAGACAAATTCCTTGGCAACCAGATTCATGCCGTCGTGCAGGGAACTGACCACACAGAAGGTTGCCATGCGGCGCAGAGCGTTCAGGGTATCGTGTGATAATTGCCTGGTCATGGGAATCACGGGCTGCCACGAGTCTGTGCCGTACTTCTCGTTTATACCATTCATGAGGTCGTCAATCCTCTTTCCGATTTCCTTATAGGTATCAATCTGGGTCCGGCTGGGCATACCTGCCTGAATAAATACCACCTTGCCCCTGTATTCGGGATTATCTTCAAGGAGTTTATCAAGTGCCTGGAGTCTTTCCGGTATCCCCTTGGTATAGTCCATGCGGTCCATGCCGATGCCGATATATTTTCCCTTCAAATTGAACTCTTTGCTCAGATTCTCTATCTCCCGCTGCACCGCTTCCGTTCCCGACTGCTCAGAGAGGCCATCAAAGTCAACGCTGATGGGGAAGGGCTGTACCATAGTTGTGTTGCCCTGACGAATTATGGCCAGTCTTTCCCGGTCGGTCCTGGTTTCCAGGCTGCGTTCCACCGATTCTACAAAGTTATTGCAGAATGATGGGGTATGGAAGCCCATAAGGTCGTTGCCGAGCATGCCGACGAGTATCTCCTCGTGCCACGGGCAGGTGCGGAATACCTCGTAGGTGGGCCAGGGGATGTGCCAGAACTGGCCGATGGTTAAATCCGGATTTTTCTCCTTCAGGTAGTGCGAAAGCAGGGCGAAGTGGTAGTCCTGCACCAGCACGACCGCCTTCCTTGTGCCTATCTCCTGTATAATAGCATCGGCAAAAATACGGTTAACCTTCTTGTAGGTGTTCCACCAGTCTTCCCGGTAGTCGGGAGGCGTAAAGGTAACATGGCACAGGGGCCACAGCGCCTCATTGGCAAAGCCGAGATAAAAGCCCTTAACCTCATCTTCAGTCAACCAGACGCGGCGCAGGGTGTATTCCGGCTTGTCCGGCGGTACGGCAATATGGTCATGTTCATCAACCACCTTCCTGTCGGCATCACCTGTGCCCTGGGCTACCCAGATACCCCCCGAGGCGCGCATTACGGGGTCCAGAGCCTCGGTGAGTCCGCTGACCGGACGGTTCCACTTTATTTCGTCACCGGACATGGAATGAACATAGGGCTCACGGTTGGAGACGACGATAAACAGGCTATCACCCAGCTTTGCCTGCACCAGCTGGTACAGTCTGTCCCTGTTCCACTGCATTTCTTCCATTGGCTTTACCTCCCTGATACGCCTCCCGATTTTCTTCCACCCCCACTCATTAGCGTAATTCAAGCAGCTTTACCTGTCAAGGTATACCTGGATAACCGTGTGACTAAAGTCGCATACAATGATTAATAGTAATATTATAATAAAGTTGATAATAAAATGTTAACTATAAAAGGAGGTAAACCATGGTTGCTTTAGTAAGACGAAGCCCGAACGGAGTTTTTGCCTTGAGGCCGTTTTTCCGCCCGTTCAGCCTGCTCGAAGAGGTTGAAGAAATGGCCAGGACTGCCTTTGAAACCGGTCTGACCCCGAGGATGGATATGTACGAAGAGGATAAGGAACTGGTGATTAAGGCAGAAATGCCCGGCGTCAGGAAGAAGGACCTTGACATCAACCTGAATGATGATGTCCTCACCATCAAGGCTGAGAAGAAAGAGGAGAAAGAGGAAGGGGAGAAGGGAACTACCCATTATACCCGTGAAAGGCACTTCGGGCAGTATATCCGCTCAATGACTCTGCCCGCCCGGGTTGATGCCGAGAACATTTCAGCTACCCTCAAGAAGGGTCTGCTGGAGATAAGGCTCCCCAAGGCAGAAGAGCCTGAGAGCAAGCACATTGAAATCAAGGTGAAGTAAGGTTACATTGGTGGTGAATGAGAAGTCGGGGGCAAAATCCCGGCTTCTTTTTTAATCACTAACCCATCAGGCATTCTTACCCACCGGCCGCCATTTACCCAGGGTAAAGAGCCTGGGGAAGAGGACTTTGCGGGTCTCCTCAATAACAAACAGGCTGCCGCCGGCCAGTATGGCGATACCCCACCTGTCTATACCCAGAGGTACGGTGTGAAAAGCTACCTGCAGGAACGGGACATAAACGACAGCTAACTGGATGAGAATGGCAAAGGAGATTGAACCCACCAGCCAGCGGTTACGCAGGATACCCAGTTTGAAGACAGTACGCTCATCCGAGCGGGCATTGAAGGCGCGGAACCACTCAAAGGCTACCAGAGAACAGAAGGCGAGAGTACGCGCTTCATCCAGGCTCATCCTGGCCTGGGCCCAGTTAAAGATTGTGAAGACGCCGACACTCATGATTATGGCAAGAAAGCCGACGCGGAGAATAAGGCCGGGGAAGAGGATACCGACTCCGGGGTGGCGGGGCGGCTGTTTGAGTTCATCGCCAGTCTTGGGCTCAAGACCCAGCGGGATAGCCACGGCTGTGTCCGTAACCAGATTGACCCAGATAATCTGTACTGCCAGCAATGGTGCCTTGCCAACAAATAAAATAGTAAGTATCAGTGCCAGCAGTTCGCCGATATTAGTACTGAGCATGAAAAAGATGACGTTTCTCAGTCGATTGAAAATCGCCCTGCCTTCATCTACAGCCGCTACGACGGAGGCGAAATTATCATCAGCCAGTATCATATCACAGGCTTCCTTGGCGACATCCGTACCGGTTATGCCCATAGCAATGCCTATATTAGCCGTTTTCAGTGCCGGGGCATCGTTAACGCCGTCACCGGTCATAGCGACAATATGCCCCTGGCTCTTGAGGGCGTCGACTATCCTGAGCTTATGCAGGGGTTCAATCCGGGCGAAAACTGAAATATTTTTTACCTGTTGCAACAATTCGTCGTCACTCATTTGCTGGAGTTCGCTCCCGGTTATCGATTTTCCCGACGGCAAATCCAACTGTCGGGCAATAGACTCAGCCGTAACCTTATTATCGCCAGTAATCATGATAACTTTAATGCCGGCCTGCTTACACAGCCTTATCGCTTCCCTGGCTTCCTCACGCGGTGGGTCAGCCATTCCCGCCAGGCCGACGAAGACAAGATTACCCCTGAGGTGCTCATCCTCCAGGTCTTCCAGGTCAGCGGGCAGGTCAACGTAGGCGGTGGCGATAACTCTCATCGCTTCTCCCGCCATGGTTTCATTAGCCTGCAGAACAGCCTGAGCACCAGCTTCTTCCATTGAGACAATATCATTCCCCTTAAACTGATACTTGCTCAGGGACAGGATTTTTTCGGGGGCTCCCTTGACATAGGCGACCCGCCCGCCATCCCCGGGGTGAAAGGTAGCCATATACAGCTTTTCACTCTGAAAAGGGATTTCATCCAGGCGTGGAAAGATTTTTTCCAGCTTCTCCTTGCTCATCCCGGCTTTGCCAGCAGCGACCACCAGAGCGCCTTCCGTCGGGTCGCCGAAAATACGGCAGCACCTATCATCTTCCATAGTCAGCACCGCGTCATTGCAGAGGGCACCTATCCTGAGGTGAAGGGCTAAGGTTGGCTCGTTTTCCACATTCAGTTTATATCCATCGCTGTGGAATTCCCCCTCAGGCACGTAGCCTTCACCGGTTACCTCTATCCATCGGCCACCGACGTAAAGTCGACGCACGGTCATCTGGTTCAACGTCAGCGTACCGGTCTTGTCGGAGCAAATGACCGTGGCTGAACCGAGCGTCTCAACGGCTACCAGCTTGCGGATGATAGCGTTACGATGCGCCATTATCCTCATACCCATGGCCAGGACCACGGTGACTACCGCCGGCAGTCCTTCGGGTATGGCAGAGACGGCGGCGGCAACCGCCAGCAGGAATACTTCCAACAACTCCATACCCTTGAGTATCCCGACAACTACCAGGAGCGCGCAGACACCCAGGAAGAGTCCGACAATATACCGGCTCAACTTGCTGATGCTTTTCTGGAGGGGGGTCTTTTCCGGCTTTACTTCCTGTATGCCGGTGGCGATTTTGCCCATTTCGGTAGACATGCCCGTCTTTGCCACCACGGCGGCAGCCCGTCCGTAGGTAATGACTGTCCCCATGAATACCATGTTCTTTCTCTCGGCCAACGGTAATTCCCCGGTAAGAAACTTGGTGTGCTTATCCACCGGCACCGACTCGCCGGTAAGGGTAGCTTCATTTACCTTGAGATTGGAGGCCTCGATGAGTCTGGCATCCGCGGGTACTTTATCACCGGTTTCGAAGAGCAGGATATCCCCGGGTACAACGTCCCGGGCGGGCATCATCCTGATATTACCATCACGCCTCACCCTTGCCTGCGGTGCCGCCATCTGAATGAGGGCTTCCATGGCCTTCTCGGCTCTTGTTTCCTGGATAAAGCCAATAATGGCGTTCAGCAGGAGGACGCCTATTATTACCCAAGCATCTATATAGTGCTCAACAATAATCGAAATTACGGCGGCGACAAGCAATACATAGATAAGGGGGCTGAGGAATTGTCTGAGGAAAACCATTACCGGCGATATTTTTTTCCTAGCTTCCAGCCGGTTAGGACCGTATCTTAGCAGCCGTTCGGCAACTTCGGTCGCCGTTAACCCGGCGCGCCTCGATTTGAGTGCTTGCAGGGCTTCATCAGAGCCGAGGTTATGCCACTGTTCCTCCATGCTATAAATATAACATAACAATTCTGGCGGATACTAATGCTAAGGTTCTTTTTGCGTTTGGTTGATAGTCTCACCCCACCCCTGGCCCCTTTCTTTCTTATCTTTTCCCACCCACCGCCCTCGTATCATCAACTTCTTATCCCGCAATATCCTCCCCGACTCCCCACAAAGAGTTTAAGAGAGGCAAAGCCTCTCTTACAAAATTCTTCCCCCTCCCTTTCCAAGGGAGGGGGATTAGAGGGGAGGGTTGTTAAATATTAAGGGGGTGCCCGCAGGCAGACATGAAGGGAAATTGATAGTGGCTACTTTTCTCTAACCCATAGAAGGGGATAGGCTATATCGCTCACGCAGCAGGGCAGCCAGACGGAGAGAAAGAGGAACAGGAAGATGTAGGGAAGCAGCGGTAGCCAGTCGGCTATCCCGAAGGCAGTAAAGCTGAACAACGATGCCCAGGTGCTCAACAGCACATGACCCATGTGGGGAAATCTGGTGGTCGGTTTCCAGCAGGCGACGGCAATACCAATAACAGCCGCCGAATTGACAATTATCCATTTTTGAATACCGATAAAGGGCATCTTCGCAGTCTCAATGAAGGGCAGATGAAACTCCATGGGTATATTCAGTATGCCTCCACCTACGTAGGGGATAATAATGTCGCTCAATGTCGCTATGCCGATAGAACCGGTATAACCTATAATAACGGATACCCAGAGCTTGCTCCTGGTATGATGCATCCTGTACATAGATGCCGTTACCAACGCGCTCAAAACCACATGGAGGGGATGAAGGGTGTAAAAAAGTGTTTGGGAAACTTCACGGGGGGCACTAAGAAAGTGGATTAAAACCATGACGACGATACCGGCGACAGCCCCCATAGCGGTAAAGGGCGCATGTTTCATCAGTTCCCGGATTATACGTTTGAACATTCTATTCTTCTCCCATATTCAAGAACAGTTAAGGTCAAGCTTTTTTTCCTTTTGTATAAGGCTGTTATCATAACTTGTTTTAACTTATAGGCCTTTGGGTTAAGCTAAGTCGCGACCGATACCTCCGATAAACCATCACTACAATTGAGGCAATAACGGCGATTCCAGTTATCCAGCGGGCAGTGGGAATGCTGGCAACAGTCCAGACATCAATCTTCAGTCCTTCAAGGAAAAACCTCCCCGCACCGTAATAAATGAGATATAAAAAGAAGATGTCACCATCGAGGAGGCGATGCTTGAGCCTACGCCCCATCAGCATAAGCAACAGGAAACCGAGGAAATTCCATATGGATTCATATAGGAAGAGGGGGTGGAAGTGGCTATAGGCTTCATAGCCGAGAAGACGGTTAGCAGGGTCAATATATATCGCCCAGGGGAGGTCAGTGGGATAACCGTAAAGTTCCTGATTGAAGAAATTGCCCCACCTGCCGATAGCCTGCGCCAGGATAAGGCCGGGGGCGACTATGTCCATCCAGCGCAGGGTATTGAGTTTCTTCCACCTGGTATAGATGATGACTCCAATGCCCCCCCCGATAACAGCACCGAAAATCCCCAGTCCACGGCCACCAAAAATCAATGCTGGGTTCTGACTATAAAAGTCCCACTCGTCGATAACGTGGTAGAGACGAGCGCCGATAATGCCCATGGGAATAACAATGAGAGCCATGTTGAGGACATGCCATGACAGCTCTCCTCGCCTTTTAGCTTCAATGGTGGCAACCACTAGTGTGGCGATGACACCCAGGGTAATCAGCATGCCATACCAGCTGATGGTGAAAGGACCTAGATTAAAGGAAGACTCCACTATCTCACCATCCTAATCGAAAATCGCTGTCATCAACCAGCACCTCTCTGAGTTCAGAAAATCTACGCTGAAGTAATTTTACGGCAGTTGTGGCATTGTCCGATAAATTCAAGAAGGTGGCCGTTGATTTTGAAATTCGTCTCTTTTGATAGCCTCTGCTCCAGTTCGTCGAGGTCACAATCCGTGAAATCAATCACGGTACCACAGTCAGAACAAATCAGATGATGGTGGTGCCCCGAAGGCCGCCTCATCAGGTAGCTCCGGCAATTACCTCCTAAGTGCATTTCACAGATGAGACCGAGGCCGGCGAGTATCTCAAGAGTGCGATAAACGGTAACCAGTCCGATGCCCGGGTCTTCCCGACATACCCTGTCGTACAGTGCGGCTGGAGTGAGGTGCTCATGAATGCGGGTTATGGCGTTGACTATGGCTCGACGCTGCGGGGTAATTTTATAGCCATGCTGTCGCATAATACTTTCAATCTTCTTCTCTGTATATATCATCTCGGCAGCCAAATGAAAATGATTTTCAGTTAGCAGTTTAACACAGGGAAAAACAGATGTCAACAGGCACAGGTAATTGTCTAGCCGGTATAAAGTATGGTAGAATTGTAACATAAGATACAATATACGTTAATGCGCAATCTTTAGAAAAATACTTGCGCTTATATATGTAATATTGTTATAATATCACTTAATTGCGTGAATTAATATGGAAAAGACTTTGCAATTACTATCTGGAAACGAAGCCCTGGCACTGGGGGCCTATCATGCCGGCGTACAGGTGGCCGCCGCCTACCCCGGTACTCCAAGTACCGAGATACTTGAGAACCTGGCCCGGTTCAAGGATATCTATGCCGAGTGGTCTACCAACGAGAAGGTAGCCATGGAGGTGGCGACGGGGGCCGCCTATACGGGGATTCGTGCTATGGCGTCTATGAAGCAGGTGGGACTGAATGTAGCCAGCGACGCTTTTATGGCCGCCTCATATACAGGCATCATCGGCGGGCTGGTGGTGGTCTGTGCCGACGACCCCCAGATACACAGCTCTCAGAACGAACAGGACAACCGGCACTACGCCAGGCTGGCCAAAGTGCCGATGCTGGAGCCAGGCGACAGCCAGGAAGCCTATGACCTGATGGCATATGCCTTTGACATCAGTGAGGACTTCGATACCCCGGTTATGGTGCGTACTACGACACGTATTGCCCACTCCAAGTCGGTAGTGGACGTCAAGCGCAGACGCGTGGTAAAAAACCGGCAGTCCGCTTTCCATTATGACGTGGCTAAATACGTCATGCTGCCCGTTTATGCCCTGCCCAGGCACGCCCTCATGGAAGAGCGCATGGCCAAGCTGCGTGATTACGTCGAGACCTTTCCTCTAAACCAGGTCATCTGGGGTAAGCGCGACCTCGGCATCGTTACCAGCGGCATCGCCTACCAGTATGCTCGCGAGGTCTTTCCCGAAGCTTCCTTTCTCAAACTGGCGACGACCCATCCGCTGCCCAAGAAACTGATAAGCGAATTCGCTGCCGGGGTTAAGTGGCTGATAGTTATCGAGGAACTCGACCCCTTTCTCCAGGAGAATATCCAGGCGATGGGCATAGAGGTTACCGGTAAGGAATTCATCCCCAGAGTAGGTGAACTGAACCCGCGCATTGTTGCCGAAAGCAGTCGTAGTGCCGGTCTGCTACCCGAGAAAAAATCGGAGAAGGTCCTACCCCCCGCCTCGGGATTACCCCGGCGTCCACCTCTACTGTGTCCGGGGTGTCCCCATACCGGCATATACTTCGTCCTGAACGGCCTGGGGCAGCGCTCCAAGCTGGTCGGTACCAAAAACGAAGAGCCGAAGCTAATCATTACCGGCGATATCGGCTGCTACACGCTGGGGGCCTATCCGCCGCTGAGCGTCCTGGATACCACCGGCTGTATGGGTTCCGGCGTTGGACAGGCGCAGGGAATGGAGAAGGCCGGAGTCAAGAGCAAAGTAGTGGCCATTATCGGCGATTCTACATTCATGCACGCCGGTATCCCCAGCCTGGTCAGCGCGGTGTATAACCAGGCACAGATAACGATTATCATCCTGGATAACCATACCACGGCCATGACCGGACACCAGGAGCATCCCGGCACGGGCATTTCCGCCCAGGGTAAGGAGACCCAGGCTGTGGAGCTGGAAAGTCTGGCCCGGGGCATCGGCGTAAAAGATATCAAAGTTATTGATGCTTTCAATCTAAAAGCATTGAGGGCAGGCGTCAGGGATTCCCTGAACAGGATGGAGGTCTCCGTTATCATCGTACGCGGCTCCTGCGCCATGCGGGTGAGAAAGCGCACGAATCCCAGAGTGGTCAATCTCGATAAGTGCAACCAGTGTGGCGCCTGCCTCCGCCTCGGCTGCCCGGCCATCCAGAGCGCCGACGGGCAGGTATTTATCGAGCCGACTCTTTGCGCCGGCGATATCTGCACTATCTGCGAACAGCTTTGCCCGCAGAAGGCAATTTCAGTGCCGGGAAAGAACAGGAACACAAAGTGATGACGATGAATTTGCTTGTCACGGGGGTGGGCGGCCAGGGTGTTGTTCTGGCCAGTGACATCATCGGCGAGGCGGCTCTGGCGGCCGGCTTCGACGTTAAGAAGACGGATACACTGGGCATGGCCCAGCGCGGTGGCAGCGTTGTCAGTCACGTGCGTATAGCATCCAAGGTCTGGTCGCCTTTAATCAAGGAAGGTGAGGTAGACCTGCTTCTCGCCCTTGAGAAGCTGGAAGCGGCCCGGTGGAGCCACTTTCTACGCCCCGGAGGTATAGCTATCATCAATAACTACGAACAGCCGCCTCAATCGGTCAGTCTGGGCCAGGAGCAATATCCCACCCAAGAAAAAGTCACCGAGGCCCTCAAGAGGCAAACAGACTATGTCTATTTCATCGATGGTACGGAAAGGGTAAAAGAACTGGGCAATGTTAGAACGCTTAATATATTTATGCTGGGATGTTTCTCCCTGATGTCACCGCTGAAGGCAGGTATCTTGAAGGAGACCATCTCCCGGCGTATGCCTGAGAATATCCGTGAAATTAACCTTACCGCCTTTAAACAGGGCAGAAAGGAAATGGAAAGTGTCCGTATCGGAAAGAGTTAAAAAGGGCATGGAGCTGGGTTCGTGGATACGGCGGATGTTTGAAGAAGGCATCGCCATGAAGAAGCAGTTCGGCGCGGAGAACGTCTTCGACCTTTCGCTGGGCAACCCTATCATGGAACCCCCTCCCGAGTTTAAACGCGAAATCAGACGCCTGGCAGAGAATCCCTTCCCGGGAATGCACAGCTACATGGAGAACGCCGGCTATCCGGAGACCCGGGCGGCCATAGCCGAGCAGCTGACGCGCGAAACAGGCATAAGGCTCACCGAGAAGGATGTCATCATGGCTGTAGGGGCGGCAGGGGCTATCAACGTGGCATTGAAGACGATTCTCGACCCTGGTGACGAAGTTATCCTTTTCCTGCCCTGGTTTGTCGACTACTTTAACTACGTGGAAAACCACGATGGCGTTGTTAAACTGGCACCTACCGACGAACACTTCATGCCGCGAATGGACGAGTTTGAGAAGGCTATCGGCCCGAGGACAAAGGCTGTGCTCATCGACTCACCCAATAACCCTACCGGCGTTGTCTACGATGAAAACCTGATGCGACGGATGGGGGAGATACTGCGGAAAAAAGAGGCCGAGTACGGTACAGAGATATTCATCGTCAGCGACGAGCCATATAAAAAAATTATTTATGACGGACTGAAGTATCCTTCGCCGCTGAACTGCCACCGGCACAGCATTATAGCGACATCGCATTCCAAGGACCTTTCCATACCCGGTGAGCGCATCGGATATGTTGCCCTGCACCCGGAGAGCTCACACCATGACGAGATGATGACGGGCTTAGTCTTCTGCACGCGCGTGCTGGGCTTTATCAATGCCCCGGCCTTCATGCAGAACGTGGTACGCCACCTCCAGAACGTGACCATCCCCGTCTCCGAATACCAGCGCCACCGGGACTTTATCTACGGTAACCTGGTGGAAATGGGGTACAAAGTTAACAAGCCGCAGGGCGCGTTCTACATCTTCCCCAAATGCCCCATAGAAGATGATGTCGCTTTCGTACACGAACTCCAGCAGGAGCATCATGTACTTTCAGTGCCTGGAGTCGCCTTCGGGACGCCCGGGTACTTCCGTCTGGTGTACTGCGTCGACGACCGCGTGCTGGAGCGTTCCATGCCCGGCCTGGCGGCGTTGGCGAAGAAGTACGGACTGAAATAACATTGTGTTATCAGGCAAACCCCGCTTTTCATGGTGTTGCTTTTTATTAAATGGGTATGGTATACTACCGCAGTGCACCAATCCCTATATCTTATAATATAGTACTACCAGCACGTAAACAGTAAATAAGCGATTATCAATAGTCAGGGGAACAGTTGCTAGCAAACTACGGATTAATCGGACTGTTTTTTATCGTTGTCGTTCTTTTCACCCTTATAATGGTCATTATCCCCATTGTCCTCAGATTCCTGAAGATTGTCCCCAATAATCCCAACCCTATCAAGACTTCCATCTTTGAATGCGGTATGGAAACCATCGGTAAGACCTGGGTACAATTCAACTTCCACTATTATTTCTACGCCCTTGTCTTTTTAGCCCTTGATGTACTGGTTGTCTTCCTCTACCCATGGGCAGTACACCTCAGGGAACTGGGAATTTTTAGCTTGTACATCGTGTTGATTCTCGTTTTCATTATTTTCATCGGCTATCTATACGCCTGGAAGAAGAAGGTCCTGGAATGGAAGTAAGCAGAGATAAAGAATACATTTATTCCTCTACCGAGCTTGACCGGTATGAGGGTCAGGTAATTGAAGACCTGAAGGCGAGCAGTCAGGAATCGATTCCCGACCCCGACGAGTGGCTGGAAGGGGAGTTGAGCCGAAATATCCTGCTGACCACAGTGGACGCCATCATTAACTGGGGGCGGCGTTCTTCGCTCTGGACAGTGTCATGTTTCCCCGCCTGTTGTGCTATTGAGATTATGGCCATTGAGGGCCCGCGTTTTGACCTCTCCCGCTTCGGCATGGATATTTTGCGTGCCTCACCGCGTCAGGCAGACCTGATGATTACTGCGGGCACGCTTACCTGGAAGATGGCACCCAATGTCCGGAGGATATATAACCAGATGCCGGAACCAAAATGGGTAATAGCCATGGGTGCCTGCGGTATCAGTGGCGGTATTTTCCGCTCCTCGTACAGCGTGGTACCGGGATACAACAAGATAATACCGGTTGATGTTTACGTGCCCGGGTGCCCACCCCGCCCCGAAGCCCTGATTCACGGGATAAGGATGCTGCAGAGGAAGATAGCCAGGACACCGGTAGTGCCGGACCCGCTAGAATTCTTACAGAAAGGTAAGCAGGAATGACGGTAGCCCTTTCCGGGAAAGAAATAGCCAGCCAGATAGAAGAGAAATTTCCAGGTAGCATTGAGGAATCCGGTAAGGATAGCCTGGTGGTGAAGGTAGATTCCCTGCTGCCGGTGGCTGCCTTCCTCAAGGACACGGAGACCCTTAAGTTTGACTACCTCAATTATATTACCGCTGTTGATTACTTCAGCTATTTTGAGGTTATTTATCAGTTGACCTCGCTGGAGCACAACCACACCGTGATTATCAAGACCAGGTGCTATGGACGGGAGAACCCGGAGGTGCCTTCGGTAATTGGGCTGTGGCAGGGGGCTGATTTTCAGGAACGTGAAATTTACGACCTCATGGGAATCAGCTTCGAAGGGCACCCCAATATGAAACGCATCTTTCTCTGGGAGGGTTTTCAGGGACACCCGCTGCGAAAGGATTATCTATAGTGGTTACAACCGAGATGATGACGCTTAAGACCGAACCATTTATCCTGAACTTCGGCCCGGTACACCCGAGTACGCACGGCGTGTACCGCATGAGGGCGACCCTGGATGGCGAGGTTGTCATTGATATTGAACCGGTGGTCGGCTACCTGCACCGAGGGATTGAGAAGCTTGCCGAGGAAAGGACCTATACCGGGTTTATTCCACTGACCGACCGGCTGGATTACATTTCGCCGATGAGCAACAACCTGGCCTACTGCCTGGCAGTGGAGAAACTGGCGGGGATAAAGGTGCCGGAACGGGCCGAATATATACGCGTCATCATGGCTGAACTGCAGCGCATCGCCAACCACTGCATAGCCGTTGGCTCTTTTCTTAACGACTGCGGCGCCTTCTTTACCCCCTTCCTGTACCTGTTCCGGGAGAGAGAAAAGATATATGACCTCTTTGAGATGGTCTGCGGGCAGCGAGTTACCTATAACTACATGAGGATCGGTGGTGTCAGCCAGGATATTCCTGACGAATTCCTCCCGGCACTACAGAAATTCACAGCTAAATTGCCCGGTTTCTTGGAGGAATTTGATTTCTTCCTTAAGCAGAATGAGATACTGCTAGCCCGCGCCAAGGGCGTCGGTATACTGACCAAGGAAACAGCCATTAACTGTAGCATCAGCGGTCCGGTAGCCCGTGCCAGCGGCGTCAAGCAGGACCTGCGCAAGGCCGACCCTTACTCCATTTACGACCGCTTTGAGTTTGATATACCGGTTGGTGAAGCTGGCGATTGCTATGACCGCTACCGCGTGAGGATAGAGGAGATGCGCCAGAGTCTGCGCATCATCGAGCAGGCTATGCCTGATATTCCCTCCGGTCCGGTCAGGGCTGATGTGCCCCACCTGGTACGTCCCCCCGCCGGCGAGGCGTACGCACATATTGAGGCGCCCAAAGGTGAGCTTGGCTTTTATCTGGTGTCAGATAACTCCATTGCTCCCTACCGCTGTCACGTGCGGCCCACCAGCCTGATAAACCTGACCGCCCTCCGTGAAATGGTACGGGGATGGAAGGTAGCCGATCTTATTATCATCTTTGGCAGTATTGATATTACCATGGGCGAGATTGATAGATAGTGGCTATAACTGATTTTGTTATTAGTAGTAACCTGCCAATGCAGGCGACGCCACCGGACTGGCCCGGCGGCTACTGGTGGCACTGGCTGTTTTTTACTATCGCTCTTATCGTTTTTGTGCTGGTTATGGTAATGGGCGCCATCTACATTGAACGCCGGGGCCTGGGCCGCATGCAGTCACGCCTCGGCCCCAACCGCACCGGCCCCTTCGGCCTACTCCAGCCGGTAGCGGATGCCATCAAGGTGTTGCTTAAAGAAAATATTGTGCCAGACAAAGCTGACAAGCTGGTCCACTGGCTGGCGCCGGTCGTAGCCTTTGTGCCGGCGTTGATGATTTTTGCCGTGGTGCCGTTTCAGGACGGGGCGCTCCTGGCTGACCTTAATATAGGCATACTTTATGTGGTGGCAATTAGCTCGGTCTCCACAGTGGGCGTGTTCATGGCAGGGTGGGGCTCCAGCAACAAGTATTCTCTGCTTGGCGCCATGCGTAATGTCGCCGCCGTCGTCAGCTATGAGATACCACTGGCGCTTTCCGTCGTCGGCACCGTGCTGGTAGCCGGCACGATGTCCATGAACGGCATTGTCGTTGCCCAGGATATTCCATTCATCCTGCTGCAGCCGCTGGGCTTTCTGCTCTTTTTCACGGCCGGCTGTGCCGAGATTAACCGCAGCCCGTTTGATTTAATGGAAGCCGACTCCGAGATTGTGGCCGGATTCCATACCGAGTATTCCGGCATGAAATTCGCCATGTTCTATCTGGTAGAATATGCCGAAGCTATAGCTATCTCCGCCATTATCACCACCCTCTTCCTCAGTGGCTGGAGGGGCCCGCTGTTACCACCATGGCTGTGGTTTATTATAAAGGTAATTATTGTCTTCTTTGTCATGGTCTGGACACGTACAACGCTGCCGCGTATTAGAATTGACCAGCTGATGGCCCTGGCCTGGAAGTTCCTCTTACCACTGGCTCTGATAAACCTGTTCATCACAGCCATACAGGTCCTGGTCTGGCCAACCGACCTGCCGTGGATAATGGTCATTATCAATATCGCCATAATGGTGATACTGGTTTTGATATGGTCGAAATTCTTTAAGTTAGGATGGGGCCGAGTTGAAGTTTGAACGTTACGGAATCGGCATTATTAAAGGTCTGACAGTGACCATCCGGCACCTGCTACGTCACCCGACAGTGTCACAGTTCCCAGAGCAGAGGCTGAACATATCGCGCCGGACTCGGGGCAACGAACTTATCTGGAGTCGGGAGAAATGCACCGGCTGCGGCACCTGCGCCAAGACATGCCCGCAGGGTGCCATTGAGATTGTTACCACCACCAACCTGGCAGACAATAAATACGAGGTGGAAAAGTACCAGGTAGATACCGGCTACTGTATTCAGTGTGGCCTGTGTGTCGAGGCCTGCCCGTATGACGCACTGTTCATGGGTTACTCTTATGAGCGGGCAAAATATCGTCGCGGTGATTTAGTCCAGACCAACGACGAGCTGCTGGAATCGCCGGAGAGGCCGGCCAGCGGGTATTTCCACCCCGAGATTGCCAAGAATCTACCCCGGCAGACGCTGCTGGTGGAAAAGATCGTGGAGAAAGAGTAATGGGACTGGCTGCTTCATTCTGGATAATGGCGGTAGTGGTCGTTATAGCGGCTCTGGGCGTGATATTCCTTCGGAATGTCTTCCGGGCGGCTCTCAGCCTTATCCTCTGTTTCATCACGGTAGCCGGACTCTACATTACTCTCAGCGCTGATTTCCTGGCGGCGGTACAGATTCTGGTCTATGTAGGTGCCATATCAGTTCTGATAATACTGGCCATCATGATGACGCGGGACGTCCAGCAGGGCAGCCCCGCCAACAGGATGAAAATACCCGCCTTCCTGGTGGCTGTTATCCTGCTGGGAATAATGATTTATACCGTGACCAAGACATCATGGCAGATAGCTTCAGAGAGTCCGCTGACACCAACCACGGTTCCCCTCGCCCAGAATTTGTTCGGCGAGAACGGTTTTATCCTTCCCGTGGAAATCGCGGCGATGCTCTTGCTGGCTGCCATTCTGGGCGCCATTGTGATAGCGAGGGAGAAGTAAGGAAGTGGATATAGGTCTGGAACATTATCTGATATTATCGGCGGTCCTGTTCTGCATCGGACTGTACGGGGCGCTGACCAAGCGTAACGCCGTAATTATATTAATGTGCATTGAGTTAATGCTCAATGCGGTAAATATCAGCCTGGTTGCCTTTTCCAGCTATATTGTACCGCTACTGCTGACCGGGCAGGTGTTTGCCATATTCGTGATGGTGGTGGCCGCCGCCGAGGTGGCCGTCGGTCTGGCGATAATACTGGCTATCTACCGCGGCCTGACCGATATCGACGCCAGCAATATCAACTTAATGAAGTGGTAATCTGAGGAGAACATGGCAGAAGAAAAGGGGAGGAAAAACATGAACAAATCGGGTGGATTTTTCGGTGTTTTATGGTTCATCGGCTGGCTGTTCACCATCGGCTTTGCCGACCTGGTATGGTGGAAGATTATCCTGGGTATCGTCGTCTGGCCGTTTTACCTGGGCGACACCGTCCTGGCATTACTATAAGATTTTGAGGTCTTTAAAATTAAATTATGTGGGTAGAAGTTAAAAAAGCGCAGAGCCTGGCTATTGCCGAGATGTGGAAGGAGTGCTTTGAGGGTGAGGGAATTCCCACCCGCATTATGCCTGAGTCCGGACTGCCGATGGGGCAGGAACTGACCAACTACTCAGTATTGGTGCCCCAGGATAAAGAGCACGTGATTAAGGATATACTGAGGAAGCTATGATACCACACCAGTTTGTCTGGCTAATAATGCTGCTGCCGCTGTTCTCGTTTATCATCAACGGGCTGATTGTCAGACTTTTCGTCAAGCCGGAATCCAAGGTTTACGGTTATATCACCATTGGCGCCATCGGAATCTCGGCGGCACTGTCTGTCTGGGCGCTGTTTTCGGTAATATCGGCGGAACACCACGAGATAGCCATCCCCGATGTCACCTGGATGGTTATTGAGAACGGGGTCACCATCCACCTGGGGATGATACTCGATTCGCTGGTAGCCGTAATGCTTATCGTTGTTACCTTTGTCAGCCTGATGGTGCAGATTTACTCGCTGGGCTACATGCACGGCGATGAGGCAGGATATTACCGCTACTATACTTTCATGTCGCTGTTCACGTTCTCCATGCTGGGGCTGGTGCTATCGGACAACCTGCTTTTTACTTTCGTTTTCTGGGAGATGGTCGGCCTGTGCTCCTATCTCCTCATCGGCTTCTGGTTCCATAAGAAGTCGGCAGCCGATGCCGCCAAGAAGGCGTTCATTGTTACCAGGATTGGCGATTTCGGTTTCCTGGCCGGGATACTGATTTTATACCTCAACACCGGCACTTTCGATATTCATGAACTGCACGGACTGGCCATAGCCGGGACCCTGGGCGGCACCGTCCTCATGTGGGCTGCCATCGGCATCTTCGGCGGGGCTGTCGGCAAGTCGGCCCAGTTCCCGCTTCACGTGTGGCTGCCCGATGCCATGGAGGGCCCGACACCGGTCAGCGCCTTAATCCATGCGGCTACGATGGTCGCCGCTGGCGTTTTCCTGGTGGCCCGCATGTTCCCCCTCTTTGAGCACTCCACTGAGGCATTAACCACGGTAGCCATCATCGGCGGATTTACGGCTATTTTTGCCGCCACGATGGGACTGGCCGCCTACGATATCAAGCGGGTGCTGGCATACTCCACCATCAGCCAGCTCGGCTATATGATGCTGGGTCTGGCCACCGGTGGCCCGGTGGTGGGCATCTTCCACCTGTTCAACCACGCCTTTTTCAAGGCGCTCCTGTTCCTGGGTGCGGGCAGTATCAGTCACTCCACCGGGACCTTCGATATGAGGTTGATGGGCGGTCTGCGCAAGACAATGCCCTGGACGTACGCTACCTTCCTGATAGGCTCTTTGAGTCTGGCCGGTATCTGGCCACTGGCCGGATTCTGGAGCAAGGACGAGATACTGGTTACCTCACTGGAGAATCAGCCGGTACTGTTCTGGCTGGCGATGATAACGGTATTTCTGACCGCTTTCTACATGTTCCGCGCCATCTATATGACGTTCCACGGTGAGTACCGCGGCGGCGCTACCGATGACGGGGTTGACCACAGCCATACCCACGAATCGCCATGGGTGATGGTTGGCCCGCTTGTATTCCTGGGCACCCTGGCCGTGATTACCGGCTGGTGGAATGTTGCCGGCGGCTTCGGCGAGCTAATGGGTCACGGCGGCCACGAAGCAGCTCACGGTTTCTTCGGAGGGCTATTTGCTCCATTCACCCATGTGTTGCCGGTGGTAGCCCTGTTAGTAGCTCTATTCGGCATTTTCCTGGCGTATGCTATCTACTGCGCCAGGTGGATAAGCGCTGAATCCGTGGGCAAGGCGTTCGGCCCGCTGTATACGCTGGTCTTCCGCAAGTATTTCTTTGACGAACTCTATGAAAATATAATCGTTAAGCTGGCTCTGATGAAAGGCCTGTTTACCGGCTTTACGTTATTCGATAACAAAGGCGTCGACGGGGCGGTCAACGGGGTATCCGATGTCGTTATGAGCGGCGGCCGGGCTATCCGGTATGCCCAGACAGGTCAGCTGCAGCTTTACGGACTGTTTATCGGCATCGGGGTGGTGATTATCAGTATCTGCGTGTATTTCTTTGGATAAAGGGGAAGTTTGAAGGGGTGAAACCCCTTCAAGAAAAACCTTTCCCCCTCTCCTTTGAAGGAGAGGGGGACACAGGGGGTGAGGTAGAAATAAAGATGAAAAAAGTACTTTCGGAGATGGTATAGTTGGAATTTAACTACCTGACAACCATAATCTTCCTGCCGCTGGTGGGTGCGATTATCATCGCCTTTATCTCCAGCGAGCATGACAGGATAATCAAGCGAGTTGCCGCTGTGTTTACAACGATTCCTCTTATCCTGGCAATATACCTCTTTGTTGCTTTTGACCGTTCACTGGGTGCCGCAGGGGTAATCCAGTTTGAGGAGAACTACCTCTGGATAGCGCCCTTAAATGCCCACTATCACCTGGGAGTTGACGGCCTCAGTATGCCGCTGGTCTTGCTGACGGCTTTTCTCGGATTTCTGGCGGTGCTCATCTCCTGGAAGATTCATGTGCGACCGCGTGAGTACTTCGCCTGGTTGCTGCTTCTGGAAACAAGCATCATCGGCGTCTTCGCCTCGCTCGACCTGCTGCTCTTCTTCATTATGTGGGAGATAGAGGTCATCCCGATGTATTTCCTGATTTCCATCTGGGGCTCAGGCCGCAAAGGATATTCAGCGATAAAGTACGTACTCTACACCTTATTCGGCAGCGCCTTCATGCTGGCGGGTATCCTCATGTTATACTTCACCACAGGCAGCCTCAGTATCATGGATATAGCCAACCAGGGACTGGGCATGGTGCAGTCGGTTATGGCACCGGCGGCTATCTTCCTGGCACTGTTAATCGGATTCGCCGTGAAGCTGCCGGTCTTCCCGCTGCATACCTGGCTCCCCGATGCCCATACCGATGCGCCTACCGCCGTCAGCGTCATGCTGGCCGGCGCACTCATCAAGATGGGTGGCTACGGAATGATCCGCCTGTGTGTGAGCATGTTCCCCGATGTAGCCCAGGAGTACGCACAGCCGCTGATAATACTGGCGTTAATCGGCATACTCTACGGGGCTGCGGTAACCCTGATGCAGACCGATATCAAGCGGATGATTGCCTACAGCAGCATCAGCCACATGGGCTACGTGCTTCTGGGCATCTTCGCCCTGGGGCAGGTAAGCCTGACCGGCGCTGCCCTCCAGATGTTCAGTCACGGTGTTGTCACCGGACTCCTCTTTGCCATGGCCGGACTGGTGATACATAACATTGAAGTACGCGACCTGCGCAAGCTTGGCGGCCTGGTGCGGCAGGTGCCCGTTATAGTGGTTGTCTTCTCCGTAGCCGGGCTGGCTTCTCTGGGACTGCCCACCACCAGCGGCTTTGCCGCCGAGTTTCTTATATTCCTCGGCAGCTTTAACAGCACGGCCGTACCCAACTTACAGGTCTATACGCTTATCGCCATTGTTGGTGTCGTCCTTACCGCCGGCTACATACTCTGGATGCTGCAGCAGGCGTTCTACGGTCCGGCCAAGGAGGAATACAACGGCGTTAAGGATGCCGACGGACTGGAAAAATTCTATATGTTCGTCCTGGTGGCGGTGATTATGCTGGTTGGTATTTACCCGGCCGTTCTGACGGATGTTTTTAAGCTCGGTATATCACCCATAGTGGGTTTGATAGGTGGCTAGAATAGATGTATTTATTTAGCATTGGAAAGAAGGAGAGCAGGACTTGAATCTGTGGCTGTTCATACCGGAGATAACACTGGCCGTATTCGCGGTACTGGTAATCCTGATTGACCTGGGCGTACGGCAGAAGGCAGTGTTAAAGTGGGTGAGCCTGTTCGGTCTGGTTATTGCCGGTGGTGTATCGGTAACGATATGGAGAGCCATGGGTTGTGAGCTACCTGTCTATCTTTTCAATACCATGCTGGCTGTCGATAACTTCGCCCTGTTCTTCAAGATTTTGTTTGCCGGCATTGCCTTTCTGGTTATTCTGGCTTCCGCCGATTATGCGGATAAGTTTTCACGCTTTCAGGGTGAATATTATGCCCTGATTCTAATCTCTACCCTGGGCATGATGCTGATGGCAGCCACCGCCGACCTTATTTCTCTCTATATTGCCCTGGAGCTGACCAGCGTTTCTCTCTATATTCTGGTTGGTTTCCTCAAAGACCGCAAATCAACCGAGGCCTCGCTGAAGTACCTGCTCCTGGGAGCTTTATCCTCGGCAGTACTGCTCTACGGCATGGCGCTCGTTTTCGGTTTCACCGGTCATACCCAGCTTGGAGAGATTGCCCAGGCTATCCAGGCGATGTCACTGCAGGGTCTTATGGACAGTCCGGCCTTACTGATAGGTATCGTCCTGATGATAGCCGGCTTCGGCTTCAAGATTGCGGCTGTCCCCTTCCAGATGTGGGTGCCTGATGTTTACGAAGGAGCGCCGACGCCGGTAACCGCCTATCTTTCCGTAGCCAGCAAAGCGGCGGGCTTTGCCATCATTCTGCGCGTCTTCTTTTCTGCCTTCGGCATTCCCGAGTGGCTGAGCCTTAACTGGGGCACGATATTCGCCGTGCTGGCGGTCATCAGCATGATTATCGGCAATGTGGTTGCCATTCCCCAGACCAACATAAAGCGTATGCTGGGGTACTCCAGCATCGCCCAAGCTGGTTACCTTATGGTGGGACTGGCCACCGTGGGATTCGCTCCGGCGATAGCGACACAGGCGCAAAGCACCATCCTCTTCTTCCTTGCCAGCTACGCCTTTACCAATCTGGGCGCCTTTATTGCCGTTATCATTATTTCCAATAAGATTGGGAGCGATGAAATCGCCGACTACGCCGGCATGTTAAAACGGGCACCGGTAGTGGCTTTAGCCTTAACCCTCTGCCTTATTTCACTCATCGGTATGCCGCCGGCAGCCGGGTTTATGGCCAAGTTCTATATATTCGGTGCCGCCGTGCAGAACGACCTGCTGTGGCTGGTGATAATCGCCGTAATCAACAGCGTTATATCCGCCTACTACTATCTCCGCGTGGTCAAGGTGATGTGGTTCGGCGAGGCGGCAACAGAGGATAAAGTGCCTTCCACCGGAGCGCCGAGGCTGGCCCTGTTCCTCTGCTCCCTGGGTGTCCTGCTGCTTGGTATTATCCCCGGCTTTATAATGAGACTTGCCGAGGAAGCCGGCAAAGTATTTGGATTCTAGGTAACGTGCTCACCCTTGCCCCTTCCCGAGTCTTATCTTATAATTCCCTTAGCGCCCGTTGTTGAGTCAATCCATTCAAGAGGTAGTATCCAGTGAAAAAAATCGCCGGCTTCATCCATGACCACTCAAGGCTTATTATAGCCTTCGTTATTGTAATAAACCTCGTTTCCCTGGCGTCATTTTTCCGCTTTAACCTGGATACGGATTTCCTCGCCTTTTTCTCCAAAGGAAACCCGAAAGCGGAGGCATACAACGAGCTCAACGCCAAATACCAGAGCGGGGAGACTATTTCCGTGCTCGTGGAGCAGGATAGCTCTCTCCTGGACAAAGAGAAACTGCTGGAGGTCTACCGACTCCAAAAGCAGGTAGGAGCTATAAACGGCGTTACCCTCGTCCAGAGCTTTATTCCAGCGGAACTGATGGCCGGGGGAGGCATTACCACAGTAGATGAAGCGTATATAGAAGAGCAGTACGATACACTCAGGGATTTTATCGAAAACAGGTACTTTTTCACCGAGCAGTTCCTGACGAATGATGGCCGGAGTGGCGTTATCATCGTCAGCCTGGAAGTAGACGCACCGGTGGGAGAAGTTATCGACTCGCTAAAAGAGCTGGCGGAAAATAGTCCCCTGGGTCTTTCCCTGGCCGGCAACGCGATAATAAAGGATACGCTCTGGGACTACCTGATACGCATACTTTTCATACTCCCTCCCTGCGCTATATGTCTCATACTGCTGGTTTTCTATCTGGTTTTAAGGAACTTTCGCCTTACCGTGCTGGCCATCATCCCGGCCGGACTGGCCGCACTGTGGACCTTCGGCAGCATATTCTGGAGCGGACAGGACCTTAATCTGGTAACGGTGATAACTCCGCTTTTTATCATCGTGATTGGCTCGGCCTACGGCCTGCACTACGTGAGCCACTTACTGGACAATATCAGTAAATACCCTGACCGCCGTCAGCTTACTATCGAGACGCTGGGCATGGTCGGCACCCCCATATTTCTGGCGACGATAACCACCATGGCCGGCTTCGCTTCATTGACCTGGACAGACGTGGTACCGATGCGGCATATGGGCATTTTCGTAACTCTGGGAATAGCCTATGCCGGGTTTATGGCCCTCTTTTTCCTGCCGGCGGTACTATCAAGGATGGCACTCCCCACCAGGACACCACAGATAAAAGACGGGCTGCTGAACAAATTCGTGCTGAAAGCGTCGCGACAGAGGATTCTGGTACCCATCATCTTCGCCGCCATTGTAGTTGTCTCCGCCGTCTATATACCCGGACTCCATGTCATATCAGACCAGCTTATGTTCTTCAAGGAAGGTACAGAAATAAGGCAGACATTCGCCAAGGTAGAGGAGCACTTCGGCGGGGCGATGCCTCTCACCGGCGAGATTGTTGCCACAGGGGGACAGGCAGCCCTGCTCGATAACGAGTTTGCCCTGAAAGTCCTGGAAACCGAGAGGCAGCTGGAGGACGTTCCCGGCATCAAGAACGCCTTCTCTGTCTTTGACCTGGTCAAGGGAATAAACAAGATGGCAACCGGAACGGATGCCTATCCCAGTAATCCAGATTTCACCCGGATGATGCTCTCCCAGATAAGCAGTGATGACCTGGCTACCTGGGTATCCGACGATGGTTTAAGGATGATAGTCAGGACGGAAGGGCTGACTTCCGAAGATATCAGCAGTCTTGACGAATTTGTCACCGAGCACGACGACATCATACGCGTTATTACGGGTATGCCGGTGCTGTTTGACGAAATGAACAGACTTGTCGTTAGAAGTCAGGTACAGAGTCTGGCGCTGGCGCTGGTATTAATTTTCATCATGCTGTGGGTGACACTGCGACGCATCACGGCGGCCCTGGCGGGGCTATTGCCCATTGCCATCACCATCTGTGCCATTCTAGGCATGCTGTCCATGACCGGCTTCCACCTTAACATAATGACCGCCAATCTCTCCGCCATCGCTATCGGCGTCGGCGTGGACTACTCCATCCACCTTATATCAGGTATCTATTATTACCGTCGGGACGGAACAAACCGGCAGGAGTCGGTCAGTTCGGCCCTCTCCACAGTCTCCCGCCCGGTGCTGGCCAATGCGTTCGGACTGGCAATCGGGTTTTCCGCCCTCTTCTTCTCACCACTGCGAATCCATATGCAGGCGGCATCGGTCATGTGGGTGGCGATGGTGGTCTCCTCAATGGCAGCCTTGCTGCTGGTGCCGATATTCTATTCGAGGGGTAAATAGGTGGAAATAAATGGAAGGATTGCTTTACCCATAGCCTCTCTTTTTATTCCTTTCTATCTATTCCCACCCACCGCCCTCGCAGCATCCGTGGCTAATTTACACTGTTTACCCCACCACCCACGCAAGGGGAGTACCCACGGAGAGGGGCGTAAGCCCCTCTCATCTTTCCAAAGGAAGGCCCCCCCCCTTACACATGGGGCGTTTAAGAGGGGCGCCAGCCCCTCTTAACAAATCCTTCCCCCTCCCTTTCCAAGGGAGGGGGACAAAGGGGGAGGGTTGTTAAATATTAAGGGGGTGAGGCTAAGACGGGATGACGCCAGCAGCGTGCAGTCAAAGACTTCAATCAACCAGTATCGAACTACCTCGAGGCATACGTAAGCCCGGCCCCTTCCGGTACGTTAAAAAAGGTGAGACCGGGCTGCATTAGCTGCTAATTAATATTAACTAGGCTTCGATTACGCCGAATTTCTCTTCCAGGGCGGCCTTATCCCAGATTTTGCCGGTAGCTTCCTGTGGGTCGAGCCCGGCCAGCATGGCCGGGTATTTCTGCCAGATAATCGGCTCTTCATAGTCGCTGGTGTCCCGGTCCTTCATAAATTCCATGACTACCTCGGTCTTGACAAAGTAGGGGCGGATACAGGTTATGGCGATGCCCTCCTCCCGGCGCATCTCCCGGGCCAGACCCAGGGTGAACCTCTCCACACCGGCTTTGGTCACGCCGTAGGGGATGCTCATCCGGATTTCTTTGGCGAGTATCGAGGAAACGTTGATAACCATGCCGCTTTTTTGCTCAAGCATGTGCGGCAGGACGACCTTGGTGCAGAGATAGGTGCCGTCCAGGTTCACCGAGAGAATCAGCCGCCACCTCCGGTAAGGCATATTGATGAACGAGTCCTGGGCGGTGACCCCGGCATTATTCACCAGCACGTCAATCTTACCAAATTTCTCCAGTGACTTATTGACGATTTCATTGACATCTTCCTCGACGGTTATATCCCCGCCCATGGAAAGAGTCTTCACGCCGAGACTTTCTATCTCTCCGGCGGTCTCGTCCAGCTTGCCGTCATCGGTCACACGGTCGCAGATGATGAGGTCGGCTCCCTGCTCCGCCATTCCCAGAGAAATTGATTTACCCAGCCCCTGCCGGGCTCCGGTAACCAGGACAGCTTTTCCTTCTAAAGACATCTCGGTGCCTCCTTTCATACTTGCCGGGTTATCATTCAGGTGAGCATACCATAATCAAGCGGGAAGATACCGGCCGTCGTATTGACGGCGGCATCGGATGCCAGGTAGAGAGCGATAGCCGCTACGTCATCAGGTTCTCCAAAGCGTCCTATTGCGGTCTGGCTCAGCATTCTATCGTTGACTCCGGGCATTTGAAGGAACGGGTCGGACAGTCGACTGTGCACCCAGGCGGGAGCGATGGCGTTTACCCTGATGTTGTACTTGCCCCATTCCTTGGCCATGACACGGGTCATATGCATCACGGCTGCTTTACTGATACAGTAGGCGCCCAGCGACTCTTCCACCCTGACTCCCATATAGGAAGTGATATTGATAATGCTGCCTCCACCCTGCTCCTTCATGATGGGGGCAATCTGCTGGCACAGGAAGAACGGCCCCTTAACGTTGACACTCATCACCGTATCCCACTGCCATTCCTCCATCTCAGAAAGAGGAACCATAAAGCTGGAACCCGAACTGTTCACCAGGATGTCAATCCGGCCGCATTCTTTCATCACCTGCTCGACAAAAGGCTTGGTCTGGTCTAACTTGGCAATATGTGAAGCAATCGGCAGGACTTTGCCGCCTGTTTTTGATTTGATTTCCCCGGCTGCCTGGTCCAGGTTCTCCTGCTTGCGGCTGCTGATAACCACATCGGCGCCGGCCCCGGAATAAGTCTCAGCGATAGCCTTACCGATATCCCCGGCGCCTCCGATAACGATAGCCACTTTGCCCTTTAATGAGAATTGTGATACGTCCATGTAACACTCCTTTGTATTAGTTCTAAAACCAGCGATGCTACGTTCGCCCGGTCTATTCTACTTTAATTATGCAGGCGTTAGCCTGAGCCAAGCCGCCGCAGATAGCGCCCATAGCGTAGCCGCCGCCACGCCGCCTGAGCTCGTACATCAGGTTCATAATGAGTCTGGCACCGCTGGCGGTGTTGGGGTGCCCGATGGCGATGGCGCTGCCGTTGATATTCATCTTTTTCTGTAATTCTCTATACTTGGCGTCATCTTTGTCGACAACGAGCTTCATGGATACCAGCGGCACGCAGGCAAAAGCTTCGTTAATCTCCATAACCGCCATATCGTCGAGGGTCATATCGGCTTTTTTAAGGATTTTCTTCATGGCGTAGCCGGGACCTTCGGGCATGCGACTAGCGTTGATGGCAACCGACACAGAAGCAATCACGGTAGCCAGCACTTCCAGACCGAGCTCCTCGGCCTTCTTACGCGTCATGACCAGCAGGGCCGTAGCGCCGTCATTAAGGCCGGGGGCATTACCGGCGGTAATTGCCCGGGTCTCGTAGATAGCTTTCAGACTGGCCAGCCTCTCCAGGGTGGTATCGGCGCGGTACTGCTCGTCGATGTTCAGCACTACGGGCTCGCCTTTACGCTGCGGGATTTCCAGAGACATTATCTCGTCCTTGAACTTGCCGGCGTTCCAGGCATTACCATAGTTCTGGTGACTGCGAAACGCCCATTCGTCCTGCTCCTGCCGGTCTATTTTATATTCATAGGCTACATTATCGCTGTCGACCGATACGGGGTTGAAGTCCTTATAGCCAAGCGCTACCAGCGGGTCTTCCATCTTGACATCGGCAAGCCGGTATCCACCGAACCTCAACCCCCTCACCACCAGCGGCGACTGGCCGAAAGAGGTAGCCCCGCCACAAATAGCCGTTTCAATCTCCCCGGCTTTCATCTCCAGGGCCGCCAGCCTGACGGCGTTCATCGCCGCGACACAGGCCATGTCAAAGGAAATCGATACCGTTTCATGAGGAAGACCGGCCCTGATAAGCGACTGCCGACCTGCCACCGGGGTATAGGGGTCGCGGCAGGCTGAGGTATCGCCGACACCCCAGAAGACCTCGTCCACTTTATCCGGGCTGACATTCACTTTCTTGAGCACCTCCCGCATCGGGATAGCGCCCAGCTCGTAATAATCGAAGTCCCGCAGCGAACCGCCAAACCTGCCGAACGGCGTCCTTACCGCACTTACGATGACTACATCATTATCATTTGCCATTTATATCTACCTTCCGTTCATTATTATTTTAGTCTCCCCGGCCCGATTGAATCGGATGAGGGAGCGATTTATTTCTGCGTATAATCGTAGAACCCGCGGCCGGTCTTACGCCCCAGGTCACCGGAACGCACCATGTTCTTTAGCAGCGGGGCCGGCATGAGGCGCTCGCCGAAGTCGGCATACATCGTCTCCAGTCCGTGCAGGACGATATCGGCGCCAGCGAGGTCACAGAGCTCCAGTGGACCCATGGGATGGTTCAGGCAGAGCTTGACGGCTTTATCGACCTCTTCCGGCTTATTGCCGTCCATAACGCAATAGAATGCCTCGTTCATTAGGGCATCCACCAAGCGCGAGACGATAAAACCGGCATAATCCCTGGCTTCACAGGGTTCCTTACCGATGTTCTTGACATATTCCTTGGAGGCTTCCAGGACTTCATCAGAGGTATGCCTGCCCGGTATTACCTCGACGCCTTTCATCACCGGTACCGGGTTCATAAAGTGTATGCCGACGACCCTCTCCGGCCTTTTAGTGGCAGCGGCGATTTCGCCGATGGGGAGGGACGAGGTATTGGTAGCCAGTACTGCTTCCGGCTTACATATCTCGTCGAGTTGCTTGAAAATGCTCTCCTTTAAATCGATTACTTCCGGCGCCGCCTCGATAACAAGGTCGGCGTCTTTAGCGTCGTTCATGTCCAGGGTGGTTTTAATTCTGGACATTATCTCTTTTTTTCCACTTTCCTGAAGAGTTTCCTTCTTTATCATCCGGTCGAGACTCTTCTCGATGGCAGCAATGCCCCCCTGGACAAACTCGTCCTTGATATCAGACATCGTTACGTTATAACCCGCCTGGGCGCTGACCTGGGCGATGCCGTTACCCATGGTCCCGGCACCAATGACAAAAACATTCTTGATTGCCACGGTATCAAACCTCCTTCTGGATTAGTTATCTGTTTTTAAATTCGGCTTTCCTTTTTTCCAGGAACGCTTTCATTCCCTCTTTCTGGTCTTTGGTAGCAAAGCAAAGGCTGACACACCGTGCCTCCATGTTAAGCCCGGAGGTAATATCGGTGTCCACGCCGGTATCAATAGCCTTCTTCGCCATGGCCAGCACAGGGCTGCTCTTGCTCGCCAGCTTCCTGGCTATTCCCATGGCTTCATCCATCAGGCTTTCGGGCGGTACAACCTTGTTAACGAGGCCCCAGTTCAGGGCTGTGGGGGCGTCAATCATGTCCCCGAGGTAAATCATCTCCTTGGCCTTGGCCACGCCTACCAGGCGGGGGAGGCGCTGGGTGCCGCAGGCACCGGGAATCAGCCCCAAGTTTATCTCAGGCTGACCGAACCTCGCCTTTTCCGAGGCAATCCTCAGGTCACAGCACAGGGTAAGTTCACAGCCGCCGCCGAGACAGTAGCCATTAATGGCAGCGATAACGGGCTTGCTGAGGGTATAAATCCTGTCCGAAGCCTTCCTGATTTTATCCACGAACCTGGAAATCTCAAGGGTATTCATGTCCTGCATTTCCACGATATCGGTGCCGGCCACAAATGCCTTCTCTCCAGCGCCAGTTATGACAACCACGCGCACCCTGGCATCGTTTTCAATGGACTCGAAGACCTTATAAAGCTCGGCGTAGACAGTGCTGTTGAGGGCGTTTAATGATTCCGGACGATTGACGGTAACTTTAGCGATGCCATCTTCTTTCTCATATAGTAAAGTCTTGTATGTCACAGCCTTATCTCCTCTCTGCTTGCCTAGATGTTTCTGATAGCGTGCCTGTTTTCATTGACCAATATGTGGGGTGTGACTTGAGAAGAACATTCCTATGATAGTTTAAGATAACAGGCTGATACGTGTCAAGGTTGGACGCATATCGGTTGCACCTCACCGCCAAATTGACAACAGACTCGGCAGTCCTGTAACCTAGTTACAAGACTGGACTTATTAAATATGTCAGAAATCGAAGCAGCTGCCCGCGATTTAGCCGAGGAACTGAAGAAACATGATGCCGACTACCTTGAGGCACGTCTTGAGGAGAGCCAGTCCAGCCATATCACTTACCGGGGCAAGGAGCTGGACTCCATCGGGCGGTCGGCTGCTGCAGGCGGTAACGTGCGGGCGCTGGTGAGGGGAGGCTGGGGCTTTACCAGCTTTAACAGCTTTGATGAACTCTCCGGCAGGATAGCTCAGGCTGTAGAACAGGCAAAGTCCGCCGGCAGCGGTGAAAGCAGTCTGGCTCCGGTAGAACCGTCAGTGGATGAGGTGCCGGCTGGAATAGACAGAAACCCGGTCACTATCCCGCTGGCGGAAAAGAAAAAACTGCTGGACGAGTACAACGACATTATCTGGAATACGCCACAGATACAGACCTCGACAATCGGATACTCGGACAGCCGTAAGAAGGTTGTATTCCTGAATTCGTCAGGCAGTCATATCACACAGGAAAGGGCGGATGTCAACCTGCGGCTGGCGGCTATCGCCGCTAAAGACGGCGAAGTGCAACAGGTAGGGTTAAGTCTGGGCAGCCGGGGGGATTTCAACGCCATACAGGGACTTCACCAGAAGATAGGAGAGATGTCCGGACACGCCGTGGAGATGCTGTCGGCACCGCAGGCAAAAGGCGGCGAATATACGGTGGTACTCGACCCGGTCCTGGCCGGCGTCTTCGTTCACGAAGCCTTCGGGCACCTATCCGAGTCAGACTTCGTTTATGAGAACGAACGACTGAAGGATATTATGACCCTCGGTAAGCAGTTCGGCGGCAAACACCTGAATATCGTTGATTCCGCCGCCGTGCCGGGACTGCGCGGCAGCTACAAATATGATGACGAAGGCGTCCCCGCCGTTAAGACCTACCTGATACGGGAAGGGGAACTGGTCGGCAGGCTGCACTCCAGGGAGACCGCCGCCAGGATGAACGAAAAGCCCACCGGCAACGCCAGGGCTATTAATTACGGCTATCCGCCCATTGTACGAATGACCAATACATATATAGAGCCAGGTGAGACCTCTTTTGAGGAAATGATTGCCGATATTAAAGAAGGTATATACGCCAAAAACTGGTACGGCGGTACCACCAGCATGGAGATGTTCACCTTCTCGGCCGGAGAGGCGTACATGATTAGAAACGGCAAAATCGCCGAGGCACTGCGGCCGGTGATGCTTACCGGAAACGTTTTCAACACGCTTAAGAACATAGATGCTATCGGCAATGACCTTGACATGAACGAGGGCGGCGGCTGCGGCAAGGGGGAGCAGAGTCCCCTGCCGGTATCTAACGGCAGCCCGCATATCCGGATTCAAAAATGCCTGGTCGGAGGCAGTTGAATGGAGCGTATCCTGGCACAAGCCAAGAAAGCAGCCGAAGAAGCCGAAGTCTTTAAAATTTCCTCGGAGGAAACGCAGGTCCGGTTCGAGGCTAATAGACTCAAACAGCTTCAGACCAAGCAGCAAACCAGCATAGCGCTGCGTATTATCAAGCAGGGCAAAACCGGTTATGCCACCACCACCAATATAGACAACGGACGGGAACTGGTCAATAATGCCCTGGAGACCGCCGAGTTCGGTACGGTTGCCGGCTTTACACTTCCCGGCCTGACGGAGTACCCGGCTGTGGACATTTTTGACGACGCGGTAAATTCAGTCTCTATAAAAGAAATGATTGGACTCGGCGAAGAGATGATAGCCGCCGTTACCGGCCATACGCCGGAGACTGTCTGCGAGGCCGTGGTGCACCGGGGCGTTATCACCGTAAGTATTATTAACTCACGCGGCGGACAGGCAGATTACCGTAAGAGCTTCTTCAGTCTCGATATCGAAGGCAGCCTCATAGAGGAAATGGATATGCTTTTTGTCGGCGATAGCGAGAGTTCCTGCCACCCCATAGAAGACCCCAAAAAGGTAACGAATCTGGTGCTGCAGCAGCTTGACCTGGCAAAAAAACGGGCTACAGCGCCAAGCAAACAGATGCCCATAGTGTTTACGCCCAACGGCATGGCCAGCGCCATGATAATGCCCCTGATGTCGGCCTTTAACGGCAAGACAGTCCTGGAGGGGGCCTCTCCGATAGGTAGCAAACAAGGCCAGTTGGTATTTGACAGGAAGTTGCACCTCCACGACGACCCTACTATCAGCTACCGCCCCGGTAGCCGACCCTGTGACGATGAAGGTGTTGCCAGCCAGCGTACCGCCCTCGTTGAGGAGGGTATCGTAGCTAATTTTTTATATGACCTGCAAACGGCCGCCCTGGCCGGTAAACAAAGCACCGGCAACGGCAGCCGTGGCCGCGGTAGCCTGCCCTCTCCGGCCCCCAGCGCCTTTATCATCGCCCCGGGCGATACCACATTCGATGATATGATTAAGGATATCAAAGAAGGACTGGTTATCGACTACCTCATGGGGGCTTCCCAGGGCAATATCCTGGGCGGCGATTTCAGCGGCAATGTCCTCCTCGGTTACAAGGTGGAAAACGGCGAGATAGTGGGCAGGGTCAAGGACACCATGGTATCGGGGAATATCTACCAGGTGTTAAAGGAGATTACCGCCATCGGCAGCGAGGCACGCTGGGTAGGCAGTTCCCTCCAGATACCGCACATCTACTGCCCGAGCATATCGGTGGCGAGCAAGGGGTAGATGAAAGGGCTAAATTATGACTGGCAACTGGTATGATACCGCACAAATTTGCATGAATGGACATGTAATCAATTCGATGTCAATATCACATCCTGAACATAATAAAAAATTCTGTAATAAGTGTGGGGCACCAACTATTACCAATTGCCCAAAATGTAATACCCCCATAAGGGGTCACTATCATGTAGCACGACCTGAAGTGCGTTTTTATTGAATTAGTGGAGAATTCTATGGAAACACTTAATCATACTGATTTGCCATTGCCCAGCTTCTGCCCTGATTGCGGTAGTCCATATCCTTGGACAGAAGCAAAGCTTAAAGCTGCACAAGAATTATCTGATGAAATTGAAAATCTGAGTCCTAAAGAGCGCGAATTGCTGAAGAAAAGCATTGATGATATTGTGCGGGACACTCCTCAAACCACTGTTGCGGTAAGTCGCTTTAAACGACTTGTTGCAAAAGCTGGGCCAGTTGCTGCGGAAGGATTTAAGAAAATTATGTGGGATATAGCGAGTGAGGCAGCTAAGAAAGCAATTTGGGGAGTTTAAGAGGGGCTTCGCCCCTCTTCCAAAATTCTTCCCCCTCTCCTTGATAGGAGAGGGGGACACAGGTCGAAGACTCTTCGAGGGGTTAGGTAGATAAAACATCCAGATAAAGTGTTATCTCTTTTATCTATTCCCGCCCACCGCCTATATGGAGGAGGAAAAGGGTTTCATGATAAAAAGGAAACCCATCGAACACGGAATCTTTGAAGACGCAGAAACTGCCAAAAAATATAACAAAGAGGTCGGGGGTTATATGCGACTGGTGTCCAGGAGTTTCCTCTCTGTAGTTAGAAAATGGGGAATAACTGATGGCAAAGTTCTGGACGTGGGAACCGGCACTGGTTCAATTGCCATCGGACTTGCCCAGGGTCTCCCTGGTGTACAGGTCGTAGGTTTGGACCTTTCCGATGTTGTGCTGGATTTAGCCAGAGATAATGCTCAAAAGAGTGAAATATCTGCGAGAGTCACCTTTGAAAAGGGCGACGCTCAGGATATGCCCTTTGAGGATACTGCATTTGATTTGGTCATCAGCAGCGATGCCCTCCATTTGATAAAGAATCCAATAAAGATGTTCGATGAAGTCCACCGGGTTCTTAAGCCCCAGGGCAGGTTCTGCATAAGCGATTTTAGGAGGAACTTGCTGGGAATTCTTACAAATCACATCAGAGCTTCATATTCACCAAAAGAGGTAAGGGATTTATTAAGCCAATCCAGGTTACAAAATTGGCAGGTAAAGGATTACTTCCTTTGGCTGAGCATATTTTCTAAATCGAGGGATAGAATTTGAAGGAGAGTCCAAGAGGGGCGAAGCCCATTTTATCTATTCCCACCCATCTCCCTCTATGAAGAGAGAGGGGGAGCATTCACAGCTTAGCCGGGGATGATACGAGGGCGGCCGGGTGGGAAAAGATAACACCGAGGGGGGACACGGGGTTAGGGTTACGTAAATTCAAAAAAAGTGTAAATTGACCCCTAATCTGGTATTATGCAGATGATAGTAAAATATTCCTGTCCCGCCCGCCGCCCTTAATGAGAGGTGAACCGACATGAAAGGTGCAATTAAAATACATGCCCGGCCCAAGCTTAATTCCCCCAATATGCTGGCGGCGTGGCCCGGCATCGGAAATGTCGCCACGATAGTAGCCAATTACCTTAGAAGCGCACTCGGCTTTAAAGAACTGGGCGTCCTTGAGGCTTCCTACTTCTTCGACCCCATCGGCGTGCTGGTCAAGGATAACGTGGTGGAGTCACCCAATTTCCCGCAGAGCCAGTTCTACTACTGGAAAAACGAGGGTAAGGGCAATGATTTAATACTGTTCATCGGCGATGACCAGCCATCCACCAAGGGATACGAACTGGCCAATTGTGTCCTGGATGTGGGCCAGCGGTTCCAGGTCAAGCGGGTTTATACATGTGCCGCGGCCATTACCCGCATTCACCATACGGAACCGCCCAAGGTCTGGGGAGTGACCACCAGCCACCAGTTGACCCAGGACTTGAGGAAATACAACCTGGAACAGGCCAGCAACCTGCAAATTGCGGGACTCAACGGCCTCCTGTTAGGCGTTGCCAAGGAGAGAGAAATTGACGGCACCTGCCTGCTGGGTGAGGTGCCCGTTTACGCCAGCCGGGTACAGAATCCTATGGCGGCACTGGCAGTAATAAAGGTCCTGATCACAATGCTGGGGATAGAGATTGACCTGGCTGACCTCGCGAAAATGGCCATAGAGGCGGGGGAGAGAATAAAGCAGGTGGCGGCACAGGCTATGGAAGAATATATTGACTATTTCACCGAGCCAATATGGGAGCGTGGTGAGGAGGAGGAGGAGGAAGAGAATTAAGCGCTTAAATAGAGTTCTTCATAAGCTATGAAACAACAAAAAGATAGTTCGCTCGCCGGATTAAAACCCCTCAGGGGGAAGATGGTTATCGGGAGTAAGGTCAGGCTTCGTGACAAGAAGCTGTCAGACGTCCGCAGGGATTACGGATGGCAGTCAGACCCGGAGCTGGCCAGACTTGATGCAGCCCCGGTGCTCAGCGCTTCTTTCCCTGTTTACCTCATCGACTACACTGAATTGATACATAAATACAAATCGAACCGGTACCCCCTGGCCATAGAGACCCTGGAAGGCAGGCACATCGGCAACTGCACCTGCTATGACATTGATGAAGACAAGGCCGAAGCGCAACTGGGTATCATGGTTGGCGAGCGTGACTACTGGGATAAGGGCTATGGCACCGATGCTGTAAGCGCTATGGTCAACCATGTTTTCCTCAATACAAACCTCAGCCGAATTTACCTTAAAACTCTTGGCTGGAACCTGAGGGCACAGAAGTGCTTCCGGAATTGCGGCTTCATGCTGTGCGGACAGCTCAACCGGAATGGCAACAATTTCGTCGTTATGGAGCTAAAACGCAAGCAGTGGGAAGAACGGCAGAGCCAAGGCTAACGGAATACCAAAGAAGAGCTAATTTATCATAGCACTTTCAGATACCACACTTGAGCGCTAGCAAGCCGCAGCTTACAATACGGTGAGAGCGAGAGAGGGGCGAAGCCCCTCTCTTACAAACTTCCCCCTCTCCTTTGAAACCTCGTAAGGAGAGGGGGACTGAGGGGGTGAGGTAGATAAAAATAGACAATCTGCCCATAGAATGGCTCGGCAACCATATCAGAATAATCGACCAGACACGTCTTCCCCTCGAAGAAATCTACCTGGAGCTCAATGACTACCGGAGCGTCGCCTCGGCTATAAAAGAATTGAGAATCAGGGGAGCACCAGCCATCGGTATAGCCGGAGCCTATGCGTTGGCCTTAGGCGCCCTTGATATCAAGACTGAGGACAGGGTTGAGTTCCTTAAAACCCTGCGTAGCGTCATCGAGGCTATCGGCGCCACCCGTCCCACCGCCCGCAATCTGTTCTTCGCCCTGGAACGCATGCGGCAAGCGGCTGAGGCCGGCGGGGACGTGGAGAGAATCAAAGCGGCGCTGGTCGATGAAGCTGTAAAGATACATGCCGAGGAAGCGGCCGCCACCGAGCGAATAAGCCGGTCAGGCGCCGAGCTTATAAAGGATGGCTCTACTATACTGACGCACTGCAATACAGGCCCCCTGGCGACATCCGGCTACGGCACCGCCCTGGGCGTTATTATTATGGCGAAGGAGCAGGGCAAGAACATTAAGGTCTTTGCCACCGAGACCCGCCCTTTACTTCAGGGGGCAAGGCTGACCACCTGGGAGCTTAAGAGGGCGGGAGTCCCCGTTACTCTGATTACCGACTCCATGGCGGGGCACTTTATGAGGAAGGGGGAGGTCGACTGCGTTATAACCGGGGCCGACCGCATTGCCGCCAACGGCGATACCGCCAACAAAATCGGCACCTACACGCTGGCGGTGCTGGCCAGGGAAAACAGCATCCCGTTCTATATAGCTGCCCCCACCACCACCATCGACCCCTCTCTCATTAACGGCGACGAGATTCCCATCGAGGAGCGGAGCGCCGATGAGGTAACTCATGTCCAGGGCGTGCCCATCGCCCCGGAAGGCGTTAGCGCCGCCAACCCCGCTTTCGACGTTACCCCCCACCGCTACATCAGCGCCATCATCACCGAGAAGGGCATCATCAAAGCGCCATACGTGGAAGGGATAAAGGGTATTTCATAATTCTCCCAAAAGAAAAACCCCCTCTACGGGGGTTCAGTCATTTTTCAATTGTGTATATATTATACCACACTTTCATATGATTTGTCAAATATTTGTGTTTAGCTCGGTATAGTGACAGTTTTTCGCCTCCCCTTTACCCCCCCCTTTACGGTGTTATCTTTTCCCACCCGGCCTCCCTCGCGGCATCCGCGGCCTGTCCGGTAAGCTTACCCCCACCACCCCGTCTTGGTTGGGAGCTTCATGCAACCACTTCAATCTCCAACTCCTATCATTTACAGTGGCATAAGCTTCACATGATGGTATAATAGATTAACTTACCTCTCGTATGGCGGTGAGGGGGAAAGGGGCGTTCAAGAGGGGCGAAGCCCCTCTTCCCTATCCCTTTTGGTGGGAGGCATAATAAGGAGGGTAAAAGGGAGGCGAAGACACTGATTCACTACCTCATGCAGACTTGCAGGTTTGGGGGTTTGCAAATAAGTAGAAACCTTTAATATATGTGAATCTTTTATTGTATTACTAGTAGGGCTAGGGCGGTTGATTGAAAAATAAGGAGAAGATATACTGAGGTGGACCCCATTCTTAGGACAGGATAAGGGCAATGTTAAGGTCGGGTTCCGCTATCCTCAAGGGGTCTGGTGTTAGGGATTTTACCATACCTCCATCG
>Ga0315543_1000315_pt1 | contig 61953 bp, 55 predicted proteins | sample SalMarSW160210MG_2_FD_203098 | JGI IMG/M metagenome (GOLD analysis project Ga0315543, IMG submission 203098) | Salt marsh sediment microbial communities from the Plum Island Ecosystem LTER, Massachusetts, United States - Salt Marsh Sediment SW1601-210 ... | reverse complement strand
GATGCTGGATTCCCGCCCGCCTGAGGCGGGCGGGAATGACGAAAGGGTTGTATCTCGACATTTTAGACAGCCTCATTAAGAGGGATAGGGTTCATAACAATGAAAGTAACAGAAACTATTGCCGGGATGAGGAAACTGCGACCCAACCTTGCCGAGCCGGTCGGTTTTGTCCCCACCATGGGCTACCTCCACGAAGGACACATATCGCTGGTCAAACGGGCAAGGACTGAAAGCACCACCGTAGCGGCAAGCATATTCGTCAACCCTACCCAGTTCGGTCCCAAAGAAGATTTTAAGAGCTATCCCCGTGACACCGAGCGCGACCTTGCCCTGCTGGAGGAAGAGAAAACCGATATCGTCTTTATGCCTTCGGCGGCGGAGATGTACCCGCCGCGTTTCAATAGCTGGGTGGATGTGCAGGATATTACGGAAAGGCTTGAAGGCACTTCCCGGCCTACCCATTTCCGGGGAGTAACCACGGTAGTCGCCAAGCTCTTTAACATCGTCCGGCCCACCAGAGCATATTTCGGACAGAAAGACGCCCAGCAGCTTATCGTAATTAAGAAAATGGTAAAAGACCTGGATATGAACCTGGAGGTGGTCGCCTGCCCCACTATACGCGAGCCCGACGGACTGGCGATGAGCAGCCGTAATACCCACCTGAACTCCGAAGACCGCAAAGCGGCGACAGTCCTTTATCAATCGCTGAACCTGGCAAAAGAGATGTGGTCGCAGGGCGAGAAGAACGCCGACAAGATACGCCGGGAAATGACGGACCTCATCAAGCAGCAGCCCATGGCACATATAGATTACGTCAGTATTGCCGATAACGAGACGCTGGAAGAGCTTGAGGAGGTAAAACCTCCGGCGCTGGTATCGCTGGCGGTGAAAATCGGCAAACCGAGACTGATAGACAATATAGTGCTGGAATAAACAGTCAGGAAATGAAATTAGAGGTTTATTAAAATGTCGCAAACAAAGACTAAAAAATCAGAAAAAGCAGTCGATATCCCACCGGTACAGGTCGCGCTCGACCTGATTGACCTGCCCAGGGCAGTCCAGATAGCCAGGGAGGCAGTACAGGGAATCCTTACCGAAACCGGAGATATCTCGAAGGCATGGATAGAAGCCGGAACTCCTCTGATTAAGTCCGAAGGAATGAACGCCATCCGCGAGCTCCGGGCTGCCTTCCCAGGACACACTATTTGCGCCGATATGAAGGTAATGGACGCCGGTTCCACGGAGGTGGAGATTGCCGCTAAAGCCGGTGCCAACATCGTCTTTATTCTCGGCTGCGCGCCGGACTCCTGTATTACAGAGGCGGTACTGGCTGGAAAGAAGTACGGGGTAAAAGTTGCGGCTGACCTGATATCCGTCAGGGACCCAGCCCAGCGCGCCGTGGAACTCGAAGAAATGGGCATAGATATCATAAACGTTCATGTCGGACTCGACCAGCAGGTACTGGGGGTCAAACCGATAGAGCTGGTCAGCGAAATAGCAAAGGCAATATCCGGCAAGGCTTTGATTTCCGCCGCCGGCGGCATAAATAGCGAAACGGCGGTGGAGGCTTATGAAGCCGGTGCCGATATTATTATTGTAGGAGGCTCCCTGTACAAGGCAAAAAGCCCGGAGGAATCGGCTAGAAAAATCGTGCAATCACTGAAGTCCGGCAAACCAATCGAAACCAGGGAATTTCTCAAATACGATAAAGAGCATCTGCTGGACGCTTTTATGAAGGTCAGCACCGCCAATATCAGCGATGCCATGCACAGAACAGGAGAACTGAGAGGACTCAACCCGGTATGGGTCGGCGAGCCGGGCGAGCTGAAATTCGCCGGTCCGGCGGTAACAGTCAGGACGTATAACGGCGACTGGAGTGCCCCCGTCCAGGCTATCGACCATGCCAATCCGGGAGATGTCCTCGTTATCGATGCCTGCCAGGGCGAGATTGCCGTGTGGGGCGAACTGGCGACAAATAGCTGTGTCAGCAAGGGAGTTGTGGGAGTGATAATAGACGGGGCTGTCCGCGATATCGATGATATAAGAAAGATTAAATTCCCCCTATTCGCACGTCACTTCACCCCTACCGCCGGCGAACCGAAAGGTTTCGGCGAAATCAATGCCCCGATTGAAGTTTGCGGGAGAAAGGTAGAACCGGGCGACTGGATTATCGGGGATGAAAGCGGTGTCGTCGTGGTGCCTCAAAACATGGCAATGGAAATGGCAAACCGCGCCATCGACGTGCTTGAAAAAGAAAACAGAATTCGTGAAGAAATTCAGCGGGGTTCGACACTGGGACAGACCCAGTACCTCGCCAAGTGGGACGTGAAGAAATAACAGTAAATAACTATCTAACCGGAGATAAAACCGGCTACCAGTGCCATAACTTCCGGCTCGAAATCATCCTGTATATCGAACCAGTGTATACTGTCGTCGGTTAAACGGAGCCAGTTGTACTGGCGGCGGACGAGGCGGTGAGTCCCGGTCTTAATCTGGTAAACAGCCGATTCAAGCGTCAGTTCACCCCGGAGGTACATGCCAATCTGCTTGTATCCGATACCGGACATCGCCGGAAGCTCCGGACTATAGCCCATATTCATAAGCTTTCGTACTTCCTCAACCAGTCCCCGCTCAATCATGGCATCCACCCGCAGGTCAATCCGGTGGTAAAGCTCCGCCCTTTCCGTGGTAAGCCCTATTATCAGGATATCGAACGGCGGTGCTTCTTTACTCTGCAAACGTGAAAAAGGAGCGCCCGCCTGCCTGGATACCTCAAGAGCCCTTATCAGACGGCGTACGTTACGGGGGTCGATGTTCCGCGCCGCTTCCGGGTCTGTTTCAACCAACTCCCGGTAAAGCTCATCAGCCCCACCCTCTGATGCCTTCTCCTCCAGACTGCGCCTGAACTCCGGGTCGGGTCCGACCTTCGGGATTCCCCATCCTTCCAGTACCGCCCGGACATACAGGCCGCTGCCGCCCACCAGCAGGGGCAGTCTGCCGCGCTGCTGGATATCCTCGATTGCCCGGTAAGCAAGCTGCTGGTACTGGGCAAGGCTGAAATCTTCATCGGGGTTTTTTATGTCAACCAGATGATGAGGGACACGGGATAGCTCTTCCCTGCCGGGTTTGGCAGTACCGATATCCATGTACCGGTAGACCTGCCGGCTGTCGGCGTTGATTATCTCGCCGTCGAATTCACGGGCAAGTTTTATAGCCAGGGCGCTTTTACCCGCGGCGGTAGGACCTACTATAGCCACCAGAGAGTTCATCTTATTTCCGCTGTCTGGGTGACGATACTGAGAAACTCGTCCGGCTTCAGGCTGGCTCCGCCGACGAGGGCTCCGTCTACCTCGGACCGGCTCATGAACTCGGCGGTATTGGCGGCGGTAACGCTGCCGCCGTAGAGAATCCGCACATCATCGGCGGCTTCCCCGCTGTAAAGCTCAGAGACAGTACGGCGAATGAGACCGATGGTATCGTTAGCCTGCTCCCCGGTAGCCGGTTTGCCGGTACCGATAGCCCAGACCGGCTCATAAGCGATAACGAAACCGACGGGATAAGGTATACCCTCCAGAGCCGACTTTAGCTGCCCGGTCACCACCTCCCCGGTCTTGCCTGCCTCGTTTTCCTCGAGCCTCTCCCCGATACACAGAATGGGTTTCAGTCCTGCCCCGAGTGCCGCCTGTATTTTTTTATTTACGGTCTCATCGGTATCGTTAAAATACTTACGGCGTTCCGAATGCCCGATGATTACATACTCGCAGAGTCCGGCGAGCATCGGCGGAGAAATTTCTCCGGTATAGGCTCCCTTCTCCATGAAATAAAGGTTCTGGGCTCCGAGCTTGACGGAAGTCCCTTCAAGCACTTCTTTGACTGCCGATAAAGATACATAGGGAGGACAGACCGCTTTCTCCACATTCTTTACCGTGTCGAGCCCCGGAAGCATTTCTCTGACAAGGCTCACAGCCTCACCCACCGTAGTATTCATTTTCCAGTTACCGGCAATAAAGGGTACACGCATTTGAATCTCCATCTAAGATTGTTTTGGTAAAAACCTATCTCTTTTAAAGGCTATCCGAAATCACCGGAACTCAAATCTTCCTGTCATTCCCGCCCGCCTGAGGCGGGCGGGAATCCAGAATCCGCCTCTGGCGGACCCAACTGGATTCCGTGTCAAGCACGGAATGACAGTTTTTGGATAACCTCAAGATTTTTACATAGAGTGGGTTCGCTCCTCTTTAGCTCTAGTAACTATTACCCGAGAAGTTTGTTTCCCTTTATCTAACCTACGCCCCGAACTTGTTGACCTTGAGGGCGTTTGCCATAGCCAGCGGCATTATCTGTGTAGCGGGTATCCGCCCCAGTCCACCCTGAACGCAGGCCGATTCCGAGAATTCTTTTACTCCGTCGGGACGGCACCATTTCGAGTATACAAGCAGCGGCACAGGATGCCAGCTATGTCCTTTAAGCAGAGCCGGAGTCGAGTGGTCGCCGGCGACTACGATGACATCCGGCTGTAAACTCACCAGCTCAGGTAAACCATCATTTACTTCCTCGATAACGGCAACCTTCCTGTTAAAATCACCGTCTTCCCCGGCAGAATCTGTCCCTTTTATATGCAGGAAGAAGAAATTATAGTCATTATAATGCTGCGTCAGCGTCTGTATTTTATTTACGACTCCCTTTTCCGTCTCGAGCACATCCATGCCCACCAGCCTGGCAAGCCCCCGGTACATGGGATAACCGGCGATAGCCGCCGCTTTAAGCTTGTAAATTTCATTCATGGACGGAAACCCGGGCTTTCTGGAGAAACCGCGGAGGAGAACCATATTTGCCGGGACGTGCCCGGCAAGAGCCGCTTTTACACCGGCGATAAACCTGTTGGCAACGGAAGCCATTTTTTTAGCTTCCGGTTCTGAAGCGGTAACGGGCAGCGGCGATAGCCCGACCTGCTGCGGGTCGGAATCACTGACTCTGTCCGAAAGGCCCTTTCCCCTGAATATGGCGACAAAGCGGTGTTCTCTCACCGGACGGACGATGACCTCGACACCGTCTATTACCTGTCCGTCCAGCAGCCGGCACAGCTCAGCGCACTTTTCATTCGATATCCTGCCCGCCCGGCGGTCGGTTACCAGACCGGCTTCATCCACGGTGCAGAAATTGCCCCGTGCCACCACATCATCCGGCCCAACAGGCAAATCCACCCCCACCGCCTCCAGCACTCCGCGCCCGATATTATACCTGACCGGGTCGTAACCGAACAAAGCCAGGTGACCGGGAGCGCTTCCGGGAGTTATTCCCGGACTTACAGGTTCGCTCAAGCCGCAGATACCTTCCGCCGCCAGTCTATCGAGGTTGGGCGTTTTTGCCGTTTCAAGCTCGGTCTTCCCCGTTTCCGGTGCGGAAAGGCCGCCGAGACCGTCGATAACCAGGAGTATTATCCTGGAAGGTGACTCCCTGGCAATCGATTTTATTAATTCCTGGCTGTCCATTTTATCCATACATACCCGTTATTTCTCTACCGTGATTGCCTGGTCTTTATCAAGCAACGCCTCCACCCCCGGGAGTTTTTTGCCGCCGAGAAATCTCAATGAAGCACCGCCTCCGGTTGATATAAAGGTCATTTTATCAGCCAGACCCATGTTCGTTACCACGTCGGCGGTGGAACCTCCACCGATAATAGTAACAGCATCCAGTCCGGATAACAATTCAGCCATAGTCCGTGTGCCGGTGGCAAACTGCGGTATCTCGTTTATGCCCATGGGCCCGTTCCAGAAAACCGTCCTGGCACTCCGCAATTCTTCCGAAAACATCTCGATTGTCCGCTCGCCTATATCCACAATCCTCCGGCCGGGTCCGATATTTTCCACGGAAACAGTCTCGCTTTTAGCACCGGCATTGATTTCATCGGCAACCACCACGTCTACAGGAAGAACCAGGCGGACACCCTCTTTTTCCGCCTTTCCCATCAAACCGGCGGCAGTATCCAGTCTTTCCTCCTCAATCAGTGACAGACCGACCTCATAATCTTTCGCTTTAAGAAAGGTGGCTGCCATACCCCCGCCAACGAGTATAAAGTCCACCTTGCTCATGATGTTTTCCAGCATCTCCACCTTATCGGTGACCTTGGCACCGCCGACAAGTCCGCCGAACGGGTGTTCCGGGCTCTCCAGAATACCACCCAGGTATTCGAGTTCCTTTTCCATCAACAGTCCGGCTACAGAGGGGAGGTATTCGGTAACTCCCACTATCGAAGCATGGTTCCGGTGAGCCGTACCGAAGGCGTCGTCAACGTATATATCCGCCAGATTGGCAAGAGCCTTAGCAAAACCGGGCTCGTTTTCTTCCTCGGCGGAATGAAAGCGGAGGTTCTCCAGCAGCAGGACTCCACCATTCATAAGGTTTTTTACCGCTTTTTCAACCCCGGGACCGACGCAATCGCCGGCAGCCTCGACCCGTTTGCCTAGCAACCGGGACAGGTGTCCGGCAACGACACCAAGGCGCAGGCTTTCAACCACCTTTCCATCGGGTCGTCCCAGGTGGGAACAGAGAATTATCCTGGCATCCTGGTCAATTAGATAACTGATAGTGGGTATAGCCGCCCGAATACGGCTGTCGTCAGTAATTGTCCCTGTCTTTTCATCCAGAGGGACATTAAAATCAACCCTCACCAGCACCCTTTTACCAGCGACGTCGATATCCCTGATTGTCAGCTTGTTCATTTTCTCAAATCGGGCACCGGAATTATCGGTTCGGAGGCGGGAACCAGGGACAGGACTTGTTCGGCTATTCCTTTGGCATCGATTCCGTATTTACGCCGAAGGACTTCCTGGCTTCCCTGTTCCACGAAGGTATCGGGAATGCCGAGGCATTTCACCCGGATATCGGAAATACCCGCTTCCTGTAAAAGCTCGATTACACCGTTGCCAAAACCGCCGCTGAGAGTATTCTCCTCGACGGTTACCACCTGCTTGATTCGACCTGCAAGGTCAATGATAAGTCCGGAGTCCAGCGGCTTGGTAAATCTGGCATTGACCACCGTTGCTTCGATTCCCTGTAGAGCAAGCTCATCGGCGGCCTCAAGGGCGGCGGAAGTCATAACACCGATGGCAAGAATAGCCACATCTTCGCCCTGCCTGAGTATCTCCCCTTCACCTATGGGGATGGTGTGGAATTCTTTATCCAGTTTAACTCCCAGTCCCGTACCGCGCGGATACCTCACCGCCATGGGACGACCGCACCTTACCGCCGTGTAAAGGAGATGCTGAAGCTCGTTCTCATCTTTCGGCGCCGATACAATCAGGTTAGGAATCAGGGTTAAGTAAGAGAGGTCGAAAATACCCTGGTGCGTCTTGCCGTCATCTCCGACGATACCGCCGCGGTCGATAGCAAATACAATCGGAAGTTCCTGGAGACAAACGTCGTGGATTATCTGGTCAAAAGCGCGCTGAAGGAACGTGGAGTATATCGCCACGACCGGGATATAGTCCTGAGTAGCCAGACCCGCGGCGAAAGTGACGGCATGCTGCTCGCAGATGCCGACATCCAGAACACGGTCCGGAAACTCAGCCTGAACGACATTCAAACAGTTTCCTTCGGGCATCGCGGGAGTAATCACGGTCAAGCGGGGCTCATCCCGGGCTATATTGAGCATGGTCTGTGCGAATACCTCGCTGTAGGTCGGTATTCCGTTGTTAGCACTGTCCTTCGCCGCTACGCCGTGAAAGTAAACGGCGTCACCCTCGGCCGGAAGGTAACCCTTACCCTTGGTAGTAACCACGTGGACCAGTGAAGGTCTCAAGCTGTAATCCCGCGCCTGAGCGAGGGCTATTTCCAGATCCCGGATATCGTGACCGTCAACCGGACCCATGTAGGCAAAGCCAAGCTCTTCCCAGAGTGTGGTAGGCATAACCAGGCCCTTTACGCCGCTCTCTACCTTCCGGCTCGCCCACCATAATTTCTGCCAGAAAGGAAAACGCTTGAGTATGCGCCAGCTTCTCTCTTTAGTCTCATGAAAACGGCGGTCAAAACGCACTCTACCCATTAGCTTGGCTAAAGCGCCGACGGTAGGTGAAATGGACATTCCGTTATCATTCAGTATTACAATAAGCCTGGAACCGAGATGTCCTGCCTGGTTGAGAGCTTCGAGAGCCATCCCTCCGGTAATTGCGCCATCACCGATTACAGCCAGTACATGATACTTATCACCGGAAAGGTCACGGGCGACAGCTATACCCAGGGCTGCCGAAATTGAGGTGCTGGCGTGTCCGGCGCCGAAGATGTCGTGCTCGCTCTCTTCCCGACAGGTATAACCGGACAGACCTCCGTACTGGCGGAGCGTGGCAAAACGGTCTTTCCTGCCGGTCAGCAGCTTGTGGGTGTAAGCCTGGTGTCCAACATCCCAGATAATCTTGTCTTCAGGACTGTTAAACGTCCTGTGAAGAGCGAGGGTGAGTTCAACCGTTCCCAGATTGGATGCAAGGTGTCCGCCGTTTGCAGAAACGGTAGAGACCAGTTCTTCTCTGATTTCAGCAGCTAACCGCTCTACTTCCTGCTGTGACAGCGCCTTCAGGTCCTGAGGGCAGTTTATACCGTCTAACAACCTCGACATATTCAGAATACTTACCGGGCAGATTTAACATATAGTAACAACCCGAATGAGTTATTGTCAAACAGGCGCTGATAAAATGTTTATTCCTTTTCTGCTTGAATCTCGTTGTTCTTTTTTTCCTCACCTCCTGATCCTTCAGGGTGAACCTTCAGGATTAACCCTTCTCCAACCAGAACCATTGATATGTAGAGTGAATCGTCATGGTTGGAGAGGGGAGATTATTTTAGAGAGGGGGGTTAAGGCCTGCCCGCCGTCCGCCTCAGGCGGACTTCTGCAGGCGGGGGGTGAGTGTAAATATCAACCAAAAAAACGATACCCGTTCAGTCCCCTCATTGAAATGAGGGTGCTTTTTGGCTATAATAATCATTGCCACAGTGATAACCGACGGGTATGCATGGTGAGTGTAGCCCAGTGGTCAAAGGCGCCAGGTTGTGGCCCTGGAGATCGAGGGTTCAAATCCCTCCACTCACCCCACTGACCCCCAGAGGCATTCACACGCCACACCGGATTGCCCCTGAACCACTGACATATCGCCGGTCATAATCCTGATATGCCCAAACCTTGAAATAAAGACGGAATTCTTTGTGGAGGGTAACGCTATGAAAAATATACCACCCCTGGATAGTCTTATTTCACTTAAAGGAAAAACCGCCCTGATAACCGGCAGTGCCACCGGTATAGGAAGGTCGATAGCCTACAGGTTTGCCGAGGCAGGCGCAGACCTTGAACTGGTGGATATAAATAATAGAGGGCTCAGAACCGTAAAAAGAGAGCTCTCTAAATTCGATTCGGAGGTAAATATTCATAAAGCGGATGTGTCTCAAAAAGACGAAATATCCGCCTTATGGGAAGAACTCAGCGGTGAAGAACCCGATATACTGGTAAATAATGCCGGTATGTATCCCTTTAAGAGCTTCACTGAAATAGACGAGGATTTCCTTAAAAAGGTAATGGACGTAAACCTGAACTCCGCTTTCTGGATGTGCCATCACATGATAAAGAGCCGACTTAGAAAAGGCGGAGTTATTATTAACATCAGCTCTATAGAAGCTATCCTTCCCTTTGCAGCAGACCTTGTCCCCTACACTATCAGCAAATCGGGGGTAATCGCCCTGACAAGGTCCCTTGCCAAGGAGTATGGCAGTCATAATTTCAGGATTAACGTGGTCATACCCGGCGGGATATTAACTCCCGGCACAAAGGCGGTCGCCAAGCAGCTTTACCAGTTCGATATCGGCGTTCTGAAATCAGGCGTTCAATACAAGCTCCGATTACCTCTCGGCAGGGGTGGTCAGCCTGACGAGGTCGCCCGCGTCGTCCTGTTTCTGGCAAGTGATTTATCTACCTATGTCCACGGTTCGCTGGTGACTGTGGACGGCGGATTTCTGTCCACTTAGTATGTGTTCTGCTGCTCATAACGGCAAATTACTAGACACCTGTCATCACATCCAGTTACGGGACTGCGGGGCCTTATCCATGGCACGAAACGGTTTCACTCCGGTTACGACCACGTTATGAGTGCCTTCACGTCTCGAGACCCTGCCCTCTATTACCAGAAACGGCGATTTAATCTCATACTCATAGCGCTCGTAAACCTGCGGAAAGACCATCAGGGGGATAAGCCCGAATTCGTCCTCCAGAGTCATGAATACCACCTTGCCGTGAGGTCTCTGGCGCCTGATTACCAGCCCCGCCGTGGTTACCTCCGCGCCGTCCTTCAGACTAAATATGTCCCTGCTGCAGCGTACGCTCCTGCCGAAGCTGGGACGCAGTTTAGCCATGACATGGCCGCCGGGGAAGATACCCATGATGCTGTACTCTCCCTTCATACGCTCCCAGTCGCCGGGCGCTTCCAGCTCTATAACGTCCTGCTCCACGGAGAAAGGCAGCACCAGCTGGGAATTTACCGGCCTGTAGCGGAGCCCTATCTCCCATTTCACTTTTCTCCGGTTGGGCTCGATGCTGTCGAAAGCCCCGGCTCCTGCCAGGTTGAGGGCGACCTCTTCCAGGACGCCGGTGCGCTCCAGGAAATCGCCGATGCTCCTGAAAGGTCCATCCCGCCGGGCATTCTCTATGGCTTCCGCCGACGCCTTTCCCAGACCCAGCACGTTGAGGAAACCGACACGGAGGCACCCATTTTCACCCCTACCCTTCTGGATTCCTCCGCCTTGGCGGACGGGAATGACAGAAGGGTATGCGGGAATGACGGAAGAAGAAGGAATGACAGGGGGAGAGGCAATGATAGAGGAAGAGGCAATGGCAGAATGAGTGGGCATGTCATTCTGAGGGAGCGCAGCGACCGAAGAATCTCCCGCTCCGAAGACCGGAGATTCTTCGTCCGCCGTGGCGGACTCAGAATGACAGTGTGAAGGGGCCGGATTACAGTATGAGAACTCAGGATGACAGAGGTGAGGGTACTCTATGACGCACTTTGCCTGGCTCCTGTTGATATCGGGGTTCAGCACCCGCACATCATGCCTTCTGGCATCCTCTTTCAGCGTTTCCAGGTTATAAAATCCCATCGGCTGCTGGTTGAAGATGGCGACGAAAAACTCCAGGGGGTAATAGTACTTCAACCATGCCGACTGGTAAGCCGTCACCCCGAAAGCGAAGGCGTGGGATTCCGGGAACATGTACTGCCCGTTAAACTTCTTGAAAATCTTCTCCGCCGCTTCTTCACCGACACCCCTGATTACGGCTCCCTCGATAAACCTCTGCCGGTAGTGCTCGATCAGTTCATCGTTGTGCCTCCTGGAGAAGGCGCGGCGCATCCGGTCTGCCTCGCTGGGGGCAAAACCGGCGACATCTATCGCCAGCTGGTTTACCTGGTCCTGGAACAGGACAACGCCGAGGGTGCGCTCCAGCGACCGCTTCTCCAGAGAGTGGTCGTAGCTTACCGGCTTCCTGCCGCTGCGCCGTGCAAGGTAGTCATGCACGCCGTTATTGACCCCCACGCCGGGCCTTACCGCTCCCACCTCGTGAGCCATGTCAAGCAGGTTCCGTGGCTTCAGGCGGGTAATGGTCTGCATCTGCGCCGACGATTCTACCTGGAATATGCCTATCGTGTCTCCCCGGCAGAGCATATCATAGACGGCGGTATCCTCGAAGTCGATACGTGACATGTCGATTCTTTCGCCGGTCCTCTGCTTTATCAGCTCCACGGCTTCCTGGAGCTGCGACAGAGTGCCCAAGGCAAGGAAGTCTATCTTGACGAAACCGGCGTCGTCGATACTGTCCTTGTCCCACTGGCAGACGTAGCGGCCTTCGATAGCCCCTCTCTGCACCGGCACTATGTCTATAAGCGGACTGGAGGAAAGAATCATGCCGCCGGGGTGCTGCCCCATGTACTTGGGAAATCCGTCGAGCTCCAGCGCCAGCCTTATAAGGTCGCGCCATCCCGGCGCGTCTATCTTGTTATTGAAGTTGGGCATCTTTTTCATCTCGGATTCGAGTTTCTTTGCCCTGCCCCAGGAGGTCTGTCTGGCAAGCTGGTCTATTTCCACCTGCGGCAGACCCAGCGCCTTGCCCAGATCCCTTATTAAGCCTCTGATCTTGTAGGTGGCGATGGTGCCGGTGAGAGCGGCGTGCTCCCAGCCCCACTTCTCATGGGTGCGTAGAATCAGGTCTTCCCGGATACTGCGGGGAAAATCCAGGTCTATATCCGGCACGTTGGTCATCACGTCTTCCGGCAGAAACCGCTCCAGAGAAAGGTCATACTGCAGCGGGTCGATGTGGGAAAGGCCGATAAGGTAGCCCACCAGCAGGGCTACCGAAGAACCGCGCCCTCTCCCCGGCGGGTTTTCCTCCAGAGTCAGAGACGGGTCACTCAGTCCCTGGTCTATCATCACTTCACGTCCCAGCCTGATTACCTCGTGGTAAAGCAGGAGAAAGCCCGCCAGGCTGTACTTATTAATCAGGCGGAACTCCTCGTCCAGCCGCGCCCGTACCGCAGGGGTTACGGAGCCGTAGCGCCTTACCGCCGCTTCAAGGCACAGCTTCTCCAGGTAGCTCTCCGGCGTATGCCCCTCCGGCGCCGGATAGTCGGGAAAGGTATAGCTGAGGTCAGTGGTAAGGTCGAGAGTGCACCGTCCGGCGATTTCCACGGTGTTTCGCAGGGCTTCGGGACACTCCCGGAAAAGGTCTTCAAGCTCCTCCTTCAGCCTCAAGTAAAACTCCGAGTTCGGGCGGCGTTCCCGGTGTGTCTCCTCCAGGCTCTTGCAGTGCTTGATTGCCACCAGACAGTCCTGGAGCTGGTGCCTTTCACGGACATGATAATGAACGTTACCCGTCGCTACCACCTTAGCGCCCGTCTCCCGTGCCAGCTCAATCAACTCTTTATTGCGTTCGGTATCGCCGAAAACAAGGTTCTGCTGGAGCTCGATGAAGTAGTTATTTGTGCCGAACCAGTCGAGGTACCGCCGGATAAGGTCGTGCGCTTCGAACAGACGTTCCTGAGCCACCAGTTGCGCCAGCTCTCCCCCGGGACAGCCGGACAGGACAATCAGCCCTCCGGCGTGCTCCAGCAGGAGTTCGGAAGGCAGCTCGGGGCTGTTGCGTTCACCAGCGCCGTGAGCAGCGGTGACGAGGCGGCATAGATTTTTATATCCCTGCCTGTCCTTAGCCAGCAGGGTAAGGTGATAGCCACCTTTCAGGGTTATCTCGGCGCCGATGATGCCCCGTATCTCAAGAGAACGGGCCATCTGGGCGAAACGCATCGCCCCGCACAGGTTATCATGGTCGGTGACTGCCAGCGCCCGGTAGCCCAGCTCCTTTGCCCGCAGCATCAGTTCCTCCAGGGAGGAAGCGCCGTCGTGAAAGGAATAGTAGCTGTGGCAGTGAAGCTCGGCGTAGTCCATAGTCAGCCTTTCAATATGACTGCCGGTACCAGCAGCCGTTTATCAAATCTTTATAGAGCACCAGCCTCTGGCCCGATTCGAGGACTACCTCGTAGTAGAGTCGCAATACCGGCTCTTTACGCCACCATTCGTCATCGATGCGCCACCTGTCCTCGATAGCTTTCACAGCCTGCCGCCGCGGCGCACCGACCGCGAGCGGCAGGCTGCTGGAGGAGGCTTCTTCTACCTCTACCGGCTCCGGAACGTTTACCGGCCGGTAGGCATCAGCGCGTAGCGTCTTTCCGGTATCCTGGACCATGGCTCCACTTCTCTCAGCTTGAATACCTGGGGATTACCCTGCCGCAGCTCAAGCTGCCTAATATCCTCGATAAGGTGATCCCTGCCCCTGACTTCTTTAAACAGGCTGTTCTGCCTTCCACGCGGGTAGCCCAGGCGGTTTACCCTGATTCCTGCCTGCTCGACCGGACCCGGCTGGGGATAGTTCTCCAGCACCATTCTTATTCTCGACATTACCCTCTTTATATCCGTCGCCGGCTCCTTGAAACGGATAGCCCGCTCCCAGTGCTCGGAATCGTAACTGCGGGTCCACAGAGCAAGGCTGTGAATACCCATTCCCTGCTGGCTTATCCTGACAAAGACCCGCGAAATAAGCTGCTCGATAGCGACAAGCACGGTATCTATCGAGATTGTCACCGATGACAGCGTGGTGTTTTCTTCTATAATCTCTTCGGCTTTCCGGGGGTAAAGCGGCGTATCATCGAAACCCCGGGCAAGCTGCTGGATTTTCCTGCCTTCGGGGCCGAACTGCGACTGAAGAGGTCCGACAGGGCAGGCAGCAAGCTGCCCCAGAGTGCGTATCCCGAACCCCTGCAGCTTGACTTTGGTTTTCATGGACACGGGCAGTACGTCGCAGGGGAAGCCCTTCATAAAATCGCCCGTTTTGCCGGATATTATCCGGTGACCGTCCGGCGGACTGTTGAGGGCAGCCAGATAAGCGGGAAATTTACCCCCGGCTATACCCATCCTGGGAGTAAGCGCCTCCGGCACGACTTCTCTTACCGCCGCGATGAGGCTTTCATCGTCCGGATAAATGAGGTGAAGCCCGTCGGCACCCAGATAGGCGGTACCCAGGTCAGCGCCCTCGACCAGCGGGCTGATTCCCTCCAGTCCGTCCAGTATCCTGTTAAAGGCAGACCGGTAGTAAGGCAAGTCCGCCTGGACTATCTCAGCCCTGTCCTGGCAGGCAAGAGCCTGCTGCAGAGTCATATCTTTCCGCAGACCTTCGAGCTCCGGAGAGTGGTCCAGCACCAGCTTTTTTGAGCCGGTGCCGTGGATTATTACCACGCGGCTGCTCTCGACACCCGGATTTCTGATAATTTCGCACTTCAGCGGAAAATCGGGTAAAAGAATACAGAGAACTCTCACCAATCACCTCTCAAAGGGCAGTGATTTGATTATAATAGAACACTTGTTCTATTGTCAAGGGTTTCTGGTATTTATTTTTCTCGGTTTAATATGGTACTCACCCCCTTAATCCCCCTCTCACATAGTACCTTGGATTATAAGCAGTTATACTTCTGTGTGAGAGGGGGAGAGTTTGTATGAGAGGGGGCTCCGCCCCCTCTCTCTTTTACTCCCCTCTCCAGCCTGGAGTATTCCTCATTACCTCGTGATGGCACTGGCTGGAGAGGGGTCAGGAGTGAGGTGAAACCAACAACTGAAGTAAACAGAACTATACTGGTACAAATACCAGATAGTATCATATAATCATCTGGAGACAGGAAAATGACCAAGCATAGCGGTATATATATAGGCACGTCAGGCTGGTCCTATCCCAAGAGTGAGGGCACCTGGAAAGGCTACTTCTACCCTCCCGGCAAGATAAACGAGCTTGAATACTACAGCCAGTTTTTCAACACCGTCGAGTTAAACAGCTCTTTCTACAGGCCGCCGAATCCCGGGTATGTCTACAACTGGGCAAAGCGCACGCCCGACGGGTTCCTGTTTACCGTAAAACTATGGCAGAAATTCACCCATCCCGATATGTACAGAGAAGCCACCGGTGAGGAAGCGGCGATATCGCAGGAGGATGTCGACCGGTTCAGGGAGAGCCTCGAGCCGCTGGTCAGGTACGGTAAGCTGGGAGCCCTGCTGGCGCAATTCCCGCCCAGCTTTAAGAACGATGATTACGGTCGGCAGATACTCGGTGCGGTTATCAGGACATTCGGCGAGTACAGGCTGGCGGTGGAATTGAGGCACCGGAGCTGGAGCGATGATGAGAATACCGCCTCGTTCCTGAAAAACAGTAACACCTGCTGGGTGCAGATAGACGAGCCTAAATTCCAGACATCTATAGCCGCGGAAGTCCCGCTAACTTCTGACATGGCGTATTTTAGATTTCACGGCAGGAACAAGGAGATGTGGTGGAAAGGTAACAGCGAGACCCGTTACAAGTACCTGTATTCGGATGAAGAAATAAATGAGCTTGCGGGAAAAGTGAAGGGAGCCTCTGAAAAGACCGTTCTGCTTTTCGCCGAGTTCAATAACCACTGGCAGGGATACGCCCCCCGCAACGCCGTCGAGATGAAAAAATCACTGGGACTACCCTACACGGAACTGCCTCTGTTCAAAGACGTTTTATAGCCACCTGTAGTAACTGGTTTTAAATATAACACTCGCATGCCGCGAGTATTTTAGTGTAAAATTCGAGAGAGGAAGCTCGACTCTTCTTCTATTTTTATTTCAGTCTTGAAAGGTGGTTACCACCAGCCAAACGACAGGATATTTATCATTCAATGGGAGATACAGGAGAGAGTTATATGAATAATCATTCCGCCATCTATACCGAGGGCCTTACCAAGCATTATGGAGACGTACGCGCAGTGGTAGATTTAAATCTAGACATCCAAGCCGGTGAAATATTCGGGTTCCTCGGCCCGAATGGTGCCGGTAAGACGACTACCATCAGGACATTGCTCGATGAGATAAGACCGACAGCAGGAAAAGCCTGGATTCTCGGGATGGACTCCCATAAAAAAGCGGTGGAGATAAGAAAACATATCGGTTATCTGCCGGGTGACCTGGCGATGTACCCCGACCTTACCGGCAAGGATACACTGACATATTTCGCTAATCTACGGGGTGGAGTAGACTGGTCATACGTCGACAGCCTTGCTGAAAGACTTAACGCAGATCTGGATAAAAAGGTCGGCAATCTTTCTTCAGGTAACCGCCAGAAGGTCGGGTTGATACAGGCTTTCATGAACCGACCGGAGATTTTCATTTTCGATGAGCCCAGTTCTGGACTTGACCCGCTCGTCCAGCGTGAGTTTCAGAATATGATGCGCGAAGTGACAGGAAATGGGTGCTCCGTGTTTCTCTCAAGCCACACGCTGTCTGAAGTGCAGCATGTAGCCGACCGTGTTGGTATAATTCGTAGCGGTAAGCTGGTCGCCATCGAATCCGTTGCCGAGCTCAGATCGAAGGCAATTCGTCGGATAGAACTTGATTTCGATACCATGGTAGAGGCCACTGTATTTGAAGCCATCCCCGGAGTACGCGACGTAGTGATAGAGAATCACCGCGTCGTGCTTTCCTATGATGGGAAGATGGAAGATATGCTGAGGGTGGTGATGGATAAGTACGAATTAATAAATATTCGTACCCAGGAAGCTGACCTCGAGGAAATCTTTATCACTTACTATCGTGAAGAGGCGGCAACAGCATGATGCTGGCCAATATCTTCACCAAATCCGTGCGCGACCGGTGGCGAGGAACGACAATCGCCTTCATTAGCCTTATGCTGATGCTACTCTTTGCAATGTCGATTTACCGCAACTTTGATATCAATATTTACCAGGAAATGCCTGAAGTTCTTAAAAGGATAATGGGTATTCCCGCCGGCGCGGATGTGGGTAGCCTCGCCGTCAGTGTCTTCCTTTCAGGAGCCGGAGCATGGGTACTTGCCGGCCTGACGATTGCGTCCGGTTCTGCTTCAATCCCCAGTGAGGAAAGTCAGGGTACTATCGGGCTTCTCCTCGGTAATCCGAAGAGCCGTACCAACGTGCTGGTTTCCAAGGCAGCAGCAATGGTCCTGCTAATGTTACTGATGATTGTCGCTTCGTGGGGTTGTACGTATCTTATCGCAAAGATTTTAGGTGTGAATCTGGGAGGGTTGAGTGTAGGAGCGCTCTCAATCCACCTGCTGGTCATAGCCCTGTTCCACGGGTTTTTAGCGATGGCGATAGGCGCCTGGACGGGAAACAGGGGTGCGGCTGCAGGAGTTACAACCGGTGTAATGTTTATATCTATCTTTGCAGTTGGTCTGCTACCTCTCATCGAAGGTTGGGAAAACGTAGCGAAGGTGTTCCCGTGGTATTACCTGAACGGTAGTGAGCCGCTTTTTAATGGGGTAAACTGGGGGCACATAGGCATCCTATCAGCGAGCATCTTTCTCTTTGCTGTCATCTCTCTTGTTGGGTTAAATCGCCGTGACCTTAAGAGTCAGAACGTGGGACTTACATTGATAGACCGACTCCGCAACTACCCGATGACGCAGAAAATTATTACCAGGCTTGCCGGTTCTACCCGGGTATCGCGGATATGGATAAAGACCTTTTCCGAGCACCAGACCCTTCTTAGCATCACGGGATATGTGATGTTTTTAACGGGTATTTTAATAGGCGTACTTTATCAATTCATGCCTGTAGATACGATGATGCAATTGGTCGAGAATTTTCCTGAAGCCAAAACTATATTCGCCGCAATCGGCGGTGGCGATTTCAGCACTCCGGAGGGTTTTTTCCAACTTGAAATTTTCGGGCTGATGGCGCCTGCCGCTCTTATGGTCGTTGGTATTGCAATAGGCGGCAGGGCTCTCTCAGGAGAAGAATCTCGTAATACCATGGGTCTTCTTCTGGCGAATCCAGTACCGAGATACAAGGTCATCATCGAGAAGTCACTAGCGATGATAATCTGCGCCGTGATTACCGGAATCGCCACCTTCGCCGGAGTGGTTGCAGGAGCCCTGCTCGGCGGGCTCGATATGAATATCGCTAATGTCGCCGCGACCTGCCTGCTGGTGACATTAATCGGAACCGTTTTCGGGTCACTGGCGCTGGCTCTCGATGCTGCGGTGGGGAACGGAAGAGTTGCGGTCTTCGGAAGCATCGGCATTGCACTGGTTTCCTATATAGCTTCGTCGTTCCTGCCACTGAGTGAAAATCTAGCAGGCTTCGCCAGATGGTCACCATACTATTATTTTCTCGGCGGTGATCCTCTGGTCATGGGGCTGAACTGGGGGCACGCAGCGATTCTCATTGGACTCACACTGGGACTTATCGCTATTTCGGTGGTTCTTTTTAAACAGCGAGATTTACGATATACAAGCTAGTCATAATTAAAGCGATTATACCGCCTTCAGTCTTAACCTCAGCGAACTTACCCTTGCTCTCAATCTCCGGCATATCTCATGCTTGAATCTCTTAATCTGCTCATCAATTTCCATCCTGTGTTATAATTGAATTGAGTCTGGTGCGCCCATAGCTCAGCGGATAGAGCATCGGTCTTCGGAACCGGGGGTCGTGGGTTCGAATCCCTCTGGGCGCGCATTTTTCGTAATATTATAATGGCAAAAACATCAACCGGTAGTTCAGTCAGTATCAGCGTACGCGGGGTGGTTCAGGGTGTCGGTTTCAGACCTTTCATCTACCAGCTAGCCTCCAGGTACAATCTCAAAGGCTGGGTCTGCAATACCTCCGAGGACGTGAAGATTGAGGTGGAGGGAGACTCGGAAGCCATCGAGCGGTTCCTGCATGACATTCCACTGCACGCTCCCCCGCAGGCAGTGATAGTAGATATCTCCACCACTCGCCATAGTCCGGCGAGCTATGAGAGCTTTGAAATCCGCCGGAGCATCCCGGAAGAAGGGAAATACCAGCTTGTCTCACCGGATATCGCCACCTGTCCCGAATGTTTAGAGGAAATCTTCTCACCCGGAGACAGGCGCCACCGTTACCCGTTTACCAACTGTACCAACTGCGGTCCCCGCTTCACCATAATCGAGGATATTCCTTATGACAGACCTTTAACGACAATGCGCAGTTTCCGAATGTGTCCCGAATGTCAGCAGGAGTATGACGACCCGCTAAATCGGCGCTTTCACGCCCAGCCCAACGCCTGCCCGGTGTGCGGGCCCTCGCTGCAACTGCTGGACGCCGAAGGCAGTCCTGTAGTCGTGGACGATGTAATCACCACCGCCAGCCGTTTATTGCGTGAAGGTAAAATTATCGCTATAAAAGGCCTCGGCGGCTTCCTTCTTGCCTGCGACGCCACCGATGAAGCAACCGTTAACCTGCTCCGCAGGCGGAAAATGCGCCCCTTCAAGCCGCTGGCGATTATGGTATCATCAATAGACGAAGCAAAGAAACACTGCGAAATTTCCGCCGAGGAGGAAAAACTCCTCACCTCACCGCACAGTCCTATTGTGCTGATGAAGTGGAAACACGGTTCCTCGGTGTCACCGTCGGTAGCCCCTAATATCAGGTATCTGGGAGTAATGCTCCCCTATACGCCTTTACATCACCTCCTGCTCAGGGAAACTGGACTCCCGCTGGTGATGACCAGCGGAAATATCAGCGAAGAGCCTATCGCCAAGGACAATGACGAAGCGGTAAAGAGGCTTTCCGGGATTGCCGACTTCTTTCTGGTGCATAACCGTGATATCTACGCCCGTTACGATGACAGTGTAACCATGGTCGAAAACGGTGTGCCCCAGCTTATCCGGCGCGCCCGCGGTTACGCCCCCTACCCGGTACACCTGGATTTCACCAGCCGCCAGATACTCGGCTGCGGGGCGGAACTGAAAAACACCTTCTGCCTGACAAGAGACGAATACGCTTTTATCAGCCAGCACATCGGCGATATGGAAAACCTGGAAACGATGGAGCACTTCGAAACCACCATCTCTCTATATAAAAAGCTGTTCCGCATCGAACCGGAGATTATCGCCCATGACCTCCACCCGGACTACCTTGCTACCGGATATGCCCGTGAACTGGCTGCCGGGTCATCCAACCTGAAGCTGGTACCCGTGCAGCATCACCACGCCCATATCGCAAGCTGCATGGCTGACAACGGAATATCCACGCCGGTTATAGGCGTTGCCTTCGACGGCACAGGTTACGGTAGTGACGGACACATCTGGGGCGGCGAGTTCATGGTAGCCGACTACAAAGGGTTCGAGCGCCTGGGTCACCTCGAATACCTGCCGCTGCCCGGAGGTGAACTTGCAATTAAAAAGCCGTACCGCACAGCCGTCGCCTACCTCCTGTCACTGCTGGGCGAAAACTCCCTGGAATATAACCTGCCCTTTCTACAACAGATAAAACCGGAGGAGATAAACATCATCTCGGAACAAATCAGGAAAAATATTAACTCACCGCTAACCTCTAGCTGCGGAAGGCTCTTTGATGCCGTGTCCGCCCTGCTAGGGATAAGAGGCGAGGTGGAATATGAAGCCCAGGCGGTTATTGAAATGGAAATGCTCGCTTACGATGAGGAAGATGAAACAGTCGCCTACCCGTTTTCAATGGAAGACAAAGACGGAGTGAATATAATCGGTCTTAAGGAGTTATTCTCCGCCGTAATCGATGATTTACAGGCAGGTACCGACCGGGCTAAAATAGCAGCAAGGTTTCATAATACGGTCGCTGAAATGATACGTGAGTTATGTCAAGTTATTTCGGATAATTCCGGTATAAAGGACGTTGCGTTGAGCGGCGGGGTGTTCCAGAACCGCCTGCTGTTAAGGAAGACTGTCAGCCTGCTGGAGACAGGAGGTTTCCGCGTATTCACCCACCGGCAAGTGCCGACCAACGACGGCGGAATTTCCCTGGGACAGGCTGTGATAGCCAACTTCAGCGTTGACCAGAGGGGGTAAATAAAAGGGGGTAAATAAAAGAATGTGTCTTGCTATTCCTGCACTGGTTAAATCAATTGACGGCTACCAGGCAGAGGTGGAGATAGGCGGTGTAAGCCGCCGCGCCAGTATTCAACTCACCCCTGAAGTCCGGGTGGGCGAGTACGTGTTGCTCCACACGGGGTATGCCATAAGCGTGATTGATGCGGAGGAAGCGGAAGAGACCCTGAATCTTCTTAGAGAAATCAGCGAAGCCTCCTAGACCAAAAAGGATAGATATCAGTGAAATTCATCGACGAATACCGCCAGCCGGAGCTGGCTAAAAAACTGGTAGATAGAATTCACCTCCGCTCTAAAAAACCGGTAAGGCTGATGGAGTTCTGCGGAGGCCATACCGTCAGTATCTTCAAATACGGTATCCGCCAGTTGCTGCCGGACACTATCGAGATGCTCTCCGGGCCAGGCTGCCCGGTATGCGTCACCGCCAATGCCGACCTGGATAAGGCTATCGCCCTGGCGCAACTGCCGGACGTAATCATCATCAGCTTCGGCGACATGATAAGGGTGCCGGGCAGTTACTCAAGCCTGCAGAAAGCCAAAGCCGAAGGCTGTGACGTCAGAGTCGTATACTCGGTGCTGGACGCAATCCAGATTGCCCGGGAGAACCCGGATAAATCGGTAATCTTTATCGGCATCGGTTTCGAGACTACCGCCCCTACCATCGCCGCCGGTGTATTGCAGGCCGAGCAGGAAAAAATAGATAATTTCTATATTCTACCGCTTCATAAGTTATGCCCGCCGATAATGAAATCCATCCTCGACCTGGGCGAGGTAAGACTTAACGGTATTGTCTGTCCCGGCCATGTCAGCACCATTATAGGCTCGTACCCTTATCGGTTCTTAGCCGAAGACTACGATATTGCCTGTGTCGTCTCCGGGTTCGAGCCGCTGGATATCCTGCTCTGCATCGAAATGCTGGTTGAGCAGATAGAAAATGAAGACTACAAGGTGGAGATAGCCTACCGTCGCGGCGTAAAGCCGGAAGGCAACCCGCAGGCAATCAGTCTCATGGAGAACGTCTTCGAGGTCGGTAATGCCGACTGGCGGGGTATAGGTGTTGTGACGGAAAGCGGATTGAAACTGAAAGACAAATACGAGAAATATGACGCCGAGAAGAATTTTGAGATAAACCCGGGTCCTGTCCGCGAAGCAAAGGGATGCCTCTGCGGCAGCATCCTGCGCGGCGTCAGCATTCCCCTGGACTGCACGCTCTTCCGCCGTACCTGCACGCCGGAACACCCCGTAGGTCCCTGCATGGTCTCATCCGAAGGCACCTGCGCCACATACTACCACTACGGAGATGATGATGGAGGATAGAATCCTGCTGGCGCACGGCAGCGGCGGCAAGCTCAGCCACGAGCTTATACAGAAGAGCTTCGTTTCCGCCCTGGGTAATCCGGTGCTTGACAGACTGGACGATTCGGCGGTTCTCGAACCCGGCAGCGGAGGACGCCTTGCCTTCACCACAGACAGCTATGTGGTCAGCCCGATTTTCTTCCCCGGAGGCGATATCGGCAGGCTGGCGGTATGCGGCACGGTAAATGACCTTTCGATGAGCGGAGCTACCCCGCTTTATCTCAGCCTGTCATTTATTATAGAAGAAGGCCTGCTCTTTAACGAACTGGAAAAGGTTGTGGACTCTATCCGAAAGACCGCCGATGAAGCCGGCATCCAGATAGTTACCGGCGATACCAAAGTGGTGAACCAGGGTGACGCCGATAAGCTTTTTATCAATACCTCCGGCGTGGGCATCATTCCAGAGGGGATAGATATATCCGGAGCCAATGCCAGACCGGGTGACAGGATTATCGTCAGCGGTGCACTCGGTGACCACGGCATAGCCATTATGAGCCAGCGTGAGGGACTGAGCTTCTCAACCACTCTGAAAAGCGACTGCGCTCCTCTCAACCATCTGGTGGCTGATATGCTGGATGAATCACGCCTGATTAACTGCCTCCGCGACCCCACTCGCGGCGGACTGGCTACAACGCTCAACGAGATAGCCAAGCAGTCCGGTGTCGGCATCAAGCTGGAGGAAAAAAATATCCCGGTTCGCGATGAGGTCCGGGGAGCCTGCGAGCTCCTCGGGCTCGACCCTCTGTACATAGCCAATGAAGGCAAGCTCATCGCTATCGTCGAAGAAAATACCTCCGAAGGCATCGTAAACAGGATGAAAAAGAACATATACGGAAAGGAAGCCGTTATAATCGGTCGGGTATGTAGCGAACATCCCGGTAGAGTGGTCATAAAAACGCCTTTCGGCTCATCGCGTATCCTGGATATGCTTAGCGGCGAGTTGCTGCCCCGCATTTGCTAAACGGTTGTCACTTCGTAGTACTATATATAGTCGAATCAAGGAGGTAGATATGAGCCCGACTCAGCAAGATTATTCAATATTCGATAAATTCAATTTCGAGAGAAAGCCTGTGGGAATCAATTTCCTGTTGAAAGAACCGGACGGAATTCCGCAACTGGACGGAAGCTTTGCCCTGTGTGAACTATTCAAGGAAGCCCAGACAAGAGACCCGTTTTATGTCACCAGGGAAAACGTCCAGTGTGGCGGACTGGTCGTAGGTATGGAACAGTTTCCGCCGGTCATGTACAGCGGTCAGCTCGGCCCTCACTTCGGCATGTTCAAGACTCCCGCTGCAAACCGTAGAGTCTACGAGTATATTCCCTTAATGGCGAAGGACTCGGTCAAGTGTATCTCGTATGCTCCCGTGGACAAGCTGCCGTATGACCCTGACATATTGATAATCACAGCCAACACCGCCCAGGCGGAAATCATACTGAGAGCAAGCACCTTCTCTACCGGTAAAATGTGGTCGAGTAAGGGTACCACCTGTCTGTCATGCGTCTGGATGTACGCTTATCCGTATCTGAACGGCGAGATAAATTACACGATTTCCGGTCTCGGCTTCAGCATGAAAGCCAGACAGGTACTGCCGGATGGACTCATGCTCATAACCGTCCCCTTCGACCTGATTCCGATGCTGATAGAAAACCTTAAAGACATAGAGTGGAACCCGCACTGGTTCAGCCTCGGCAGAGATAAATTTGTAGAAGGCGTGAAAAAGCTGGATGAAGCAATGGACGAGGAGTTCGGAAAGGAATACGGGAAAAATCCGGAGGGCTAAAGCTGGCAAAGGAGGGATGTACTGAAGATATGATTGTGAAGATAGAATGCCCTAGCTGTAAAACGGATGGTAACATGTCTCTGGCAGACGTTTATTACAAAGGTCCGTATAAATGCTGGAAATGCAAAGAACTGTTCACCATCGAGATTAAGGACGATAAGCTTATTTCCTGCGAGCCTCTCAGCCAGGAAGAATTCGAAAGACAGCAGGAAGCACATAAAGAACAGGAAGGAGACCTGAAAAAACAACAGGAAATAGATGCCCTCAGAGACAAATTCAAACAGGGTTAATATAAAAAGGGGGTGCCACACAGTCAGCACCTCCTTTTTATTTCTCGGTATTTCTATAAAAGTAGTGTGTCGATGTCATTCTGAGTTCGCCTAGGGCGAACGAAGAATCTCTGTTGATGCATTCAAATATTAGATCCTTCGTCGCTCGCCCAGGCGAGCTCCTCAGGATGACCAATAAGGCGTAGTAATATTCCTCTTTCCCTCGCTATCCCGGAGGACCTTGCGGCGCAGGTACGCCGAAAATGATGTTCTGACCGCTCATGTGGTCGGAAGCACCGGAGACCAGGAACAGTACCATCTCGGCAAGCTCTTCCGGTTCGGCAAACATGGTTATAGACCTCTGCTGCTGTTCTTCCGGCTGCTTCCCAACCATATACTTCCGTATCCGTTCGCTGTTCGTTCCGCTCGGCGTAATGGCATTTACATAGATGCCGTAAGATGCCATCTCCATTGCCAGTGTTTTCGTAAAAGCTATTATCCCCGCCTTGGCAGCCGCGTAGTCGGTACCGCCCGGCATGCCGATGACAGCCGCTATGGAAGAAGTATTGACTATCTTGCCATATTTTCTCTCTATCATATAGGGAAGCACGGCTTTCGTGCAGTTACGCGCGCCGTTCAGGTTGATGTCTATAAGCCTGTCCCACATCTGTTTATCCTGTTCTATGAACGGCACCAGTCTATCCCTGATATTTACTCCCATCGAGCCACCGGCTATGTTACACAGGATATCTATTTTCCCGTATTTATCAACGGTAGCCTTCGCCATTTTTAAGCAGTCTTCTTCTCTGGTCATATCAATTTGGAACGAAGTTGCTTCACCCCCGGCTTCCCTTATTTCTTCAGCTACCTTATCGGCAGTCTCTTTCATAATGTCACATACCATCAGTCTGGCACCTTCCTGTGCCAGCAGTTTTGACGAGGCTCTGCCAATGCCGCTCCCACCTCCAACCACTATGGCTACCCTGTCTTCCAGTTTCATCTCAACACCTCGCGGGTTTATTCGAACATTATTACGTTACGGATTACCTCTCCGGACTCCGAAGATTCCACCGCTTCGTTTATCTCCTCCAGCGGATACCTGCCCGTTATGCTCTCATCCAGCATGAGGCGTCCCGCTTTATACAACTCCGCGTACCTGGGAACATCGAGCTGTAGCCTGGTCGAACCCATCGTGCAGCCGGTAAGCATCCTCTCACTGATAAACTCCATTGCCATGAACTCCGAGAGGTCTCCCTGGGCTATACCAACCAGAATTACCGTACCACGCGGTCCCAGCGCTGCAAACCCCTGACGTACCGCAGTTATACTCGGCGTCATGATAAAAGCGTAATCGACTCCTCTGCCGCCGGTAATATCCTTTATCGCCTGTACCGGGTCTTTTTCCCTGGCGGCATTCACCCCGTGTGTCGCTCCGTATTTCTTGCCGATTTCTACCTTATTGTCCAGAATGTCCACCGCAATAATTGGATGGGCGCCGCTGAACCTGGCACCCTGAACGGTGTTTACTCCGACACCCCCGATTCCGAACACAGCTACGCTCTGAAAAGGCTTTACCCCGGCACGGTTGATAACCGCTCCGAATCCGGTTATTACAGCGCAGCCAAGCAAAGCCGCGCAGTCCATCGGCATGTCATCCGGGACCACGGCACACTGGTATTCGTTGAGTACTATGTGCTCGGCAAACGCTCCTACCGGTCCTACAATCGGTGTGAGAGGTTCGCCTTTTTTGGTAAAGAGATGCGGCGGCGAAGGGGCGCTGTTCTCACAGAGATTACGGTACCCCAGCATACAGTTAACGCAGTGTCCGCAGCCTCCGGTTACCGGAGCCATAACCACGTGGTCGCCCACCTTTACGGAGGTAACGCCTTCTCCCACTTCCTCAACATAGCCGGCGCATTCATGTCCGGCCACGCCGGGAAGCATTGCCGGCAAATCTCCCTTTATCATGTGGATATCGCTATGGCAGATCGCCACGGCCGCCATGCGTACCTTGACTTCACCCGCACCCGGCGGGGTTATATCCACCTCCTCCACCGACATTGGTTTACCGACTTCATATAATATCGCTGCTTTCATATGACCTCCCTGTTTTGCTGGAAAGGCAGGATTAATGTGATTCCGTATGTTTATATGGAAAACGGATAACTCCGCTTACTATCTACCGGCGAAAGTTATCACACAGCCCTTGAGATGACTGGTATCGTCAGAGACCAGGAACAACACTGTCTTGGCAATCTCTTCAGGCATGGCAAGCATACTCAGGTCCATCTGCGGTGCGTCAGGATTTTCTTTCTTCCTGGCTTCCGCGAAAGCCTGTATTCTCTCCGTATAAACACCGCTCGGGGCTATACAGTTTATCTGTATCCCGTGGGGCGACATCTCCTGGGCTAACGCTTTGGTAAAGCCGATTACGCCTGCCTTGGCAGCCGAATAGTCGACAACTCCCGGCGTGCCGTCAACTCCCGCCATGGAAGAGAAATTGACTATTTTACCGCTTTTCCTTTCTATCATGTGGTTTATCACCGCCCTGGTGCAGTTGCGGCAGCCTGTAAGATTGACGGCAATCTGGGTATCCCACTCTTCTTTTGTCGAGACCGGAAACGGCGTCTGCTTATCACGGATATAACGTCCCACCGAGCCTCCGGCCACGTTACACAGTATATCTATCCTGCCGTACTTCTCCAGGGTTACTTCGACCATCTTAAAAGCCTGCTCTTCTTCTATCATGTTCGTTTCAACCGTCGATACTTCACCGCCGGCGGACTTAATCTCCTCCGCCACGTTGTTTGCCCCTTCGACATTACGGTCGGCTATCATTACCCTGGCGCCTTCCGAGGCGAGAAGCTTCGCCGTCGCTCTCCCGATACCGCTGCCGCCGCCGATAACAATAGCCACCTTATCTTTTAGCTTCATACCTCACCCTTCCGTTTGAGTGTTCTTTACATTCTATGGATACAAAACGTTGGTTGGTTTATAAACCAACCCCGCCGTGTTCATCGATGAACCTGCATACCGGCATCTCCGCGCCTACTTCCCCGGCAAGCTCCCATGCCATTTTCACTTCGAATGGGACTCTCCTCTCCCCGGGAGCACCTTCCTGACCCGGCGGGGGTCCCATCCGGGGCATTTCTATACCAAGCTCCTTCATTCTGACCTGGCTTTGCAGCCCCCAGGTGCCACCGGTGCTGACGCTCATCACCTCCACCAGTTTATCCTCATCGAGCCCCAGCTTACGTCCCAGGTCCAGACATTCACGGGCGACCGCCGGCACATGCAACGCCGCCATATTGTTTACCAGCTTGTAAGCCTGCCCCATCCCCGTTTTACCCAGGTAGAATAATCTTTCGCCCATTGTTTCGAAAACCGGCCAGCACTTTTTCACGTCTTCGTCATCACCGCCAATCAACAGGTTCAGCCGTCCCTCCCAGTAGTGGATGGGACCGCTGGGGTCACTCACCGCACAATCGACAACCTTAATCCCCTTCTCATTCTTGGCTCTGACGTACAGGTCCTGGCAGTACCTGGGGCCGATGCTGCTCGAGATAATGATTATCCCGCCTTCCTTCATGCCTTCCCAGATTCCGTCCTTGCCGAAAATGACCTCATTCGTCTGGTCGATATCGCTGACCATGGTAAATACAACATCGCTGGCTTCGGCTACTTCACGGCAGGAATTTGCTGGGCTGGCACCCAGCGCCACCATTTCATCGACCGCCTCTTTCGCTATGTCATATACGGTGACGGTAAATCCCTTTTCCGGGATGCACTTTGCCATCGCCATACCCATGTTTCCCAGACCGATAAACCCCACCCTGATATTACTCATGGCGCAATCCTTTCCGTTAAACCGGTTTACATCTCTCAGGAAATATCCGTGTTTAGAACTCTATGGTTTTCAGGTCGTCGGCAATAATCAGCTTCGGCTCTGTCAGAGCCTGGACGGCTTCCACGTCCCAGCCGGGTGCTGTCTCCTTTAACACCATGCCTTCAGGCGTAATTTCGATAACGGCGATATCGGTGATTACCTTGCTGACACAGCGTGGCGCTGTAAGCTCGTAGGTACACTCCTTTACAACCTTCGGCTCGTTATTCTTCGTGACATGGGTCATAACCACCATAAGTTTTGCCGCACCGAATGCCAGGTCCATAGCCCCACCGATACTTCCCGGCTCTCTCCCCGGAATCACCCAGTTGGCAAGGTCGCCCTTCTCGGATACCTGAAGACCGCCTAGAACACATAAATCGATATGCTTACCTCGTATCATTGAGAATGACTCTGCATGGTCGAAAAAACACATTCCGGGTTGACGTGTGACCATCTGTCCGCTGGCGTTTATCAGATGAAAGTCCTGCTCTTCTTCGGTGATTGCAGTACGACCAAAACCCAGAACCCCGTTCTCGGACTGAAAGACTACTTCTTTACCCTCCGGGATGAAATTGGTTGCCATGGTGGGAATACCGAACCCCAGATTAACGATCATCCCGTCCTCGAACTCTTTAGCAACTCTCAAACCCATCGTCTGTTCATCAAGTTTTTCCGGCATCTTATATTCCCTCCTCAGGATTTTTTCTAACCACTACACGGTCTACATAGATACCCGGAGTAGCTATCCCCTCCGGGTCAAGGTCACCCAGCTCCACGAGGTAATCTACCTCGGCTATGGTGACTGTTGAAGCTCCAGCCATAGCTCCGTTGAAGTTGCGTGAGGTGCCCTGGTAGACCAGATTGCCGCGCCTGTCTGCTTTATAAGCGCGAATAAACGAGAAATCGCCTTTCAGGGCGTATTCAAGAACACAGGGGACACCGTTAAATTCTCTTACCTCTTTCCCTTTTTCCATCAGCGTTCCGGGGCCGGTGGGTGTATAGAAAGCCGGTATTCCCGCCTTGGCGGCTCTTATCCGCTCGGCGAGGGTTCCCTGCGGCACCATTTCCACCTCGAGCAGTCCGGCGAGACGTCTGTCATGCAGAGGAGAAGGAACTCCGGGCATGGCGTTACCGGGAAAAGCGGCGATACACTTGATTACCTGGTCATTCTGAATCAATAAACCGCCGTTGTCATAATTTGGCGGCATCTTAATTTTTCTCTCCGGCGCTCGCCGCTGCATTCCGGGCGGTGGAGCCTGCATTCTGCCCAGACCCGGCGTGTTGGCAGCCAGAGTCAGGTTCTTGGCTCCCTGCTTGACCAGTGCCCGTATGAGATTGCTCGGGGTACCGTTAGCCGGTCCGAAGCCGCCGATGAATATGATGGCTCCGTCGTAGACGTCAGCCACCGCTTCATCAAAACTGTTTACTACCTTGTTTATACTCACTCTACCTCCTTTTTCATTTCATCTGATTGTTTTTTACCGTATTTGTAAATAGCATATTCAATCCTGAAAGTCAAATATTGCCGTACCCCGCCGTAGAAGCTATAATGCCAGCAATCAGCCTGAGCCGAACGGACTATTTTTCAATATTTTTTCATGGTGACGTGGTTAATGCTATTATAGAACGATAACCGAACTGAAAGGGGATTTGAATGGAAAACATAACCGAATCATGGACTCTTACCCAGGTGGGTGTGGTAGTCAGGGACGTGGAAAAAGTTATCGAACGTTTGACGGAAATAGGTATAGGGCCCTTCCAGCAAATGACCTTACCACCAGAGAGAGAAGAATACTTCCGCGATAAACGAATGTACGCGGATTTCAATATCCACGGAGCCCTGATGGGCAATGTCCAGCTTGAGCTTATCCAGCCCGTTTCCGGAGATTCTCCCCACAAGGAATTTCTGGAGACCCAGGGTGAGGGTATCCAGCACGTGATGTTTGCCGTGGACGACCTGGAGAAAACGATAGCCCATCTGGAGGAGAAAGGCGTAACGGTGCTTCTAAGAGCTAAATTCCCCGGCGGCAGAGGAGTCGCCTACATGGACTTCGGTGCCGGAAATATAGTCGTGGAGTTATCCCAGAAAAGGTAGATAAAGATTAACGCAGGTTTGGCGGAAGCGCAGAAGGAGATTAAAGTCACTTACAGCCAGCTATGTGCCAGCCTAAAATAGATGTGAGTACACAGACTCTTCGGGGTTTGGGAGGTGGTATGAGAAAAATAGTTACAACGTCTGTAATCACATCTGGCTTTATCGCCCTTCTGCTGGTCCCAGCGGCTGTCGCCGGCTGTGGAGGAAATGACACAAACCAGGTTACCGAACTGGGACCTGTGGAAATCAGGGAATACGAAGGCCAGAAGCTCTCCTCGACGGATGATTTCAGAGAGAATTCGATAGCCGGCCCCCAGCATATAGATGTCGAGACATATACGCTGCAGGTAGATGGTCTCGTCGAAACGCCGCTAAAACTCACCTATGACGAAGTCATTGACGGGTACCATGATTACAAAAAAGTGGTAACCCTGGACTGTGTCGAAGGATGGAGCGCAACCATCCTCTGGGAAGGATTTCTGGTAAGAGACCTGATAGCCAGCGCCAACCCCTCGCCTGAAGCCACAACCGTCATACTTTTCGCTTATGACGGATACTCGACCTCCTTCCCGATTGAATATTTTACGGACAACGATATTTTAATAGCCTATAAGATGAACGAGGTTGACCTTCCCCCGGAAAGAGGTTATCCTTTCCAGCTCGTAGCCGAAAGCAAGTGGGGCTACAAGTGGATTAAATGGATAGCAGCCATCGAGATATCCGATAATGAGGATTACCGGGGCTACTGGGAAAGCAGGGGCTACTCCAACGAGGGAGACCTGGATAAAAGCTTCTTTGATTAAAACAAACAAATGAATTGGCGATTGACCGGAAAAATACTGCACTTGTTGCAGTCATACTCAGCATAAAGGGTATTTTTCGTAATAGCCCTTACTTTTACTGGCCATTACTATACCGTTTTTCATCAAAAACCGCCTTCATCTAATTCTGAATCGCTATTTCACCGGTGCGGTCAGTCATCCAATATACCAGATTTATAAAAATAATGCCCGACGGGTACTTGCATATATTTTTTACCTGTTGTATACTTGCTTAAAAGAATATGAAACCGGGGGTGCCCGAACGCAAGTGAGGGTCCAACTGGAAAGCAAGTCGGTGAAAATCCGGCGCGGCCGCGCCGCTGTGATTCCGGAGTAACCGGGAAAGTCAGAACGCCAGCCCCCTAATATCCTACAGGTCTCCGCGGGGAGAAGTAGGAATTTTTGTTGTAACAAAAATCCCCCCCGGACGTAGGAGGGGGATTTTTATTTTATACAATTAATATAACTGGAGGTAAAGAATGAAAAAGAGACTGTGGAATGTGGTGGCTGTTCTACTCCTTCTGATCCTCGCATCAGGACTCGCCGCTTCATGTAAATCGGCTACGGAAGAAACAAAATCGTCGATAATCGAATGCACCGACCAGATAGGCAGGCTGGTAACTCTGGAGCATATCCCGGAGAGGATTGTCTCTCTCGCTCCCAGTAATACGGAAATCCTGTTCGCTCTGGGGCTCGGCGATAAGGTAGTGGGGGTCTCCGATTACTGTGATTACCCTGCCGAAGCTCTGGAAAAACCCAAGGTAGGCGGTTACTCCACCGCTGATGTCGAAAGGATAGTCGCCCTCGAACCCGACCTGGTACTGGTTGAAGACTTTCACGTCGACGAGATACTGCCGGCCCTGGAAAACCTCGGGCTGACCGTTGTTACCATAGACCCCAGAACTCTCGACGAAGTCCTGGACTCATTCATCCTGATTGGAGATATCACCGGCAAGAGTAAAGAAGCCCAGCAACTGGTAGATGAGATGTCCGAAAGGATTCTGGCGATTACCAGTAAGACAGATAAACTATCCGAGGAAGAAAGGTTGAGCGTGTTTTATGTAATGTGGCACGACCCCCTGATGACGGTGGGAACCGATACCAGGATTCACGAGTTGATTGAAAAAGCGGGAGGAGTGAACGTTTTTCAGGAGAGCGAAGGCTATCCGATGATTGAGCTGGAGGCTCTGGTAGATGCCAATCCCCAAGTGATTATTGCCGGTAGCGTTATGGGAGAAGGCGCCGATTTACCTTTTACGTTTGCCCAGACAGAGTCAAGGCTGGCGAACGTGGACGCCCGTCTTAACAACCGGGTATACGAGATAAATACCGACCTGGTAGGTCGACCCACTCCAAGGATGATTGAAGGCCTGGAGCAGATGGCTGCAATGATTCACCCGGAGCTTTTTCCTTAATATAAATTTGAAGTAAGATAACAGGTAATATAACGAACTATGACCTTAAATAAACCTGGACCGACCATGACGGAACAGGTGATGAATTTCCGTCCCCACTGGCGACGTCGTGTCTATGCCATCGCAGGGATGATAATCGCTGCCGTACTGGTGGTGGTACTCGCCACCACCATCGGCAGTGTAAAAATCCCTTTCCTGACCACATTCCGTGTTCTGGTCTCACAACTGCCGTTTATAGACATTAATCCCGACTGGGTAAATGCCACGGAAACAATCATCACGGATATTCGCCTGCCCAGGGTTATCCTGGCAGGGCTTGTCGGAGCCGCTCTGGCTATCGCCGGCGCTACCTACCAGGGACTTTTCCGCAATCCGCTTGCCGACCCCTATCTCATCGGTGCCGCCCAGGGAGCAGCTCTCGGTGCCGTTATCGGTTTCCTCCTCCCGATTGAGTTCAGCGCGATGGGGTTCGGGGTTATCCCGATGCTCGCTTTCACCGGGGCGGTTCTCAGCGTAGCCGTGGTGTATATTCTGGCGAGGGTCGGCAAGACCGTGCCGGTAACCACTCTTATCCTGGCCGGTGTGGCTCTGGGAGCCCTCTGGGGCTCGATATACTCGTACCTGATTATAACCAGCGGTGAAAGGATACACGGAATAATATTCTGGGTCATGGGCAGTTTCTCGCTGAGCGACTGGTCGGAGGTAGCGGTCGTACTTCCGTACGTGTTAATCGGGGTAATAGTAATAATGCTGTACAGCCGCTCATTGAACGTGATGCAGCTCGACGAAGAACAGGCTAAGCAGCTCGGCATCAACGTAGAAAAAGTGAAACTCATTCTACTCGCCGCTGCGACTCTGATAACCGCTGCCGCCGTTTCCTTCGTGGGTACAATCGGGTTCGTGGGTATTATCATTCCCCACGCCGTCCGTCTTATCTGGGGACCTGACCACCGCTTTCTGCTGCCCCTATCCGTATTGAGCGGCGCTATATTTCTCATCATTGCCGACCTGGTGGCGCGCACCATCCTGGCACCCACCGAGATACCGATAGGTATTATCACCGCCGTCTGCGGCGTGCCTTTCTTCCTCTACCTGTTAAGACGCAGAAAAGGAATAGTCTATTTTTAAGGATATGTTAGATGACCAGATTTGAAGTAGAAAACCTCCGCCTGGCTTACGGTCACAATACGGTAATAGAGGACATTTCCTTCCGGGTTACCCAGGGGGAAATAGTAGGACTTATAGGGCCTAACGGCTCCGGCAAGTCGACCATGATTAAAGCGCTGAGCCGCGTTCTCAACCCTCAATCCGGAAGAATACTGCTGGACGGAAATAACATATCCGGAATCCCGCGGTCGGAACTGGCACGCTCTATGGGTGTAGTCCCTCAGACGCCTATCCTGCCCAGCTCGTTTACCGCCTTCGAGATAGTCCTGATGGGCAGAAATCCCCACCTTGGACTGCTGCGGTATGAAAGTGAACAGGACATGGCTATTACCTGGCAGGCTATGGCAAGAACGGCAACCCAATCTCTCGCCGAGCGGAGGGTGGGAGAGCTATCGGGCGGTGAAATACAGCGTATCGTCATTGCCCGTGTCCTCGCTCAGCAACCGGAAACAATCCTCCTCGACGAACCGACGGCGAACCTGGATATAAGCCACCAGCTTGAAATATTAGACCTCATTAAGATGCTCTGCAGGGAAAATAGCCTGACCGTTGTTATCACGCTGCATGACCTGAACCTGGCTTCTCAGTACTGCGACCGGTTAATCCTGATACATAACGGACTGGTGCATGCTCACGGTACGCCGGAGGAAGTTATCAACCAGGCAAACATCAAAGACGTCTACGGGACCGGGGAGTGTGTTTACACTCACCCGGTCAACGGGCTCCCGATTGTTCTTCTTAAGGCAGGCAGCGGTCGTAATGCTCTACCCGAAGATACCATAAACCCCCGGAATAAAGAAACTGAAAAAGAATAGACCTTGCTTGAATGCAGTGAGTGGTTAGACGTTAAAAAGAAAGGTAATTATATCACCATCGGAGACAGTATAGTTTTCCCCTTCGAGTCGTAACTGTCCTCTCTTCTTGGCTTCGGCAATAGTGCCGGACTTCATCATGTCGTCGTAGCCAATTACCTCCGCCCGGATGAATCCCCTCTCCATATCGGAGTGAATCTTACCGGCGGCTCTGACGGCATCCGTCCCCTCCTGCACCGACCAGGCTTTGAGCTCGGAAGAGGCGGTGGTGTAAAACGTTACCAGCCCCAGTAAATCATAAGAAAGCCTGATTATCCTGTCGGCTCCAGACTCCTTTATGCCGTACTCATCACGCATTTCTGCGGCAGCCTCGTCGTCAAGCTCGGCAAGCTCCTTTTCCAGCTCCCCGCAGATTGTGGTGGCGCGGCATTTCCGGCTGGAATAACGCGAGTCCAGTTCCTCATTAAGAGCCTCCGCCTGTGGTAACTGCTCTTCTCCGATATTGACCGCGATAAGCAGAGGCTTGGCGGAAAGCAACTGATATCCGGAAAGCAGTTTCGCTTCTTCGTCGGTCAGCTCCATTTCCCTTACGGGCATGTCTTTTTCCAGCCCGGTTTTTATTTTCGCTATCATTTCCTGCTCGCGTAGCAGACCCGTTCTTTCCTGCGGTTTGGCGCCCTTCAGCGATACATCCAGTCTCTCCAGCCTCCTCCCCAGTATCGCCAGGTCCGAAAAGGAAAGCTCGAGGTTCATATTGTTAATATCCCGCTCCGTATCCAGACTTCCTTCGGTATGCGGTATCGTGTCATTCTGAAAAGCACGTACCACGTTTATAAGGACATCCACGTTACTAAGCTGGGCAAGGAGCTTGCCGCCGATTCCTTTATCCTGAGCCATATCCTTGACCGAAGCGCCGATATCGATATAGGTAACCGAGGCGGGCACTACTTTCTCGGGATGGAATATATCGGTCAGTGTTTCGAGGCGTGAGTCCGGCACTTTTGCCATTCCGATGTGGGCAGAAGTGCCCTCTCCCGTATGTCCGCCGCTTTCTCCCTCCGTCAGGGCACTGAAAACGGTTGTCCTTCCACTCTGGAGCAGACCGATAATACCTATATTAACGCTCATAATCTAAAACACACGGACAGACAGGAGGTTTCTAATACCCTGCTTTTACCAGATTGCTGGCGAGCTTGACGGCAAGTTCCCTTTCTTTCTTGGTTAACTGTTCATTACCAACCATGTCCAGAAGAGCCAGCAGCGATTCATGGTTACCTATATTGCCTACCGATTCAATAGCTTCTATCCTCAGCTTAAGAGGGAAATTCATATTAGTGGCGGCATCTACCAGGTCTTTCAGTTCACCGGTTTGTTCTGACATCGCATCTTCTCCTTTTAGCTTTACTGAAAGCAGCCGTATAATGCATTTCACCGTATTTTACCCTTTACTCCGGTATTCTTCAATCATTCAAAAAGTCGGTACTATTCGGTTTTGGTAGTTTTTCATCCTCACCCCCCGCCTGCCGAAGTCTTCCGCCTAAGGCGGATCGGGCAGGCCTTAATCCCCCTCTCACGCAGGATAATATTTGAATAGCAAGATAAGGTGTTGCGTGAGAGGGAGAGAGAATTTATGAGAGGGGGCTCCGCCCCCTCTCTCCTTAACTCCCCTTTCCTGCCAGGAAAGGCTCTCAGCCAATACCGGTGGTTCTGGCAGGAAAGGGGTTCATCCTGAAGGTTCACCCTGAAGGGTTCATCCTGAGTCCGCCTATGGCGGATGAAGGGATACAGGGGATAGGTAATAATAAACAACCAAATGCAAACAGAACCAAAAAGGCGATATATAAGAACAGAGTCCTCCGGTCATGACCGGAGGACTCTGTTATGTCAAGAATATCGATTAAGTCGGCGTCCCGAAACGCTATTTAGCCTTATTCAGTAATGTACATTCACCGACCACTCTATAGACGCAGGAAGGAGTACAGGTCATACCGAGCGGACACTCGGTGGTATTTTTCTTGCTGGTCTCTTTTTGAATAGTCTCGGAAACTACGGTTTTCACCGATTCTTTCAGTCCGGCTAAAACCTGGTTAACCTCTGTTTTCACCGTATCTATCAGTTCACCGGTTATCTCTTCCTCCGGTATTCCCAGTTCATCGGCACAGGTATATACACCATCCTTCGTCACCACGAAAAGCGCCATTACCAGCACATCCTGATTATCCATATCCGTCATCTTACTCCTCCTTGTTCGGTTTATCTTCCCGCTTTACTTCCATCATAAAGCATTATAATAAACCGGTCATAAAAGAGGTGTATAAATTGTATTAAAAATGTGGGACTACAGGATAATATTATTCACTTTATGTTAGACGAACGACCGTGCTGTGGCTTTATCAACAGAAATACCCCTGAGCCACGGACTAAATGACTCAGGGGTATTTTTATGTATCCGGTGTCTTATCTATATTATTAGAGTTTAAACCAGAGCGCCTCCCTCCGGTGATACGCCGTTCGGGTCGATTGCTTTAACAATCTTCTTCCACCACAAATGGTAATTGGATAAAGCCGGGCCGATTTCATCCTGAGGACCCATTGTCGATGCGAAGTAGCGTTCCTTAAATGCCCGGGCATTCTGCTCTTTCTGCCATGTTTCCACGGCAGCCTTCGCTTCAGGATTGAGAGGGTCGTATTTACAGAATATCTCCGTTTTACCGAGATGCCCCTGTTCGACTCCCCAGCCGAAGAAAGCCCCACCGTCATCCACAATCAGTCCTTTTTCTATCAAAGGTCCTTTTGCCTTGCCGGCACCGATAGCCCACCTGATAGTCAGGTCTCTCTGACCCATGATAGGAATCGAATTGAAAGCTCCCCCGTTACGGAACGTCTCTCTTATGGAGGCAGAGACTCTGGTGCACTGGCACATAAGGATTCCCTCGATTCTGGGGTCTTCGACCGCTTTCAGCGATTTCCCTTCGGCTTCACTGATAATCGTATCCAGTACCTTTTTCTTGTATTCGAAATCTTCGGGAGTGTTACCGGCTATGATTATAAAGAAGCCGGGACCCTGCACTTCCTTGTTGAGCCGGTTGAAGGTCTCTTCTTCTTCCTCATTGCTTGTCGTGATATTCGCCGCTACCATCGAAATATTAAAGCCCATCAGCTCGTAGGCTATTTCATTCTCACCTATCTTCAGCTCCGCCTGCCACATCTTTTCCACCGAGGGAAAGCTGTAATACCGCGCCATCATGTTGGGCGGTATCTCACCCAGCCGGTAATTCGGCGATACCCCTTCAACCGGGTAGACGGCAGGTCCCGGCCAGTGATATAGCTTCACCGCAGCCTTGGTGAACACGCCGGGAGTTACGCCCGGCGGCACAGCGCTGGTAAGTATGCTCCTCAAAGACGGGCCCGGCCCGTCGCCACAGAACCACTCGTCCGACGAACCCAGCGAACCCGACCTGACGATATCGCCTGCGGGGGTTACCCACTCGATAGCCAGGTGGTTACGGTCGTCACCGCCCGTGGTCTGGTCCATGTGCCCATGCCCTCTGAGCATTGCCGAGCAGTTCGTCCCGGCCCCTTTTATGCAGAAATTCAGACCTCTCTTGAATAACTCCGCCTGTAGCTGTGCCGATATCACGTAGGGTTCGACCACGGCATACATATTTTTTTCGTTGATTTCAATTATCCGGTTCATCCGTCTCAGGTCGAGAAGGATAATATCTTTGGGAAATGCCCCCGACCAGCCGGTGCATATCGGTCTGAACTGCACTTTGTGTTTGTTACACAGCTTGACCACCGCCTGGACTTCAGCCGTGTTTGCGGGTAGCATGACGGCTGCGAACTCAGCCGAGAAATAAGCCGGCATTATTACCGGGTCGTCACAGATATTCTCTTCCCCCACAACATCTTCGAATTCTTTATATACTTCTTTACTCAATGCCATGATTCATAAACCCCCTTCCTATATTGCCTTTTCCACGAGTTCGACGATATCGTACACTTTCAGACTGCTTCCGTTATCCTTGAGAGCTACATTAAATGTCTTCTCGCACCAAGGACAGGCGGTCACGATAGCCTCGGCTCCGGTGGACACGGCTTCATCTATCCTGTCCTGAGCTGTCCATTTGGCAAACTCGGGGTTAGACTCGATAACTCCGCCGCCGGCGCCGCAACACCAGGAATATTCCTTAATCCTGGTCATCTCCGCGAGTTTTACACCCGGGATGCTCCTGATAACATCACGCGGCGGGTCGTAGACGCCGTTGGTGCCGCGCCGGTACGACTTCGGCGGGTCGAAAACAAACCTGTCTCCCGGGATTTTCTTCCCTTCCCAGTGAACCCACGGCTCGCCCAGCCTGCCGAGACGGCACGGGTCATGGTACGTGACCGATAGGTTTACTTTCCTGCGCGGCTTTAGCCTGCCTTCTTTTATAAGTTTATCGATATATTCAGAGATATGCAGCACCTCAAGGTCTCCCTTGAGGTTGTATTTATCATAGAGTACTTTGAATGCCTGATACCCGTCGGCGCATCCGGTTACCACCGTCTTGATACCGGCTTTCTTTATCATGTCCATATTCTTCTTTGCCTGATTGAGAAAGTCTTCCCTGTAGCCCATCTGGTAGGCACGCCCGCCACAGCACATTTCTGCGTTACCGGCAATACCGAAGTTAACACCGGCTTTCTGGAGTATCTTCACGGTGGACTTTGCCAGCTTCTGCATATTTTTATCGAAACTCGTCAGACAGCCGACATGATAAAGCACGTCCACCTTCTCTTTAGTAGCGTCTTTCACATCCAGTCCGGCAGCCCAGTCGCCCCGTTTGCCCTTTGCGCCGGATACCATGGTCCCCTGCTTTCGCAGACCGGCGATTACCTTTTCCAGAGCCGGGTTGGTCTGGCCGTCCTCGACACACTTAATCCTGAACTCACTGATTGGTTCGAGAACTTCCATGTCCATGGCGTAATTACATGAGACACCGCAGGCACCGCACATCTGGCAGTTATATACTATATCGAGGAGCCTGTCCGTATAGTTAAACCCGTTCTTTAACATAGACACCGCTATATTCAGCCTTCCGCCGGCTGAATAGGCATGGTAGTTATATCTCGCTATGCTGGGACAAGCATTTGCGTACTGTTCTCCCTTAATCATCTGCATGGGGATGAACTTACAGGTCGAACACCGGCAGCACATCTCCATATCGCCCTGATACTGTTCCAGTCCCATCTTCGCTACCTCCTGAATTCTTTCGATAGTAATCTACTTCTCATAACGTACTTTAGAAGCATATTTTCCCCGGATTCATAATATAATTCGGGTCGAACATATCCTTGAACTTATTCAACACGGCAACCGTCGCCGCATCTCTGTTGATAATCATCTCGGCAGTTGCACCGTAAGGTCTCGAGAAGAAAGCACTTTTAGCTATCAATCCTTTTGTAGCCGAAGCGGATAACTCCTTTACCCGATTTAGCTCGCTTGAATTATCGGGATTGTAAAACAGATTGAACTCGCAGTGACAGCCGGTTCCCTGCACTATCGGCTGGATGTAGACACCCATATCCGAAACCGGATAACCGGCTTTCTCAGCCATATCATTCATGGCCGCTATCTGACCTTCGAGCTTATCATTGATGGTTAAGTACAATACGTCCTGACAGGCGCCTTTGTAGCGGAGTTTCCAGTAAGGTTCCGCAGAAGGCTGCCGGACTGTTTTCAGTATTTCATTGGCTGAGATTCCACCGACTGTTTTTACGGCTTCGATTCCCAGCCGCCGGGTTATATCGGTGATGCCGCTGATGTGAGAGCTTATCCGCTCCTCAGGGTAATACTCATAGCCGGCCAAGTTATAGAACAGAGTCCATGCCGGCAAAGCATCCTTAAGGTTCTTATAGCCCTTTGGCCATTTCCCGGCGAAGATAGCCGCCATATTGGTATTATTGAGGATAAAGCATTCGTTAGCCATTCTCAGTCTTACCAGCCAGGAAGCCAGTTCCATCAGCGGCTCGAGACCGGCGGAACCGACCACGAATGGTTCTTCGAGGCTGGGCAGGAGCTCACACCTCAGTGATGCCCATGTGACTATACCCATAGTCCCCTGCGCTCCCTGGATAGCCCTGTGCCAGGAAGCAACGCCGGGTCCGTACGGCGCTTTTTGTATGCCTCCCACTTCCCACTGCTCATCCACCGTGCCCGGCCCGGCTGCCTGCCCGGTCCTGAACTCGTCACCACAACCGAAAATTACCTCGACGCAGGCAAGCGGGTCCGATATATCCCACTGGTACTTGGGCATTATTACAGGCTCTCTCTCCAGCATACTGCCGACTACAGACTTCGACTTTTTCGGCAGCAGCGGCATATTGAGCCTTATTCCCTCCTTTGTAGCTGCCGGTATGAGTTCGCCGAAGGTCACACCCGGCTCCACCATGGCAACCCGGCGCGCCCGGTCAACCACGATAATCTTATTCATCCGGCTCAAATCTACCATGATTGCCCCTCCTGTTCCCGGGACGGTGTCGCCCCTGAAACGGGGAGGGCCCGAGCTTACCGGCACCAGCGGCGTCCGGGTTTCATTGGCAAGTTTCACTATCTTCTTTATATCCCCGGTACTGGCGGGTTTTACCACGCACGCCGGTCTCACATGGTTCACGAAGCTTATATCGCTGGAGTATTCATCCAGCGTCGCCGGTTCATAGCTTACATTGCCGGCGCCGACGATTTTTACCAGCTTCTCCTTTTCAATCATTATTGCCCCCTTTCAACTTACACTGGATTAACAGCTCTAAAAACAAGGGAAAACCCATACTTCATAAAGGATAGTATTGACATTTACGCCACATGTCAAGCGAAGAGAAATTCCCGTTCTACTTAATCTTAGTTGGTAAAAAACAATGTCATTCCCGCCCGCCTCAGGCGGGCGGGAATCTATCTCATCGATGCAATAGACCCCTGCTTTCGCAGGGGTGACAACAACCAAGATTGAGCAATAACGAAAATTTCCTACCCAGGTCGGTTAAGTTCATGCACTCAGGCTTATTATACCGAGCATTTCCAGACCCCGCAATATCATTGTTATCGCAATCGCGGTAAGGAGAAGGTTAAACACATTCGAGACCGCCCTTAGTCCTCCCTTACCCATAAACCTTACAATCCTGTCGCCCAGAAGGAAGAGTATCCAGGCGATAAGCAGGTTCAGTATGAAAGAAATCAGGACTATATATAGCGGGAACTGGCCTGCAAGTAGCAACAGCGTGGTGATTGTCGCCGGGCCAGAGAGCAGAGGCGTTCCGATAGGAACAACGGCAATCATTTCTTCTTTTACGGCTTCCACCAGCCTGCCGGTCAGAATGTACTTGACGGAAAGAACCAGCAGGATAAGTCCTCCGGCAATAGCGAACGAGCCGACGGATATCCCCATTACATTCAGAATGAACTGACCGAAGAAAAGGAATGCCAGCCCGACGACAGTAGCCGTGATTGCAGCTACGTGTATCATCTTCCGCCGCTCTTTGCGCGACATCCCTTCGCCGAACGAGATAACGAAGGGCAGATTACCCAGAGCATCGATGACGATGAATAAAGGTACAAACGTTAACAGTAAAGACTCAAGCCACTCTGGCATTCACTTCTCCTGATTCGCTTTTTTCTAAAAACCGGTTATGGATAGTACCTTACTTATCCTCTTTTTTCTCCTCAGCATAAAAGCCCTTGATGTGTTTGGACAAGTCGCGTTGCGTAAACGATTATATTTTAAGAATATGATAATAGCAAGAAAATATAATCGTGAACCAATCAGTTAGTTATACACCCCATACTCTTTTGTAAAATCAATCATAACGTGGATGTTTTCCGCGGTGCCTTCGTCCGGGACAACCCTGGGGCAGACGATAAGTCCCCCGTCCTTACCCACGACATCTATCAACTCTTTACAATAATCTTTAACATCCTGAGCAGTCCCTGCCCTGATTAATGTAGCGGGAACATTTCCTCTGATACACATGTTGTCCTTCAGCACTTCTTTCGCCCTGACAATATCCGTGGTATCGAAATGACCCAGTACTTTACCGGGCGGAAGCTCGGCAAGGTATTCCAGGCGTTGCGTCCAGTTTCCCTCGAAAAATATGCCCGGCACCATACCTTTATCGATAATAGCAAGGATAACTGCCTTCAGTCCGGGCCAGTAGAATTCCTCGAACTGTTTCAAGGACATAAAACCATCCGAGCCGCGGTGAGTCGCCATAAATACCCGGGGATTGTCATACCTCTGCGGTAACGCCGCTATCCTTTCCAGATTTCTCTCCAGTATCTGGTCGCAGGCTTTATGGAGGTTCTCAGGCTGCCGGTACATATCCAGCATCGCGCCGTGCATACCGCGGATACTATCCGATATAACATCGAAAGGTGCCCCGCCGGCACCCATTGAGGTAAGCGGGAAACCCAGCTTTGCGATTTCCCTATCGAATTCCACCGCCTTGGCACGGAACTTATTCAGTTCTTCTCCCGCTTTCTGGAGTCTCTCGATACCTGCGGCTATTTCCGGAGTTGCCAGTGCCTGGGCAAGCATCATCCCCCCCCGGAAGCCAAAACCCATGGATGATAAGTCCGGTAGTCCTGTGAATGATTCCATCGCTCCGACGACCCGCGGCAGAAATGTCCTGAGCATATAGCCGGTACGGTCGCCAAAGTAACTGTCATACTCATCCGCCTTCATCCACTCGCCTTCTATAGCCTGGTGACCGGACTCATCGGGGATTCCGTATCCGGGCCATTTCATAGACCTGGGGTCCAGGTACTCCATGGCAAGTCCCGGTGAAATTCCCTGGACATGGCAGAGAGCATCCGGCTGGAAGTCCACAATGGTTTTCTTGGTGGCTTCCAGCCAGCTATCATAATCATAATAGGCGGGCTTGCAGGTTATTCCGGTATATTTCCCCGGGTAATACCCGAAGGACATCTCTATAGGGACTCTATCGGGTATTTTCAACTGGATGGCGTCGCTGACCCTTTTCTCTCTCTCCTGGTACAATTGTTCCATTGTCTTTTCTGTCAACTCTTTCCTCCCGATTTATTTATCTGGTTTATATTAACAGTTATATTTTTAGTTCTGCCAGACACCGTGGCCCTTGCTTCTGAGTTCAGCCGCCAGTTCTTTTTCTTTACTGGCTGCCTTTTCATAGGACATGGGATTATATTTTTCATATAGCTCAGGCACCAGATTCATGCCATACTTGTGGACGAATCTATTAGATTTATAGCTTTTCTTATGATTTTCAAAGCGTTCTTCAGGCGTAAGTCCGGTCATGCCGACGTAATAGCAGGGAAGAAACGGATTTAAACCGCGGTTCATACCGACGAATTTCTTGTTTTTTATAATCGCCGGAGATAACTCGATTACATATACATTATGGTGCTGTTTTGCCGGACTCATAATAACCTCAAAATATTGACGATTATATTTCATACAATCGGGAAAAACAAGACGGCTTATTATACCAGATATAAACAGGGCTGGAGGTTTTCACTCCAGCCCTGTTTGTTTTAAACGATATGAATGGCTCCTACCGCCAGTGGTCTATGCTGTAGGTAAGATTGCCCATAGGCCTGCGGGCGCCCAACCACTGGGGATATTCTTCGCCACCGCCGGTAACGATTATGCAGTTCTCATACGGGTCTCTCACCATCGGCACCATATAATCGTCCGGCAGTTCTTTATACGGCTTACCCGATTTCGGTTCTTTCCCCAGCCACGAGTTTGTCTGGACATCGGGCCACGAGTGGGTCCGGTATTCTTTCATCGTTACGAAACTCGCCTTGTAAATCCACTCATATATTTCATCCTTGGATTTAAAGCCCTGTTCATACATGTGCTGAGCCATCTGAGGGAGCATGAGGAAGGTAATACCGCCCTCTCTGCCTGCCCAGAGTTCGGGAATCATATATTCAAAGAAGTTATGCGGGCCGGGAATACCCTTAACGCCAAGACGCCTGGCTATTCCCCCGTGGCCGCTTTTCTGCAACGCCCGGTATCCGCCCGGAGAGAACTCGGTGCGGTGTATATTGGTCGTGCCGCCTCTTCCCAGATTCGTCACGTATATAATGCTCTCATCCTTCTTAAAGTCATACTCTTCGTTCAGGCCCTTCCAGCCCGGCGGCAGTGAATCTATATCCTCCGGGATGCAGTTAAACAGCGGTGCCCCCATGACTCCGCAGTTGGTTACGTTCGGAACATTACCGCCGAAGTTCCGCCACATCAGTTCGGCAACACGGGCAATACTCCTGTTTGCCTGGTTGCCGGGACCGAATATTCCCACATCGAAGTTCATCCCTATTTCCTTGGCAATCGGTCCGCTGACAAAGAAGGCCTGGCTGCCGCGACCGTCAAAACCACCTCCGCCTCCTGCCTCGGCGATAGCCAGAACCACGGGCATGTATTCCGGTTTGCACCCCGCCATGACGGCATTAACCGCTACCTGTTCCACGGTTGCCCTTCGCTTCACGGGCTGGAACAAAACAGGGTCGCCTTTCCTGGCTCCTTCTCCCATTCCCATTACCATCCTGCCTTGTCCAACCTGGTGAGTTATGAGCTCGTCAGGTTTGTGACTGGTGCCTTTCAGCATCTCGGCAACGCGTTCCTCGGTAGGAACGACAACCGGCAGACCATCCGTATAAAGGGCGATAGGAGCGTTATAACGCAGCGAAGAAACGGGTTCAGTCCGATGGTAAAACTCCTCGGCTTCCTCAAGGGTGCCCTCGAACAGAATCCTGTCATCGGGAAGCTTCAAGAGACCGCCTGCTTTTTCCTCTTCCGTTAAAGACCGGGTCAGGGCATCGAACAAGGGTCCGAGGAAACCGTCGACATCTTCAGGTCCGGGAAGGGTACGGGAAACGTGTATCCTGCGTAAACAGGGCGAACCGCTCATCATGGCCGCCTGCCTGAAGCATTCATCCTGGTCTGCATAAATAAGAGAGACCGTCGGAATGCCTTCTTGCTCAACATCTGCTACCTGGAACAACTGTCCCCAAATAGCGCCATGTCACCAGATTACCCCGGCTATCATCGCATCGGCCGTTTTCTTCTCCTCTTCAGTTAACTCAGCGCTGAAACCGAATTGTCTCTTTATCTGCCAGTTTACCTGAGGATAATCAGCCGGCAGTTTTTTCAGTAACGGTATAGTGATATCCTGGTCGCCCCCGGCATTTATGCAGACGTAGATTGTCTTGCCGTCGATTGTATCGATACGCGGCGCCAGGGGATGCTGTTCCACCGGGTCTTGAATCCCAAGGGGATTGAGACACTTATATTTTTCCGCCATTTTTTCTCCTTCCATCTTTGTACGTTTTAATCAGAACTGCCTGGTTTCAGGCTTTGGAGTTATGATGATTATATGCCACACGGAGAAGGAAAAACAAGTTGGCTGTTTTTATCGAATAATCAACGGGCTTGAAGGTTTCTTTTCAAGCCCGTTTGCACTTCCGGTGAAAGCTGAAAAAGCCAGATTCACCCCATTTTCTTTATACCCCTAGTGAAGAGCAATATACCCTACCGTTTCTTTGGCATGATTTGTTTCATCATCCTTGGATTTCTCTTCTTTTACTCTTACCTTTACACCGCTGGTAGTTTTACTCTTATAACGCAGATTACAAACATCTCCACCATTCAGTGTCTGCATATCCACCAGCAAACCGGGTACAGATGAGAAAAGCCCGTAGCTTAACGCCTTCCATGCCTGATTCACCTTCCCACCAAGCGCTACTTCATACCCCACGCCGTTTACGGTACCACTCCCGGGCTCCCAGGCTATATAGCCCAGTGTTTCAGGACAGTGTCTCTGGGGATTCAACTGCTGCTCCTGCATGGTTATACCAAAGTCGGAAGTGGATACATTGCTGTTCCTGGTAGACACGGCATCGCCGCCATTACAGGTCATCACCGAGCTTATCAACACCGGTGTGACGCTGAAAGATTCGTCAAAGTTTACCAGGGCAACCGAACCTGCACCACAGTGGTTGGTATCAAAAGTCCCGGCTTCGACCTGGGTGCCATCCGGCAGTGTCCAGTGCCCTTTCTCCATTGCCAGCCAGGTTACCTGCTCCAGGCAATGGTTACCGTTCAGGTAATTCCACTCCTGCATTCTTATCCTAAAGCCTGTCGGCGTGACGTTCTTGATACGTACTACACCGGGGTCGCCCCCGTTATGGCTGACCGGCTTGGCTACCACCACCGGGTCGGCAAAGCTCTGGGTGAAGCTAACCGCCTGCCAGTTATTGTCTATATTCAATTCACCTGTTTCCAGCGTGCATGCGGAGCTAAACAGGTCCGAATCAACATTCTCCAGAGTAGTATCACCGTCATATTCAGAGAGGTCATAATTATTCGAGTCTCCCCTGGATATACCTATCGTCGGAGTTAACAACCCGTTACCGGACCCGTAGTTAAACTGAATCGTTCCGTCTCTATTCAGTATTACTTCGACATTAACCGGAGTACCCGTTGTTCGTGACCATGTTTCTGCCCTCCACCTGATGCAGACCGAATCAGAATCCGGCTGGTGAATATATATATCTTCTCCGCTCTGTGCGATGCCATTTGTTTTAAGGTCATCCCACAGCGGGGCAATCATAGTCCTGCCATGGAGTGCGGACGTGGAGTTTGAAAAATCATGAGCCGAATTCGTAAAGTCCAGGAATCCATTCGAGCAGACATATACCGAGTCATAAGTATTACCGTAAAAAGGGAATGAGAAAGGTAAAGCATATAGCCAGCTCTCATCGTCCATATTCCACCCCTGGGCAACCCCGCCGCCGATAAAATCGTGCGTAACCAGCAACTCGTTATAAAATACCGTAGTGGGTAAATAATCGATAAGCCCCTGGCAAAAATCATAGAGGTCTATGTGCTTATCATCATAAAATTCCTGAGAAGAGCTTCTTGCGGACTCTATCCAGGACCCGCCCATAGATGAGTAATAATCGGCTAAAAATTCTTCCCAGGCTCTATCGGCAGGAAAATCGATAACTGTTCCGTTGTAATCCGGGTCAAATTCTCCCTGTGTCGCCGGGAAGTATATAGCAAGGCCATGTGAATCCGGCCGGGATGAGCCGTGCTGTTCATGAATAATGACTTTATCGAGCTGGTCTATTACCTCCTGGGCTTTGACTTTTACGGCATTCTGGTCGTTGTTCCAAGAATTTCTCATAGTCCGCGCAAAGGCACTGATTTTACCTGCTAAACGATTCATCCTACCGAGTCTGATAGCGGACTGGGTCTCGTCATTGCCGTAAGATTGATAGTATTTATTTACAATGACTCTACCGAGTCGTACTGCGTTACAACCCGGGTTGGATGTCAGAAAATTAAGGATTAAGTCATAGGGCCAGCCGCCTCCCGGTTCGATTTCCTCAGAACCAACCATAACACTGCCACAGCTACGGATTTCATAAGCTACCTCTACCATTCCCATGAGACAGGCGTCGAATCCGATAAGGTGCATCGGCCCGGCGAAACCGTTAATGGTGCTCAATGCAGTTTGAACCTCGTCCATATACAGGCGATCACCTTCGTTCGTATCGTCCCAGCAAACCGCCTTGTAGACCGGCTCCTCTTTCCTGATTTCATCATTTCTCCATCCACCACCGTGGTTCCAGAAAACCAGGGCATAATTATCCGCCGGATAATTATCAACCGACCACTGGACGAAATCCACCACGGTTTGCGGGTCTCCCATGTTGACTTCTTCAAGGTCCGGTACGTCATTATCTGCATCGGGAGTCATCCCCGGAGTAATATAAAAGCGCTTGCACCCCACCCAATCTCCGTAGGTACTGTCATACCCGTCAATGCGGTCGAATTGAACGACGATATTTACGTTGGAATCAGACCCCACACTTGACATCTCTAAAAAGTCATCTATGGCAGCCGCCTCCAGGTTATTATCACCGTCCAGATAAACCATGAAGGTCCACTTCGCCTGCGGTAATTTAGGCACAGCATTATTATTATAAGCCAGGGCTGTGGCAGGTGGCGGCAGCATGGTTGTAAAAAGACTCAACGGTACTAAAATCGATGCTACAAATAACAATGTCTTACGCCGTATCATAAAGCTACATTCCTTCCTGCCTCGCCATAGTAATTGCGAATCTACTGCTCACATTATTTCCACATCTATTACACTTTAAAAAAGGAGAACGTCCACCATATATGTTCATTTGACTTCGATGGCTTCCGCTTCAATATAAGGGGCACCATCATCGGTAACTCTTACCGTGCCTCTAACTTCCAGAAGAGTACCGATATCCTTATCAGGGTCAAGACCTGCACTTTTACCGGTTATATAGATACAACCGGTTTCATCCCTTACAACCCAATCGCTTCGGGTCACCGGAGGCCCGGAATCATCGTCAGCGTGCCATCCACGATATTCCCCGGCAACGGTGACGAGATTATTCTCATACCGTGAGGGGTCTTCTATTATTTCGATAATCGGCACCTGGTCGCCTGATACTTCGCCAGGTGTTTCTTCATCGGTGTCTGGTTTATCGGTCGTATTGCATGCCGATACGGATAATATTAACGTCGATAAGATCAGTATTAACAGCCAGTTTACGGTTCTTCTAAATGACAACTGTTCAGACTCCGAATATTAATATATTTCTCCGTTTTTTCTTTACATATCTTTTAGGCACAACGGCTGAAGTGTATATCTTCCTCCGGGGACGTGTCAAGGCTTGATAAAGTATACACGTATTTGTATACTCTGCTGTTTGTCACTGTTTTACGGTTCTAACAGGTGCATCTTATAACCTACGGAGCGGTGGTGAAGGTACGGTCAGGTCCGTAACTGATACCGTGCCCGACACCCTTCGCCCGGTAGTGATAGGTCGTGCCCGGCAACAGACCGGTGAGATTACGACAGTACCTGCCTGTTGAATCCTTCGTTTTTGACGGTGTCTCATTACCGTACGCGGTTGTTAACCCCCACTCAAATGAGACCTCTACAGATGACGCCGTGCCGAGGTCCTTTAAGGCTCCTTTGAGTTTTGCCGAGTTACTGGTTATACTCACGGCAGGGCGTGTTCCTATTGTCGGCGGTGTCCCGGATGTGGTGAACTTCCGGTTCGGCCCATACCCCACTCCGTCTCCTAAACCTTTCGCCCGGTAATGATAGGTCGTGCCCGGTAACAGACCGTTAAGGTCAAACCTGAATATCCCCGTTGTACTCCTCGCCTGCGACGTTGTTTCATTACCATATGCCCTGGTCGTCCCCCATTCAAAGGACACAGCTACCGATGAAGCCGTACCAAGATCCTTTAATGCCCCCCTTAACCTCGCCGAGTACTCGGTTATCATCCTGGGTACCCTACCTCCCATTACCGGCGGGTCGAGCGTGGTGAAAGTCCTGTCAGGTCCATAAGCGGTACCGTGCCCGACTCCCTTCGCCCTGTAGTGATAGGTCGTACCCGGCAACAGGCTGCTGAGGTTGCGACCGAAACCACCCGTCGAGCTCTTCGTCTTCAACGGAGTCTGATTACCATACGAGGTGGTCGTTCCCCACTCAAAGGAGACCTTTACTGATGACGCAGTGCCGAGGTTTTTCAAAACACCCTTGAGCTTTGCCGAACTGCCGGTTACCAGTGCTGCCGGTCGCGTTCCAATCGTCGGAGATGATAGAATACCTAAATCAATTCTCCCGCTGCCGTAGAGGTTGTCCTTACCGGCTTCCCCGAGGTCGACCGCCCCACCTTCGAGAAACGACTGTACCTGCGAGGGAGTATATGACGGATAACGGCTCAGCACCAGAATAGCAGCACCGGCGGCGTGAGGAGTAGCGCATGAAGTACCTCCGAACGAAGGGACATACGAAACCGTGCTTGTATCAGTGGGCGCAACTATATCAGGCTTAACCAGACCATCCTCAGTCGGACCACGTCCGCTATATGACATCAGTACCGCCGGGTCGTACCACGGCACAGCACCCACCGAGATGATACTGGGAGAATCAGCCGGTATCGTGAAGCTGCCGGCGGTAACGATGTATTCCAGTTCCTGATAGTAACAATATAAGTGGAAATTTACCGCTCTCGTGCTATAGCTTTCTAACACTTTGATATCGTATTCACCTGTGTAAGGAGCTTCATAATATGCCGCCTCAACCGGGTCATTGATACCTTTCTGATAAGTATTCGACCAGGTCAAGCATTTTCCATCATTGGCATATAAATATATATCGTAGTCATTACTGGAAAAACCCCAGGGGTCGTCCCACTTCAACTCCAGTAAGATAGGGTAATCTCTATAGGCATATATAGTATTAGTCTCGTCGCCCGGAGCAAATTCATGCCAGCCATTACTATCAATATCGGCAAAATCCCCCTGCCAGTGACCTTGAGCGTAGTTGTGCATAGCCGCCGCCGTAGTAATACCCGTTGCGTAAGCTTCATCAAACTTCTCATTAACAGGTCCGCTACCGTTACCCGGACCCCAACGCGGTGAACCCAGAGACGCACAGATAACATCGACATTCTGACCCATCGCCCAGTCCACGGCATTACACACTTCAATATCAGTACCATAAGTAACAAGATAGAACTGGGCGCCGGGAGCAATATCATATACGACCTCAGCGCAGGCTGTGCCATGCTCCGTATCTCCCTCGATATCATAGCCGGCACGGCAGCAATGCGTGGTTACGGAAGCCGGCAGCTCAGTACCAAGAAGAGAAGAATAGCCGGTAAATCCCTGGTCGATTATCGCCACCTTGACCCCGGTGCCGTCGTAACCGGCAGCCTGCCACGAATCGGCGTTCATGACAGCCACGCCTTCAGATAGTACGGGCAGCACCGGATAATAGGGTAGCCTCACAAACTCGATAGCCGGGTCTGCCGCTAAAATTTCTATTTGATTTACGGGTATAAGTACCTGTATCAGGTTTTTATACCTGGTCTCAACAATTCCTGATTTACCGGCTATCTCGACGGCAGTATCGACCCGGTCAGGGACGCTTTCGACGATTACCCTTGCACTACCGGCAACTAACTCGATATTGTATTGCTGTGAGAAAGATTCGGCCTCTCCTCGCGATTCAGCATCGATTAGCCGGTTAAGTCCCGAGTCCAGTTTCGGGTTTAGTTTCCCGGGGAGTCCCGGTGATGGAGGTTCAGGCCTCTGCTCATCGACGGCGGCAACCGTTTGTCCTCCGATAAAGAGACCCGTGCCAAGAAGTAAGAGGACAATTACTGATAAACTTAAAATTGATTTAACTATGTTTGTCATGGATTATTGGTAATTATATTTTAACTAGAGGAAGAAAAACAAGAATCCCGGTATGATATAAATTAACGGGCTTGAAGAGAAACCTTCAAGCCCGTCTTTATTTCTGATGGAGGTGGGATAGACCCCGTTTCTTCCTTACGCAGTTCCAGAAAGAACAGCCTTACCAGTCAGGCGGTCCCGGAGTCGTCTGCCTTTCATATATGGGATTATATACAAGCGTGCCGAAACCTCTCAGCACTGCGGCGCGTTTTACGTTAGGTGGCTCATCGGGGATTGCCCTGAGTACAGCATCCTGGCGGCAAACAATGCCATCCCTGAATTCCGGGTGAGTGATTATAAAAATGTCATTCCGCTTGATAGCCCGTAAAACACGCTCGCCCATCTCTACCGGGTCCATATAGACGCTGGTATCCATCATAGGCATACGTCTCGGTCCTTCCTGTCCCTGAGGAGGCGGCATAAAATCGGGTTCGCCCTCGTTCTTGAGATGTTCCGGACGATTGACCGTGCTGGATATTCCAAGGTTGGTCGCGGTTCCGCCGGGATACAGCACAGAGGCTCCGATGCCGGTCCCTTCGAGCTCCGAAGCCAGACTTTCCATTAAACCGGTTATCGCAAATTTCGTGGTGGTATAAATACCCATCCCGACCATTGCGAAAAGTCCGACTGTCGAAGAAGTCGAAACCACATGCCCGCCTTCACCGTGTGCCTGGATACGGGGCAGTATGGTGACGATACCGTTGATAACACCTCCGACATTCACGCCCATGCTGTAATCCCAGTCCTTGTAAGTTGAAGTAACGGCAGAACCACCGGAGCCGACACCGGCATTGTTCACCAGCACGTGTATTTTCCCGAATACTTCTTCCGCTTCGTCGGCAGCCCTTGCATAGGCCTCGCGGTCGGTAACATTCAGGTTTATCGGATGGACCATCTTTTCGGTGCCTTTTTCCTTGAAATATGCCATGGCTTCATCGAGAGCGTCCTGGCGCATATCGACGATAACGACCTTCATTCCGTTCTTAACAAATGCCTTGGATATACCGAGTCCGATACCGCTGGCACCTCCTGTAACGAAAGCTACTTTTCCTTCTACATTTTCCATTATACGTATTTCCTTTCTAAAATTTTATATACCGCACGAGCCGTCGGCACAGGGAAGACCAACGGGCATCCGGAGCGGTTGCTCGTCAAGCCTAATCCCGTCTTTTGGAATCCACTTGTCTACCGAGGCGGTCTTGTAATGGACATAATCGGTCGTCTGCCATATGGGGTTCGTCTCTCCGCCGACAACGACAAAGTTGATGCCTTCCGATCTGATGAACGGTAATTCCGATTCTTTAGCAAGCCATTCACTCAACTGCTGCGGGTCATCATAGCCTTCGTTCTTCAGAGTTTTCGCTACCAGAGGGTCAAGCACGAACGTGTAGCTGCCCATACCGCCAAGACTCTTTATTCTTCCAAGAAGATTATCAGCCCCGCCGATTCCAAGCGTCATAGCATTCCAGCCGCGGAATACGCTTACGGCGTTCTCCCCGGGCTTGAAACCGTGACGAACGTGGAAAGGCTCCCAGACGTTTTTCTCCTCGTTCTCGCCGCAGCACTGGTTGGTAAAGCTCAGACCGTTACCGATTGTAGCCACAAAGTTATCACCCAGGCGGGCATCGCCGAAGTTGATGCTCATCAATGTCCATGCCCTGCCGATGACCGAGTTGGCATAATTGAAAGGTCCCAGAGCACCGACGCCGCAGTTCATGCCGATTATGTTGCGGACCGGTCCATTCACCACCACCATGCTGCCGTAAGAACCTGTGGAGCTGGGCATCGAAGGGTGCCGGGTGGAGGCGATTGCCAGGATTACCGGCAGATGCTCAGGTCGTGCGCCAGCCATTACCGCATTTACGGCTACCTTTTCGACTGTATATTCATTCTTTTCTTCGTAAGGCGCAACCGACATTATGCCGACCACTTCCTGAGGGTCGTGGTCGGTGCCGGTAAGCATCTCGACAACCCTTTCTTCCGTGGGCAGGACTATCGGTAAGCCGTCGGTCCAGGCGCTTTCAAGGAAGAAACGCTGCAGGTTAGATTCGGTGTCCGATTCAAGCAGGCGCGGTCTCTTTGGTCTCTCGGGTATTACCGGGTTTTTCTCCGAATCAGTCAGCGGCTTTGTCAGGGCATCGACTATCTCCTGCGTCAGCGGGACGCCGGTAATCGGGTCGTTGCCTTTAACATAGTTGTGAAGGGTTTCCCGGGGTACCCACCCTACCGGGTAAGGAGGGAAAGTCCACCGTAAATTCATACCGTGATAACGACCGTCTCGCAATACATATTCCGCAAACCGGGAGGTGACGATTGGAGCCGTGGGTACACCATATTCGCCTTCCATGGTCCGGGTAAAATCGGCGATACTCGCCGAACAGCCGTCTCAGCCGCCGACGCCGAAGACAACGCCGTCCGCCTCTTTCTTAAGCTTTACCCAGAGGTCGGGAGAATCCGCAAACATGTTGCCGTCCTTGGTGTGCAGCACTGTCTTTACGGAAGGCATGTTCCTGCCGAACCACTCCTGGACTTCCTCCAGAAAATCATGGCTACCGGCGAAACCGGTGTCCACCAGATAGACCGTTTTATTGTCCAGGCTGTCCAGGCGGGGCGCCATTCGCAGCGGTATCAGCTCGTCGACCGTCACCGTGGGTTGAGTTTTGGGGTCAAAAATAGCCATCATGTGCGAGCCGGGTTCACCGCGCCGCCCGAATATGCCGGATGGCTGTCCCCTGGGGTCGTGCACCGTGATTTTAGAATCTTTCATATACAACTCTCCTGTTAAAAAATACTAGCCAGCGTCAACCAAACACTCCGATATGGATGATTTCCTGTCAGGCTCGAATAATATTATAGCACTAGGTAGTATGTATTTCCAGAACATATGATTCCGGATTTGCAATTCCCCGCAATATATATTACGCTATTTTAAGTAAGAAAGGAAGGAGGAAAAATGAAGGATTTCAAAGGTAAAGTAGCATTTATTACCGGAGGAGGCTCCGGAGCCGGACTCGGTCAGGCAAAGGTCTTTTCTGAAGCAGGCTGCAAGGTTGTAATCGTAGATGTCCGCAAGGACCATCTGGACGAGGCGATGGCGTACTTCAAGGAGAAAAATGCCGAAGTTCACGCCATACAGCTGGATCTCACCGACCGCAAGGCGTACGCGGCGGCTGCCGACGAGGTAGAAAAAGTATACGGCGAACCTCCTCAGCTTCTCTTCAATACGGCAGGTGTCAATACCTTCGGCCCGGCTGAAGCCTCGACATTCGAGGATTTCGACTGGGTTATGGGAGTCGACCTAGGCGGCGTAATCAACGGCATGGTGACCTTCGTACCACGAATGATACAGGCCGGCAAGGGCGGTCATATCGCCACGGTCTCCTCATGGGGAGGTTTTATGGCATCACCCGGCTGCACTCCCTACTCCGTAGCCAAGGCCGGGGTAGATATGCTGATGGAGTGCTACTACACGGCGCTCAAACCGTACGGCATCGGCGTCACCTGTCTGTGCCCCACCAATATCAACTCGAATATCGGAGAAGCGGTTTATACGCGTCCGGAGAATTTAAAGAATACCGGATACAACGTCAATGAACAGACTATCGATTTTCTGCGTTCTATTCATGCCCAGGGGATGGACCCCGAAGAGCTGGCTCAGAGGCTTAAGAAGGGCATTGAAGACGATGTACTGTTTGTACTGCCCTTCACCGACGACCCCGAGGCGACAATGAGGGAGCACTGCGATACACTTATCAACTACGTTACCGCCGAAGGCATGAATAGACTGGAAGAACAGGCAAAGAAGAGAAGAGAAGAAATGGCCAAACACACAGAAATGAGCGCGTACCAGACCACGGACTCAGGTTTTGGAAAAGCCAGAGAAGATTTAACCTGGGTCAAAGACCGCCAGGGATTCGGATAAAAACAAGTTAAAGACAGCACTTCAGATAAGGAGTTTTACGCGATGAATAATAATCAATACGCGGTTCTCAGTCCGTGGGCTGAGGCCGACTCTGTACAGCTAAAAAGTATATCGCCACGCCTGACGGCCCTGGAAGGCAAGAAAATCGGTATCTTCCAGAACTTCAAGCAGGCATCCAAACAGATGGCAGTGACCATCGGAGAAAAACTGAAGGAAAGGTATCCGGGTCTGGAAACCAGCCTTTTCGATTCCACCGACCAGAATGTTACGGTAATCGATACCGATAAAAAGGCGGAATTCATAGAGTGGGCAAAGGGGATTGATGCCGGTATTTTCCTTGTCGGCAACTGATCAACCTGCGCCAAGTACCTTGTGTACAACACGATAGCCGCTGAAGAAATGGGTAAACCTTCGGTGGCGGTATCAAATCAGACTTACCTGGTAGAAGAAGGTTCAGCCGCGTCCGGCAGAGGGATGCCGGGAGTAAGGGTCGTCTGGGACTCCATCCACTCCGAAGAATGGGTGGACGACCGTGACAGCCCGGAGAGAGTAGAAGCCGGGGTCGACCCGTTACTGGATACTATTATCGATGCCTTGACCAGACCTTTGACCGACGAAGAGAAATCTCCGAAAGAAAAAGAGCCGGAAAAGCCGTCAAGAATCTTTTTCCAGGGCAGTCTGGAGGAAGTCAACCAGTTCTTTTACCGCAGGGGTTGGAGTGATGGCCTGCCGGTAATACCACCGACAGATGAAGCGGTGGCGGAAATGCTGACCGGGACCGACCTGTTGCCAGACCACCTGATTACCAAACTCGGTCCCCGGCAGGGAAAGGCCACCATGGAGAAAGTCGCCGTTAATGCGGTGATGGCCGGCGCCCTGCCGGTACACCTGCCCGTAATCATCGCCGGGGTACAGGCTCTGCCGGAAAGAGCAACCCGCTGGGACAATTACCAGGACAGCCAGGGTTCATGGGTACCGTTCTGGACAATAAACGGTCCCATACGCAACGATATCCACGTGAACAGCGGAATCGGCATTTTCAGCCCCGGTGACATCGCCAATGCCGCCATCGGCAGGGCTATGGGCTTGATAATCAAGAACATCGGGGGCATACGAAAGGTTATCGAGGATGCCGGAGCGTTCGGCAACCCGGGGAAATATACCATGGTAACCGGCGAGGATGAAGAGGAAAGCCCGTGGGAACCTTTCCACGTGGAAAGGGGATTCAACAAGGAAGACAGCACCCTTACGGTTATGTTCCCTAATAACTTTAACTGGACATTTCCTATGGGATTGATGGGAGCTGATGGTATCCTGACCCCACTCGTCAGTAATGTGCGCGGGTTTGGCCTGTCCATTATTATGATTCCCCCGGGAGCGGCCAAAATCCTGGCTCAGGAAGGTTTTACCAAGCAAAAAGTCAAGGAATACATAGCCGAGCACGCCGTACCCATGTCACCTATGATGCGTCCGGACTCAGAGGATTCTGATGAGCCTCCGCTTATGCCGATGCCGCCTAAGCCCAATACCGACCACATGATGGTCCTTGTTGCCGGTGGTCCGGGCGGTTTATATATCGCATCAGGGGCGTGGATTCAATGGCAGGAATACGTGATAAAAAAGATTGAGCTGCCGAAAGCCTGGGACAAGGTAGTGGCGAAATATAAAAATATGATACCCATATACGCCAAGTATTAGTCTCCGGCAAGAGTCATGGCAAGGTAGCAAGGAGAGAGATGAGCAATAAACTTATGGTACTTGACCCTGTTGGCCAGCCCACCGGCATATTTGGTCGACGACTCGACGTGGACTCACCGATGTTCGCCATCCACGACCCCACCTATCAGCCGAGGGATACCGCCGAAGCCCTGAGCTCCCTGAAAATGGCTGAGAGGCTGGATACCCTCGAAGGCAAGACCGTTTACCTGGTCAACACCGGGTTCGCCGGAGCCAGAGAATTCCTGGAGGAAGTCCGGGACTGGTTCAGCCGTAACCGTCCCGACGTAAAGACCGTGCTTAAGAACAAGACGTCCAGCATGTTCACCGATGAGCCGGAACTCTGGAAAGAGATACAGGAAAACGGTGACGCCGTCGTCTTCGGCGTCGGCGGCTGAGACGGCTGTTCGGCGAGTATCGCCGACTTTTCCCGGACGATGGAGAGTACCTACGGTGTGCCGACGGCCCCCATCGCCACTGCCCGTTTTAACGATTACGTTGAGCGTGACCGCCAGAGTCACGGCATTCCTCTCCGCTTTACCTACCCGCCATACCCGGTTGGATGGGTATCCCGTGAGACGCTGCATGGTTATGTCGAAGGCGACGACCCCGTTACCGGCGTTCCCCTCATGGAAGAAGTCATTAACGCACTCACCCAGCCTCTGACGGAAGCCGAGAAGCAGTTCAAAGCGAGGAAACGACCCCAGCGTGAGCGCCTGCTTGAGCCTGATACGGAAGAAAACCTGCACCGCCTGTTCCTGGAAAACGGCTGGACCGATGGCCTCCCCATTATCCTGCCGACTGAAGAACGGGTGGGGGAGATGCTTACCGGAACAGACCGTGCCCCCGATGAATATGTCGGCATGATGTCGGTAACCACCCATGAAGAGAGACTCCAGTATACGGTGGAGAAGTGTGCGGTAATCGCAGTCATGGCAGGGTGCAGGCCGGAGCATTTCCCGGTTATCTTAGCACTGGGAGCCTCGGGAAGGCCATCCATGCCCAGCTCCACCACTTCCTTTGCCAGCATGATGGTAGTAAACGGTCCTGTCAGGAATGAAATAGGCATGAACAGCGGACTCGGCGCCTTAAGTCCGGTCAATTACGCCAACTCGGTTATCGGGCGGGCGTGGACGCTGATGAGCATTAATTTCGGTGACATGCGGCCCGGAGCCACCTTCACCGCCAGTACCGGGACCACCATCAACTACAACAACATGTGCTGTGCCGAGAATGAGGAAGAAAGCCCCTGGGAACCTTTCCACGTCCGCAAGGGCTACAAGAAAGAAGAAAGTACGGTAAGTCTTTTCAGAGGCTGGAATGTCCTCACCCAGGGTATAGGGCCGTCACAACGAATGCTGGAGGTAATTAAAAACCTGAGCGGTGGATTCGGTGGAGCTTTTTCTTTCGCTATCGACCCGCTGGTAGCCAAGAGTCTTAAAAAAGATGAAGGTTATGACGACCCGTACAAGCTCAGTGAGTGGCTTGCCAAAAATATGAATTCGGAGTTTGCCAGTCCGGATAGAATTAACTTCATCGTCGTCGGCGGTGAAATGAATCCGATGTGGGTAACCACCGATTTTTCCCACTTCCAGACCGTGGTAATAGAGCCCTGGATACCCAAAGCCGGCATCAAGAAAGACGCAAAGCCGCTCCGCATGCCTGAACCCGTAACCTGTGCTGACGGTACCTGCGGCATTTCACTCTAGACCGGATATGGGTTGAAAAACAAGCGGGGCCGGGGATAATTCCCCAGCCCCGTATTCATGCCCGGTTAAAAACCTGTATTAGCTCTCGGGTTCGGTCTCTTCTTTCTTCTTTTCCGGTTTGCTTTCAGAGGCATCCGGTGGACGTAATAAGACCTCTGCCGTCTCACCCATGTTATTGGCATACCCTGCGGTCGTCGATATCTCCAGGAATACGAACGGTTTGGTAATTTTCTTCACTTTAAGGGGGCAGTGTTTCAAGCCCGGCGGAATGGATACAACCGTAGCGCTGTTAATAATGTGTTCTTCCTCTTCATCGCCCAGGCAGATGCTGATTTCCGCCCCTAAATCGTTAATATCTTCCGGGTTGCCGCCGATGAAGCATAGCAACTCATGAAAATCATGGGAGTGCGAAAACGGCACTTCATAGTTTGTATTAATGCAATGATAGCCCAGAGTGGTGCCGTTTCTGAATTCATTATTGTGGGCGAATATCGACATGCCGGTCATTCCGGGTTCCGGTGCCCTGAAAAACGGCCCCTGAATTATATTTCTCCAGTACTTCTTTTTCTCCATATATAATTACCTCCTTCAATTAATTATTTATATATCCAAAGATTTAGTCACTCCCCTTTGTGACTCTTTCCGTGTAAACGATTATATGTCAGACACAAAAGGAAAAACAAGTTATTGCGTTATGTAAAATACCAAGCGCCCCGATTCAACTAAAGGGTCATCGAGGCGCTTTTATTACCTCCAGATTAATCAGTTCTGCACCAGCTTTATCATAACATCACCGCCGTCCTCGCGTGTGTCGAATAAAGCGAATGCGCCGCCATTTTGAGGCTTCCCGCTGAAAATAACCGAGACCCCTTTCTCAACCAGCCTTGCCGTTTCCTTTTCAAGGTCGTCCACGGTAAAGTTAAGGTCGATAATTCCCTCGCCTTTCCTGTATAAAGTCTCTTTGTAAATTTCATCTCTTTCGAGAGGCTGAACGAGTTCCAGGACCAATCTGTCGCCTATCTTAGCTGCCCTGGTTTTAGCTTTGATTGGGGCTTTGGGAGTCTTACCATACACCCGGACATCCGATATCGTACCGGTGTCGAATACCGTTTCAGACTGAAACGCAGCAATATCCAGGTACTGATAGTATTCGACCGTCTTATCCAGGTCTTTTACTACCGCGGTATGACCGCGAAACTTCCAGTCTATTATGCTATTACCTGCTTTCCTCCTTTTCATCTCTTCAGTCATGAGTGTCCGGAATGACAGCAGGATGTTGCCGTGCTCGCGGGTGTCCAGGTAGTCTTCGAGACGCACTCCGTTTAGCTTGAAGTCCTGGATAATACGCAGGCCCTTCTTAACGAGTTTATCCGTTTCCTCATCGATATCAGTGACGCTCATACAGAAATGGTTTACTCCCTCGCGATAAGACAGGGCTTCCCCCAGGGGAATCTCTTTAGGAGCATGCAGTACCTCGAGCTCCAGGTCGCCGATATAAAGCAGAGCCAGAAAATACTCCCCTTCGGGCATGGAGAGGTCGGCAACCTCATCGAACTCAACCGTGACGGCATCATCTTCAGGTTTGAACGGGTTCCGTGTTCGGGGGAGGTCAGGTGCCAGGCCCAGGGACTTGTAGTATTCTAGGGTCCTGTTAAAATTCCTGGTGAATACTCCCGAGTGATTAAATTCCCAGTCACTGTTCATATCATTCTCTCTTTCTTTATAACCAGCATTACCGATACTCCTAACGCCAGATGTCCACGCTGTAGACAGGGGCCATCCCGGGCCCACGGCCGTTGACCCACTGGCCATACTCTTCACCGCCGCCGGTTATGATGATACAGTTCTGATACGGGTCGTTCACCATCGGCACCATGTAGTCGTCCGGCAGTTCCTTCCATACTTTACCGGACTTGGGCTCTATACCCGTCCAGGAGGCAGTACTGACGTCTACCCACGAGTGAGTCCTGTATTTCTTCATCGTCACGAAGCTCTGTTGATAAATCCACTCGTAGACCTCGTCCTTTGTTTTAAAGCCGGCTTCGTATAGATGCTGCGCCATCTGGGGAAGCATTATCAGCGTAACTCCGCCTTCCCTGCCTGCCCAGAACTCAGGGAGTATGTATTCCAGCCAGTTTTTCGGACCGGGTACACCCTTTACATCGGAACGCCTGGCAACTCCGCCGTGACCGCTTTTCTGAAATGCGCGGTATCCGCCCGGTGAGAACGTGGTACGGTGTATAT
>Ga0315543_1000314_pt1 | contig 62061 bp, 62 predicted proteins | sample SalMarSW160210MG_2_FD_203098 | JGI IMG/M metagenome (GOLD analysis project Ga0315543, IMG submission 203098) | Salt marsh sediment microbial communities from the Plum Island Ecosystem LTER, Massachusetts, United States - Salt Marsh Sediment SW1601-210 ... | reverse complement strand
CGACTCAAGCAAAAGCTCAAGCTCTCCAGAGTCAAACCACACCCCCTTACAACTATTACAATAATCGAGCTCAATATTTTGATACTCAACGACTATCATATCGTATTTACAAACAGGGCATATCATTCTTTCAGACCTCATCAGGTGATTTTAATAGTGTAGATGTCCGAGGAAGCCATGTCAAGATTGTTGCATAAGCTTCAGATAATACCAATGAGGTAAATTACAAAACTAACAACGGAGAATGATAACTAACTCGATGGGTATTTATCTAAGGCAACGTAATTTCGTACTATTGCACAGTAAGCCAAACTGTTCGCTTGACTCCCTCAAATCACGTGGCGGTGGGCAGGCAATTGCTAAGCCCTATCAGGAAGGCATTAAGAATTAGCTCTTCGCCCTTCGGCGTCTTCTGAGCCAGATTACCAAAGGCGGCACCCAGGCCCAGCAGAAAATACCAAGCCAGATGAGCACAGTGCCTAGACCTCTGCCAAATGTTGTCAGCCCACGCACTGCCGATTTTAAAACAGCGGAGGCGCTCCAGGGTTCAGCCAATCCCTTTGTTTCCTGTAAATTTACTTCAATAAGTGACGTCTCTGAGGTCTGCTCCAAATATTTCATGCGGCCTTCAATTTGCTCAATCTCCCCTCTCACCTTGGAAAGCTCTTTCTGCACCATCAACATTTCCTCTACGTTCTCTGCCTTCTCCAACAAGGCTAGATACTGGGTTTCGGTCGCTAGAAGGTTGTTTAGCTGAGCTTCCAGGTCAACATATTCCTCAGTTACATCCTTTGCCGTGGTAGTCTCGTAGGGCACGGCTATAGCCAGCTGGCGAAGTCTGGCAAAAGCCTCTTCGAATTTTTCAGAAGGAACGCGGATGGTAATGCGACCCGAAACCCCCCGTTCATATTCATATTTATATGAAGAAACTACATAGCCGTTGAGCTCATCAGCCATCTCAGCAACTTCGCCCATAGTCTCGGTTATATTTCCCACCTCCAAAGTCATGGAGCCTGTTTTTACGATTTTGCGGTCTTCCGTTAATGCCTCAGGAACCCAGCTTTCATCTCGCTCTCCATCAGCAGGAGCAGGTACTAAGCTTTCTTCATCTCGCCCTCCCTCACCGGGTATGCTAGGTAGTTCTGATGGCGAAGCACCACAGCCACTGATTAGCACTAACCCCAGAATTAGCAGTATTGGAATTGAAACTTTGAGCAGCTTAGTCATTTTTGCATCCTTCTATTACTTTAAATGCAGAAGGCCGAGAAAGGTTGCATTATTTAACCCAAAAAGTCTTGCCCCCTTTATTCCAGCAACCCCCAGAAGCAGATTAGTAAAATTATAACATAATAGGCTGAAATCTTGAGGGTTGAGGGGGGCTTTAGATAATCTCTATCTTTATATCATCCACGCTCTTTACCACTTTACTCAAATCAACCAAGGCTATGGTGCGCTCAGAAATATAATGTCTATAGGCTGAAGAGGTGAATATAGTAAGGCATCTTCTGCCATACATTGTGGTTGGGGCATCTGGCTGGTGAGACCTTAGCAAGACATTTTTGCCCAGGCGGGACATGATTTCCTCGAACCAACCTCGCCCGAATTGAGGTCTCCCGGTAGTGGGATCGATTCCCAGAAACTCCCCTTCACTTTCCTGCCAATCCCCCCAGGTTATTTGATGCCATTCAGTGCTACCTGGCTTTATCTTATTTATATCCTCTAAACCTGGCACATCGGGGAGTGCTCCATGCAGAGCAATGACTCCATTTGGCGTGGACGCTGCCAGCGGCAACCTGGAAAGGACCTCACTATATCGCTGGCGAAGTTCGGCATCCAGTCCTTCCCAGAAATCGGCGGGGTGGAAGCTGACTACAGCATGGCCTTCGTGATTTCCCATAAGCAGATAAAGAGAATCGGGGTGCTCAATTTTTTGCCCAAGCAAAAAGTTAATGTTCTCCAGGGAAGCTGGTCCCCGATCAACATAGTCCCCCAGAAAAACTAGCTTATTCTCCGACTTGAGATACCTGTGGATAATTTTCTCCGTGGCTTCGAGGTCACCATGGGTATCACCAACGAAAACGACTCTGCCTGACTCCAACTGTATTAACTTCGCTTCCGAGGCAAACCTCTTCTCCGCCTCGTTGAGCAACTCTTTTATCTCTTCTCTGGTCACAGGACAAAGCTTTCCTTTACGGGACTGTGCATCTCACAGCATAGATGTTTTCCGTGATAAAAAGCAACACCTGCTCTGGAAAGCCCCGCACATAATTGTTTTTGCTTGGGTGCCTTTGATATGATGCGAGTATGAAAGTCGGTCTGGTTTATGACCCAATCTATTTGGAACACGATACCGGTGACCACGTGGAGAATTCTCAGAGGCTAGTAGCTGTGATGTCCTATTTGAAAGAAACTGGAATTAAGGAGAAACTCACCTGTCTGCCTCCGCGCCCCGCCTTACTAGAAGAACTGAAGATGATACATGCGCCAGAGTACATCTCTTACGTAAAGAGCAAAGCGGAAAAGGGTGGTGGTTGGCTTGACCCTGATACCGTAATGTCTCCGAGGTCTTATGAAGCAGCCTTATATGCTGCCGGTGGGTTCATGGTGGCTGTAGAAGCGGTGATGAGGGGGGAGGTGGATAGCGCCTTTGCTCTGGTTAGACCTCCAGGGCACCATGCCATTCATGATCGAGCAATGGGCTTCTGCATTTTCAATAATATGGCAATCGCTGCTAAATTTGCCTTAAACAAGTTCAGTCTCAACCGTGTTCTTATCGCTGATTTTGATGTCCATCATGGCAATGGGACTCAGGATGCTTTTTATTCTGACTCCAAAGTCCTTTACTTCTCCACCCACCAGTATCCCTTTTATCCCGGGACAGGATGGATGGATGAAACTGGCACAGGTGAAGGAGAAGGAACTACGGTTAACTTTCCCATGGCCGCCGGCTGGGGCGATGAGGAGTACTTGAGAGCTTTCAACGAGGTCTTGGTTCCAGTAGCCCGGAGATTTCAGCCGCAGCTCATTCTGGTTTCTGCTGGCTTCGATGCTCATTGGGCTGACCACCTGGCTATGATGCGGTTAAGTGTTAAAGCTTTTGCTCAAATGGTAATGATATTGAAAAAACTGGCCGCCGAACTATGCCAGGGACGTCTCGTTTTTACCCTGGAAGGTGGCTATAATCTTCGAGTAGTTTCCTCTTCCATAAAAGCTATTTTTGATGTACTTCTGGGTAATTCAGAGATAGATGACCCATTGGGCGAAGCAGAAATGAAGAAGCCCGAGGGATTTGACGAGCATATCGAGGCAATAAAAGAAATACACCATATTCGTTGACAGCTCTCAGCATACAACTATTATGCAGTTCTCTTAGTGAAAGGCAAGAGTGCCCTCCACTCTCGCCTCTCCCACACCACCAGAAGCTGGCTGGAGATGCAGACAGAGCTGTAAGTGCCGATGATAACGCCGAGGAACAACACCAGGACGAAATAGTGTATGGTGGCTCCGCCAAAAAGGAACAGGGCTAAGAGCACAAAAATAGTGGTCAGGGCAGTATTTAAACACCTCCCCAGCGTTTCTATGAGGCTATCGTTTACAATCTCGGCAAAGTTGGGTCTAATGTGCCTCGATACATTTTCCCGAATGCGGTCAAAGACAACCACTGTATTATTGATGCTGTAACCGACAACGGCAAGCAATCCGGTAATAAACAAGGCATCAATCGCCACCCCGGCAAGCCAGCCCAGGATGGAGAAGATGCCCACTATTATGAACACATCGTGGATGAGAGCAATGACGGCGCAGGTGCCCCAGCGAAAGGGACTGGGCATGCGGCGAAACGCCCAGACAATGTAGAGCATCATAGCCACAGCAGCAATTATTACGGCGATGACGGCATTGCGTGCTGTTTCCGCCGCCACTGTTCCCGAGACAAAATAGTAATCGATTATTTCAACCTGGGAATCCAATGCTGTCCCGAGTTCCCCTGTCAACTCTCTTGCCTCATCCGAGGTTATTTCCCTGGTGTAGATGATGAAATCGCCTTCGCCGGCGTCTTGAATGCGTGCCTCATCGTAGCCCAGCTCAGCCATCTCCTCTCGCAACTGGCCTTGCTCGACCGCTGGGCTAAATTGAAGAATCATAGAAGTGCCACCTTTAAAATCGATTCCAAGCTGCAGTGGGGCTCCGAGTTGTATTTGGGAGATGACCAGGGAAACTATTCCTATAACTACGAGTATCCACGAGATAAAGAAAAACCACCGCTTCTTACCGACAAAGTCTATCATTTCAGGTTTCTCACTTCGTTTGGACTGGCGTTACTCCATAAGCTGCCAGATTTTTGACCGCCCGGCTGCCTATAATCAAGTGGAGGAAGGTTCTGGTGACCACAATGGCTGTTAACATGGATAAAGCCACACCAATAAACAGGGTCAGGGCAAAGCCTCTGACCATAAGAGCACCAAGCTCGCCGCCAAGCCAGAACAGGATGAGGCAGGCGATAAAGGTGGTGATGTTGCTATCTCTGATAGCGGTCCAGGCACGGTTGAACCCAGCCTCAACGGCAGCCGCTAGGCTGCGCCCCCCCCGTAATTCCTCCTTGATGCGCTCGAAGATAAGGACGTTGGCATCTACGGCCATGCCCAGCGATAGGATGAAGCCGGCAACACCGGGCAAAGTCAGGGTTACGGGCACGAGCTTGAAAATGGCTAAAAGCACGACGCCGTAAATCCCTAAGCTAAGGCAGGCCACCAAGCCTGGTAGACGGTAGTAAACAAGCATAAATATCAACAGTAGCACTATCCCAATCACTGCTGCCATTATGCTCTTCTGGATGGAATCCTGCCCCAAGGTAGCATTCACAGTCCTTTCATAGAGCGGAACACTAGGTTCAAATACTTCATCCACCCACCTCCCCAGTGGAACGTCGATTCGTCCAGCATTGAGCACCCGTGATAGTTCTTGAGCATCAACAAGGTTAAGTCCTCTAATTTGTCCCCTGTCTTCTATCACCTCGTCGACCCTCGGAGCGATGATATCACCATCTTCACCCCGAAGTGGCTCATCACCAAGGTAGATAGCTAGCGGTTTTCCGATAAGGCGGGTGCTTATTTGTTTGAAAAGCTGCGCTCCCGTTTCGTCCATCTCAAATATTAATAACGGGCTGCCGGTTTGGCTTACAGTAACGTAAGTGTTTTCCTTAAAATATCTACTGGTAAGGGTTAATTCTTCGCCATTCACCGTTCCTGTAGCAGGAATCCAATTCCCCTCCGCATCTTGTTCTCGGAATTCGAGCACGGTGAAGAGTCCAACCATCTCCTTGGCTTTCTCGATGTCAGCTATGCCAGGTATTTGGATGACAATGTTATATTCCTCCGCGTGTTGCTGTACTTGGACGGTGGACTCGGTTATGCCCAGAGCGTTAATACGCCTTTCTATAACTCCCCTCACACCATCCATAATTTCATCTCTGTTGCCAGGCTCGATATCGCTAACATCGGCCTGGTAAACCAGGTAGGTGCCACCCTTGAGGTCAAGCCCCAGCCTTAGCCCTTCCCTGCCGAATACGTTCCTATCCAGCGGGACTACGGACCATAAGGCGAAGCCGACCAGAGCAAGGATGAAAATTAATAAATAAACTTTTCCCCTTCTCAATTTAGTCTACCTTTGTGTTAGATATTGTTTTTACTTCAGAATTCTGGGAATTTTGGGAAACTCTTGCTTGCTGCTTGCTCATAGATGACAGTTCCCTTCGAACCAAGGCTAATGCTTCTTCTTTGGTGCTTAACTCACCGCTGGCATGAGCCTCGTTGACCATGGCGAGAAGTTTGCCAATCAATGGTCCTGGTGCTAAGCCAAAGGTGTCCATTATATCATGGCCATCAATGAGTTTCACCGGCAAGATTTTGGCTTGCTGCTTGTCGTGCTCTGCCAGTATGTAGTTTATTAATTGGCAATGTTTTCCCCAATCCTTCATAGATACCAGGGGACCACGGCTGGCCAGATAATCGGCTAAAGCCAGAAGGAGTATATCAATGCCGACCTCGCCGGTATCTCGAAAGTAGCGATAAATTGCCCGTTGGGTAGGAAATTCCTCATTTGCCATCTGAACTGGGCGGAGGTGATGATAGACAAGGCTTTCCACCAGTCTTATTTCTCGATTGCTAAATCGCAACCGTTCCAAAATGTTCGCAGTCATAGCTGCTCCTTGCTTGGTATGCCCTAAAAACCTGGCTCTACCTGTATCATCAATAGACTTTGTCATTGGTTTAGCAATATCATGGAATAGCCCAGCTAACTTGAGTAGAACCTTATGGTTACTTCCGCTGGAAACTTCGTGGGATAAGTGCCTCTCTATTACTTCAGACCAGGGAGCAGTAGACAGCATAGCGTCGTTGCTGTACTCCCAATCGCTTTCTCTAATGAGGAATTCTATGGCAGCTACGGTCTGTAAAGAATGGTCGAAGACATCCCAGAAGTGCACTGTTGGTTGCTCCACTCCCTTGCTCTCTGCTAGCTCGGGGATTAGGGCGAGAAGTAGTCCAAGTGTATCTAAGTATCTCAGGTAGTAAGCAGCCCGGGGCGGAGCAAGCAAACGAAGTAATTCTTCTCTGACTCTCTCTCCCGGGACTTCAGTGATAGCCTGAGAATAGCGGCGAATTAAAGATTCTGTGTCTGGCTCTATGGTGAAGTCGAGTTCGGCAGCCAACCGCACTGCCCGCAAGAGTCTTGCGGCATCGGCTTCAAATATTTGCTCGCTTAGCCCCCGCACTATTTTATCCCTCAAATCCTCTTTACCGGAAAAGGGGTCGATAAGCTTCAAGCGGGATTGCTTTTCAGTCAAAAGCCTTGCCGATTTTCGGGGACTCGTAGTGGTGGCCGTGCTGGCGGCGACAAATTGGCTGAGTTCCAGAGCCATGGCATTGATGGTAAAATCGCGGCGGGCAAGATCAGCTTCGATGTCTCCGGTAAAAGGGGAGAAATCAAAATGCCACTCTGCACCACGCGATTCTTGGTTCTGTGAAGTCCCTCCTGTCTGCTCGTCTTCAATCACCACTACTCTAGCTACGTCGTTGACATCATCGAGGAGCACAAATTTGCCTCCTATTTCTCCAGCTACTTCCCGAGCTATGGTTAGGGCGGCGCCGCTTACGGCAATATCTATATCATTGGTCTCTCTTTCCAAGAGCCAATCACGGATGAAGCCACCAACGATATAGCCTTGCTTTTTCTGGATATCTAACAGGTGGGATATCTTAGCCAGGGTGGCAGGCAAATTGCCGCTTTTTATGGAGGACATGACAGCGCATTATAGTTTGTGGCAGCAGGAATTGTAAAGGTCTATTGACTTTCATGAAACAGTGTTATTTTTGCTTATAAATTGGAGTACATTTCATCAGGATAACATCTGCCAGGGAGGGAAAAGGTCGGGCTAATTTATCTAATATCTTCAGAATAGCATAGGAAACAGAATGGGGAAGTTTGGAAAGAAAACTACCCCACAGGGGGAGTCCAAAAAGGAGGGATATTCCCTTTGTTTTCTTAATTTCAAAATGCTGCTTCACCAAGCTGCTTAGGAATGGGTAATCAAATTTATATGTGTGGTCTGGTGGTGGCTCCCAGGGTTTCCTTTCTTTAGCCAGGGATGGGGAAAGGAACTTTGTTACTGGATATAACTTCTTCCCCAAACGGAAGCCTAGACTATCAAAGTTAGCTATAGAGATTATCATCTCTCCTCCAGGTTCAAGCACCCGGGCTATCTCCTCCATTGTTTTGCTGGGGGAGAAAAAATGGTCTAATGCACCCTTACACATAACTTTGCCAAACGAGTGTGGCTTAAAAGGTAAATTCTCCCCTATTCCCTGTGCTAAAACTATTTGGGCATTGCTTTCACTGAGATACTCTTTAGCTCGGGCTATCATTACATGGGAGGGTTCAAGCCCGATAACCTTCGCTCCCTTTTTCCATAGTCGTGCACCATCAATAGCCTTGCCGCAGCCGACGTCCAGTATTAGCTCACCATGGCTGGGGTCTACTTCTTCCAGCGTTAGATGGAGCATTTGCTGGAATAAGAATTCCAGGTTAGGGTAGACTATGAGGGGCACTACATCATCATCACTCCATGCCAGGTCGATTTTTTCCGTATTGTGATTTTGTATCATGATTAAAATTCGAAATTATTATTTTGTGGTTATCAAGTTTGCACAGAGTCGCAGTTTTTGCGGCTGGCTTTATTTAGTCTCCTGCCAACAAGAATATTGGTTAAGTTTATAAATAGCTTTAGCTGCACGTTCCATGGAACAAAAAACTGGGATGGAAGCGGCAAGGAGCTTTTGCTCTATCTGCAATCGTTCTGGCTCAGCGGAGCCAGGCGGTAAAACGACTATTATGGGCTTATTTTGTCTGCTTCCAAGCTCTATAAAGAATTCATTTATTTCTTCCAGTCCTTTCCTGGAGTAAATTGGCAAGAGGATGTCCATATCCTCTTGAATTAAGACGATGTCGATAACGGCATCCCTTGCTACTAAATCTATGGCTTGAAATACAGTTGCTAAGCCTCGGAATTGGGCCTGGCTTACATCTACCGGATTACGTAAGATACTACCTACTTCTCCCAGGAGTTCGCTCAGTTCTTGCTTTGTCTCAAGGGAGAGAGGTGGGATCTTGAGACCATTCTCCATGCAGGCATCGCCAGCGGCTACCGAGTTGCCGCCGCCCCCATCAGCCAGACCGCCAATAATGGCTGCGCGGGTACCTTGCCAGTGTCTAAGCTGTTGAAAGATAAGCAGGGTGTCGGTCAATTCCTCTAAACTATGCACTTCTATAGCGCCAGCTTGCTTCAACATTGCTGACCAGATGGCTGCTGAACTGGCTAAAGAGCCAGTGTGGGACATGGCAGCCTGAGCACCAGCCTCTGTTCTCCCTCCTTTCCAGACAACTAAAGGCTTGACCTTGGCTACTTCTTTCATAGTGTTGAAAAGACGAGCTCCGTCTCTTGTTCCCTCAAGGTAGGCACCAATGACCTTGGTTTTGGGGTCAGCAGCCAGGTATTGCAAAAAATCGCTGGCATCCAAATCAATGCCGTTGCCAAAGCTGACTCCTTTGCTGTAGTTGATATGGCGGGCTATCCCGGTTGTCACTAGTTTGGTAGCGATGCCGCCACTCTGGGATACGAAGCCCACGGAACCGCTTTCACCGAGTGTCCCCATGAGGAACGGGATTTTGTGTTCCGGGCAATATACACCTATGCAATTTGGGCCGATGATGCGAACGTTTCCCTTTCGTGCTTTCTCGAGCATTTGTTCCTCTAGCTTGTGCCCCTGTTGCGCATCCATCTCGCTGAATCCAGCGGTGAAGAATTGGACAGCTTTGACATGTTTGGCCACGCAATCATCGAGGAGCTCCAACACAGATTGTCGAGGAATGGCTACAATAACGTAATCTACTTCTCCAGGGACTAGCCTGAGGTTAGGGAAAATCTCGAGGTCGGCAATGCGGCCGCCGCTGGAACCAACGGGATAAATGATTCCCGGAAAACCAGCGGAACTCAAGGCCCAGACCCATAAAGAGCCGGCTTTTATTGAGGCAGCCAAGGCCCCGACGACGGCAACAGATTTGGGGTAAAAGATAGGCTCAAATTCCTTAAGCTTTTCCTCAAACAAGGGTAATCCTCGGGGCCTCAACCTGTCTGGTGAAATCCAAATTTAGCAAACTTTTGGTTATCGGGATAATGGACCTTCGATTATCATTCCAGGATTATCCGGGCATCAACAGCTACAGCCTTATCAGGGTAGGCGAATATGGGATTAAGGTCGAGCTCTTTTATTTGAGGATTTTTCTCGACAAACTGAGACACCTTGACTATTAGCTTTTCCAGTGCCGGGATGCTGGCTGGCTTTTGTCCTCTGTACCCCTCCAGTAGGGGATATCCCTTTATTTCTCTAATCATTTCCCGGGCATCCCTTTCGGTAACCGGGACTATTCTGAAGGAGACGTCCTTCAACACCTCTACCAGTATACCGCCGAGACCAAACATGAGTACAGGACCGAATTGAGGGTCCTTGCTCATGCCCACAATCACTTCCACTCCTGGCGGAGCCATCGTTTGTACCGATACACCCTCAATTTGGGCTTCAGGGTATGCCTGTTTAACTGAGGATATAATCTCACTGTAAGCCTTGCCTACTTGAGTAGCGTTGGCTAGTCCTAATTTAACACCGCCGGAATCGCTTTTGTGAATCACATCGGGGGAGCTTATTTTCAACACTACAGGGAAACCCATTTCCTTGCTTATGGAAATAGCTTCCTTTTTGCTTCGGGAGAGTTTGGCTTCAACAACAGGTATCCCTGCTTTCTTAAGAAGCTCCTTGGATTCAACCTCGGTTAGCAAATTTTGGCTCTTTATCATTGCTTATCTCCTTCCATCGGTGTGATTATTCAAAATTAGCCCTTTATTGTAACCCGTTATTCATTTTTTCTCCAGCAGGTTTGTGGTTTGACTTATTCACTAAGGCAAATAAAACAGTCTATCACCTTGGCTTGCACAGGACTTCCTTGACCTTCAACTCAAAAAAGTCGTGGGTATGAACTGGCTTAACGACCAGTGCTGTATCTGCTCCACTCGCTGTGCCGCCGATAGAGATTACCTCTTCGTCTGTCCTTATGAGACCAGCATCGGCAGCCATAAGGGCTATCTCACAGGCTACTTTGGTGCCCTGCCCAAAGACCCGTAAGGTGTGAGCTATAATCTCATCCACCTGGTAGGTATTGAATCTACGCCGAACTGCCCTACCTACCCCGCCAAAGGCATGGGTGGCAGTCAGAATTAACCCCCCCTTCTCCAATATCTTAGCCCTGTTTTGCGGGGTTAATTCCTGAACATCGGAGGCCTGCAGCCCTGTAGTATGAGTAACTACCACTACCTTATAGTTGGCGAACGCCTTCACTGCCTTCAACCCAGTTTCCCCGCTGGTAGAGGCTACCACTATGGTTTTTATCCCTAACTCCTCGGCTCTCCTCTTACTTACCTCAAGGGTTTTCTCAGTGTTTGCACTGCCTGATTCAAGAAAATAGACACTTTGGATTTCCGTCATCTTGGAATTGACACCTCCTTCTTTGTTAGAGTATCTTACCAAATAAGGGAATGAGAATCATTTTTGTCCACGGTTCAGGCGCTTATGGGGACATCTGGCACTATCAAACCGACTACTTCCCGGATAGCGATGCTGTCAACTTACCCGGACACCCCCATGGTCAAACCCTTAATAGCGTAGAGAAATGTGCTGACTGGCTCAGGAAGTACATCGAAGGGAGGGGATATAAAGATGTGGTCCTGGCTGGACACTCCTTGGGTGGGGCTATAACTCTGATGTATGCCCTAAGATACCCCCAGGAGTTGAAGGGGATTATCATCATCGATAGTGGAGCCAGACTCAGAGTTCACCCTAGGTTTTTAGCCCCATGTGAAGAGGCTATTAAGGGCAATCCCCGGGAGTGGCATCAACTAGTGGAAGAAATCTATCGCTTAACCCCGGAGGATTATAAAAGGGAAGTCGTAGAAAAACAGAAGGCTATTGGTCCTGCCGTCATGCTCAATGACTTCCTTTGCTGTGATAAGTTTGACCTCATGGACAAAGTTCAAGAGATAAAGCTACCTGCCCTTATTATCTGTGGTGAATTGGACGTAATGACCCCTGTGAAATACACTAATTACTTAGGAGCCAAGCTCGCTAACTCCAGGGTGGTGATTATTCCCCAGGCTACCCACCTTGTCCTCGCTGAGAAGCCGGAAGCGGTCAATAAAGCCATAGAGGATTTTGTTAAGGGGATATCTTCTTAAATTTCTTTGGTATTTGCAGCAAAACCAGGCACATAAGTGTCCTTAAAAAACAGTTGCTACATCAAGCTTGGCACGATGTAGCAGGTGTAATCTCGCTAGCCAGCTTGAGCTTGTGGGTGTCGCTCCACTGCCACCGCAGGCCATTTCCCCTCGTCTCAAGCCGCAGAATTCCCTTGGCTATCAGTTCGCCCAATCGCCGCTGGGCTACCTCTATGTCGAGTCCTAGCTTCCGGGAAACACGGCGGGCTAGTTCGTCCTCGGCGCTACCGGGATTCAGGCCTGTGGCTGACACCACCCCCCCGAGCCCCTCGATAACATCTCCCTGAAGCAGAGTCCACACGAATTCGCCTCTTTCCTTTCCTTCGATTATCTCAGCGCACGGGGCATCTCCGCCTTTAGCCCGGCGCTTTAAATCATCCCAGGCATCTTCTATCCCCCGATCATAGATAGCCATGGCCTCTTTTATCATGTCTCTGCTCATGGTCGCTGTCTCGGTGATGGGCTCGTTGGCATTGTAGCGGGCCCAGTTTCGGCTGAGGATGCGAATGCCATAGTCCTTAGCTCTCTCGTACAGTTCGGTTCCGGGGAGGGGGGACAGGATATGGAAGCCATACTTGGCGCCATATTTGTGATAAAGCTCGTCGCCAAAGGCCATAGACTTGAGGGCTGTATCCCAGCTTTCCCCGGGAAGTCCGAAGATGAAGGAATTGAAGATGTTGATGTCGGCCTCAGCGGCTATCTTTACCCCTCGCCTCACCTCGTCGAGGGTGATTCCCTTCCTTATGGTCTTTAGTATTCCCTCATCCGCCGACTCGACGCCAAATAGTATCCATTCGCAGCCGGCCCGTTTCATTAGCCGAGCCAGGTCCTCGCTAATCTTATCCACCCGGGCAAAAACGCTCCATTTTATCTTCAGGTTACGCCTGAGCATTTCCTCGCACACTGCTCGGGCGTGGTGGTGGTTGAGGGTAAAGGTGTCATCGACAATGTTGATTTTCGCAAGCCCGAAATCACGCTGGATTTTCTCGATCTCATCTACCACAAGCCCGGGGCTGCGAAAACGGACTTTGGGGCCAAACATCCGGTGTCCCGAGCAGAAGATACATCTATAAGGGCAGCCACGGCTGGTTATTACCGTGCACGGGGTGCCCAGGGCGCGGTACCTCGCCATGGGCAACAACTCGCGTGCTGGTAAAGGTAGCTGGTCGAGGTTCTCGATGCGGACTTGGGAGGGTGTCTTTACCACCATGTCTCCATCTGCAAAGGCAATCCCTGGCACCTGGTGAATGTCTTTATCTTCTTCCACTGCCCTGACCAGTTCGACCAGGGTTCTCTCCCCCTCACCGATGACTATGGCATCAATCCATGGTGACTGGAGCAGTGTTTCTTCCAGGGCAAAGGTAACGTGAGGACCGCCGATAACGGTGAAGATGTGTGGATCGAAAGCTTTACATACCTTGAGCATCCTCCTGGCAGTGGGATAGTTCAGAGTAACGCAGGTGGCGCCCACAAGCTGGGGTCGGTACTCCTCCAGTTCTCGCCTCAACTTCCTGGGATGGTACTGGGTCACAAGAAAATCCAGAATCTTGACCTCAATACCCTCTTGAATCAGGACACTGGCTAAATAACTTAAAGAAAGTGGAGGAAGCGGGCTCTCCTCCAGAGGGTGTGGCGTACTCAGGAGCAATACTCGCATAGATATCAGCCAACACTTCGCTACCCCACATCCCTGACTTCTTGAATTCGGCATGGTGAGTATAGCTCTTGTCATATTCCAAAATCAACCATAGGTACTTATGCTACTATATTGGGAAGAGTTATATGCTTTTGTGTTTTTATGTTATAAAATCGGGTAGAGGAGGTGAACATGGCTAAAGGAACGAGAATAACTGTAGATTTGGGAAGTAAAGAACTTCTCAAGGCGATAAAATTTGCCTCTGTCGAGCAGGGTAAATCGATTCGGGAAATCGTTATCGAGGCGCTGGAGCAGTGGCTGGGGGGAAAGAAAGGCTCAGAACAGAAAGATTTCCTGGCCATGATGAAAGCCCTGGATGAATATCGAAAAACCGCCGGTTAGGGCAGCTGAGGCAGCGGTGGAGTGACGGAGTCTTCCCGATTAAGGTTGGCGGGTGAGTGATGGTATAATCAGGGAAACACAAGACGCCTTGAGGAGGACGATATGATCATTGATGTTCATACTCACCTTTGTGATTATGATAGTGTTGCCAAACCTTTTTGGGATGGCTGGGCAGAGGTTGGGGCGCTGAGGATTAATAGGCCATTGGAAAAGGTGCAAAGACGAGTGCCTGAGTTTTGGGATATTTCCGGTGACATGATAGTCAAAGATATGGATGCTGCCGGGATTGATAAAAGTGTGCTGTTGGCGATTGATTGGGGTCTGGCTCGCCATCTTGGTGAACCCAAGCTAAGCATTGAGGAGATAAACAAGGTTTATGCTGATGCGGCGGAGAAATATCCCCAGCGATTAATTGCTTTTGCTGGCATAGACCCTAGAAGAAATAAAGCTGCCGAAATGGTTGGAAGATTTCTCAAGGAATGGGGTATGAAGGGGATTAAATTCCATTCAGCTGCCGGTTTCTATCCCAACGATAGGGCGTGTTATCCCATTTATGAAAAGGCGTTGGAGTATGGGGTTCCTGTTCTGCTCCATACAGGGGAGGTGCTGAAACCGCTTTATTTTAAATATTGCCAGCCCATTTATGTGCAGGAGGTAGCCATGGACTTTCCTGACCTGCATATCATACTGGCACATACCGGTGGATGCTGGTACTCGGAAGCAGTGGCAGTCTGCAACAACGCAACGAATGTTTACCTCGATTTATCTCTATGGCAGCGACGGCTACTCCATCCTCTGGAATTCTACAAAGCTTTAAGGACATTGTTAGACTCGGTGCCCTGGCAGAGAGTGCTGTTCGGCAGTGACTACCCCTTTCTGAAGTTGCTGATAAATCAAGAGAGGTGGGTCAAAGCCTTTACCGAAATTCCCGACGCGGTAAAGGAGCAAGGAATTGAGTTCACAGACGAGGAAATCGCAGGAATAATGGGTGGCAACGCCGCTAAAATATTGGGATTAACGGAATAGTTTTGGCAGGTGCTAAACATTCATTCCTCCGCTGATAACGAAGGCGCTGCCGGTAACGAAAGAAGCAGCGTCCGAGGCCAGCCAGATTACCATTTCAGCCACTTCTTCAGGTTCACCCCATCTCTTCAGAGGTATATTGCCTTGCATGGCATCGGCATCTTTTCGGGCACGTAGTTCTTCAGTCATACGGGTTTTGATCCAGCCGGGGCAGATAGACACTACTCGGATGTTATCCTTGCCATACTCGCTTGCCGCTGCGTTGGAAATGGCCACGACAGCGTGTTTGCTTCCACTGTAGACGGACAATCTTTCCGCGGTGGACACTCCAGCGATGGAGGAATTATTTATAATGACTCCGCCGCCTTGTTCCAGCATCATGGGAATTTCGTATTTCATGGACAACCAGACGCCTTTAAAGTTGGTGTCCACTACTTCATCAAAAACTTCCTCGGTAGTCCGTATCAGCCGGGCCATTATGCCTCCTACCCCGGCATTGTTGAAGGCGATATCCAGACGGCCGTATTTCTTTACGATTTGGTTTACCATGTTTTCAACCTGCGAGGCAATCCGCACATCGGTTTGGACAAACGTCGCTTCACCGCCGGCCTTTTTTATCATCTCCACCGTTTCCTTTCCCTCCTTTTCCCTGCGGGCTGCCACCACTACCCTGGCGCCCCGTTCTCCAAATTTGATTGCCGTGGCGCGGCCGATGCCGGAACTCCCGCCGGTTACCAGTGCTATTTTTCCCGCAAACGTGTTCATCTTTGGCCTCCTTTTTGCTCACTAAATGTCAGACTCTGTTTCATCTTAGTGTTGATTGTGGGCAACTTTATCACCGACGAGCGCACAACCGCAATATGGGCGGCGCCTCCCAATCTCAGGGATTGCCACGCCTTCGGCTCGCAATGACAAAAGGGAAGGTGCTTGCGATGACAATAAAAAGAGTGTGCTCACCACAATGACACCCCCCGTGTCATTGCGAGGCTGACTTTAGTCAGCCGAAGCAATCTCGGTGGGGCTGTTGAGGATGGAAATTGACACGTGGAGTTTACCCCGAGCGTGGTTAGATTATTCGCTACGCTCAGAATGACAAAAAAAGAGCTTGCAATGGCACCTCCTTTCTGTGGTTACGGGGAGGTTAGGACTGAGGAGGAACTTTCTCCAGAGACAGGTAAAGCTCTTTTTGCTCATCGTGGGACGGGAGGAGTTCCTCCAGCAGCATTATTTGCCCTCTGGACTTGAGTTTAGCTAATCCTTCGCGGCATTCGGACTTGGCAAGGCTGGGGGTCCATTCCCGACAAGCTTTAGGACGCGAGGGATATATTGTGCAGCGGGCTTTCCCATCCGCATCCCAGGCCAGGAAAATGCAGCCTTTCTTTGTCTTCTTGAGCAGGTAGCCTTCCTTTATCGGCACCTTCAGAGCATATCTGGAGATGCACTTTGAGCGTGATATTCCCAGGGCTGAGGCAATGTTGTCTATGTCTTCGGGGGTAAGTGGAGCCTGGTAGCTGGCGCAGCAGATGCCACAGCGAAAACAGGGGAGGGGAGTTTGTTCCGTTATGGTAATTTCTTTTCCTCCCAGTGTCTTTATAATTGCTTTCTCTGTTGACATAGTACTATAGTACTATCTTCATATCACTGCGAAGAAATCAAGCTCAATATCCTCTCGTGAAGCTTTTCGTTAGAGAATAAAAGGTCGCTTGTTTGAGGCTTCCAGGGGTTGCCCTGAAAATCGCTGACCTTTCCACCGGCTTCTTGAACTAATAAGACACCGGGGGCAACATCCCAGGGCTCAATCCTGGTGGAGAAGTAAGCCTCTCCTTTGCCGGCGGCAACCCAGGCTGTTTCCAGCCCGGCCGAACCAAGCTTTCGTATGTCGGTAACCCGGGGGTAAACCTTGTGCAGAAGCTCGCCTGTTCTTCCCCGGTCTTTCTCTCCACCTTCACAGTAGAAAATGTAGCTCCGGCTAAGGTCTGATACATCGGATACTTGAATCTTTACCCCGTTTAAGTAAGCACCTTTGCCCTTTTCAGCAAAGTAAAACTCATCAATCGCCGGGGCATAAATCGCTCCCAGTAGAAGTTCGCTTTGGTGCATCAGGGCTATGCACACGGCAAAGAAAGGGTTGAAATTGGCAAAATCACCGGTGCCATCCAAAGAATCTACAATCCAAAGCCAATCAGGGTCGCCCTGTAGAAAACCGCTTTCCTCAGTGAGCAGGCTGTGGTGAGGATAATGTCTCTTAATCTCTTCAACAATTAACCTGTCCACCTCTTTATCATATTTAGTGACTGCTTCCTTAGCCGTGCTTCGCTTCTCGAGCAAAGCCCAGTCTTGGCGAAAATGCTTCATCAGGGTATCGCCAGCCTTTCTGGCCAGGCTCTCAATTAATTCCTTGTCCTTCATATTTCTAGTTATTTTATCATTGCTGCTAAAATAGCACTAAGCACAGAGGTTCTCCGATGGGTGGAGGCGAAAGAACCCCTGTTTAGTTGACATAATATATTGATAGTTTAAAAATGTAGTTGCCCAATTCATTGGGCTCCCCCTTTGTCATTGCGAGGAGCAAGATTCCTCGCTTACGCTTCGGAACGGGCTCCGCAATCTGGGTGGGGAGGCAATGACAAAAAGCGGAGGGCCTGATAAATCGGAGCAACTACAAAAAATCTGGATGTGTAAGGAGGTGAGAGAATGGCAATAGCCGAGGTAAGCGTTGTCCCGTTAGGAACGAAGACCCCTTCAGTCAGCCAGTACGTGGCACGGGCGGTCAAGGTCCTGGAGCAAGAAAAGGACATAAGGTATGAGATGACCGCAATGGGGACGATTATAGAAGGTGACTTGGACAGGATTCTGGCGTTGGTAAAGAAGATGCACGAAGGGACCTTTGGGGAAGGGGTCGCCAGGGTGTTGACCACGATTCACATCGACGATCGGAGAGACAAGGCCCAGGGCATGAAGGAGAAAGTGGATTCGCTCAAGAAGAAGTTATAGGATTAGTTTAACGCGGGCATTGGTTTTTTCGTATGAATCTCTCTTGTTTGCTTTCTTTGCTCAAAGAGGTGCCTGCCTACAGACACTTGGTGGGGGAGCTGTCCACAGCAAAAGGCGAGCACAAGGCAACCATACTTGATGCCGCCAAACCCTACTTGATTGCCGCTCTTTACGACGAGCTTAATTTGCCCCTCATGGTGGTGACTGGTCAGCCTGAGACTGCCAGAAAGCTTCATGAGCAGCTTCGAGCCTGGTGTTCCCCTTCGGCCGAGTTGCATCGGCTCCCTGAGCTCGACTTCCTGCCTTACGGCGGTTCTCAGCTATTGACTGTCAGCTATCAGATGATGGAGAGGTTGAGGGCATTAGCCGCCCTGGCCCTTTATGAAGAGAGTGATAAACCTCCCCTGGTAGTGACCTCAGCCCTGGCAATCATGAGTAAAACCATCCCGCAAAGGGATTTTGTGGCTGCTTGCCATATTCTAAAGCAGGGCATGGCTGCTGAGCCCATGGAGTTACTGCGCCGATGGCAAAGCATGGGCTACGAAGTGGAGGACGTTGTCGAGGTGCCCGGGCAGATGAGCAAACGGGGTGGCATTATTGATGTCTTTCCTCCCTGCAGCCAGTTGCCAGTTCGAATAGAGTTCTTTGGCAACCAGATAGAGAGCATGAGGTGCTTCGACCCGGAAAGCCAGCGCTCAACTAGCCCCGTATCCTCGTTGATTGTCACCCCGGCCAAAGAGTTTATACCAATGGCTGATAACTCTGAAGTGGTGGCTGGAAGCGTATTTGATTATCTTAGCGGTGATGCCTTGCTTGTTCTCGATGAACCTGAAGGAATTGAACTTACCATCACCAGGCTAAGCGAGGAAACTCAAGAATTAAGAGCCACAAAGATGGAAAGAGGCGAGCTGCCTCAGGGCTTTCCCTCTCCTTACCTCACCTGGGAAGAATTAGAGTCGCAGATGAAAGAAAGGGATAGAGGAAGGAAAAGTGCTCTTTTTTTGGCGCTGGAAACATGGGATGCCGCCCGGGGCTATGGACAGGCTTTGCCCTTCACTAGAGCCCAGAGCTATGGCAGCCAACTGGAAAGGTTCCTCAAAACAGCCAAGCAGATGCTGGAACAAAGACAGCGCGTGTTCGTAGTTAGCCATCAGGCAAATCGCTTGGCTGAACTTCTCCAGAAAGAGGACATTCATACTTCGCCATCATCGCAGATAGAGCAGATACCTCCGCCCGGTTCAATCACCGTGCTCCAGGGTTCACTGGACGGAGGCTGGCTACTGGATGACAGGTTGACCCTTATCACCGATGTCGAGCTCTTCGGCTTTGTGAAGCAACCGCGAGCAGGCAAGAAGAGGCCAATACCTCACCAATGGTTTCTTCCTCAGTTAGCTCCTGGCGATTATGTCGTCCACGTTGACCATGGCATCGCCAGATTCCACGGTCTGGCCAGGATGTCCTCCGATGGAATGGAGAGAGAATACCTTGTTTTAGAGTATGCCGCTGGTGACAGGCTCTATGTGCCTACCGAACGGATAGACCGCGTCAGCCGCTATATTGGTGCTGGCGACCAGGCACCACGCTTGAGCCGTTTGAGAACCCCGGAATGGCAAAGGACAAAGAGAAGGGTTAAAGAATCAGTGGCGGAAATTGCTCACGAGCTGCTTGACCTTTATGCTGCTCGGGAGGTAGCTCCTGGCTTCGCTTTCTGTGAAGATTCGCTATGGCAACAGGAGCTAGAGGCATCATTTCCTTATATGGAAACACCAGACCAGATTGAGGCAATCATGACGGTTAAAGAGGACATGGAAAAAACTAAGCCCATGGACCGGCTCATCTGTGGAGACGTGGGCTATGGCAAAACCGAGATAGCATTGCGTGCTGCCTTTAAGGCGGTTATGGATAATAAACAAGTAGCTATTCTGGTCCCGACCACCGTGCTGGCTCAGCAGCATTTCATTACCTTTACCGAGAGGTTGCAGACTTTTCCCTTAAGAGTAGAAATGCTGAGCCGCTTTTGTCCGCCCGAAAAAGAAAGGGAAGTCCTTGAAGGCTTAGCCAATGGCACTGTAGATATATGCATTGGCACTCATCGCCTGTTGCAAAAAGACATCAAATTTAAAGACCTGGGAGTGCTAATAATAGATGAGGAACAACAGTTTGGCGTGGTGCAGAAGGAAAAACTCAAGCAGATGAGGAAGGAAATAGATACCCTGGCCCTCAGTGCTACTCCCATCCCGCGCACCCTTCACATGTCTTTAACCGGAATCAGGGATATGAGCATTGTGGAAACGCCTCCTGAAGAACGCCTGACTGTCCAGACCTATGTTGGGGTTTATGATGGCACTCTGGTCAGGCAGGTGGTATTGCGTGAACTGGAAAGGAATGGTCAGGTCTTCTTTGTCCATAACCGTGTTCAAAGCATTGCCTGGGCTGCCAGCAAATTACAGGATTTAGTGCCCGAAGCTCGAATAGCCATAGCTCATGGGCGAATGCCTGAAGAACTATTGGAAAAGGTGATGGCGGATTTTATCGCTGGCAAGTATGATATTCTGGTGACCACCACCATTATCCAGTTAGGTCTGGATATGCCTAATGTTAATACACTGATTATTGACCGGGCTGACAGGTTTGGCCTGGCTCAGCTTTATCAGTTGAGGGGTAGGGTGGGTCGCGGTATCAACCAGGCTTATGCTTATTTCTTCTTTGACGAGGGGAAACGGCTGACCCCCCAGGCTCATAAGAGGCTCAGGACTATCTTCGAGGCTACCGAACTGGGTTCGGGATTCGGTATCGCTATGAAGGACCTGGAAATTCGGGGGGCGGGCAATCTTTTAGGTGTCAAGCAAAGCGGGCATATCGCCGCCCTGGGCTTTGACCTTTATTGCCAGTTGCTGGCTGAGGCAGTGGAGGAGCTAAAGGCGAAGCAAGCTGGCGAAGTGAGGAAGAGTGTCATTGCCGGGGAAGCAAAGGAATTGCCCAGCATAGCCCTGCTCTTAGACGCCCACATACCGGAAGAGTATGTTTCCAATCTAAATACTCGATTAAGCCTTTACCACAGACTGGCCAGGGTGGGGCATATCGAGGAAGCAGCGGACATAGCTCAAGAATTCAAAGATAGATTCGGTCCTTTGCCCGAGCCTGTGGAAAATCTTCTTTACATAGTGAAAATCAAGGTTCTAGCTATGCGGGCCAAGGTAAGCTCCGTTTCCACACAGGGAAGGCAAATTGCAATAAAGCCCCAAACCGTTGATTCCCCTCTTAAGATAAGAGGGGTAAGGGGAGTTATGAGTAAATATCTTGACGGCGCAGTTAAAATAGGTGCCACGCAGATCAAGTTAGACACCAGGCTCATGGGAGACAGATGGAAAGTCGTTCTGGAAGAGATACTGAGGTCTAATTAGAGGTTACTGAAATGCACAAATATTTGAAAACCAAAAACTTGTTACGATTATGGCGGGACTTAAAAGTTGCCGTTTGCACGAAGGAACACAAATGATGGATTTTGGAGATAAGATTGCCGGGGTTTATCACTTCCTCAGTGATAGGGCGCCCAGGGATATTCCGTTTGTTGCCCCCCGGCCTCGCCCTGCCAACCCCTGGCTCAGAAATGGCCAGGCTCTGGTGGCTAAGGTGAAGGCGGGTGGAGACATCAGGGCTGCTATTGATAGGGCCATCGCGCTGCTGGGTTCCCTGGGGCCGGTTGTAGACAAGGGCGACAGGGTTCTGCTTAAGCCAAATTTTAACAGCCAAGACCCATATCCTGCCTCTACCGACCTGGTGTTTCTGCGCGCCGTAGTCGAACTCCTCCTGGAGGCGGGAGCAAAAATTACGATAGGCGAAAGCTCTGGAGGGGTATGGAGACCCACCAGGAAGGTGTTCAGAAAACTGGGTATGTTCGAGTTAGCGCGTGATTTGGGGGTGGAGATCATTGCTTTCGATGATAAGCCTGATGATTGGGTAAGGGTCAAGATTAATGGGGACTATCTTAGCTCTGTTTCCATGCCGCGCTCAGCCTATGAAGCTGACAAGATAGTATATCTGCCCTGCCTGAAAACCCATAATATGGCACGATTTTCGGGGGCGCTGAAGCTTGCGGTAGGCTTTGTGCACCCTGGCGAACGACGTGCTCTTCACGCTCGCCACTTGGAGCAAAAGATTGCGGAAATCAGTCTGTGCTGGCAACCGAATCTCATAATCATGGATGGCAGAAAGGCCTTCGTTTCAGGTGGTCCTGCCAAGGGCCAGTTGGTGAAGCCTGAAGTGGTGCTTGCTTCCGGTGACCTTGTGGCTATTGATGTCGAAGCGATTAAAGTGCTCCTGGCTTATGAGGCCAGTAACAAGCTCGTGGCGGACCCCTGGCAGTTACCCCAGGTCATGGCAGCTTTGAGGCATGGCTTGGGGACAGGAGAGAACCGCTACATTGTAGTTGAATGAATTGTTGAGGAGCGGCAGAAAGCCAGGCAACAATCCGGAAACTCATCCCTGATAGCGCTGCCATAGCAGCGGGGGCTCGACAACCATTCGGCAGACGAAGCAAGCGTAACCATGCCATCTCTCCCAGTTTCCGTTGACCACTGACAGCCCTATTGATGGCGCAGTTAAAATAGGTGCCACACAAATCAAGTTAGACACCAGGCTCCTGGGGGATAGATGGACAGAGGTGCTGGAGGAGATACTAAGATTTAGTTGCGCCTGAACCTTCGGTCACTCCGAGCTCCAACCGAATATGTCTCCAACATCCCCTTACTACTCCAGTGTCTGATTGTATTGGCACGAATATTGAGAAGCTTGGTTGCTTCGCTAGTATTCAGCAGGGCATCGGGGTTATCACGGGCTGAGTTTTTCCTCGCTTTAGTGTGAGCCGCCACTTATGCCTTATCCTCTCCCGGCTTAAACCCATCTTGCGACTGATTTCAGCGTAGGTGAAGTCTGCCTTTCTCAAGCTGGTCACCTCTCCATCTCTAGAACTATTCAGCCTTTCCGGCATTAGTTCTCCGCAGCTTCTAATCAACACCATGAGTTAGCCCTATTTTTGAGTCTCAATGACGTACAGGTATCTTACGCCGCTATCAATAACGCAATAAGTGTGCCTCCCCGCCTCCGCTTGATGGAGTACGGGCTTAACCAGGTCATCAGCGATTCTTACCAAATCGTCCAGTGAACTCAGGGGTATAACCGTCTCAGTCGGTTTTACCCCGGGCAGCTCCTCAACATCCACCATCATCTGCCTATATTTCTTTCTAGCCCGAGCAGCCTCGGCTTCACCAGCACTAACCGGCGCCAATCCAAGTTGGGTTTGGCACCAGCCAAAATAGCCCAGAGCCAGCAAGGCTATCACCAGGCCAATAATCCAGGGTGCCCTCGAGCCACTTGCCCCAGGTATCGCAGTTCCACCAATTGAACCCGATTTAGACGAGGATAGCTCTTTACCAAAGGTGAGGGTATTTCCCCCCAGATTAACGCCTAAGGTCTGGGTATAGACCTCGCTTATCGTGCCCAGATCGGTGCGGGCAACGGTGTGGACATCAGCTTTAATCATTATGTTGTAGGAACTCTCACGGACACCTGTCTCCTGCTCAATGGCATCAATCACCGTTTCGAAATATTGTATATTTATGGGAAAGGATATAGTAAAGCTGCCTACTTTGTTTGTTTCGGGCACCACGACAAGGCTCCTGCTCCACTTTTCTGGGTTCTCTATTATGGCGGTGACCTCCACCTCTTGTGACTGCTCGCTTATCGGTCTATCGCAGAGAAACTGATAAGAAAAACTTGCTTTGATGTTGCTAATTATCCTGGGGAAGTACAACAGCCCTGGACCCAGGGTTTGGGGAGATACCGGAGGCTCCACCACAGGAGATGCCTCCGACCTGAGTACATCTGTTTCATAAAGCTTATTTGGCTTGAGATATACCTCGTAGTCAAAGCGGCCCTTCCCTTCATACTTTATTCCCTCCTTGGAACCCGCTTTACTACTCCCAAGGTTGCCCTTCAGTTCTAATTTCCTAGCCGTGAGTATGGCTGTAAGCTCATAGCTGAATTCGTCTTCGATGGTCTTGCCCAGAGCAGTCTCGGCCGTGGTATGGACCACAGCTCTGATGATGAAGTTATTCGTGCTGCTGGCAATTCCTATATCCTCCTCAATATCATCGGCTACTTTATCAAGATAATTGAGATTCAAAGGAAAGTCCACTGTGAACTTATTTCCCCCATGGGTCTCTTCCAACTCTGTAATTTCTTTTCGCCACAAACCAGGGTCTTCGACAATTATTGACACCACCAGCTCATTAGTGACATTAGTTACCGACTGGCTGGAATCAAAGTTATAGCTGAAGACCAGTCGAGCCTCGTCAATGATATTTCGGAAGAAAACCATAGGGACCTCCTCCTCTTCTTCCTCGGTCGGTATGAAATCACCGTAAAGGATACTGGGCTTGAGGTAAACCGTGTAGTCGAACTGTCCCTTATGCTCGTATTTCGCCGTCGGCACTTCTTCGGTTGGCGCCACCGTGGAATACCCGAGCCCAACTATTGAAGCCACCAGCAGAGCACCAGCCAGGGCGAAGCAAGTTATTCTTAGCCTTCTCGACCTGGCAAACGCCTTCCAGACTTTCATCAACTTTATCCCGCTATTCTAAAGAGTAAAAGCTACGGTGTCAATCCAGATTCGTTTAGTTGCCCCGAACAAATCCAAATGCCGAAACCATCTCTCTTTGCCATTTGAGCTTTGCAATTTGACATTGTTTATAGCTATCCCATAAAGAATTCCTTAACCGCTATGGCTGCCCAGCCTATCTTGGGGATGTCAAAAACCGCTTTGCCGACCACATTCGCGGAGAGGACAGGGTTGGTATCTGGCTCACTGTTGGCATCCCCCTTGGTTATAAAAAATCTCTGCCCTTCACTTTCCTGAATCTCGACCACCCGGTGTACTGTGGTAACTCCTTCTGCTTCCCGGAACTGGATAATATCACCTGGCTTGACAGTATCCGCTGACACCTTGGCGATGATGACGACATCGCCGACATCCAGGGTCGGCCTCATGCTGCCGCTGATTACTGTGGTCGGCTGCACCGGGAACAGCCCGACGGCAAACCAGATTATGGCTACGGCGATAATTGTAGTAACAACCCAGCCAGCCAGCGACCCCCCTCTCTCCCGTTTCGCCTGTCCAGGCCGGCGCCAGGAGCGCAGGCTGTTTGCCAGCACCAGCCCGACAATGGGTACCACCGTCCCGATAAGTCCCTGGAATGCCCAGGACAGGTTGGGAAGGATGGGGCAGAACCACCAGAACGCCTGGAGTATCCCGCGGTAGACAATTGCCGCCAACGGCCCGCCTAGCAGAGCCAGGAACGAGGCCAGCAGGTTCTCGGCTAGTGCTGGCAGGACAGTCGAGTTCATATAGCTGATGGAGCCAAGATCCAGAGTGAGACCGGTGATGCGGGCTAATGGAATGGATAGCAGGGTGTAGAGCACGGAGACGAAGATTAACGCCTGAAGGGTATGTTTTTTCCCCAGGCGGTTAACGAGCCAGGCTCGGCTGAATTCCACACCCACCAGCATTGAGCCAACAAAAACCAGATTGGTCAGGATGCTCTTCGGAGTGAAGGCATAGGGACTTTTACCAAAGCCGGAGAAGAGTCCGCCAATGACATAGAGCAGCACCTGGAAAAAGCCAATCATCAGCGCCAACTGGATAATGGCAGCCTTGACCCTCAATCCGCCGACGGTCCGGTACCTGGGCAGGACCACTATGGCCCAGGCCAAAAGGCCCCAGAGTATCGGCTGAATGACGTAAGTCCTGGCGAATGGGTCGATGGGGAGACGGGGCAGTCCCAGGTTTATCAGGCAATATATGGCGGCAAGCAGGCCGAAAACAAGCCACCAGTTATATCTCGGGTTGTCTTTAAGGCTTATATCCACTGTAACGCCACTATAAGGGACAAACTACCAGTGCGTCAAGTGGGAGCCAGCTAGAGATCTGAAGGTTATTCAGTGGTTCCCCCCCCTCAACACCACCACCCCCAATGCCACCAATGCCACCGCCACCACCAGCCCCACCATCCCCAACCACAACCCGACTCTTCCTTCTGAACCAACACTATCTTAACCTTAACATTATAGATTGAATTCTGCTGAGCACACTGCTCAGTGTGAATTCCCAGTCTACCGACAACCTCCTCGCCAGAGGAGAGGATATCGCCTACAGTTATCCCGTCAAAAGTGACGGTGAGCTCCGGTGTGTCGCAGCTAATATCAATGCTCTTAATTTTGACCGAAAAATTCTTGGGGTTTTTCAGACCGAAGAAGACCGTTGGGTAATAGCACGGGTAGGCATTTTCTACCCGCACGGTGATTTCTTTGCGGTCACATGACGACATCTGGGCGGTCGTCTTTGCCACATCTTTATCATACCTGGCGCACTCAACGCCCCTGGTCTGCAGTTCCGAGGGGTCATCGCTGCTCTGCCCAGCCCACTTATCATAGTTTGTGCCCCCGCCGTCATCGCCGGGGTCAATGGCTCCGTAGGTAGATATGTTGGTCACCTCGCCATCATCATTGGAGACCACCCAGGTGAATGGTCCGGTAAAACAGGCCATTGCCATCATGTCGCCGGTTCTCAGTGTGCCTGTCGAGTAACCATAGGCTACGCCGAGGCTGCCCAGCGCCACCACCACCGCCAGGCAGACTAGCCCTGCTTTGGCAAAGCGAAACCTCTTCACCAATTCCTTACCTTCCTTGTCAATGTCATCTTTCCTTCTTTTCCAGCCATTTTGCCTTAGACAAATTACTCATTCCAGAGAACAAAGGTAAAAGTTACCGTGAAGTCGTATTCTTTACCTTCAACAGGGGTACTTGTGCTCACGCCGGCGGACTTCGTCTCCCCCGGCTCTAACAGGTAGCCCTCACTTACCCCTGATACACTTGCCGTAACACCGGAGGGCAGGTCAGGAACAATACTCTTTATCTTAATTGGCACCGTCCCGGTGTTATTGACTTTGAAGGTACCGGTGTATGGGGTGTTCGCCTTCGCATAGCTCACTCTGACTTTGAGAGTATCCGGCGATGCCACGCTTAAAGTGATGTTCTTGCTGCTGGGGACAGAGGGGTCAGGGTCGCTCAGACTACCCCCCCAGCTAGTTGTCTCCACCGTTCCATCAACGCTAACCGTGTCCGTCCAGCCAGCGTAGCCGATGCCCGTGACGCACAAGGACACAAGCAGGGCAATAGACAGCATTCCCAGCCGGGCAAACCTATTTCTTTTCTTTTTCCTCAAGTCCTTACCTTACCTGCAGATTTCTATAGTTGCCTGATTCATCAGGCCTTCCGCTTTTTGTCATTGCGAGCCACAACTTGCCTCGGCGTGGCAATCCCATTGCCTCCCCACCCAGATTGCTTCGTCACTGCGCTCCTCGCAAAGACAGGTTCACTTTCATTTCTCCTTTCCAGGGGAAGGGGCGAAGACCATTACAACCCTTTGCCTCTTCCCCTGCCAAGGAGAGGGGGCGGGGGTGAGTCCCCCGCACCCCCTTCTTGATTTTGCCACTAGCCTGGCTAATCAGCCGATTGTTCAGCTATCACCTTAAACATAAAAGTGTACGGGTGATTTTGCTTAGCAGGGCTGCATCCTCCTGCAGACTTCTCCTTCTCCGCACCCACAACCCTACGACTCGTCTCTCAACATTCGCTAATCACTATGATGGTACTCCTGGCGGACATGGCAATCCTTCATTCCACTGAGCGAAAACAAAGCCAATGGTGAAGTCATATATAGTCTTCTGTTCAGCGTCCTGCTCCAGGTGGACCGCGATGTCTATATAGCCCAAGTCCTCAGGCGATTCATAGGGATCAATCTGGCAGCAATTGAGGCAGCTCAGTATGAAGCTGAAGTCATCCCCCGGATCGAGCGTTGTGTCCACATTCTGAGTGTCTGCATCCACGTAGTACCGTGTGCCAATAACGAGTTCCACATTTACCGGCCACTCCGAGTTGCCCTTGCTGAGCTCAGTCAGATTCGCCGACCAGAACTTTACCGGGATCAGGCCAACATTCTTGATGTCCCATATTACGCTTCCCCAGTAGCAGGGGTAGGCATTGTTCACGGTAATCGTAGCATAGTCGCCAGCTAGATCCGGATCCCCCTGTACATACTGCTCAAACGTTGACGCAATACTAGCATAGTCCTTGGTGTATCTGCTCCCCTCCCACACAGGGGTCCCAGTGGATATATTCCAGGAACCTGCCTCGCAGGGGTCGTCCGCACCCGTTGCGGGGTCATTGTCGTACTGGCTGGCAAATATAATTTCCAACGCTCCGGTGCTGATAGTGCCGTCGATTTCCAGCGTGTCAAACCACATGGCATAGGCCACACCCAGCGTGCCAAGAGCCAGGACCAGTGCTAAAGATAAAAGTCCTATTTTTTTCATTTTTTATGTTCCTCCTTCCTTGGAGTTTTCATTAATCATTCCACCTCATCTTTAATTTAAGGCGTGCCTTATTGGGCCTATCCTTGAGATTCTCGTAGTGCGACCATTCAGGGTCGTGCACGAGGCTAAAGCCTCGCACTACGTTGGTCGGAGCCCAACCGCCCAGATCGACCCTCCCTCGGAACAGGTCCAGGGCATCGGCAATCGTAGTACTCAAAAGGGTTCTCGAATTCAGACTGTTTTGCATCTTCAAACTCAGCTACTCTCTTTCATATTTCTTTAGAGGCCCGGGTGCGGCGCAGCAAGGAGCGAACCCTGGCCAGCAACTCCCTCAAGCTTAAGGGGGAGGGCAGGTAGGCATCGGCGCCCATTTCCAGGAACTCGACTCCCGCCGCCTCTTCTTCCTCCTGCCCGAGAACTATGATGGGAACATCAGATAGCTCCCGAATGCGGATACAAAGTTCATCTCCATTCAGTCTGCGGCTGTTCTCGCGCATCACTATGAGGTCAGGAAAGCTTCTATCTATCTCGGCCAAAGCTTGCTTGCTCCCGGCAGCATTTACAATTCGAAAACCGGAATGCTGTAATACAAAAGCTAAGTTATCTGTCATCGCTAAGTCGGGACACACAAGCAAAATCTTCTCCACGCCTAACTCGACCCCCTGTACCAAGACCAAATCGCCAGTCCATTCCAGGCACAAACAAGCAACATCCCCAGGTTCAGCGGCTTCAACAATCTGCCTCGCTTAAATACCACCAACGTCAAGGCTATTGCAGCGGCACCCAGTCCCTTAAATGGTATGCTGCTGCCAAATCCCGCCCCGAGCAAGGGGTTAAGTTCATAACTCCCGAGCCTCACAGCGACCTCCGTCAACCGCGCATCCAGAATATTCAGCCCGACGAGAACAGCGCCAAGCCGAATGGCTTTGCTTAAATCTGCATCGCCAAATACCGGCCTGAGAGTTTTCATAACTTAAGTACCAGTACTTAAGTACTATGTTTAAGTCTAGTGTAATGGGGAATGTCAGAGAAGTCAGTAGCTACTCGGTTACCAGAGGTTTCTTTTTGGTTACAAAAGGTTTCTTTTTGGTTACAAGAATGTCAGAGAGGCCTCTACCTACTCGAAGCGGAGACCTTAATAACGTAGCCTACGCCTCTTTCATTGAAGATAATTTCCGGGTTCGAGGGGTCTGCCTCAATTTTAGACCTCAAGCGGTAAACACTCAGCTTGAGGAGTTCTCTTTCATCACCATAGTTTGGCCCCCAGACATGTCGGACCAGTTCGGCGCTGGTGCATACCCTTCCCTGGTTCTCGATTAAATGACAGAGGAGTTTATATTGAATAGGGGTTAGCTTTATTGGCTTTCCCGAGATGCATACCTGGCGAGCGGCGTAATCTATGGACAGCTTGCCATTCAGGAAAAAGGAAACATCCCGAATATTGGGGGAGCGGCGGCGGAGAATAGCATTGACCTTGGCAATAAACTCCATGGGGCTGAAAGACGGGGACATCCAGTCATCGGCTCCCATCTCCAGAGCTTTTACCTTGTCCATGATATCATCGCTCTGGCTAATAACAATGAGGGGCACATCGGAGAAGCTGCGAATCTGGGTTATAATGTCAAAACAGTCCAGGGGTAGTGCTCCTTCTCTTCGTTCGGGAAGGTGAAACATAACGATGTCTGGTTGTTCCCTATGTATTAGCTCCGGGCTTTCCCTGGCTTCACCGGCGTGGACTAAACTTAAGTCCGGCCATCTTACTTTCAGGATAGGGGAAATAGCTTGTGATAAGTCTTGGGAGTAGCTAACAACCAGAACTTTCATCTCTTTCACCAAACAAAATAGCGAAACCACCTTCGAAGGTCGGTTTCGCTATTAACTCCACAAAGCCCAAGCGACCAGCTCCAGGCTCAGCTTCACCGCCTCCTCACACAAAACGGCAGTAGAACTTCCGGCCTATCCTTCCTTACACATCCATTTGCCCGCTAGCAGTTTTCTCCGACCACCCAACTCACATTCCCGAGAGCTTACGCAATCGCTCTCTTAGTGTTCCTCCGCATAGCTTATTAATAATAACAAAGCATGCCAGAATAATTCGTACAAGAAAACACTACTTCAGTATAAGAGTAACACCCCTTCAAGGGGAAGTCAATATACCTAACTTAACCTTTCTTACCAATCTTACCAATCTAGGACTTTTTCCCTATGACCATTTTCTACCCGAAACAGTACCATTGGGTGATTGTATGCCTGGATGGGGTAGGTTATATTGAGATAGGTTGATTAAGTAATAGATGGAGTAGGAAATGGCAGATTATGAGAAGATGGACAAAATGCTTACGCCAAGGGAAGTAGCCGAGCTCCTCCACGTCCACACCAATACCTTGAGGCGCTGGAGTGATAAAGGAAGAATAGTGGCCTACCGCATCAACCCCCGGGGTGACCGAAGATATAGGCTACAAGACATCAAACGCTTCCTTGCCCAGTTTAACCTGGCCAGGGACAGCGCCCGCAGGGTTCACTGAATTAGGGAAAATCGCAGGTCGATTGTTACCCTCCCCCCTTGAGAAAAGCCTGGGAGGGGACAAGCCCTCCCCTACAAGAGCTCACTGCACCTATTTAAAAGGGAAGTTAAAGCTCTGGGCAGAATAGCGGAACTTATCAATTGTAGCTGGGCGCACCATCTTCAATTTCAAAGCTACCTCGTCAGGTAGCCCGATTAGATTTCAGATGATTTAAATCGGGGGCTTGCCAATGTTTGCTATCATGTGTAAAATCAGTCAATTATGTGTCGTAAGGTAGCTTCGGTTTGGTGTAACTTGTAAAGCGAGGATTTTGAATGACGAAAACAGGCATTTCTTCCGTCCTGGCAGACGGAACCGTCTACAGTAAGAGAAAGAACTTTTGCCCTTTCTCCACGTCTCCTCCGGAGGCTTATGTCCCTATCTTGGGGGAAGAGAGAATTGAGAGGCTGCAAAAGATAGCTCAGCGGGTGAAGGGCTTAAAAATGCTAACCCTGAATGCTAGCGCCCAGGGTGGTGGTGTCGCTGAGATGCTTTACAGCTCTGTCCCGTTCCTGAATATGCTGGGCATAGAAAGTGAATGGAAGATAATCCGTGGTTCCAGGGAGTACTTCGAGTGCACGAAGGAGCTACACAATTTACTACAGGGCAAGATAGGCTCCTTCAGTCCAGCGTGCCGGCAGCATTACTTTGATACCCTCGAGGAGTGTGCCAATCAGAATCTTATTGATTACGAACCTGACGTGATAGACGTGCATGACCCCCAGCCACTGGGATTGAATTGCTATCTCAGCAGACCGGGGGAAACCTGGCTGTGGAGATGCCACATAGATATTGATGAAGAGACTATAGAAAGCAACCCCGACTTGTGGAATTTCCTGACTGATTGGGCTGAGCATTATGATGCCGCCATATTTTCGGCGGCTCACTATATTCTCTCACGGTGGCCGCTGCCCAAGTTCATAATCCCTCCCTTCATTGACCCTCTTTCTGAGAAGAATAGGGAATTGAGCCAAAGGGAGATAGACAGGGTTCTCACTAAATACCAAATAGACCCCAAAGTCCCAATCATTGCTCAGATTAGTAGATTTGACCCCTGGAAGGGAATAGACAGGACTATTGCCACCTACCGCCGGGCGAGGAAAGAAAAAGAATGCCAGCTTATAATAGCGGGTGGCTTGGCCACCGATGATCCCGAAGGAGAGAGGATTCTGGCTCAAATTTATGAGGACACAAAAAACGATGAGGACATCCACGTGCTAAATCTGTCGCTGGACGACCGTCTGGAGAACCACAGGGAGGTTAATGCGCTCCAGCGGGCTGCCAGAGTGATAATGCAGCCATCCACCAAAGAAGGCTTCGGGTTGGTGATTACTGAGGCATTGTGGAAGGAGAAACCGGTGATAGGCGCTGACGTGGGAGCCATACCCTTTCAGATTCGGGATGGCGATACCGGATACTTTTACCAGACATCACGCAAGACGGCAAAAAAGGTAATCTATTTACTGGAGAAACCCAAGGCTGCTGAGGCGATGGGCAAAAGGGGCAGAGAGTATGTGAAGCAGCGCTTTCTCCTTCCTGACCGGATTGCCGATTATCTCATGGCCATAAACATGGTTATAAATGGGGCTGTGAACAAGGAAGTCTGTACTGAATGTATAATCAGCTTTCGTCCTTGGTTTAAGTTGAGCAAGCGGAAGAGAGTCCAATCTTTGTCCTAGCTTTCACCGCACGCCTACCATTTTTCTTAACAGAGAAGTCGCTTCGCTTGGGGAACTAAGGCTGAATCTAGCTGCCGAAGCACCAAACCCCACCTTTATAGACCACGCTGTAGAAGGGAGAGCCTTGAAAGTATCCTCATCGGTCCAATCATCGCCTATCGCCAATATAAAGTCCCATTTCTCTCTCGAAGTCCATCTCAAAGCCGCGCGTCCCTTATTTATGTCGGTGTTTTTCAGTTCCACTACCTTACTTCCTTCCAACACCTGAAGGTTTAAATTGGCAGTTATATCTGAGAGATTGTTCATCAGCTCCCGGGCTCGAAGCTCACCTAGCCTGGGGTTAGCTTTTCTGTAATGCCAGACAAGGGAGAACTCTTTTTCTTCAATGAAGGAGCCCGGGGTTCTATCCACCCATGACTCAAGTATTGGATACACCTCTTCCTTCCACTCACTTGTCAGGGTCTCTATCGTCTCCCATCCTCCACCCTTTTCTTTAATCCACACGCCATGTTCAGCCACCAATCCCACATCGAGACCGCCGAACCACCCCTCCAGGGTATCTTTATCGCGTCCGCTTATGAGCACTATTTCGGTTCGAGGATTCTTGGTAAGCTTTTCAAGCAATCTCAGGAGATTGGCTCCGGGCATTGCTTCCGCTGGTTTGGGTGCAAAAGGGACAAGTGTGCCATCATAATCCAATAGGAGTAATGCTTTATCGCTCTCCTGGAAATCGCTGGCTAATTTCCTCTGCATCTCAGAGGTCAATGACTTTTCTTCCATCTCCTGTTGAAGTTTCTTGGTGGAAAGCAGTTTATCCATAAATTCATTTGCCCATTGCACCACGTCGTAACGACGCAGGCGTTTCTGCATTATGCGGTTGCGCTCTATTTGCTCTTGTTCGGGCATTTCCAGGGCTTTTGCCAATGCCTGGACAATCTCCTCCTGGTTATTGGCATTTATTATAATCGCCTCCCCCAGCTCTTGAGCAGCTCCGGCAGTCTCGCTAAGTATTAAAACCCCTTTCCCGTCCGTCTTGGTTGCCGTGTATTCTTTGGCTACAAGATTCATCCCGTCTCTGAGAGGGGTAACAAGGGCAACATCAGCCAGGCTGTAAAGGGCGGCGAGGGAGTGGAAGGGTAAAGAGCGGTATAGGTACCAGACTGGCATCCAGCCTATAGTCCCATGTTTTCCGTTGATTTCGCCCACAAGTCCATCCAGCTGTTTCTTCAACTGTATGTAGTGTTCCACTCTTATGCGTGAAGGGACTACCAGCAAAACAAGAATCACTTTCCTCTTGAACTTTGGGTTCCTGTCCAGAAACACACTAAAAGCTTCCAATCGCTCGGGGATGCCTTTGGTGTAATCCAGACGGTCCACTGAAAGAATTACTTGGCAATCTCCTAGTTTTCTGTGAAACCTTTTTCTCTCTGCTTGCGCTTTTTGGTCCTGGGCAACGCTGGAGAATTGTTCATAGTTTATTCCCATGGGAAATGCATCTGCCCTCACTACCCGATCGGCTACAGTGGTCTGCCCCATAGCCACTTCGTAACCCAATAGACGATGCACGCTGTCCAGGAAGTGCCCGGTGTAGTCATAGGTGTGAAAACCTGCGAGGTCTGCGCCTAAAAGTCCTTCCAGAATTTGTTTACGCCATGGTAACAAGCGAAATATTTCAAAAGACGGAAAAGGGATGTGGAGGAAGAAACCCATTGTTGCCTTTGGCAACCTTTCTCTTAAGAGCTTGGGGAGGAGCATTAAGTGATAATCGTGTATCCAGATAATATCATTAGGCCTGGCAATTCCAGCGACTACGTTGGCGAAAGCTGTGTTGACTCGTTCATAAGCCTGCCAGAAATCTTCGCTGTATTCCGCGTAGAGGGGGAAGTAGTGAAAAAGGGGCCAGATAGTTCTGTTACAGAACCCGTGGTAGTAGGCTTCGACATCGGGCTGTGAGAGAGAAACAGGGTGGCAGTTTTCAGACAGCAATCTCGCCATGATATCTTTTTCCCCTTTTATTTGTTTCCGGCCTATCCCCGCCCATCCTATCCAGACGCTGGTGCGGGATTTGTACCACGAGCTTAGACCTGTAGCCAGGCCGCCAACACTGGGCTCAATGTGCAAATCGCCTTTCCTCTCCTGAATAGTGAGAGGCAGCCTATTTGAAACAATCAACAACCTCTGCATGATTTTCTACTCCAATTCCACTTTGCAATCATCACCTACGAACAGCCTTATCTTCTCAGGGCTTTTCCCCTGTCCGGCTAATACCGTATTTCTACCAACGACACTATCAGCCAGGTGCTTGATTTTCAAAATTTGGCAATTCTCCAGTATTACCGAATGCTCCAGGGATGAATCCTCGACCACTGTCCCGGCCCCGATGTTGGTGAAAGGTTGGATAAGGGAATTTTTTATCCGGCAATTTGCCGCGATAAATACCGGACCTTGAACACGGCTGCTTTCTAATTTTGTTCCCTCCTCGATTTGGACTCTGCCGACGATGCGGCTTTGCGAATCCACTTCCCCTTTAATGTCCCGCTTCAAGAAGGCATCAAGAACAACACGATTAGCCTCAATGAGCCCATCATTGCTGCCGATGTCAAGCCACCAACCCCGGAGAAGGTGGCTTCTAATCCTCTTTCCCATCTCCAGAAGCTTCTGGATGGCGTCGGTTATCTCCAGCTCCCCCCGCCAGGAAGGCTTTGTCTGAGCTATAGCTTTGTGAATCTCAGCGGTGAAAAGGTAAACTCCGATTATGGCCAGGTTGCTCCTGGGTTTCTTGGGCTTTTCTACCAGATTTACCACTCTTCCTGAAGAGTCGAGCTCAGCTACGCCAAAAGCCTTGGGGTCGGGCACTTCCTTGAGGAGAATGCTGGCATCGGAGTTGGAAGCGTGGAACTCATCCAGGAAATCTTTGACGCCTTCCTGGATGAGGTTGTCGCCCAGGAGCATGAGAAAAGGTGAATCGCCGAGGAAGTCCTGGGCTACCTTGACAGCGTGCGCCAGCCCCAGGGGTTCAGGCTGGACGATGAATGTAATCTTTGCTCCCCACTCTGAGTCAGTACCTATGGCTTCCTCTATGTAAGGGCCGGAGTCTGGAGATACAACGATGCCGATATCTTTGATGCCAGCTTCTTTTATATATTCAAGCACATGAAATAAAATCGGCTTATTGCCCACTGGCAGGAGGTGCTTCGGGACGGTGTTAGTTAGTGGCTTAAGTCTTGTGCCTTTGCCGGCAGCCAGAACTAAAGCTTTCACCCAGCCACCCCGCTGCTGTGCCTGTTGGCTTGCCCGCACATTTTCCCGACCAACCATGCCCTTTCAGCTCTAGATTAATCACTTGAGATAGTGGAACGTGTGAGATACTGCTTTATAAAGTTTATCGCATCTATATGGGTCGGGTCAACCCTGTTTAGCATTGCCAGGTAGAAACTGGAATAATCGCCCAGGAGAACCAAGCTCATCACCTGGGCTAAAGCGCTTTCTCCTCTGGCCTCCGCAAATTCATGGGCGATTCCCGCCTTGGCCAGCAATTCAGCGGTAGCCTCATAGCGAAGCAGGCTTTGGGGACGGAGCGAAGATGAGCGCAGCATAAGCACGAATATCCTTTCCTTCGCCTCGGGCGGGAATTCGTAGCCGGATACAGCATTGTGATTGAGTTCAGAGAAACCTTCAAAGAAGGCCCAGGCCTTGCTGTTCTCGTTAAATTGCGTCTTCCAGCGCCGGGCTACTTCTGAAAGTGTCTCTGCCCCATAAACGACTGCTACATGCCCCCACAGCTTGGCTGCCAGTTGCTTTGCGGGATTGGAAGCAAGGGGCCTGGTTTCAATGAAGTCTGTTGACAGTTTGTTCAGAATGACCAGCGCCTCCTGCAAATCTGCCGACTTATCTCTAAGCAAACCGAGTTTCTGAAAAATGCCTACCAGAGGTACAAAACTGTGGGGGAAGGCAGCTCTGGGAGGCGCCTGGTAGTCCACCACGAAAACAGGAATGCCTTCATTTTCAGCTAAATGCTTAAGTTTGCCGCCTGAGGTGATGACCAGCTTTCTGGCCGTGGTCCTTAGCGATTCGGTGAACGCAGAGAGGGTTTCTTCGGTGTTCCCGGAATAGCTTGAGGCGATGACCAGGGTACTTGCGTCAACAAATGCAGGCAGTCCATAATCCCTATGTACCCAAACAGGCACTTTGCTTTCAGTCAGAGCAAGCCGCCGCGCGATATCGCCGCCGATAGCAGAGCCACCCATCCCCACGATAACGACATTAGATATTTTGGTATATTCGCGGGGTAGCTCAAACTTCAGGACCTTTTCCCAGGCTTTCTGGCATTGCTCAGGAAACCCGTGCAGGTGATTCAGCATTCCTGACTTATCGAACTGCCGGTAAACAGAGGCATTATCTAAATCAACCATGGTTAATCCTCGATATCTTGCTACCTGTGCCCTGATCGGCTGAGCTATGGTTTCTGTTTAAAAGAATACTCCAATTAAGTGATTCAGGCAAGCCGCTAAGCTGTGCCACGGTTGCTTTGGCGAGTTCCTTCGCTTGCGCTCGGACGCCTCGCAATGACCCGCGGTAACTAGTAAACAGTCTCCTGATATTGTCATTGACATTTGGATAAACTAGCGTTAACCTTATTAAAACAAGCAAAAATTCCTTTAGTGTGAGATGGCCGTGGCTGGAGACAAGAAAAGAGTGCTTATCCTGGGCGCGGGCGCGGCGGGGATTGGCGCTGCACTGGAGTTGAAGAAAGCCTCCGCTGATGCACCGGGGCTGGAGGTAACGCTGGTGGACCAGCGGGATTTTCATCACCCCCTGCCCTTTATATGGCAAGTAGTTAGCGGGAGCGTTGAGCCCGGTCATATCTCTTTCCCCTTGCATGTACTGCTGAGAAGAAGGGGTGCTGAGGGACAGGTTAAGTTCAGGCAGAGCCGGGTGCAGGGCATAGATGTGGAGAAGAAGGTGGTCAGCACCGATGATGGAGAGCTGGAGTGGGACTATCTGGTGGTGGCTTTGGGCAGCACTACCAATTTCTTTGGGATGGCCGATGTCGAGGAAAATTCGCTAATCTTGAAATCTCTGGGAGATGCTGTCAGCATCCACAATCACATTTTGGACAACTACGAGGCGGCATTGCTGGAAGGAGATGAACAACGCCGGCGTGAGCTACTCACTTTTGTGGTGGTGGGAGGTGGACCCTCCGGTATAGAACTGGCGGCGGCTATTCAGGACTTCGTGCGCAAGGCGCTGGTACGGGATTACCATTCCCTGATGACCCAGACCCGGGTGCTCCTGGTCGAGGCACAAGATGCTCTCTTATCTGGCATGAAGGCTAAAATGTCGGAACTGGCTATCAGCCGGCTGCGCTCTCGAGGAATCGAGGTTTTATTGAAAACTCGTATTACCAAGGTCTGGTCAGGTGGTATCCAGACTGCTGATGGGCAAACTATAGCAACCAACACTGTTATTTGGGTGGCGGGGGTGAAGCCGGTGGCTGTTGTGGAATCGCTGCCTTTCGAGAAGGCGAAGGGTGGGCGCATTGTGGTGAATCAGTATCTGGAAGTCCCGGAGTCACCCGGGGTCTACGTACTCGGGGATTGCGCTTATTTATTACAAGAGCATGGCTCGGTACCCTATCCCCCGACCCAGCAAGTAGCTCAGCGGCAGGGCCCGGCCTGTGCCAGGAATATCGTCCGCGCCATGCGAGGTGAGGACCAGCTTCCCTTCCGTTACAAGTTTAAGGGGCAGGTAATATATATGGGCAGGAATCTGGTGGTGGCTCAGTTAGGGAATCGTGTTTTCGATGGCTTCGCTGCCGGGCTGCTGCGGCGGGTCTATTATCTATGGATATTTATCTCATATCTCGGGCTGCCAACGGAATTCAGGAGAAAGCTAGGTGCTGTTTGTGGTTGGATCCCTGCCTACTTCTACCATCGCAATACGGCTCACCTGGAGTGAGCGGCGGGCGCGGTCAAGGAGGGTTACAACTCTTCACTCCCTGTGAATCTTAGCCACAGCCTTTCACCATCGGTAATGAATTCGACGGTGCCATCCTCATCTGTTCGATAAACATTGTCCTCGCCCAGCCTGTCAATCAATCTCTCCACCACCTCAGGGCTGGGATGGCCAAAGGTGTTATCCGCCCCTACCGAAATCACCGCTACTTCAGGGTCAACCGCGGCCAGAAACTGCGGAGAAGTGGAGGTCTCGCTGCCATGATGAGCTATCTTAAGCACGGTGCTTTTCAAGTTGGCTCGCTGCCCGATAAGCTCGAATTCAGCCTCATCCCGTATGTCAGCAGTAAACAGAAAACTAACTTGGCTCCAACTTAGCCTCAGCACCACTCCGTTGTTATCCACATCGGCGCTCGTCCCCTCATATAGCGTTGCTGGCGGATTTAGCACCTCCATCTTGATTCCGCTGCCCAAATCAATCTCCTGTCCAGCCCGAGCTATGTTATATTCGATTCCTTTGTCTTCAACAATATTACACCATTCCTGATAGATAGCTGAATCATAGGGTACTCCAGGCTCAAGCACTTGCTTCACTTTGTACCTCAGAAGGACCTCTACCAGGCCTGTGACATGGTCGGCGTGAGGTTGAGTGCAGACCACGAGGTCTATCGTCCTATCCCAGAAGGGGAGCTTCTTGCTCAACTCCAAATTAATGCTCTGGGGGTCAGGACCGCCATCAATGAGTATGTCCTGGCCATTGGGCGTCTGAATCAGGACGGCATCTCCCTGTCCCACATCAAGAAAACTTACATGAAGCTTGTCATCAGGTGTGGTCAGAGCCACAGACCACACCAGGATAGCTACTATCAAAAGGGGAAGGATAAGCCATTTCGTAGAAAAGCCGAGGCGAGGTTTAGGAATGCCTTCAGCGACTTTCTTTATTCCTGAAGTCAACCTGGAGAAAAAATCAGCCAACTGTTTTCGGTGGTTGAGGGATGCTATAACTCCAGCCAATATAGCATAGTACCCCCAGATATGCCAGGTGGAAACATCGGTCACCTCTAATGAAGAGTGGGGCAGGGTATCGAAGCCTTGAACTAGAAAAACGAGATAGCTGAGAAAAAGCCAGGCCAGCCAGCCGAGTATTTGAGCCACAAGCGAAGCAAGAAGTCCAACGAAGGCGACTAACGCTGCTGTGACTATGATAAAGGGCAAAGCCGGCAGGGAAAAGAAGGTTGCCGGCAAGGCAACCAGGGAGACTACGCCAAAATTATAAGCTACAAGCGGCCCGACTGCCACGATAGCTGCCAGAGTTACGGCAAAGCCGTCGGTTACCATACCGCCTGCGGCCGCAATCTTTTCTCTAGCTCCAAATAAAGAAGCAACGCCCTTCCTGCCCCACGCCTGGAAGTAAGGATAGAGGAAAACAAGCCCGGCCATGGCCAAAAAGCTGAGTTGAAAAGAGACGCTCCACAAGACATGCGGTTGGATTCCCACCATCACCGCGGCAGCGAATGCCAGGGCAATAATGGCGCTTCGCTGCCTCCCCAGATATTCAGCTATTAAAAACAGGCTTCCCATGATTGCCGCCCGAATTATCGGCGGATGCATCCCGGCGAGCATGGCGTAAAGCCATATAAGCGCGAGAGTCAGCCAGATATATATGGAACGCCGCCGGCCAAAGACCAGGATGCCAAAGCTAAGGAGCATGGCAATAATGATGCTGATATGTAAGCCGGAGATAGCTAGCAAGTGTGCTGTCCCCGTCCTGGAAAAGGCTTCATAAAGGGAATCAGGTATATTGCCTCTCAGTCCCAGCAAAATACTCTGAGCCAACGAACCTTGAGGCTCGGGCAAAGCTCTGGCTAAGGAAGAAGAGAGCCGCTCCCTCAAAGAGTAAATCCACTGCAAAGGTTTCAAGCCCTGGCCACGGTCTAGAACTTCCACCCCGGGATAATAGATGACCGAATAAATTCCCTGGCGAGCCAGGTAGCTTTTATAGTCAAAATCTTCAAATTGGAGAGGGGTCTCCAAGTCTCCAGTTACCTTGAGCACATCTCCATAACGGTAGGTGGGGTATCTGGGCACTCGAATCAAGGCGGTTCCCGATACCTCTTCTTTTTCGCCATTTACAATTATTTCGCTGGCGGAGAATGTCAGCAGGCAATAGCTATCCCGGATGTCAGGCTCCTCTGCCACCATGCCTTGAATTTCCACAATTCCCGTGTCGTTGTAAAAGCGAAGGGAATGTTCATCTGCTGAAGGCAAGCTCGATGGGAAGTGAAGCCCGCCGCCGAGGAGGGCAAAGAGGCATAAGCCAGCTACTATTAAGGTCTTCCTGCTTTTGGGGAGGAAGGGTATGAGCGTGAAAGGGATAAGTCCCAGGGACAGGGCAAGCAAAGGCGGGCTAATCTTTGAACCCAAAAATATTCCAGCTACCCAGGCACAGCTAACATATAGCGAAGTGCAAAATGTTATGTAAACATTTTAGCCTACTGTGAAATCGTTTGAGCCCTTATGGGTTCTTAGATAAATTCATTTCGAGGAATGAGCGGATTCTTTCCTGCACCCTTGGGAGGTCTTTCTTTAATTCACATTCCCAAATTACAAAGGTATTCCAGCCAGCATTTTCCAATGCAACTAAATTTTCTTTATCCCTTCTCACATTCCCCTTTAATTTGGGTTCCCAATAATCGTAATTTGATTGTGGAATCTTACCATCGCGACAACCTCTATGGTAATGCCAAAAGCAACCATGAATGAAGATGACAGCCCTATACTTGGGCAATACAATATCAGGGTGGCCTGGCAAGTCTTGACGGTGAAGCCTGAACCTGAAACCCATTCGATGCAGCATTGACCTGACAATCTTTTCTGGTTTGGTATTATTGGAGCGGATAAGCGACATTACTTCGCTACGCTTTTCTTTTGTCCAGATGTCTGTCATTGCACTCATCACTCAGTAATACTTCCAGCGCCACGCAATGTTCTCCATGTTGACAAATGCTGGAATGACAATCCCCACAGGTAAGGAACCGTAGTTGCTACTTTGCCCTGCGGCCTCTGATAAATGGAGTGACCCAGAAGTGTTAACCCTTAGATGCCCAGAATCGTAGAGGAGGTGAATGTCAGACCTCAGACAGAGGCCATTTTCTATCCTGTCATTGCCTCCCCGGCTCACGGGAACAATGTGCACTGCTTCAAGCACAGCCTCCAGTACTACACCAGTGACAAGGCATTTGGAATCATACGCGGCAAGGATATTATTGCGGAAAACTGATTGATACGGTCTTGCCATGACCTCTGCCAGGACCCGCTCCCTGTCGGTGACCGATGGTAAATTTGTTTCCCTCACTCTCCTTACAGCAGAAGCTGGCTCTTCTCCAGTTAAATCTAAACGTTCGAATTGCTCAAGCTCAGAGGAGAGTGCCTCAGGAAGGGAAAACCGTTCACTCTCCCTCGGCTTGTCCCCTGAACGATTGCAAATCCCGTAATTTGCTAGGAACAGTAAAAATTCCCTAGCCATTCGCTTATCATTGGCTTCGGGTGCACAGTCTGGCCAGCCTGTCAGGTCTAATGCACGACGCCGATAAAGGCGGAGAGCTTCAACATGCTGAGCCACTGGGGCTTGCGCACCTGCCAAAGGAATGACAATTTTAACTAGCTCAAAGGGAGTCAAGTATGATTGCTCATGCCCAAGGCTTTCCTTTAATCCGCTCAGTATCTGCAATATCAGTTCAAGCGGTTTTATCCTGAGACCTGCCCTGTCCCATTCTGAAGTATCAGTTCCAGTCCGCCGGTTCGGCAGTTCCAACGTCTTTATCACTGTCATCGCGAATTCGGTTTTTGTTATGCCGCCCTGCGCAACACGCCTCCCGAAATCCGTAAGGGATATCTCGCCGCGGAGGTCGCCTAATAAGCCTAGCGCCTTCCAATACTGGCCCGAATTCCTGATTAAGTTCCTCTCAGGTGTCCTGACCAAATTAACTGTCGTTCCTGTTTCTTTCTGGACAACCCTTAAAAGCCTTGCTATGCGTTCGGAGTTAGGCGGTAGACCCTCGTTTTCTGCCAACACTCGCAGGACACCGTGAAACACAACCGGGTCGTTAAGGCTTTCAGTGGGTGTAAGGACAGCCCAGCGCCATTTATAGCTTGGGAATGGCTTTCTTGGCGCATTCATCCTACCTTTCCTTCACCCCTATTATATTACTTTGATTATTGGTTTGTGCTGTCGTGCGGGAAAACAGAAGCCAATGCCTTTGCAAAAACAGGGGGCACTGCATTTCCTATCTGCCTGTATGCTGATGACCGGGTGCCAGAGAACACAAAGTCCAATGGGAAGGACTGGGCAGCAGCTAGCTCTCTCGCAGACATTCTTCTGTGGTTCTTCGGGTGATGCAGGACGACTACACCGCCGCGGTCATCTCCCCTGGCAGTGACTGTAGGTGCTGGCTTATCGGGGTTTACTCGCCGGTGTCCCAGATAGCCGACGAACCGCAGTTTATACCGTGAATACGTGTGGTTGGGCAGTTCTAGCGCCTCCTCCGGTTCTGGGATATCCTTCAGCGCCTCTCCTATGCTCACCCAAGGCCGCAATGGCGGCACAGGGTTGCTGGCTGGGTCGGCATGTGTCGGTGCGGGGAAATCTGCGGCATGCACAATGTCATTACGCGAGCCAATGAAAATAATCCTCTGGCGGTGCTGGGGAACCCCATAATCAGCCGCGTCCAAGACCTTTTGCTTGACATGATAACCAGCGTTTTCAAAGTCCCTCAATATCATTCCCAGCACCCTTCCCTTATCAAGGTTTGTAAGGCCCTTCACATTTTCAGCCAGAAAATATTTCGGTCGCTTTTCTTTTATTACCCTCAGCAGTTCAAGGTACAATTTATTTCTGGAGTCTTCCAAGCGGCGGTTCATATTGGCAACAGAGAAGCCTTGGCATGGGAAACCGCCAATAACAATGTCACAATCCGGTATGGAGCTGGAAGGAATCAACTCTACAGGGCCGCTTATAATATGCTTGCCAATGTTAGCTTTGTATGTTTCAACCGCATCCTTATCTACATCGTTCGCCCATATTATTTCATGCCTTGCCCAAATGAACCCCAAGTCCAATCCCCCGGCACCAGAAAACAATGAAACTATCCTCATCTGGTGCAGACCTCCTCTAACGATTTCAACTGTTTTCCCAAATGCCAAGCGAAACGCACCGGAACCGCATTCCCGACCTGCCGGTAGCAGGAATTCATCCTTCCTATAAAAACAAAGTCCATGGGGAACGTCTGTATGATTGCACTTTCGCGAACACTTAAGCGCCTGTGGTTTCTCGGATGCTGGATTGCGCACACACCACCCTTACCATCTCCCCTTGCAAGTATTGTTGGCGATGGCTTGTTGGGATTAGTCTGCCTATGCCCTGTAAAGCTCCTATTCGTCACCTTATATTTGGAATATATGTGATTTGGCAGCGTCGTATCGCCCTCTGGTTCAGGGACGCCTTTCAACGCCTCCGCAATAGTTATCCACGATGCTAAACCGGGCAAGGCCGATGCCTTGCTGTGTGTCGGCTTGGGGTAACGAAATGTGCATTCGTCTGGCAAGTCTGCCCTGGTGCCAGCTATTATCACGCGGAACCTCGTTTGTGGAACGCCATAGTCTGCCATGTTGAACAGCTTGCATTGAACCCTGTAGCCTACACCTTCAAAATCACTGACTATGTGCTTGATTACCTCGCCTTTCCCTATGCTCAGTATGCCCCTCACATTCTCAGCAAGGAAATATTTAGGCTGCTTGTCCTTGACAATCCGCACGAAATGTGCATAAAGATTGTTCCGCGTATCAAGAGGGGACCGCAAAAGGTTTGCCTGTGAGAAGCCCTGGCAAGGGAACCCGCCAATCACAACGTCTGATTTTGGAATGCTACTTGAATTGACACTGGCTATGTCGCCTTGAACAATATGAGTGCCTATGTTCCCCCTATAGGTTTCAACTGAGTCTATGTCTATGTCGTTCGCCCAAATAACCCTGTGCCCGGCCTGGATTAAGCCAAGGTCGAATCCCCCTGCACCCGAGAATAGGGAGAATACATCCATTATATCCCTTTTACCGTTACTACTTAGTTGTTTATCGGGACAGGCCCCAATGAGTAATCCTTGCCCTCTTCTTATGACATTATAACCCTGCGGATGGAATAAGTAAATCATGTTGAAGGCTAGCTTATCATTCTTGCACAAACGCGAATTTCATCAGAATGTCCTGATTTCATCTTTGATAATGCCATCGCTTGCATTACCAGGACCGATAGTGTGCAATGCATGTTTGTCTTGCTAAAGCCGCGAAAGCAGTGAGAATTCAAACGCCGTTTATCTTTGAGCCGCGAAAATACTCGTTCTACTGCAGTTCTCTTATTGTACAACTCCTGCCATTGAGTGGATGTGCGGGGAACATGATAGCCGAAGCGTCTATAGTCGTGGCCTGGATTTATAATAGCTACTTTAAGAGAACATTTCCCGGGAAGTGGACATATAGCTTTCCCCAACCTTGCCGGACATGCCCACTCATTTTGCCCTCTTACCTTTCTTCGGTGAACAAGAGGTAAGCCTCCAGGGCATATAGGACTTTCTGCAGAGCCAGAGACCAATGGTACTCTTTTTGTAGCCAAATCTATTATCGGTTCCGCGTTGAATTCTCTAACCATATCTTCAAAAATATGTGAACCATCATAACCTGCATCGGCAAGCACAGTTTCCATTTGAAGCCATGGAAGACCATTATAAGCTTGTTTCAACAGAGGAATTGCTAGTGTCTTTTCACGCTCGTTCCACAAGCTTAATCTCCCTGCTATGGGCAGCTCCAAATTTGCATCTATCACCAAATGAAAATAGTAGCCGAATCCCCATCTATATTTACCTTGGGCACCACCTTTATACACAAAGCCAGCCTCTGAATCCGAGATAGGATTTTTATTAGGATGTGAGTGACTGCGAATAGGCGTGGCGTCTATTGCTACAATTCTGCCAAAGTCAGGTATTAAATCGTGTAGCCTTGAAGTGATTTCATTCAAGCACTCATCAACCAAAAGCTGATATTTAATGAGCTTGTTAAAGAATCTATTAAACGTTGTCCTATGTGGCAATGGCTTCGTTATATCAAAACCACATACTATAGCCAGAATAGGATTCTCTTGTATCTGCCTTATGAGGGCATTTGTGCTTGTAACGCCAGCGACATAGCTTGCTAGGTAAGCCTTTAGCATTGTTTCGAATGGATAGTTTGGGCGGCCGAGAGGACTGAATGCCTTCTTCTTTTTATCGCCATACATTGCCTTAATAAGCTTCTGATACGGGATGCAATTGAAGATTTCATCAAGTTCGGTAGAAAGAGGCGTGTGATTGACTAGCCTACCAAGGCTGTCTTGACCTTCGGCTTCATTTGTGGTATTATTATAGACGGTTAGGGGGTTCGTCACAGTTCTCCTTAGCTACGCTCCCCGGAGGTCCGTCCAGACAGTCGGGGGCGTTTTTATTCCTAAAGGTTACTAGCCTTTCCTTCTCACTCCTTTTCTTCTGATTTTTCCTTCTTCATTACCTCGCCCAACCCTTCAAATAACGCTTGTATTTGTTGTGGATTCATAGATACAAGGTCTTTAGAATCAATCCTGATACTGACGCCCGGCAAACTTGGCAGAGTATCTTGTATAGTCTTGGGCTCTGCCAATTCCTCAAGAGGCTGCTCTTCTGGTGGTAACGCAGACCGTTGCACCGACTGTCTCGTTCGGTGAATAGTAGATTTGGTAACTCTAGCTCGTTCAGCAACTTCAGCTTTGCCCCCCCTCAATTCCGCGGCTACTGGTATGCCAGCTTCCCTACACAAATCCAAAAACAAGCCTGTCACCCTCTCAGATTGTGAAACGGAATAATTTCTGGCAAAGTAATTCCGAATGTGCTCCCTACTATCCCGGCTTACATCCAACCTAGCGAACAAGTCAGCATAAGCATCCTCTACTATTTTGCGCAAATTACCTTGGAATTCTTCGCCCATTGTCTGAAGTGAACTAAAAGCTGGTGTAGGAGTGCCATTAACATCAACTAAACCGATAAACTTTAGAGCACTTAGAAGAGCAAAAACGTTTCCTTTTGATATTCCGTAATCTTGCAATAAGCCAGCATCAACCTTCTTGGGTGTACTCACATACCTTATGTGGTCTAAGAAATCCATGAGTGCCTTGATTGAAATATATGGCGCTTTTCGCCCCTTCATTTCCTTTACCATTTTATTACCCCCTTACAGTAACACTTACTGGTAAGTTTAGCATATTCGCAAGCCTTTGTCAATAGCAAATTGCACTATTGTGCAAGAAATATTGTTATTGTAAGTGATTAGCAAAGTATGGTATAATCTGTTAGGAGTTAGCAGATGCCGCGAAGACAATACTCTGACGAGGAAGCGAAACGAGACGTTAAATCCTTTTTCTTAGACAGTAATCACTGGGCCTATGAGTATGGAAGCCCCACTCCACTCTGCAACCCCGATTCGCCATATCATAGGAAACAAATTGAAATTCTCTTTGAATCTAAGTACCAGCACTGGGTAACAGACAGAGCAGTAACAAGTCTGATTGAGGAAGGTTTCTTGCGTGAGCGTTCATATCAACTTCCGGACTTTGAACTTAGCTTCGTATATAGGTATAACCTCAGGCGAATTGCAATGGCTATTAGGGAAAGGGTTGGCATAATACGCAGATATAGTCACGTGAGTGTATCTACAGCTACAGGAGACCAAGCTGAATTCTGGGCTCTTTTTCTATTTAAAAGCAATGCATTTAGTACCATAGATAAGCACATAAATGAGTACCAAGGCATTGTGTGGACAAAAACGGGGCATGACTTGGATTTCATCATGGAAAAGGATGGATTTGCATATGGAGTGGAGGTTAAGAATAAGTTCCCGTATGTAGAAGATGATTTATTCGATATAAAACTAGACATCTGTAAACACCTCCATTTAAAGCCGCTCTTTTTCTTCAGAATGGCTTCTTATCTTCAAATTAAGAAGGCTAAGAAACAAGGTGGCAAGATCATAGTCTTTAAATCAAAAATATTCCCGCCTGGTAATGAGCCACTGGTAAATGAGATATGGAACAAGATGAGATTACCTGTATCTATCTGGAAAGATGTGCCTCAGCCAATCACCCAAAGCTTGTTAACTTATCATCATTTGGCAAAGAAGAACTAGTCAGTATGTTTAAATAGGGAGGATGCAAGTTTGTACCTATTTCTACCTTACTTCTGTCAACTGCAATAGTAATTGCCACTAACACTATGAATACAGTGCCATTTTAAACTTGGCCGATTTAACATAATATTTTGCACTTCCCTAACATAGAGAAGCCACATGGAAGAGCCCGCCAATCTTATACAACTATGTTGTGACCTAGTTTACCAGTTTGTCTTGCATCAAGGGTAGGCATAATGAGCTCATCCCTGTGATAAAATAGAAGTACATTGAAAATGCAGCAAATGCTGTAATTGATAGAAATGATAACGGCTGCGGAATTGTTATAGTAGGTGAGATTATTTACGAACCATTGCCTGATATAGAAAGGAAGGTAAGAAGTTATGAAGGTTGGTTCTGACCCAACGGGTCTTTTTGAGTATGATGCCAGTAAAGAGTTGATTGTGCGACTGAAGCATGATGCAGACGTAGTCCAGTCCATAACAGAACTTGCTAAGAATAAGGGAATTGAGGCGGGAAGCTTTACGGCAATCGGTGCCTTAAAGCGTGCCAAGCTCGGCTATTATGACCAGAAAAATCATGAATACCGGGAGATGAAAATTGATTCGCCTCATGAAATGGCAAGTTGTGTAGGGAACGTCTCGTTAAAGGATGGAGAGCCCTTCATTCATGCGCATGTGGTACTTGCCGATGAAACGGGAAATACTAAGGCCGGCCATTTGTTTGAGGGAATCGTTTTTGCTGCTGAAGTCCACTTGCGTCAACTGGAAGGTCCGAAGCTTGAGCGAAAATACGATGAATTGACAGGCCTGTCGCTTTGGAACATGGAATAAAATTTATCTTAAATTAATAACCTCAAACTAGCCTTCAACTGTGGTTCAGCCTATTGCGAACATATGATGGTCCCGCAAGCTATCGCCAAATCATCAATTAAAGAATTCCGAAATATAATAGGAGGAGATGACAAATGTACAAAACTATTCTGGTAGAAAAGAGAAACCATTTAGCCATTCTCAGTTTTAATAGGCCAGAGAAACTCAATGCTATAAATGTACAGGTAAAGCGAGAGGTATCTCAAGCTCTAATCGAGTTGGAGGCTGACGATGATGTGAGAGTTGTCATCATGACTGGAGTCGGACGTGCCTTTTCAAGTGGCTATGACATCACGGCTCCCGAGTCTGAACTGGAGGAGTTTATGAGTCTCAAGGAGGAGGAGGAGTTGTTGAACCTTGATAAACCTACAATAGCAGCGATACATGGCTATACCTTGGGGGATGGGCTTCAGCAGGCATTGCTGTGTGATATCAGGGTAGCTGCAGATGACACTGTTCTTGGCTTTATTGGGCCTTTACTTGGTGGGCTATGTTATAGTGCCTTCTCAATTCTTCCCCAAGTAGTGGGTAGAGGCAAAGCCAATGAATTGCTTTTTACTTGTAGCCAAATAAGTGCTGAGGAGGCTTATAAAATAGGCTTGGTAAATAAAGTGGCGCCTCGTGAACAACTCATGCCAGCGGCAGTGGAAATAGCAGAGCAAATTGCGAAAGTTGAACCATTGTTGCTGAAATACAGCAAACGCATGTTAAGACAAGATTTCTTTAGCACTGATTATAAGGATCGCTTGCGAGAGGGGCTCAAGGTGATCTCAGGCCAGCGAAATTTGCAAGGCTAGCCCTTTAAAGAGAAAAGAACGTCTGTTTTTAAGAGTCTGTGAGCTCCGCAGCTTGTTTACAATCACACTCACTTGGTGAGCTTCATCTCTACTCGATCACCAGTCCAGCCAGGGGATTTGGAGACAAAGCCTCGAGTTATCCTCAAACCTTGTGTTTCTTGTGTGTCGTCTACCAGGCTGCTATAATGTCGCAAAGGGAATTGCGTTTACTAGGAGACGGATGGCTCAGAAGAAAGCAGCCAAAAAGACAGGAAAGAAAGCGCGGAAGAACGCCGCGGAATATCTTCGGAAGGGCCCGAAGAAGTGATGAGATAAGGGCCGATTTATTTGCAATCTTGAGCGGATTCTGTTTCATTCTTGCTCTACAGATAGCAAGGGAATAAAATGAACGTAGCCCGGCCAGCAGATTTGGAGAGGGTCATGCAAAAGGGCACAATAAAACGGCTAATTGCAGACCGTGGTTTTGGATTCATCAAGACAGAGCGGGAAGAAGAGCTCTTCTTTGGCCGCAACCAGCTTCAAGGGGTGGACTATGGTTCCCTTAGAGAAGGGCAAAAAGTGGAATTTGAGGTTACACGCGACCCCAACGGTCACCTCCACGCAATCAGGGTGAGGCTTGCTCAGCCTGAAGGCGAATAGCAGCAAGCCCAGCCAGCGGATTTGGAAAGGGCTTCCTAGTCTGACACGGTTATTAAATCCTTTATCTTTTCAAATGTCGCTTCGCCTATGCCGCTGACCTTAAGCAGGTCCTCGATTCTTTTGAAAGGGCCATTTTCACTGCGGTAATCCATAATAGCTTGGGCTGTGACTTCGCCTATCCCGGGCAGGGCTTCGAGGAGCCAGGGCTCGGCCCGGTTGATGTCTATCTTCTGGGGAGATTGTTCTTCGCCTTCCCGTGGAATATAAAGCTCAATATGGCTGAGGTCGGCATCGGGTTCAATCCCAGCATCGGAAAGGAGCGTCTGCAAGGTATCACCTTCCCTTAAAGCATATATGCCGGGGTTAGCCACAGCGCCGCCGATGTAAATCTCCCCGCTTTGCTCTGGAGGCTCTGTTTGAGATAGAACGATTTCCACAGGCTGGCTTCGGCTGTGCTGCACGGCCAGCATGACGCCGCCAGCTATTGCGGCGATAGCCAGAAAAACAGTTATGAATAGGTAAAATCTATCGGCACGGCTCATAGCATAGCTCCTTTCTCAATAAATAACGTTCTACGTAATATTCTATAATAAAATCCCCTTCCTTCCAGTACATTTTAAAACAGCCACTCTTTATAGTAAATTCGTCTTTTGCGGAATAGGTTTTTGATGATGCACAGCACACCCTCTTGACTTCATTATAAACCTGCACATACAATCTGGTAATAAAACTTAATGGTCGATTGAAGGAGGACAAATGGAAGAATTGTGGCAAATCCTATCTTGGGGCTCGCCTATTGGCACTGGCATTTTCCTTGTGTGCTTGGGTGGCATGATCTACCTGCTCTGTAAAGCTGACGAGAAAAGTAAGCGCACAAGGGCATTTGCCAGGGAACAAGGACTGGAGAAGAAAAAAGAATAACTGCAGTCGTTTAGCAACTCGAATCTTCACTGCTAGCCCTTCGCTTTTTGTCATTGCGAGCACCTGAAAGGTGCGGGGCAATCTCACGGACAGCACCGAGTTTATCAGGCACTGTACTATAAATTGCTCGCCCTATGTACCGGTGCTAAAATTGCTATATGGCGAAAGGTTCCGGCGTAATAACCGTTAATCGCAAAGCTTACCACGACTATCATATCCAGGAGAGCTTTGAGGCAGGTATTGTTCTCAAAGGTTCTGAGATTAAATCCATCAGGGCAGGCAAGGTAAATCTAAGTGATGCCTATGCCAAACCGGAAAATGGCGAGCTGTGGCTCTATAATAGCCACATTGCTTCTTACGATGCTGCCAGCTATAACACTCATGAGCCAGTCAGGCCTCGGAAGCTTCTTCTGCATAGAAAAGAGATTGATATCCTTGCCGGCAAGGTTATGCAGAAGAGTTTGACTTTAGTGCCCCTTAAGCTGTATATTAAACATGGGGTGGCTAAACTAGAGCTGGGGGTGGCCAAAGGGAAGAAAGTTTACGATAAAAGGGAGGCTATCGCCCGTCGGGACGCAGACAGGGAAGTAGAGCGGGCGATGAAGTATAGAAGGAGGTGATGGGAAAGCAGGCTGGAACATGGGGGCGCGTGGGTTCGACAGGGGAGGGCCTACAGAATTGCAGGCTGAGGTGCCACTAACCTCATAAAACAAGTGGCAAAAAATAACTGGCGAACCTGTTTACGCTTAATGGGTCACATCTAACCTGAGCTCTCCTCGAAGTTTGGGATTAGGTGTCAGAAAAAATCGAGGTGCTCCAATCCTGATGCCGATAGGGGTTGGCTAAGAAGAATTGGCTGGTCTAGCTGGATTCGGTCAGCAGATTAAAGCTAGATGAGATAAAAAGAGCTGACTAAGCTTGTAGGATATTCTGGCAACCTTCTTTTGGACGGGGAGTTCAACCCTCCCCCGCCTCCACCAAGAAGTAGTAACAACGCTAGCCCTTTACCGCTAGCGTTTTTTCATTACTTCAAAGTTCGGATAGATAGGATATGTATGGAGACGCCAATAGCGATTATGACCAGAATCAATTTTAGTACAAAAGTCTCCACCACAAATGCGACTGAAACTCCGATTGTTATCCATAGTAGAGTAACGGTTATGACTTTTACCTTTAGTGGAATCCCTTTTCTCTCTAGATAGTTCCTAATGTAGCTTCCAAACCATTTGTTATTCAAGAGCCAGCCGTAAAACCTTTGTGAACTTCTCGCATAGCATGCAGCAGCAAGTAAGAGAAAAGGAGTGGTAGGCAATACTGGCACAAATATTCCGACAATTCCCAGCCCCACAAAAAATGTTCCCGCGATAACTAGCAATATTCGAAGCCAGGTTTGTATTGGCGTTGCTTTGTTATCATTTTCCATAGAGAAGCCAACTAGTCGCTTGACAAAACGCTCTATTGTTTAGCCTTTTGCTACAAATTCTCCGGCACATGACAAACGGTGGCGAAGTTTCTCGACGTGGCATTTGCCTGGAGTGATTAAGTCGAACAGAACCACCAAGACCGTCTTAAGCGCAATGGTGGTTCCGTCCCCTCACCACCTGTTAAGGTTTCAGACCTTCAGCTACAGCTCTTCCCAACTCCTTGTTGGCATTAGTCAGGTTCTCGGTCACCCGCTTTTGTATCGGTTCATCAATGTGCATAAGATCTGCGATAAGGTTATCCACCAGATGTTCTTGGTCCATCTTACTTAAGGAAAGATATCTCTCTCCTGCCTGTTGGAAATTATTCGTTTTGCTTATCTTCTGGCGAGTGACGTCTCCTTCAATCCGGTATACACGCGGGGTACCCTCTTCGAGAGCTTCCCCAGGCATACCACCACCCAGACTATTAGGCTCGTAGTTAACCGGACCGCTGAACTGACCAATCTGCATGACGCCATCGCGTTGATTGTTGTTAACATCTACAACGGGTCGGTTAACAGGAAGTTCCAGGTAGTTCGGCCCCAGCCGATGGCGCTGGGTATCGGCGTACGAGAATGTTCGGCCTTGCAGCAACTTGTCCGCTGAAAACTCGATTCCAGGAACAATGCTTGCGGGACAGAAAGCCGCCTGCTCCACTTCGGCGAAGAAGTTGTCTGGGTTACGGTTTAGCACCATTTTACCCACCGGCATCAGAGCAAACTTATCCTCAGGCCACGTCTTTGTGGGGTCCAACGGGTCAAAATCCTGTTTCAATTCGTCAGCGATATCCATCAACTGGATATTAAGCTCGTACGCAACCTCCTCACCTCTTGAGATAGCATTGTGAAGGTCACGGGTAAGATAGTCGGGGTCGGCACCGGCCAGGCGGGTCGCTTCATGACGGTCGAGGTTCTGCACACCCAGTTTCGGTTTCCAGTGGTATTTCACATATACCGCTTTGCCTTCGGCGTTCACCCAAACGTACGTATTGACGCCAAACCCCTCCTGCATACGGTAACTTTTCGGCGTGCCGCGGTCGGAGAAAAGCCAGGTAATCATGTGGGTTGACTCTGGTGTCAGGGATATAAAATCCCAAAAGCGGTTATGTGCTGAAGAGGCTGATGGTATATTGGTATCTGGCGCACCCTTGAAGGCATGTACCATATCAGGGAACTTGATGGCATCCCGGATGAAAAATACGGGGAGATTATTGCCAACCAGGTCGTAGTTGCCATCCTCGGTATAGAACTTGACGGCAAAGCCCCGGGGGTCTCTTACCGTATCTGCAGAGCCCCGCCCTCCAGTGACAGTCGAAAATCGTACAAACACAGGGGTCTTCATTGCTGGATCCTGAAGAAATTTCGCCTTGGTATAAGGCTTCATACTCCTGTAAACCTGGAAATAACCATGGGCCCCTGCTCCTTTGGCATGGACAACCCTTTCGGGAATGCGTTCCCTGTCAAAATGAGCCATCTTCTCAACAAATTGGACATCCTGTAACAGTACCGGGCCGCGTTCGCCAACGGTCAAGGAATTCTGGTTATCAGTAACGGGTACACCCTGATTCGTTGTAAGGTGTCTTTTTTTCATGATACCCTCCTCCTATTATTGTATCGGTGAAAATATACTTTCGTTCCGAATGTCAGTTCTAGCCGTCTCCCTTATATTCTATTCTTAAGATAATCTTAGGTATTGGCAGCGAAATTGTCAACACTATGTACTGTGAATCGCCATCGTAAATGGGACACTTGATGGAAGTGATGTTAATGGGGAGTAAGAATAACAATAAGCAATAGAGCTGATATCTGGCTTGAGTTTGTTACTGTTTAGACAGTTCGTCAACCTGAAAAAGGAAGCTATTTGTTTTTCAGTATTCTAATCCCATCAATTATTGAAAGAAGCGCTCCAACCCCAATTAAGGAATAACTTGGTATGCGGCCTAAATCAATGAAAATAATACCAAAAACCACCAAAGTCATACCAAGCATAACAAGGATAGACGGTTTACGGAGTTGTTTCCCCTTTTCCCTTGAGATAAGCAGGACAACCAAAATAATAATTAGGGCAGCAATTGCAATTCCAATATACAAAGGGTCCATTAGGCCTCTCCTTTCAAGTCAATTAATTCTCCACCACATCTCCACTAATCCTATTTATTCCGTTTTAAGGTAAGCTCATATGTTCGAACTTGAGTTTAGTCCCCTATTGAGGCCTTGTCAACCCTCCCGCCCCCGTCCATTTCGAATCCAACCCCTAGTACCGCGAGAATAAGAGGGTAAGGCAATATTTGATCAGTAGAACCTATTCAAACACCACCGCCAAAGCCCACCTTTCTCTAAGGCTGTGAAGAACTGATTTCGGTACGATAGAGATGAGGCCTCCCCCGCCTCCACCAAAGAAATTTAGAAGCGCCGGCTTTTTAGAGCTGGCGCTTTTTATATCCGTTCCCTCCAATTCCTCTGCTCTAAAACTTTTACCGACGTTAAGAGCAGGTTAGTGGGCTAAATAAGCTAGCCGGCACAATCTTCGGCACTATCACCTTCAGCGATGAGGGCACGGTATGAATGACGACCGGGGTCGTTGTAAAAGGCTCACCGTCTACATGAACTGGCAATGAGCGCGCTGACTCGACAACTATTTCACGACATTGGTAGTACTCCACGTTGGGGTCCTGGAGATGTTTATGTGCGAGCACCTTTGCAGCTTGCTGCACAAAGGTAAAGAAACCGCCTCCTTTGAAGATACACACATCCAACCTGGCGTCGTTCACGCAAGCTCTAGCTCCAATCGCCATCATACCCCCGTAGAGCTGAATGTTGCTGACGACAATTAGCGGCGTGCTTACATTTACGACCTTTCCGTCCAGATTCAGGCAAACATCAGTGCCGGGGTATCTATAAGCTGACTCGATTGTCGGGAGCACGTACGCCCAGGAACCTAATGCCCTTTTTTCTTTCAGCGGTATGCTTTGGGCGATGGCGGCATCAAATCCCATACCTGCCCACATTAAAAAGTGGCGACCGGAGAGCTCGCCCATATCGACGGCAACGGTGTGTCCCTCTACGAGCACTCGAGCAGCGTCCAACAGCACCTTTCGATAGTAGTTGGCAGGTAATGGACGTGCAATTCTTTCCTCCAGAGCAGCAATCAGCTTGACCGCTTGTGTGCCTGGAAGCATGGGGTTTAGGGCCGGGATGCCCATCTGTAATGCCCACGAGTTGGTCGTTCCCACAGGAAGCACCCCCAGCGCTACATCAGTGTTCACCAGTCCATTTGCTACCTCGTTGACAGTGCCGTCGCCACCGGCGGCAATGACTACCCTGGCACCTCTATTGACAGCATGGCGGGCTAGTTCGGTCGCTTCCAACGGCTTGCTGGTTTCCTGTAAGGTGACTGACCACCCGTAGCGATTTAAAAACCCAAGCACATTGTCAAGTTCGTGCCTGATGACCACCTGTCCACCAGAAGGGTTGTATATCACCTCAGCCTGCATTGGATTCTCATTTCTGTCTTGATTTTCTCTGTCTATTGAATCCTACCCCTCGAACCATGACCTGTCAATTTCAAAATGAGCCAACTTTCCCCCACTTTTCAGGATGTTCTCAATGGATTATAATATTAATAGAAGGGCAAGGAGGGAGCGATGATTATAAAGAAGTTTTTAACACGAAAAGGATGGCGTGTAGTGGCACACTCTATGCTAGCAGCGGCTGGGATTGGTCTTCTTTATTTATTGTCCAAAATGGTCATAGGGGATATCCAGCAGGAGGATACGATAAGCTGGTGGATTTTAGGCTTGGGAATCGCCTTTTCGCTATGGTTAGTGGCACTTGGAAGTATGCTGGCAAAGGCCGAATTAACTGACTGGAGATAATATCGTAGCTGGACTAATGGCTCCTCTCGCCCTGGTAGCCCGCCCCGGTTTGGTGTCGGTTCCTCGCGTAGTTTATGAGCAAGCAGTATCACATCTACAGACGACCCGGACTATTTTAGTCGCGTGTGGCCGCAAAATGACATTATCTTGGTTGTTTGGTGGAGGGGAGGATAATATCCGTGCCTAATGTAGCTATCGTGACTGATAGTGTTGCTGACCTGCCCCCTCAGGTAGCTGAGGAGTTTGGGATTACAGTGGTTCCTCTTGTTGTCCGCTTTGGCACTGACCTCTACCGCGATAGTCTCGACTTGAGTCCTGACCAGTTCTATGAAAAGCTAAGGACCAGCAGGGCTTTGCCTGCGACATCTGTGCCGCCACCAGCGGCTTTTGCCGATGCATACAATAAGCTTGCCGAAAAAACAAACGAGATCGTGGTTATCAGTTTAACTTCCAAGCTCAGTGCTACCTATCAGGTGGCGTTACAAGCCGCAGGGCTGATGAAGAGGCGATGTCGTGTAGAGGTCATAGACTCGCAATGGGCGGTTATGGCACAGGGTTTCATAACAATTGCTGCTGCCAAAGCAGCCCAAGCTGGGGCTAGCCTTGATGAAGTGCTGGATGTAGCCCGTCACACTATGCACCGGGTAGGTATGTGTGCTGCCTTTGATACCCTTGAATACCTGGAACGCGGCGGGCGCATCGGCAAAGCGCAAGCCTTTCTCGGTTCATTACTCAAGGTAAACCCGATCATCGGCATTAAGGATGGCGAGGTGCATCCCTGTGCTCGGGAACGCTCCCGAGCTAAGGCGATAGACTACCTGTACAACTTTGCCGCAAGTTTTGGCAACGTCGAAGGGTTAGCTGTCGAGTATGCCATTGACTCAGATGAGGCCAACAGGTTGGTCCGGAGGCTTCATTCAAAGTATCCTCAAGTTCCTATTTACCTCTGTCGCGCAAGCCCCGTTATCGGCACACACACCGGGCCTGGTCTCATTATTATTAGCGTGCTTGGAGACAAACAATCCGCCACCTAGCTGGGTGAAGACATGCTACCAGGTATTCTAAGCATAATCATCGGGTATCTTTCAGGCTCCATTCCTACAGTCTAAATCGTGTCTCGCGTGAGGAAGGGCATAGCTGCTCGGAACATCAAAACCGACAATTCCTTTAGTACTGGTACCATAGTAATCTTGACTGCGCGGGGGGGGCGATGTAGTATGAAACTAAGATACACTAAGGAGGAAAAGCATGAGGAAATTATTTTACTTGGCAAGAGTTGGTATCATTTTGGTCGCGGTAGCCTTAATTGCCGGGATGATAGGCTGTTCTCAGTCTCCTTCTCCACTTGGCGCTCCTCAATACCCCATTACCCACTTAGCCTGCGGTGAGCAGCACACTGTGGGGGTTAAGCCCGACGGCACCGTGGTCAAGGTAGGACACTATGGGGGCTATGTCGACGGCTGGATGGACACCATCGGTGTCGCTGCAGGCGACTGTCACACGGTGGGGCTTAAGGCTGACGGCACGGTGGTCACCGCGGGCTGTAACTACGGGCAGCACAGTGTCCGTAGCTGGACAGACATCGTCCAGGTCGCCGCAGGCTCTAGTCACACAGTGGGGGTTAAGTCCGACGGCACCGTGGTCGCCACGGGCTGTAACGATGCCGGGCAGTGCAAGGTCAGCAGCTGGAAGGGTATCACCCAGGTCGCCGCAGGCAGCTTGTACACTGTGGGGGTTAAGTCCGACGGCACTGTGGTCGCCGTGGGATATAATGGCTACGGGCAGTGCGATGTCGGCGGCTGGACGGACATCACCCAGGTCGCCGCAGGCAGCTTGCACACTGTGGGGGTTAAGTCCGACGGCACAGTAGTCGCCGTGGGATACAACGGCTTCGGGCAGTGCGATGTCGGCGGTTGGACGGACATCACCCAGGTCGCCGCAGGCAGCTTGTACACTGTGGGGGTTAAGTCCGACGGCACTGTGGTCGCCGTGGGATATAATGGCTACGGGCAGTGCGATGTCGGCGGCTGGACGGACATCACCCAAGTTGCCGCAGGCTTTGGTCACACAGTGGGGCTATCGTTCAGCGGCACCGTGGTCGCCACGGGCTGGAACGATGCTGAGCAGTGCGAGGTTGGCGACTGGTAGAGCCTAAGGACGACGGCACTGTGATCTCCGCCGCAGGCCTTGAGGTCGAGCTCGCCAAATGGAACCCGATCAAGGCAGCACCGTAGTATGAGCTCACCATCCCCAGCACCTCTCGAGGTTCGGTAACCACCCCTGGTGAGAGGACTTTTACCTACGGTCCCAAGGAGGAATACTTGATTATATGCCAGTCGTTGTCCTGCGCCTGAGCCTTTGGAGAAGCCGATAGGGGCTAGACAACGTAGCCGACGGGTGCTACTCTGTTATAGTCTAGAAATAGGAGGTGGGATAATGACTTATAAAAGGTACGATATCCTAACGGTGCTGGTGTGGGTGGTGCTGGGTGCTGCGCTAATAATCCTCGGCGTTTTTCTAAGGAGGCCTGACTTCGGGGAAAGAGTTTGGTGGGTGGTAATGGGCGTAGGAATAGCGCTGGCGGTAGTAGGACTTGTCAGCATCGCCTTTAGTGCGAAACAAGCTATTGAGCTGAGTTGTCCTCATTGTGGTGGGGAAGTAGTGCCACGGGTGAAATCAAGCACAAGCGAGCTGTATCTTACGACAGGAGAGGAGGAAGAAGAAGAGGAAGAGGAAGAAGAAGAGGAGGAAGAGGAGGAAGAGACAAAAAGTCCGGAGGATTAAGGACATAAAAGCGCAGACTTGATAATGACATCAGGGTGAGCAGTTACTTTTCAGGTGGAATTAGAAAAATTAGTAAAAAGATTTTAGAAACGGCAAGGAAGTAATTTGTGCGGGCAACTCAATAGGCAGAGATAGGTTGTTTGTCAGTGATGATTCTTTTGCTGGCGGCTAATTGTTGGCGAATATGTTTAGGGATAGTAAACATAGCTTGATGGGTAAGGCCATCGTAGGATTTTAGCTTTTTTGATATTCTTGTTGAAATTCTGGCGTCAATTTCCTCGGGAGTCAATTCAGAGGGGTCAAGGCTTTGAGAAGCCGCGACAAAGCCCCATAAGCCCAGAAAGGAAGGTACATGGACCTGGTAGGGGCGGGCTATCGGGAAAACGTTTCTTAATGTACTGGCAATAGCGATGAAATTATCTAAGTTCCTCCATTCAGAAGGTTCAGCCTGCACTGACATAATGCCATCGGGCCCTAGTTTTTGTTCGACTATTTGGTAGAATTCCTGGGTGTATAGCAAGCGTGCCGGCCCTTGCTCTAATGGGTCAACCAGGTCAATAATGATGACATCGAATTTGTCGCTACTTTCAGCCAGGTATTTTCTGGCGTCGACGAAATGAAGTTCTGCCCTGGGGTCATCGAAGGCATTCTGGTGCCAGGAGGGCAAGAAGCGGCGACAAAGGCTTACAACCTCTTCATCAATATCCACCATGACAGCCTTTTTTACCGTCTTGTGTGCCAGGACTTCCCTTAAGGTGGCACCCTCACCTCCCCCAGCAATAAACACCCTCTCTGGCTGGGGATGGGTAAGCATAGCTGGGTGTACCAGAGCTTCATGGTAAATAAACTCGTCCGCCTCGCTGGATTGAATCTTGCCATCGAGGATGAGACAGACTCCGAAGCTGCCTGTGTTGACAATATCGATGGACTGAAACTTACTTCGCCCTGAATATATCCTCTCCTTAATGCTATGCAGCATAGTAAGGTCAGGACTTATGTAGTCAGAAAACCACCTATGTTTATCAGGGTCGCTATCTTTCATTTTGCACACCCGACCTGGCTGTCCTCCATAATCCCCCTGCGAAGCTCGATTAAGGAGTGACTTTGAGCCTCCAGTTTCTCTGTTATCCATCTGGCAGCCTTTTCCGGGTCTACATCGTTCCCACAGGTGAAAACGTCTACGGCAGCGTACCTGTATTCCGGCCATGTATGAATGGCAATATGTGATTCAGCGATGTTGACTACTCCGCTCACTCCACAAGGGGAGAAATGATAAAAAGACTCGCCCACTACGGTAGCGCCACTTTGAATGGCAGCTTCGTTAAGACAACCTTTGAGAAAATTTAAGTCATCCAGCAACTCCTCATTGCAGATTTTTAGTTCCAGTAGCAGATGTCTTCCCAGTGCGTTCAAATCATCTTCCCTCCTTTAGAATTTTAGATTTGTGGTGGAGCCTTTTGGGCGACAGGGCAAATTCTATACAATGTCAACCCTTTTAGCAATACTCAAAGAGTTTCTGCTAAAATAAACGAAGGCAAGAACTATGTCTGCAAGGAAACAATTGGTTACTGTGTGCACTGCCAGGTACATGGAGGCGCAAATAATCAAGGGGCGGCTGGAGAGCGAAGGTATACCAGTTCTCCTGAGCTACGAGAGCGCTGGTCTGGTTTACGGAATTACAATTGATGGGTTAGGTGAGGTGAAAGTAATGGTGCCAAAGCGCCTGGCAGAGGAAGCTAAGGAGATTCTGGGAGTAGGTGAATTTGCCAAAGGTGGAGAGGGAGAGGGTAATTAAATAAATTCCATCGATTTTGCCCGAAGGGCAGTTTTGGTACTTAAATTTGGGACATTGGACTTACAGCTTAGAGTTGTATTTTTGGCTTTTTATTTCTGATGAGTTCAAGATTAGAACGTATAACTGAACAGCGGCTGGATAGCCTGAGCAGAATTCGGGCTCGCGGCATAGACCCTTATCCCCATTCCTATCATCCCAGCCACACTGTTCGAGAGGCGATAGCTCTTTTTGAGCAGCGAGGGGGGAGCTCTCAGGACATATCACTGGCTGGCCGCATTATGTCCAGGCGTTCTATGGGTAAGATGTCCTTTCTTGATATTCGCGACAGCTCGGGGAAGATACAGCTTTCTTTGCGCTACGACCTTCTGGGTCGGGAGAGGTACGAATTTCTTCAGGATATTGATATTGGTGACATTATCGGCGCAGAAGGAAAGCTCTTCCGGACAAAAGCCGGAGAGCTCACTCTGGAGGTATCCGATTTCGCCATGCTCTGTAAATCCCTTCGCCCGCTGCCAGAGAAGTGGCATGGGCTGGCTGACGTGGAAAAACGCTATCGGCAGAGATATCTCGACCTTATTTCCAACGAAGAGAGTAAAAGCATTTTTATTTTGCGCAGCAAGATTATCACTGCCATAAGAAGTTTTCTCGATAAGCAGGGCTTTATGGAGGTAGAAACTCCTGTGCTTCAGCCTCATGCCGGCGGAGCACTGGCACGCCCCTTTGTCACTCATCATCATGCCCTCGATGAAGACCTCTATCTACGAATTGCCCTGGAGCTCCACCTCAAGAGGCTGGTGGTAGGCGGCTTTGACAAAGTTTACGAGATGGGGCGTACCTTTCGCAATGAAGGCATTTCTGTTAGACATAACCCGGAATTCACCTTGCTTGAGTGCTATCAAGCTTACAGCGATTACAATGACATGATGAGACTGGTTGAGGAGATGCTCATGCATATAGCGCAGGAGGTTCTGGGTAATACCAAGCTTGCTTGCAACGGCAAAACCATTGACCTTGGTCTCCCCTGGCAAAGATTTTACCTTCGTGAGGCAATAAAAGAACATTGCGGCATTGATTTTGAAGACTATCCCGATGCCGCTTCACTGAGGACACGGATGGCAGAGC
>Ga0315543_1000308_pt1 | contig 62977 bp, 49 predicted proteins | sample SalMarSW160210MG_2_FD_203098 | JGI IMG/M metagenome (GOLD analysis project Ga0315543, IMG submission 203098) | Salt marsh sediment microbial communities from the Plum Island Ecosystem LTER, Massachusetts, United States - Salt Marsh Sediment SW1601-210 ... | reverse complement strand
AAAAAACTTCGAGTTGAGGGACTTTTTGACGATGAACAAAAAAAAGCGATTCCTAAGTTTCCCCAGAGGATAGGGATTATAACCAGCGAGACGGGAGCGGCGGTGCATGATATTGTAGATAGTATTCGCAGCCGTTGGCCCTGTGTGAAATTGTTTCTATATCCTGTGCCGGTTCAGGGTGAAGGTGCAGCGGAGAAAATTTCTGCCGCTTTAAAAGATATAAACAAGCGTAACAAGCAACTGGAACTTGACGTCTTAATTGTTGGTAGGGGAGGCGGGTCACTGGAAGATCTGTGGGCTTTCAATGAGGAAATTTTGACCAGAGCTATATTCGCTTCGGACATACCTGTCATCAGTGCCGTAGGTCACGAGGTTGATACCACAATAGCGGATCTTGTTGCCGATGCCAGAGCATCTACACCGACCAAGGCAGGAGTCGTGGCGGTTCCGGATATGCGGGAAGTTTTGGAGCAATTGGTTAGTATAGAACACAGGTTGGCCGGTCAAATAAAATCGGGAGTCCGACTGGCTCGGCAGGACCTTGAGACTATTTTAGCACGAGCAGTATTTAGAAATCCGCTCTTGCTTGTACGTAATGCCGAGCAGCAGTTAGACGAGCTGGCAGTTGAATTGATTGCGTCTATGCAAAAGCATACAGTTGATGCACGCCGGAATCTTTCCGAAGCATACGAGAAGGTTGTTGGAATTGAGCCTCATCGAATTTTAGGCAAGAGAACGCTCGATCTGAATAACATGCTAAGTCGGGCGAATACAGGGATTAATACAATTGTCAACAACTTGAGTATGCAGCTTACCGCCGCAGCGAATCGGTTGGAAGGACTGAATCCTAAGTCTGTTTTGGAACGGGGATACAGCATAACAACTAACAAAAAGACCGGCTTGTTGATCAGAACTTCGGAGGACATTCAGGTCGGAGATTACATGACGACGGAGCTTGCCGGCGAGAATTTGATTGAAAGTAAAGTGACAAAAAAGTAAAAGAGTAAAAAGGTAACAACAAATAATAGTGAAAGAGAAATAAATGGCAGAACAGAAGCCTAAAAAAGAAATAGAGAAAATGAGCTTTGAGGATGCTATCAAAGAGCTTACGAGCATCGTCGGCAAGATTGAGCAGGGCCAGGTCCCTTTGCAGGACAGCCTGGAGCAATATGAAAAAGGGATGGCACTTATCAAGCACTGCAGGACGATACTGCAAAAGGCAGAGAAACGCATTGATAAGATAACTGAAGAAAAGAATGCGGACAACTGACGATGGAGGACCGATGACGGAATATTTTTTGCGAGCGTGGCGGAACTGGCAGACGCGCAAGGTTTAGGTCCTTGTGTCCTTTTGGACGTGGAGGTTCGACTCCTCTCGCTCGCATTATTCAATTATATATTTTTATCAAGGCAGGCCAATGAGATTTGGTGCAATCAAGTTTAAAGAAATATTGGCTTTCAAATGTTTTGTTTATAGCATTGAATATTCATGGGATTAAGATGATAAGCGAGTATTTTCAACTCAAAAATAAAAATACGTCCATTAAAATTGAAATTGTGGCGGGGATAACGACCTTTCTAACAATGGCTTATATTATCGCCGTCAATCCTTCTATTTTAAGTGCGACCGGCATGGACAAGGAAGCGTTGATTGTGATTACATGTATTATGAGCGGTGGTGCCACCCTTGCCGTAGGATTTCTGACGAATTCACCCATAGCTATGGCGCCGGGACTGGGGCTTAATTCGATTTTTGCCTATTTGGTTGTATCAAAGCAAATGGATTGGCCGACCGCCCTCGGTGTAGTGTTTATTGCGGGATCGTTCTTTTTGATATTAACCGTGCTGGGCCTAAGAAGAATGATTGTCGAAGCGATACCTAAATCGCTCATTTCGGCCATAGGTGTCGGTATAGGATTATTCATTACCTTCATCGGTCTGCAGGATTTAGGTATTATAGTCAGTAATGAAAACACGCTGGTCTCTGCCGGGCCGATGACGGTGACCGTTCTGATAGGCCTTTTGGGACTGTTTGTAATGGTCTATCTGCAGATTAAAAAGGTAACCGGCTCGCTTTTATGGGGTATTGTTGTCGCCACGCTCGCCGCGGTTGTTTTCAGGAAAATAGATTTACCCCGGCAATATATAACTTCGAGCCTCGATGTCAGCCCCATAGCCTTCAAGCTGAATATCATCGGTGCCTTGAAATGGGGCTTTTTCGGCAGTATTTTCACTTTTATGTTCATTGACATGTTCGACAGTATAGGGACACTTGTAGCCTGCTGTCATAAGGCTCAAATGTCCGACGAGCAGGGCAGAATAAAGGGGTTGGACAGATTATTGGGAATCGATGCCGCCGCCACGATGGTCGGTGCTGTATTTGGGACGTCACCAACGACGGCTTTTGCCGAATCGGCGACGGGAATCGAGCAGGGCGGGCGGACGGGATTGACCTCGATTGTCACCGGCCTTCTTTTTCTGCTTGCTTTGATTTTCGTACCGGTGGTAAGTACGGTGCCGAAATATGCCGCAGCTCCGGCACTTATTATGGTGGGGCTGTTTATGGCCAAGGAAGTCAAGAGAATAGATTTTGCCAATCTTGAAGAGGCATTTCCCGCCTTTATTATCATGGTTATGATTGCCCTTAGCTATAGCATCAGCACGGGCCTGGCGTTCGGGTTTCTATCATTTACGATTATAAAAGTTGTGTCCGGTAAAGTACGGGAAGTCAAATCTGCTATGTGGATTATCGCTGTTTTATCTTTGCTGTTTCTTACGCTCGACCGAATACCGGATATGATTGACTATTTCAAATCGCTTGTGTGAGTTGAATGAATTTAAAAAAATTATTCACTTAAGCCTATCGAGAGATGGAATTATCATTTGAGTCCAGGTTTAGAAATTCTCGACGATTGCGGCGGTATGGATTGCAATCAGCATCAGGTAATCGAGGTCACTTAGGTTATAGCTCTGATTATCCATCGCGTTATCGACATATAAAACGCCGAAGCAGCCGGAAGGGTCTATCACGGGTGCTATAATCGCCGAGCGTATTTTTTGTTGTTTTGCCGGTGTTGGGACTCGCGGCAGAAGTATGAACTGACCCTTATCTATAGCTTCGGTGATTCTTTCTTTGACTTTTATATCTTTTAGCTCCACTCCGCGGCCGTCACTGCGTTTGCCTGCGTGAGAGGTCATTGGCCCTTCGGGAAGATTTCTCAAAGCGCACCATGTATGGTGTGCACCGAACTGCTTTGTCGTGATATCCAGCAAGGTTTTCACCATTTCATCGGGACCATTGGCTTTGCAAATTTCCTCGGTGGCCTGGAGAAAATCATTTATCCTTTTAGCCGGCAGCTTGATGTCCGGCGAGTGCGGGGCGTCGGGTTTTCTTATTATAATTTCACCGGCCGATGCGGTTCGTGCAATGGCTGCCTTGCCGGTTGCCGGGACAAGGGTATCATCAAGATGGATTTGTGTACCTGTGTCGATTTGGATTTCGAGATCGACCTCGATAATAAAATCCGAGATACGAATACTATCTCCGGTCTTGATTTCGGCCTTTCGGATTTCTTTGCCGTTGAGATATGTCTTGTTGGCCGAATCCATGTCTTCAACCATCCACTTGCCGTCCTGCGTTGTGAAGATAGCGGCGTGCTGCCTCGATACGGTCAGGTCCGGCAGAAGAATCTGGCTGTGGGCGTGTCTGCCTATGTATATAGGACCTCTATCGAATCTGAATTCGTTTGTAATACGACCACTTTGCTTAACGACCAGATGCATAGGTCTTCCTCTCAAAAGGCGTAAATAATACTCTCAATTATATTATCCACAATCCGGCGTAATTTGTCAAATAAACAATCCGGTGAACTGGAAGAACTGATATTCGGCTTTATCACAGAATTAGGAAGACCTATAAAAACAACCGGAGCAGCGAGCTATCTTAGTAAAACTTACGATATTTTTTTGCTTGATATTTTCTGCTAAATTGGGTAAAATGCTGTTTATTCACGGATGGGCGGTGAGCAGGTTTCTATTCATACATTCCCTGATATCTGCTTCACAACAGTGGTTCTTTAGGGTGTCGATGGCACTCGAAAGAGGACTTTTTCGAAAGTAAATGAAACGGTACATAAAAAGAGGGTGACCATGCGAAAATCTATAGGAATTTGTGCGTTTATATGTCTGCTTCTTGCATTGAACGGCTTTGCGGAAACTTTTGTGGTTACAGGTACACAGGATTCAACGAATTGGGGCGACTGGTTCACTGATAGTGCACCCACAGATTATCATCCCTATTTCTTTTCCCCGTACTTTCGTAAAAATAACCAGGACTGGGGCTGGACACATACAATTACCTTCAAAGAACCACCTACTGATATTATTTCCGCTACGCTGGAAATTAATGCATGGGATGTTGATGTATTAGAACAGGAAGTACATGATATTTATGCCGACGACATATACATAGGCCATCTTATCCCCAATCATAATGAATCGAATGCGGATGGTTATAAGGCTGATTGGTGCGTTACAACACTCACCTTCAGTTCTGATGCGATGTTGACTCTTATCGACGGCGAAGCGGATATGTGGATCGATATCGATGCGGGTCGTAATGATGAAAATAATGAATCAAGCGCCTGGGGTGTGACATTAGGGTATTCTACACTGACTATTGTATATGAATCTGGCTCGTCGGAAGATCCTCTTAAGCCGACAGATGATCCGGTAGATGCCGCGGGCGACCCGAATGAACCATCGGATGATCCTAATGTACCGTCGGGTGAACCGAAGACATATATATTGACTCCGGTTGATTTATCTTCACCTACTATAAATGATCCTGGCGACGGCATCGCCCAGATTGGTGTTGAACAGGCATGGTTTGCCTTTGATCTTTCATGCATACCGGATGATGAACATATAACAGCGGCATCTTTTATGGCGGATATGATGGATTTTGACGGTTTTGAGACCCAGAGAACGTTATGGTACGACTCGGACGACAGTTGGATTTTTAATCCCGAAGTCGCTCTTAGCGATCCCGGGAATAAATCGGCAGATTGCCTCGTGGGAACCGTTGAGCATAGTAGCCAATCTTATGAATTGACTACGATAGAGATTACGCATGACTGGTCAAAGGATTTAGCGGATAATTATATTACTTTCATGCTGACAGGGCCTCTCGGAGGTACTTATTCGAGCGGAGCCGTTAATCTGCCAACTGCCAGGCTGGAGATTGTAACTGTTGCTTCCGGCTGGACGGATAATGACAGTAAAATAATCAATCTTGGACAGGAGCAGCTTGTTCAGGTCGATGGTCTCGATATCGCGGTACCCGGTTACTCTGTGCCGTCGTTATGCGACTGGAATAACGACGGATTGCAGGATTTGATGATCGGTGAGGGAGGCAGTTTCGGAGACGCGAAAGTGAGCTTGTACCTTAATATAGGGACTGAATCGAATCACCGATTTTCTGATAATTATATATTCTATGCCCAGGTCATCGACACGTCGAGCTTGTCCGATCTGGTTTGTCCGGCTTCCGGCTGTCTCGGATGTTTCCCGCGAGCTCTCTATTGGGATTCTGACGAAATGAAAGACCTGGTCGTTGGTCAGGCCGATGGTAGTGTTAAATTATTCCTGAATATATGGACCGATAGTTATCCTATTTTTGACACGGGATCGTTTCTTAAGGCTGGAAAATCCGGATTGAAAAGTAATATCAATGTAGGGGCTCGTGCGACACCATGTGTCGTGGATTGGAACAATGACGGCAGGAAAGACCTTGTTGTTGGAGCTTTGGATGGCAGGATACATGTTTTTATCAATGAGGGAACCGATACCGAGCCGGACTTTATTTACGATTCTTTAGTTCAGGAAGACGGCGTGGACCTGGTTGTGCCGAGCGGCCGCTCAAGCCCGGAAGTTTTCGATATTGATTTGGATGGTCGTTTAGACATCATCACAGGTAACACGGATGGACAATTATTGTTTTATAGAAATATCGGCACCAACAAGGAGCCGGTTTTCTCCGGTTACACATTTGTTGAATCTGATAATGTTCCAATCGACCTTCCGGGTACACCGCGATCCAGGCCGTTTATCGGATACTGGAACTTAGATGATTATCCAGATGTGCTCACCGGAGCCGGTGATGGAAAAGTTCATCTATACCATGGCTTACCATTAAAGTAAGGTATGGTTTAAAGTAGAGAGCCGGTGTGGTAGCTTTAGTTGTATTGCGCTGTCGGGTAAACGACCTTCGGTTCTCGCTAAGAAATAAAAATCCACTAAAGTTAACCTTATTTTTTAAGTTTACAATCGCGATATTTTTCGATCCACACCTTACAAGGTAAATATTACCGGTCAAATGCCGCATCTGAATAATATGTCCCGCTACAACAAACGGCGGTTTCTATCGACTTTTTCATTTTTATCCTCTAATGGCATGTTGACATAACCTGCTGATTTGCATAACATAGCAGCCCGTTATGGGAACAAATCAAATTACGATAGTAGGGGCCGGCAACGTCGGTGCTACGGCGGCACATATTGCTGCGACAAGAGAGCTTGGAGATATTGTACTGATCGACATTGTCGAAGGTCTCGCCGAAGGCAAAGCTCTGGATATTGCCGAAGCGGCGCCGGTACAGCTTTATGATTCCGAAATAACAGGAACGCTCGACTGGGAAAAAACCGCCGATAGTGATATTGTAATTGTAACGAGCGGCCTTGCCCGCCGGCCGGGCATGAGCAGGGATGACCTTCTGGCTAAAAATGTACAGATCGTTAAGGATGTTAGCGAAAAAGTTGCCGAATATTCTCCCGATAGCACCGTTATTGTCGTATGCAATCCTCTGGATGCAATGGTTTATGCCGCAGCTAAGATTACGGGATTTTCGAAAAACAGGATTATGGGGATGGCCGGTGCGCTGGATTCGGCGCGTTTTAGCTACTTTCTAGCGTCCGAGCTTGGTGTCAGTGTGAAAGACATAAAATGCGTCCTGATGGGCGGGCACGGCGATGACATGGTACCTTTGCCCAGATTTACATCCGTCAGCGGAATACCAATAACCGAATTGCTTGATGAAAGCAAAATCGCCGAGTTGATAGAGCGGACCAGAAAAGGCGGCATTGAGGTTGTTAATCTATTGGGCTACAGCGCATATTATGCCCCTGCCGCCGGAGCCGTAAGGATGGCTGAGGTCATATTGAAAGATGAAAAAGCCGTCATTTCATGCTGTGCCTATTGCGACAACGAATATGGAGTTGGTGGATACTTCGTTGGTGTGCCCGCTATGCTTGGAAAAGACGGCGTCGAAAAGATAATTGAACTGAATTTGAACGAGAAGGAAAAGGCACAATTCGAAAAATCACTTGCTCACGTTAAACAACTCGTGACAAAGGTTGACCAATTGCTTTGAAAGTATATTTTCTTGAAGATTATCTCTGGCTATTGGGTCAATAATAGTATATTTTATTGCTTTTTAGAGAATTTTTATATTACAGGGTACGTACAGGGATAAACATAGAAAACCGGGCAGACCTGCCTCAAAGGCATAACACGACCAATGATATCATTACTGTCGTTTATATAATACTGAAGTGATTCAGACTTTATAAAGTGAATGGCTAAGGTAAAGCAAGAAGAACAACATCAGGAAAATTGACCTTGTGAGTTAAATGAAAAGAAAAGGAAGTTAGGATATGCCTACAAATATAGAAACCTTTGTTAAAACATTAGAATCGGAAGGTGTAGATGCCGGTAGAAAGGCCGCCGAGAAGATTGAGGCCGATGCCAGAAAACAGGCGGATAAGATTATTGCCGATGGTAAAGAAGCGGCGGAGCGTATAATTGCGGAAGCCGAAGCTGAAGCACAGAAGATCAAAGCAAGAATGGATTCGTCTCTGGAATTGGCTGCACGTGATGCGATTTACATGCTCCGTGAAAAATTGAGCCAGCAGTTGAACGTTCTGCTGAAATGGAATGTCGAAAAGGCTCTTAACGACGAAGAAACTCTTGCAGCCGTTTTGCATCAGGTTATCCCTGCTTATGTAAAGGCGGACACGGAGAAAAAACTGACAGCAGAGATTAATGTCTCCAAAGACCTTAAAAGCAGATTGCTGGAAAGTGCGCTTAGGGAGCTTACTCATTCGATTAAGAATCAGAATGTTCAGGTGGATGTCAAATATAATCTGGCTAAATCCGGCTTCGAATTCAAAATAGAGGGTTCAACCGTGGAAGTGAGTACGGAGGCTGTGACATCGCTGTTGGCGGAAATGATTGATCCTGATCTCCAGCAATTTCTTGAAAAAACAGAAAATTCCGGGAATTAAAACGGTGTTATGAATCCGGGAAGTCTGCGCATTAAAAGCCGAAATAAAAATGAATAGAATCCGTCGCTATGAATATCTGTTAAGTGCTCTGCCGGTTTTGGAGCCGATGGGCAGCATTCCGCCTATGAGCAAACGTGAATTATTCGAGCGAATTATCGACTCTAACGGTCCTGTCGATAGCGTTGAGGTGCTTCTTCTGGGCGACGATATTATTCAGTATGAGGCATTGTTGGCGGAAGAAATCAAGCCGGATGAAATCGATTTGGCTGTTATCTCCCTTGATAAGGCCGAAAGCGAGCCTGTGCTGCCGGACTTCCTTTTACCTGAAGAGGGAACCCATGAGCAGGAAAATAAGCGTATATCCGTGGATGAAATGTGGTCACGATATTTTCACCATGCCGCATTTATAGCCAAATGTACACACAGCGGCTTTTTAAAAGCATGGATTGGTTTCGAGGTCGGCCTTCGTAATGCTTTGGTTACGGCCCGCGCTCATATCCTTGATTTGGATTCTGCTCCATATTTAGTAGCACCGCAATTAGCGGACCGGGACACGGATTATAGTTATATCTTGTCGGCCTGGTCGGCGGCTTCTAATCCTCTTAACGCTCTCGAAGTCCTGGACAAGGCAAGATGGGGCTGGCTCGAGGAAAATGGGAGATGGTATAGCTTTGCCGCATGTGAAATAGAAGTATATGCCGCCAAACTTATACTTCTGCATCGATGGCGACGGATTTTATCAGATAAGAAACAACGAAAGAAAACTAATGTAGTACAGGTCTGATTAGATAAATATTAATTTGATATTATTTGATAGTGAGGAACTATTGTGAAAGGACGAATAAAAGCCGTCTTTGGAAATATGGTTGTTGCCCAGACTGATGACCGGGTGATTAAAAATGCCATTGGTTATTGTGTACGCAACGACGGTGTCAAGCTGCTCTGTGAGGTTATCCGTGTGCGCGGTGATTCGGTTGACCTTCAAATATTCGAAGAGACCCGTGGCCTGCGGGTAGGGGACCAGGTGGAATTTCAAGAGCAACTGCTTTCGGCCGTATTAGGTCCGGGCCTGTTGGGCCAGATATATGACGGGCTTCAGAATCCACTGCCGGAATTAGCAGAGAAGGTCGGGTTTTTTCTGCAGCCGGGGAATTATATTCATGCACTTGACACCGAACGTAAATGGGATTGGACCCCAAAGGTTCAAACCGGCACCGTGGTCCGCCCCGGCGATGCTCTTGGCAGCGTACCGGAAAGGATATTCGAGCATAACATTATGGTGCCTTTTGGCTGGGATGGCCAATATACAGTTGAATCCGTTGTTGAATCAGGTTCTTATCCCGTTACTAAAGAAATCGCAGTTCTTGCCGATGAGTCGGGCAATGAGCACCCTGTAACTATGGAACAAAACTGGCCTGTTAAACGCCCGTTGTGTGTGGCCAAAAGACGCTTACTGCCGACGAAGCCCATGGTAACGAGCGTCCGTATTATCGATTCCATGTTCCCGATCGTCCGTGGCGGTACGTATTGTATTCCGGGACCTTTTGGGGCCGGCAAAACCGTCCTGCAGCAAATTACTTCTCGTCACGCCCGGGTCGATATCGTAATAATAACCGCCTGCGGCGAACGAGCGGGTGAGGTTGTGGATACTATTCGGGCATTTCCCGAGTTGCAGGACCCGCGTACCGGGCGCAGTCTGATGGAGCGTACAATCATAATATGTAATACTTCGGCAATGCCGGTAGCGGCTCGTGACGCTTCGGTATATACGGGTGTGACTTTAGCGGAATATTACCGTCAGATGGGATTGAATGTTCTGCTTTTAGCCGATTCGACCAGCCGCTGGGCCCAGGCTATGCGTGAGATTTCGGGACGTCTGGAAGAGATACCGGGTGAAGAGGCGTTTCCGGCATATCTCGAAAGTCGTATCGCGAGTTTCTATGAGCGCGCCGGGGCAATCGAATTGAATGACGGACGAATAGCATCGGTCACCATTGGAGGTACGGTGAGTCCCGCCGGAGGAAACTTCGACGAACCTGTGACTCAGGCCACACTTAAAGTCGTGGGTGCTTTTCACGGCCTGAGCCGGTCCCGCAGTGACGCGAGACGTTATCCGGCAATTGACCCGCTGGATAGCTGGAGTAAATATGTCGGTATTATTGATCCTAAAAAAGTGGTAAAAATAAATCAAATGCTCAGGCGGGGCGATGAAGTTCGCCAGATGATGACGGTGGTCGGCGAGGAAGGGACGCCTATCGAAGATTTCACAATAATGCTAAAGGCGGAATTTTTCGATTCCGCCTTTTTACAGCAAAACGCCTTTGACGATGTGGATGCAGCCACATCGACAGACCGTCAGCGTTTTGTTTTCGATAAGATACTGGAAGTCGTGGAAACGGATTTTTCATTTGAAAACAAAGACGAGGCGCGCCGTACACTTAAGAAAATCAGCAGTATGTTTTTCAACTGGAACTACGCTCCCTGGGATCCAGGTGTTGTCCCGGAATCTGAAAGAGAAGATGAGCCGCTTGAAAAATCCCATGTTAAGGATGACAGGGAAACCGAGCGAGGCGATTTTAAGGAAATGCTCGGCCAGATTGACCGGTACATAAAGTCGCTTCTTGATAAAGCGGGTAATGCCGAAGAAGACGAAGAAGAAACGCAAGATGAACTCGAACAGCTAACTGTGTAAGATGATATATGTGACTAAAATTTTGATAGGATATAAATTGTAAGATTTCACAACAGAAGGAAATAACGCTTAATGATATAAAGGCGGTTCATAATGAGAGTATTTTATGACGAAATTTCGCAGATTGCCGGTAATGTCGTAACCGTCAAGGCTCAGGGGATAGGTTACGACGAGCTGGCTGTAATTACGACAGACCACGGTTCATCACTTGCTCAGGTTATCCGTCTCGAAGATGACCAGGTCAGTCTCCAGATATTTGGCGGCACAGAAGGAGTCTCCACTGGAGATAAAATTCGATTTCTCGGTCATTCCTTTCAAGTTCCGTTCAGTGATGCATTACTTGGAAGAGTTTTTGACGGTTCCGGACGCCCGAGGGACGGCAGGCCCGAAGTCAAAGCAGATGCGGTAGAGACCGGTTCACCTGCGGTGAATCCAATCAAGCGCAGGGTCCCCGACAAAATGATACATACACGTATCCCGATGATTGATATTTTCAATACGCTGGTAGGCTCACAGAAGCTGCCGATTTTTTCCGTGGCCGGTGAGCCGTACAATGATGTATTGGCGAGAGTCGGTATGCAGGCCGATGCGGAGGTTATTATTCTCGGCGGAATGGGTTTGCGTCACGATGACTATCTGATTTTCCGCCATCGTTTTGATGAAGCCGGCGTATTGGGACGAACTATTATGTTTATTCATACCGCCGCCGATCCTGTGGTGGAATGTCTGCTGATACCCGATCTGGCATTGGCTGTAGGTGAACAATATGCCTTACAGGATAAGAACGTTCTTGTGCTTCTCTCGGATATGACGGCTTTTTCGGATGCCTTAAAAGAAATCGCCATCACTATGGAACAAGTACCGTCTAATCGCGGCTACCCGGGTGACTTGTACACACAATTAGCCAGGCGATATGAAAAGGCCGTTGATTTTGACGGAGCAGGCTCCATGACCGTGTTGGCTTGTGTAACAATGCCGGGCGACGATGTCACCCATCCTGTCCCGGATAATACCGGTTATATAACAGAAGGCCAGCTCTATTTGCGTAACAGTCGTATCGAGCCGTTCGGCTCTTTGTCACGATTGAAACAGTTGGTCAACGGCGATACACGGGACGACCATCGTGCTATTATGAACGCCTGTATTCAGCTTTATGCGCAATGCGATGAAAGCCGGGAAAAAAGGGAAATGGGCTTCGAACTGTCCGAGTGGGACGACAGATTGTTGCAGTACGGTGATTTGTTCGAAGATAGGATAATGAACCTGAATTTGAATATAGAGCTTTTCGATGCGCTCGATGAGTGCTGGGAAATTCTCGCCGAATGCTTCCAGCCGGAGGAGACCGGCATCAGGGATACTATCGTTGACAAGCACTGGCCGAAAAAGAGTCGTCAAAAAGAGCCGGAAAAAGTCCCTGAGCCTGTACAGGTGTAGAAAAAATCTGAAAAAATATGGCCAAACGAAAGATAAAATATACGCGAACGGAACTCAAGCACCAGCGTGATGCGCTGGCGCGTTTCAAACGTTATCTGCCGACCTTGAAGCTCAAACAGCAGCAGATACAGGCCTCTATTGTACAAACTCGCGAAATGTTCCACAAAATGTGGGAAGAAGCAGAAGCTATGGCAAAAATCATCGTTGTATATGAGGGCTTATTTAATAGCGTTGCGGCGATTAATTACAGAAAGTTGTCACTGCCGGATGAAGTTGTTACATCGACGCATAGTGTAGCAGGAGTATATGTTCCGAAGTTTGAAGATATCGTCTTCCCAAAAATCGATTACAGCCTCTTCGGGACCGCTCCCTGGGTTGATAAGGCCTTAGCCGATCTGCGGAAGCTCAATCAACAAAGGGCCGAGCTGGATGTTCTACAGGAATGCCTTGATTTGTTACAGGCCGAGCTGAAAAAAGTAATGCAGCGGGTAAATCTTTTTGAAAAGGTGATGATCCCGAATACACTTGATAATATCCGCCGGATTCGCATAGCGCTTGGTGATCAGATGACCGCCGGTGTGGCTCGTGCCAAGATAGCCAAGGCAAAGTTGGAACAAAAGAATAATAAAGACGCCAAGGAGGCGGTTGCAGTATGATTGTACCTATGTCCAAAGTTTATATCGTTACACAGAGCTATAATCATGCTCGACTTTTGGAGGTGCTTGCGCAGCTTGGAGTCATCCACGTTGAACCGGTAGAGCCGGAAAAGGCAGTCGCTACGGAACAAACAATACATACACTTTCTACTATCGATAAGGCTGTACAAATTCTACGGACAATCGAACCTTCCGGCGAAACACCCGAAATTTCCCCGATTGAAGCGGTGAAAGAAACTATTAATATTCACAAAGCGATGGCGGATGAAAAGGACCGCTTAGCTACTTTGCATCGCAAGGCGGACCAGTTAAAGATTTGGGGCAACGTAGAGCTGCGGCAGCTTGAACAGCTCCGTTCAGACGGTATTAAAATCAGGTTCTTTTCCGTATCTAAAAAAGACCTGCCCGGACTTGAGGCCGAGTGCATCGAAGTTGTTGCCGAGCAGTCCGGACAAAATGTGCTGATCGCGTTAATTGACCGGACCGGCCGGTTCCAGATGCCCGAAGGAGCGAAGAGAATACCCTGGCCGAGTATGGACCTTCCGACAGTAAAAAAAGAAGCTGCTCGGATTGACGCTTCTCTCAAAAAACATAATGAACGTTTGTCCGAGCTGGCTCATTTGATAGAAGAAATGCAGCAACAGCGGAGAGATTATCAAACACAGGCGGATTTCTCCGTCGTTCAGCATAGTGCTCTTTCAAGTGATGCATTATTTGCCCTGCAGGGCTGGGTGCCTTTGCGGAAGTCAGAATCGCTGTCGGAGCATCTTGGTGAGCAGAATATTACAGCGGCCGTCGAAATCCTGCCTGTCAGTCAGGACGAAGAGCCGCCGACTCTGATCGAATATCCGGGTTGGGTCAAGCCCATCAAGGGACTTTTTGACATGCTCGGTACGGTCGCCGGATATCGCGAGTTTGATGTTTCGGTTCCTTTTATGCTGGCGCTGCCGATTTTTGCCGCTATGCTCATCGGTGACGGCGGGTACGGGGCTGTTTTATTCTTAGGCTTGTTGCTGGGATACAAGAAAGCCTCGAAGGCACTGGGTGAGAATTTTACAAAGCTGCTCATCGTCGTAGGTGCAGTGTCCCTTATTTGGGGATTTTTATGTGACAGTTTCTTCGGAGCTCATTTGCTTCATAAGGCCCTGATACCTGTCAATATGACGGATAAATCTCGTTTTATGCTCATGCAGATAAGCTTTACGATGGGAGCCATACATTTGAGTATTGCTCAATTGTGGCAGGCGTTTAAATTTTTTCCGGATTTGCGTTTTCTCGGTAAGGTCGGCTGGGCGATTTTTATCTGGGGGATGCTTGGTGTTGTTAAGATGTTTGTATTGAGCGCAAGCATTGCCTGGAGCACGCCGTGGCCTTATTTTTTGATTGTCGGAGCGTCACTGGCGATTTTATTCAATTCCCCGAGCAAAAATATTTTCAAGATGGTGCTGTTGGGAATTGCCAACTTTCCTCTATCTATGCTGGGAGCGTTTTCCGATATCATTAGCTATGTTCGCTTGATGGCGGTGGGGCTTGCCAGCGGCGTTCTTGCGGCAAGCTTTAACGATTTGGCGTTGAATTCCGGCTCATGGCTCATTGCGGCACCCACTTTGGTATGCGGACATTCTCTGAACCTCGGATTGGCCATGATAGCGCTTTTTGCTCATGGAGTTCGATTAAATATGCTTGAATTTTCCAATAATCTTGGTATGCAATGGATTGGTTATTCCTATAGACCTTTTAAAACGATTCAGGAGTAAAATAAAATGACTGCACTTACATTAATTGGCGATGTTTCGACAAACGGCATAATGAATTTTCTGGCCCAGTCCGGCTTGGGTTCGTCGTTCTTCGGGCAAATCGGTGTTGTATTAATGTTGGGCATGGCGGCTTTCGGAAGTTCCGTCGGTATTGGAGCGGCCGGGCAATCCGCCGCAGGGGCCTGGGGCAAGGAAGGCAAGGCGGGCAAGACTCTCAGCTTTACTTATATTATTCTTTTGGGTATGCCTATCAGCCAGACTTTGTACGCCATGATTGTTATGAACAAAATAGGTGATGTTTTAGGAAATCCGACGTTTGCCGCGGCTAACGCAGGATTACTCCTGGGAATTGGTATTGCAACCGGACTTGGTGAAATGCTCTCTGCATGGATGCAGGGTCTTATCGGTGCCGCCGGTATTCGTTCGCTGAGTGAAAGCGAAGGCAAGGGTTTTGCATTCCTGCTGATAGCTATGGGTATTGTAGAAACGGTTGGTATCTTTACGATGGTTTTCCTGCTTGGTATGATTCCGGCACTGCCAGCCACGCCCTAAGCGACACGAAAAAATAATTATAAAATCACCGAATCCGGGCTTTACACCCGGATTCTTTTTTTAAAGGGTATTATCATCTATGATTATTCAGGAAAGCAATCTGTTTAATATGTTTACCATTTCGCAGCCGCAGCATCTATAAATTTGTAAGTTTTTACTTCTTTAAATTTACAATTAGGATTTTGGAAAAATAAACTTTGATTATCATATACTTCACTTTCATAACGTTTATGAATCTGAATTTCAGAGGAATAGCCTATGCCAGCAATATGTGAACATCCTTCTTTATTCAACAAGTTACATGTCATCAACTGAAGATCACTCTCACTTGAAAGATCTCGCAAATCATAAACATCCTCAAGAAAGCATACGATTATGCCTGGAATTGACTTATTTAGTTGATTCTTAGCTGATTTATATACCTTACTGGAAATTCCGTCCAAAACATTATCCATTTCCTTGGACTTAAGGATCATTTGAATCGGATCAATAGCATTATTACCATTCATCTGTGACGAAAAAACTACACCATGTGCTCCATTAGAAAGACTCATACGCAGTGTTTTGTATTTTTCTAATACATTGACAATCTTTTTGCTCTTTTTATTTAGATTCAAGGAAATCTGTCCGTGTGATATAGCGTATTCTCCTGTGATTTCTCTGGATTTTATAAGTTCTAAAATCTCTGAAACCAAAGTATCAATTTGATTACTATACAATCTTCCATCAAGAACGATATCAATGCTACCTGTGTAGCCCTGTTTTTCAATTTCAGGTAGGAGTTCTTGTACAAGTCGGTGAAAGTCTTGGCGTTTTATTTTTCTTGAGATATCAACACTTATTCTTTTACACTCAACATTAAAATCAAAATTAGGAGTTTTAACTATAAACTCAGGATGTTTTTCCCCGTCGTCTTCATACCACTGAAGAACATTACCTTGAAGATAAAAATGCCATGCAATTTGTATTTCAAACAAGTAGTCAACTGCTCTGTCTGAGTCAATCAAGTCTCTTTTATATTTGTTTTTAACAGATGTCGGCATAAATCTCTGAAGAGAAGAAATCTTTTTGGCATCTGCAGCCAGAATCTTGAGTTCTGGCGTCAAATTCCTTTTTATAGACTTTCCATTTTTCTTGAGTTCAAAAAAAGTCATAAAAGCGTTCCACCAAGGATGCCTATGTTTAAGTGTATATTCACTGACTACAGGACCTGATAAATCGAGAGATCTTTGATACTTTATTAATGCTCTATCAACATTAGTGGGGCCTAGAAAAGAATATAGTTTATTTATTAGGTAAGAAACTTCGGTATCATAGATTTCTGATTCAAAATCTTTCATTTCTATTATCTTATCTTCTGAATTGAGCCGTACTCACCTATTGCCAGAATCAGAAATATCGGCACTTTTTCTCCTTCGTTCTGTTATACAACCGACAATAAATCTGCTTTTAACGAAATATAAAGCACAGGCATAAGCTATCCCTTGCAAGAGAGTGACGAGATACGTTGTTTGAATTCAGGATTTTTTGAGGAGCATGTTGTACTCGGTTTCGAAGCGGAGCTTGTGCCTGACTTCCTCCTGTGCCAGGGCCAAAAGCACCTCTCGCGATTGCTCGTTGTGAACGTTTGGGATGAGATTAACATAAATCCTGAACGATGCTTCCTCCTTTTCCATTCCGAGCAAAAGGGCGTCTTTATAATCGATATCTAATTGCGAGGGTTCATCGGAAATAATATATTCGCTCGCCGGCCGGGGCGGTTGTTGTTCTATCGAGACCGTCTTGCCTGTTTTCATAATCTCAAGCTCTAACTTGGCTTTGTGTTCCAATTCTTCAGCTGCCAAGTCTTCAAAGACCTCACGCATTTGTGGATCTTTTACCCGGCCGGCCAATGCCAAGAAAAAATTATGAGCCTCATTTTCCCGGAGAATCGCAAATTCGAGAATCTCTTCGTCCGATTTAACTTTACCCATTGTTTGTCTCCCTTGGCAACAGGTCTTCGATTAATCGTCTTCAATCAATTAAATTATCTTCACAGTTGTCTGTTCCGCCCACACAGTTGCTGCCTGAATTATACAACTTTAGAGTCGTCCTGCAACTGCAATTTTACTTATGTTTTCCTATCTGGATATACCCTATTTGTCAGGGGATGGTTTGGTAAAAAATGGTATTCCACCGAATATCTCGATTTCCGGAGACCGAATGTAATTGACCTGATAGTTTGCCCACCGTATATTCGGTGCAGCATTAAATATATAATACATTTTTGGAGGTAAAATGGACATAGTAAAGCAACTTCGGGAGACAATCGTTTCTCGAATCATTTGTACTGCATTGTTGGTCGTGCCGGCGATGACAGTAGGGGCCAGCGCACAAACGGAAAAGACCGATCTCAGGTTCGATTTTGGCCCTGGAAAAGTTGAGCAGGGATATATGCAGATTCTGCCGGATACGGTCTATTCACCGGAACTTGGTTACGGATTCGAGTCGGGAGCACAGATTGCCGCAATTAACCGGGGTACTGATGATGCTTTGAAAGGTGATTTCTGCACGAGCGATAAGCCCTTTTACTTTTCCGTCAGGTTGCCGGAGGGCAATTATAAAGTGACAATAACGCTCGGTGATTTGACCGGCGAATCAGTAACGACAATCAAGGCCGAACTGCGTCGATTAATGCTTGAGAATTTGCGAACGGCATCGGGGCAGTTTCATACCGGAACGTTTATGGTAAATACCCGGACTCCATTGATTTCAACCGGTGGAAGTGTCAGATTAAAATCCCGTGAGAAGACTTCCGAATGGCCGGCCTGGGATGATAAACTGACGTTGGAATTTAACGGTGTGCGTCCCTGTGTTTGTGCTCTTGAAATAACCAGAGATGATAGTGTCCCCACGATTTATATCCTGGGTGACTCTACGGTTTGCGACCAGTCGCTCGAGCCCTGGAATAGCTGGGGGCAAATGTTGCCGCGATTCTTAAAGCCGGATATCGTTGTGGCCAATCATGCCGAATCCGGCGAGTCGATTCGCAGCTCACTCGGCGCCGGACGTGTAAAGAAGGTGATGAGTATTATCAAGCCGGGGGACTATCTTTTAGTTCAATACGGGCACAATGATATGAAAGACCGTTCACCTAATGCCCTTGAAACATATAAATCCAACTTGAAGCAATTGGTTGCTGATACTCGTGAAAAAGGTGCCACGCCTGTGCTGATTACATCGATGGAGCGTAAGGCTGGCGTTGTAAACGACACCTTGGGGGATTATCCCGAAACTGTTCGCCAGGTTGCCAGGGAAGATAATGCCGCTCTGATTGATTTATATGCAATGAGCAAAATGTTTTATAAAGCATTGGGTGAGAATATCGATAAGGCATTTCAGGACGGCACACACCATAACAATTACGGCAGCTACCAGTTAGCCAAGTGTGTTGTGGAAGGCATAAAGCAAAATGTGCCGGATTTGGCGAAACATATCGTGGATGACTTTAATGGATTCGATCCGAGTCATCCCGATCCGGTTGATAATTTTAACATGCCGGCCAGTCCGAGCCGTTCAACGAGTTCGACGGAAAAACCTTTTGCACCTACATGGGAATCTATCAGGGACAGTTATGAAGTCCCCGAATGGTTTCGCGATGCCAAGCTGGGAATTTACGTTCACTGGGGAGTGTATTCGGTTGCCGAACGTGGTGAGTGGTACGGCCGAAGAATGTACCAGGAGGACGATCCCGTTTATGCATATCACGTCAAGACCTACGGACATCCCAGTGAATTCGGATATAAAGACCTGATCCCTTTGTGGAAGGCGGAGAATTTCGATCCTAATTCCTGGCTGGAACTTTTTAAGCAGGCCGGTGCTCGATATTTCACGCCATGTGCTGTTCATCACGATGGTTTTGACCTCTGGGATTCGAAATACCAGCCGTTTAACGCCGTTAAGATGGGACCGAAAAAGGACCTGCTCGGAATGTTGCGTACGGCCACGCTGAAACATGGCCTGCGATTTGGGGTGACATCACATTTGGCGCGCAGTTACTGCTGGCTTCAAACCAGCCACGGCGCCGATACCAAAGGCCCTAAAAAGGGTGTTCCGTATGATGGAAGATTAAAGGAATACGAGGCCCTCTACCATGAGACGCACGGTGACACTGCCATGCGTTACCCGGCTGTATCTCCCGCCTGCTGGAAATTGTCATGGAAGCTCCGCATGACTGACCTGATTGATAATTACCAGCCCGATCTAATATATCTTGACGGAGCTCTTCCATTTCTGGATGACAGAGGGCTGACTGGTTTTGAAGTACTGGCACACTATTATAACGAGGGTTTAAGAAGACACGGCGGCAAAAAGGAAGTTATGCTGACGTATAAAGGTTCCGCCATGACGCAGGAGAAAAACAAGGGCTGGTATGTTCCGGGAATAGGGACTCGCGATTATGAGCGAAATGTGCCGGACCGACTGCTGGATGAACCGTGGCAGACCGACGACTCAATTGGCCCCTGGGGTTATAATACGACTGTTCCTTATACCTCTGTTGATCAGTTGGTGGATAAGCTCGTGGATATTGTCAGTAAGAACGGCAACTTATTGCTGAACGTTCCTCCGAAAGCCGACGGCACATTTGACAGGGAAACTGTACGTATCCTTAAAGAATTAGGCAAATGGAACCGCATGAATGAAGAGGCCATTTTTGGTACACGTCCATGGATTCGTTTTGGTGAAGGGCCGGTCAAGGCGCCTCAATCTCGTGCCAGGGTCTCACCTTTTTCTGCAGAGGATATTCGCTTTACCACCAGAGGCAACATATTATATGCCGTTATTTTGGCCTGGCCCGGCGAAAAGGCGGTCGTTACATCGCTGGCCAGAGGCGCAGAAAACTCCGGTGAAATCGAGACTGTCAGCTTGCTTGGCCATGAAGGGAAACTGGAGTTCATACAGGATACTGATGGTTTGAAGGTCATGATGCCTGCTGAGAAGCCTTGTAATTATGCTTTTGCGTTAAAAATCACCGGCTTAAAACTGAATTAAATTCTAAACTCTTACCACGTACGGGATGTTTTTTAGCATGGCGATTATTTCGGTCCAACTACGAAATCAGGCTTTTGGAAGTCCAAAAGTATAAGAAATGCCCTCGAATTAACATAAAAGGGGTAAAGAAAACTACCTATTTTAAACCTTCCCCCCAATATACAGGTAGATTACCCTGACTTCCGGAGACGGAATTTATACCCGTCAGTGGTCAATTCACTTGACGATTTACCTCTTTATCACTAAAATATTATATGTTGAATCGTAGCTGTAATGCATTAGGACTTTGCGGATGCCGAAAAGTACCCTGAAAAGAGTAGTGTTTATTTCTTCTTTCCTTCCGAGAAAATGCGGGATAGCGACATTTACATCGGACCTGATAACAAATATCGCGGCGGCAGCCAAATGTGAATTCGAGCCGTTGGTAGTGGCTATGCACTCGGGGGACCAGAAATATAACGACCCGGTGAAATTCGAAGTCCACCAGGATATCAAAAGCGATTATATTTGTGCCGCCGATTACATCAATTTCAGTCATGTTGACCTGATATGTGTACAACATGAATTCGGCCTTTTTGGCGGAGAAGGCGGCTCATATCTTAGTTTATTGCTCAACAGACTAAAAGCTCCTGTAATAACAACCCTGCATACTGTTCTGGACGAACCGGAACCGGCATATCACAAGTCATTAATTGATGTATGCAACGCCTCTCATAAAATAGTTACGATGAACGAACGGGGCGTCACTATGCTACAGGATATTTACAATATACCCGGCAGGAAAATTAAATTGATCGCTCACGGCATTCCGGATTTGCCGTTTGTTGACAGCAATTATTACAAGCATAAATTCGGCCTTGAAGACCGAAAAACAATTCTGACCTTTGGCCTGCTTGGTACGAACAAAGGTATAGACGTAATGCTTCAGGCGATGCCGGCAATAATCAAGGAGGACCCGTCGGTTATGTATATCGTCCTGGGTATGACACACCCGAACGTACTCAAACGTGATGGAGAATCGTATCGATTCAGCCTCCAGCAAATGGTCAAGGATTTAGGCCTGGAAGAGCATGTAATCTTCCATAACAGATTTGTAAGTGACCAGGAGCTTCACAATTTTTTATGTGCGGCGGATGTTTATGTAACTCCGTATAAGAATGTAGAACAATTGACCAGTGGTACGTTGTCTTTTGCGGTTGGAGCGGGCAAGGCGGTTGTCTCGACTCCTTATTGGGCGGCCGAGGAGCTTCTTGCCGAAGGCCGGGGAAAACTTGTGCCGTTCGGTGATTCGAAGGAAATAGCCAAAGCAATAGTCGATATACTTCAAAATGAATCGCTATTTTATTCCCTGCGGAGAAAAGCGTACGAATACGGTCGTTCGAGAACCTGGCCAAAAATCGGCCAAACCTATTGGAAATTATTCAGTACGAAGCGAATGCCTATACGGATTCCCGCCAAAAGCACACTTTCGGCGGCCGAAACAATATCGAATATCGAGGTGCCTGTACCGTCGCTGGAGCACTTGATTAAGCTTACCGACGACACCGGCCTGTACCAGCACGCCAAGTTTACCATACCGAATCGCGAATATGGTTATTGTACGGATGACAACGCCAGAGGCGTAATTGCAATGACCCGGTATTATGCACAGTATCCCGAGCCGAAAGCTCTGAAGCTCCTCGATACGTATTTATCTTTTATCATGCATTCGCAGAACGGCGACGGAACTGTCAGAAACATGATGAATTTCGAGAGGACCTGGTACAAGAAAGAAGCACAAAGCGATGCTTTCGGCAGAGTTCTCTGGGCGTTCGGGACAGTTGTGGCACAGCCGCCGGCGCCGGCTTATTTGTCGGTTATCAAAGACTGCTTTGATAAATCGGTCGAGCATATCCAGAGGCAGTTGCCGAAAGGTATGGCATATTCGATTCTCGGTATGTGCGATTATCTCAGGCAATTCCCCGGAGCAAGTGACATAAAACGCCAGTTGGAATTGGCGGCGGACGGACTTGTCACTCAATATGAAGAGAGTCGTTATCCTGATTGGCAGTGGTTTGAAGACGCTCTCACTTATGACAACGCCGTACTGCCGCACGCCATGTATGTTGCGGGCCTGACCTGTGACAATAAAAAATATCTCACCGTCGCGGAAAAGACCAGCGAATTTCTCCTGGCAAATATTTACCACGGCAAGAATTTCAGCTTCGTTGGCTGCAACGGGTGGTATGAGCGTGGGGGGGCGAGAGCTTCTTTTGACCAGCAGCCTATAGATGCCGCCGGTACCGTTATGATGCTCAGGGCCGCTTACGATACCACGAAGAGCGACAGGTTTTTAATCCTTCAAAGAAAGGCTTTTGAGTGGTTTCTCGGCAGAAACGATTTGCACATTCCGCTCTATGACTTTAGAACAAAGGGATGCAATGACGGCCTTATGCGCGACGGTGTAAATCTTAATCAGGGGGCTGAAAGTACACTTAGCTTTTTGATAAGCTTATTGGCGGTGGTGGAAAGTTTTGCAATAATCGGCAAAATCAAAGGTGAAAAAGAAATCCTGTTACATAAAGCCGATCAGATAGAGGACACAGTTCAAAAGCCGGCCTCTATTAAGAGCATATCAGTCAGGCCGGATCGGAAAGATTTTAATAAGGACCAGATCGAAGAGCTCACCTGAGGTTTTATTCTTTACTGCTCTGTCTTAATTTTCTGTGAGATTACACTTGTGTTGCCAATGCCACTCTGAATATCACACCTGTTGGCCTGGCGTTTACGATTTCCACGAATCCGTTGTGTGCCTGTGCGAATTTTTTCACCAGTGCAAGGCCAAGGCCACTGCCGACGGTTTCTCGTGTAGCTTCGGCTCCGATACGGTAGAATTCCTGGAATATTTTTTCCCTCTGGCTGTGGGGGATACCGGGGCCATGGTCCTCGACTTCGATTATAATATATCGATTATCGCTTTTAGTCCGGACCGTGATGGTTTTGTCCGTCGCATCCCGTGCATATTTGATGGCGTTGTCCAGAAGGTTCACGACGATTTGAGTGACGGCATCACCGTCGAAAGTTGTTTCTCCGATTTGGCTTAGCTCTGTTTTTATCGAGAAGCCCTTTTGGGCGGCATAAGGCGCCATCATCTCAACGACATCTTCGATATATTTATTGATATCGCCTGCTTTGAAGAGATATTTCTTTCGTCCCCTTTGGATACGTGAAAAATCCAGGACATTTTCTATGAGTCTGCTCAGTCGCTCGCTTTCCTGTCGCATATTTTTGTAATATTCGGTCAGTTTGCTTTCTGATTTGATCCAGTTTTTTTCCAGCATCTCTGCGTGCATTCGGATTGAAGTCAGAGGTGTTCTCAATTCATGCGAAACGGCGGAAATAAAATCATCCTTTTTCTGTGACAACCTGAGTTGTGCTCGTGCACTAAGCCATAGACTGCCTAATGCCAGTGTCACCGCCAGAAAAACAAACGACATTATACCGAGATACCATGTTCGCAATTGATGGATTTGCCTGCCGATCCATGCGGGATCGGTTTCGGCTAGGTTAAGTATCAAATGACCGAGACTGGCAAAGTCAAGTATGGCCGTATATGCAGATGGCTCACTTTGAGTCATAGCCAAATCGAAGCCCATATCATCCCGGACGAACCTCCTGGCCGACTCTTCGACCTCTTCCAGGAGTTTTTTCTCGTTGAGTTGAAAACCCTGCAGATAGGATTCTTCTTCGATTTGCACTCGTCGCAGCATAAAGACCTGCCCGCGAAAAATGGATTGCTCGGTATTTTGGCCGGGGACAACTACTGGTACGAAAGGCTCAATCCGTATCTCAACCATATCCGCCCGATTATCTTCGGATAAAGACTGCAGTCCGGATTGCACCTCTGAGGTTTGTACTGTTTGAGGTCTTTGCGTCTGGGGAGCGGGGCGTTGCTGATCGAGTCTTTGTGCCGGTTGGTTCTGAGAAATATTTCTCTGTGCTTGTTGCTGTGAAGTTTCTGCTGAGATGTTGCTTCCTTCCTGCAATTCGGTTTGTAGGCCTCTCTGAGGTAAATTCGATGTTGAAGCAGTCTGCTGATTATAAATTTCCTGGCTTTGTGCCTGATTGGAGGCGATGAAATCGCGCGATTGTCTTATAACCTGAGTTTGTTCATCTGGATTTTTCAGGCTCTCGATGGGATAGTTTTGTGTTCGCTCGTTTTGTGTTTTGCCGCCTTTGGCAAATTCACTTTTCATCAGCTTTTTCCCGGTATCTTCTTTTTCTTCGGATTTTGACACCGGGATTCTCTGAGATGAGTCAGCGTTGAATTCGTAGTCGAGCTTGTACGGATCCGAATCGACCTTGTCGAGTATCGGCAGCAAATTGTCTTCGACATTTTTTGTATTCAGAATCGCTTCGGCATAAAGATTCTCATCACGATTGGTGACAATCTGAGCTTGTTGTTCCTGTAAAAAGACGTTGGGTGTTGTAATCCTGCCGTCAGGTTGAATTTGGAAATTGTAATAAGCCAGCCCGTGCTCCAATTGGTCGGCCAGGGGTGATCGCTCTATTGCCGTTCGCTGTTGCTGTCTGGCCACCGCACTATCGGGGAAATAAAAATACTGGTAGTCGGTGTAAGGCCTTTTTTGTTCCTTTTCCATGAACTCATCGAGCTTGTGTTTGACGTCCTGCCTGATTTGCTCGGCCACCTCGGCGAATTCGCCGATACGCATGCCTTCGAGACCTTGTGCCCATATCCGGATGGAATGATATCCCAGCCACCCCATCCCGCATACGGCGGCGAGAATAATCACCGATAAAATTGTGAGCCATTTATACATTTCTTTAATTGTGATAATGGAAAATTATATTAACTTTTTTCATATTTGTAGCCTGCGCCACGGACGGTTTTGATAATTTCAGGATTGGCCGAATCGCGCTCGATTTTGCTTCTGAGCTTGGCGATGTGCATATCCATCGTTCGAGTACCCAGATCGGTCATCGTATCGTTCCAGACCTCTTTATAAAGTTCTTCCCTGCTGATGACACGATTCGGATTGGCGGCAAAATACCGGATTATTGCCGCTTCACGTTTGGTGATTTCAATTTCGTCGTTGTTACATCCGATTTTCAAAGCGGCGATGTCAACATCCAGATTGGCAAACTTGAACGTTTGCCCGATGGACCGTGCCGGGTCCGTTCGGCGAAGCACCGCTTTGATTCGCGCCAGCAGCTCCTCGAGCGAAAACGGCTTGGTGATATAGTCATCGGCCCCAAGATTCAATCCGGTGACTTTTTCCTTTTCCTGCCCCTTGGCCGTTAGCATTAAAATTGGAGTTTGCAATCCTTCCTGCCGCCATTTTGCACAGAGCTGCTCGCCGCTTATTTTCGGGAGCATCAAATCGAGCAAAATCAAATCGAATTGCCGCTCGCCGGCAATGCGTTCGGCCCCCAGTCCGTCCTCGGCCACCACGGCGGAAAAGCCGTGATATTCCAGGAAATCCGTCAGTGCCGAGCGGATATTTTTTTCATCTTCGACGACCAAGATGGATGCTTTCGGTTCCATGTTCACACCTTTCTATTTTCCGTAGTACCATAAGGTATCACTTAGGGACTACGAAGGACGAATCTCTATTTATATTATAGACTATATCGTGGCCGATGATTTGTAAATACTTTGTAAAAAACTAACCGAGCGATTTTACACCCATTTTACTGCTCCCTCAGCCGTTCGTGTCGTATTATTTATATAGTGACGCTAACGATTCTATAACCTTTTTTTGAAAGGAACTAAAGATGGAAAAACATGGAAAAAAGATAACGTTGTTTTGTGCCGCAGGGACGGCTTTGGTGTTGGCGGCTGTTTTAAGCCTCATGCTTCCTGTGACATTTATCCGTGCGAATGAGCGGGAGGCCGTGCAGCCAGGGGAGGAAATGGAAAAAACGAACAGTGACATATATAGCCTGTCGGGGCCTTATACATGTAAGAACCTGACGATTTTTCTTGTTCATGCCGATATTAAAGACAGTAATATAAAATTCATGACACTCCAGGAGGCTTTGAGCCGGAAGAAGGCGATCGTTACCGAGACTGGGACGGTCAACACCCTTGCCATCGAGAACGTATCGGGTGATGTACACATTTATATCCAGTCCGGGGATATAGTGCGCGGCGGAAAACAGGACCGCACACTTGGCTCCGATTATGTTATTGGGCCCAAATCAGGTAAAATTCCCATAAGCTCTTTTTGCGTCGAGAGAGGTCGCTGGCAAAAAAGAGGGAATGAAGGAGTTGATAAATTTTCCGTATCCAACAGGATTTTACCGTCGAAAGGGTTAAAAATTGCGGCCAACTATAATAATTCGCAACGATACGTATGGGATGAAGTTGATTCTTTACAGAACAAGCTGAGCAGCAATCTCGGCAAATCGGTCAAATCGGAACAATCCGCATCCAGCCTGCAACTGACGCTCGAAGATAAGGAAGTAAACAAGGCCGTAGAGGAATATATAAATTTGTTTTCCAACCTTGTAAAAAACAGCGAAGGTGCGGTCGGATTCGCATTTGCAATCAACGGTAAGGTCGAGGGTGCCGAAATATATTCTTCGAGAGAACTGTTCGAAAAACTATGGCCGAAGCTTCTACAGGCCTGCTCATTGGAAGCCGTTGCTGAAATGCAGAAAACGGAAGAATTTGTTATCCCAGCAGCTAAGAATTTTCGTGCTTTCCTGCAGGATGATGAGAAAGCCGAGATATCGGAGAAACACATTAATGAACAACTGAGATTGCTGACCCGCCTGAGTAAAGATAAGGTGGTTTTTGAAACTTATAGTCAGGGCCGGCGGCAGGCGCTTCATAAAAGCTATATCCGTGCGGATAAGGATTCACTGAGGCAGGATGCACAGCCGGGACCAAACTCCCGGATAAGGCAATTGCCCTCAGTTTTGAACCGGCAACAAACACAGGAACAGCGGCGGTAGAACAAAAAATTATATAAAAAATAACAATGTTAAATTTATTAAGGAGAGGAAAATGGATCTTATAAGTCAAAACAAAAAATTACTGTCAGTATTTATTCTTGCTTTTTGTGTAATACTGCCGGTCCGGGCAGGTTCGACGGACAAAGTATCCGGGACTGCTTTGGCAAATATGCCGGTGAAAGAAGTCACCGTATTTAAGGATGGACATGCCTTCGTTTTACATGAAGGCTCTATGCCGACGGATACCGATGGTAATGTCGTGCTGGATTATCTGCCGAGACCGATTATAGGGACATTCTGGAGCTATTCGGCACAAACCAGCGCCAAACTCACCGGCGTTGTCACCGGCAGGCGCATTGTATCCTTTGATAAAACCGCTCTGAATATTCCCGAACTTATTCGAGCGAACGTTGGCGCCAGGGTCCGGATTGCGGAGGCCGGACTCAGCGCCTATGAGTGTGTTATTTCCGCAATTCCTTCGAGAAGCTCGCAGGAGCTTTCTCGAACCAATCCGCCTTCGGAATCGCTCGCGCTGTCCCAGCCGGGTAATATTGTCCTGTTAAAATTCGAGGGCGGGATAAAAGCTGTTCCGATTGATAATATCCGGGAGATAACTTTCCTCGACGAGCCTGAACCGACTCTGGCCCATGAAGAGTTCCGCAACATTATGACACTCAAGCTGGATTGGGGCCGAAGAGAACCGGCCCAGACAGCAAATGTGGGCATGGTTTATGTCCAGCGCGGCATTCGCTGGATACCGAACTATCGTGTTGACATAGACGGCAACGGTCTGGCAGTTGTCAAGCTTCAGGCGACTATCATTAACGAGCTGACCGATATCGAGGATGTCAAAGCCCATCTTGTCATCGGTGTTCCGAAATTTGCATTCGAGGAAACGCCCGACCCGATATCGCTGCAGCAGACGGTCGCACAGCTTTCAAGCCACTTCCGCAGGGACAGTCAAAGCGCTTATGCCTTTTCGAATATGATTATGAGCCAGTCGGCAGCTACGGTGCGCCATGTTGATACTCCCCGGAACAGTGAAACTATTGACCTTGGTCCCGATGTGGCCGAGTCCGCCAAAAATGAGGACCTCTATGTTTTTACTTTGGAGCATGTCACTTTGAAGAAAGGCCAGCGGATGGTCGTGCCGGTCGCCGAATATAAGCTGAAGTATCGGGATGTTTTCGTGCTCGATTTGCCGTTCGGCCCGCCGCCCGAGGTTCGGCAGCGTTTCAACAACGAGCAAACGGCACAATTAGCAAGGCTTTATCATGCGCCGAAGGTGATGCACAAGATTCGCCTCGCCAACGATGCCGAATGCCCGTTGACGACCGCACCGGCACTGATTCTTCGGCAGGGTCGTGTCATCGGTCAAAGCATGATGACATATACCGCCGTCGGTGCATCGAGTGACCTCGAGCTTACTGTTGCCGTGGATATTTCTGTCGAAAGGCAGGATGTGGAAGCCGAGCGCATCAATGATGCAGCCAGATGGGACGGTAATACTTATGCCCGGAGCAATCTGACCGGTACAATTTCTCTGACAAACCGTAGCAGCAAGACCGTTGATTTAGAAGTCCGGCGATCCGTCTTGGGCAATATCGACAGTGCAAGCAGCGATGGCAAAATCGAGCACCTCGGCAGGCAAGAGGGCGGCTGGATGACAACCGACGGCTATCCGTTCTGGTGGAACTGGTACAACTGGCCGTATTGGTGGTACCGGTTCAACGCTATTGGCCGCGTGACATGGCGGCTAAAACTTGAGTCGGAGCAAAGCATCGAACTGGAGTATAAATACCACTACTTCTGGCGCACTTAAAGGAAAGCGATTGTTATGTGTTTTCCGGCGGTTGAGGTTGCTTCGGCACTTCACGCACTTTTATAGGAAGTGAAGCTACCTGCTGGCTGTCGATGGATAAATCGATCCTGTATTGGCCGGGCTTGTTGAATCTTAGGCCGTGTATATTCAGGATGAGATTGCGGCCGATAGAATCTTCGCTGGGCGGCATTTTAATGGAGATAGAATCCTTGAGGTCGGGGCCGACGATGTTGCCGTCTTCATCGATTATCGTAATTCTGACATCGTGCGTGCCTTCTTCTATCTTTGAAAACCTCGCTCGTGTCACCACGGCACATGCGGGATGAACGGCGGGCATTTGCTTGGCCCAGATGATATCGAAAGCTCCCAGGACGTTCAGCTTCCCACCGGAAACGGTGGCACAATCGCACAATAAAAACGCTTCTATTTCCACTTTTTAATCCTTAATACTTTGTCACATTCGAACCGACATTTCCCGGAAAGTTAATTTTTCATGATTATCATTTGAATTGCTGTAATAGTCAAGCCAAATCCGGCAACGGTTTATATCAATACCATATTTAACTCGGTATTCACTTGGGGATTTTATTGTCGTAGTGGAATGCAGGGGCAAAATTAAATCGTTTCTGCGCTATCGTCGGGTATCCAGCCCTCGCTGCCGTCGAACAGTTTTATGTGAAACCATCCGGAACGTTTTTCGAGCAAGTTGAATTCCGTCCCCTCGTGCAGCGGCTCCTTGAAGCTGGGCGGATAGTTCCGGCCGTGACGATGTATTTTTTGTGCCCGTGGGTTCCACTTCGGTTCGGTCAGGGCGATGACAATGAATATGTAAGCTACGATAAGTAAAAAGGCCTTGAATATTTGCTTTCTCAAGCTGACAGAGATATTGATCTTTTTGAGCATATCACTGCTTGCCAGTATTCGCAGAGCTTTGGATTTCTGCCAGAAGCACCAGATATAAGCAGGTATCAATATCACCGGCACAGCGAATAACAGCCATAACGCATTGTAATTGCCTAAGTTCATATTTATTTCTAAAAAGTCACTACGGTATCTTGCGAAATATCGTGCAGCTTGCTAACATCTCCAAAACCAGGATAAATAACACCGCCTTTGTCCACGGGCCGAAAAGTTCTGCATACTGAGTATATTGAATGGATTTGACTTCCGTTTTTTCCATTTCGTCGATTTTCTTAACAATCTCGTGAAGCGTTTTCGCATCATCTGCCCGGCCGTAAAATCCCCCGGTTATTTCTGCGATTCTCCTGAGTAAATTTTCGTCAAGGCTCTGCCCGGTCGGCATCTTATATGTTCCGAGCGGAGTTTGAATTGTCGTGTAAGCCTGGGCCGAGCCGATACCGATGGAATATATTTTAATACCCCATTTTTTCGCCAGCTCTGCGGCCTGGAGGGGATCGTATTCGCCGGCGTTATTCATGCCGTCGGTCAGGAGAATTATAATTTTACTTTTAATCTTGAATCCGCCTTCATTTTCGTCCGAGATTTTCTCACCGGCCTGGATGAGTCTTGCCTTTCTTTGTTGTATTTTTTCCTCTGCCGTTTTCAATCGTGCTGCCGCAAGGGCGATGGCGTCACCGATTGCCGTGCCGTCTTCACTGCGGAGCCTTACAATCTCGGTTTTTTTCGGGAATTCCAGTAAAACGTTGTGACTCAATACCAACGGGGACGTCGTGTCCGCATATCGCGCGAAAGTCACCAGGCCGACAAGATCGCTTGTTCTTCCTGCCAGATCTTTCTTATCTCCGCTGATAAAATCGGAGAAGACTCTTTTTACCACTTCGAAGCGGTTTAGTGTTTCGCCGTAATAATCCATTTCAGTTTGCATACTGCCGGAGCGGTCCGCCACAACCTCTATTGCCACGCCTTCGGTCGATATTTCGGACAGCACTGTTCCTTTTCTCGGCCGGGCAAGAGCTAATATTAAAAGGGCGATACAAATTAATCTTGCTATATTCAATATGGGTCTGAGCCGCAGACGCAGAGAGACAGGACAGCTTCGAATGTTCGTCAGCGATGGGAATTTCACCGCCGCACGCCGTTTTTTGCGCAGGCTCAAATATGCCAGAACGGGCAGCAGTAAAAGTAACAGTAATACCCACGGTGAATATAGCTGCATTTATGCACTCCTGAGTTCTACGTTTCTAATGTCAGATCCTGTGACATCGACCTTCTTTTCTTCCGATTTTGTTGTTTCTATGAAATTTTTAACCAGATCGAATGTTTTTTGGATTTGCTCGGAGGTCGGATTATATTTGGCGAATTTCACCAGGTCGCAGTGTGTCAGGAATTCCGCTAAACGTTCCTGGTCGGCCTCGGAAAGCACGTTCGTCGCAGGAAGCTCGGCCAAAAATTCCTCCGTCGTTCTTTCCGGGGCGTGCAGGTCGAAGCGATGTTCGATATAATGCCTGAGAATGTCACTTATCTGCTCGTAAAATTCCTTGATTTTACCGGCTTCTACCAGCTTCTGCCCGACCAGAGCTCGCAGGCGGTTATATGCAATCTCGTGTGCTGGCTTAAAAATCCTGATGATTTCTTTGGTTTTTTTCCTGCGTAGGATAAACCATGTCACCACACCGGCTGCGATAGCGACAATACACAATGCCCAGATCCACCAATAAGAAGCTTTTGCGGGCATTTCCACAACACCTTCGATATCGGCGATTTTTAATTCCGCCTTTTGCTCGCCCAAAAGAGAAGCGACCTCGATGTCGATAGGCTCTGTTGCCAGTTCGTATTTTTTATCTTCGGTGCTGTTGACATCATAAAATTCGAATGTAAAAGCCGGGATCGGATATGTGCCGGACAAAAACGGCTCAAGGCGATACCGGTATCTTTTCAAGACGTTATTGTTTTCATCGAGCTTATCGCCCAAATTGTCCCAATCGACAATACCGAAGTTCTCCAAGACTTTTTCCACGGTCGGCATCTTCAGTTCGTAGCCCGGCTCGATGGCGGCCTCAAGCTCCAGCAAGATCGTTTGGGCAATGTTTATTTTTGCTTTGTTAACACGGACGTGTGCCGTCAAAGGTCCCCGCGAGTATTCTTTGTCAATATCGAATTCTGTTTTTTCACTTTTTCCCGCATTTTCTTTTCGACAATCTGCACATGCGAAGAAAATCCCACAGCTTAACAGCACAAGAAAGACAAATCGAATTTTATACAATTTCTCTGCCATTTATCTCAATGTCACTATTATTCCTTATCTTTGGCTCCATCGAGCACGGACGTGTGAATAATAACGTTATATTTATTCATCATTTGCTCAATAAAATCTTTCTGAACGTCCTGACTTTTTTTGCTTACAAGCTCGGACATGACCTGCTCCCTGACTTCATCGTAGCTTTTTTGCCGCTCGAGAGAATTCGGGTCTTCTTTATTTGCCGGTTCTGCGTACTTATCCTTGTTTGCCTGGTAATAGGTCCGGAGGTCGGTCTCGGTGACATTAATTTTGTCCGAAAGCTCTTTGTTCATAAGCTGCCGGCTTAAAACTCCGCGGGTTACCTCTTCGAGAACTTTTGTGACTTCCGGTTTCTCCATCAGCCCTTTTTCCAGAGCATCGCGATATAAAATCTCCTGGGCAAGCCATGATTGCAAAAATTGGGTTTTAGCCGCCGGGGCTTTGTACTGCTCCAGCATTTTCTTTTTCTGCTCGTTTCGCTGTTCGCCCGTCATAAATGCCGCCATGGGGGCAAGTTGATTGTCGATCGTTTCCTCGATGAATGAATCGAGGTCCGCCTCTGTAATTTTTTCAGGACCTATCTCGGCGACAATTTTTCCTCCCGCCTGTTCTGTCTTTTTAAGACTTGTTCTGTCCATCAATTCATATCGCAAGGCCGAAAACATGCCGAGCTTTTCAAAACAATTCTTTACGTGAATATTAATCTGGGGCTCCAATTCGGCAATTTTCGCCGTGATTTCGCTGCGGTAGAAATATTCGATGGCTTGAGCATACTCACCGGCTTCTTCATATAATGTCCCTATTTGAAAAAGCGTTTTCGCCCGTTCCGTATCCGGCAGGGTGACGCCGGACAGATAATCCTGCCAGAGTTCGGCGGCATTTGTATATAGATTACGGCCTGCAAGCTGAGCGGCAAGCTGCTTGACCTGCTCGGACGAGAGAGCCGAGGTGCTTTGGGCCGGATTGTTCCTGTTTTGTGATTGAATTGAAATATTATATATTGTCAGGCAGATTAAAACGATAAGCAGGGCGACTGTGACTATCGGCAGAAACGATTTTTTTTGTTTTTTTGCCGGTAATGAAAAATCCAGTTTCTCATCCATTACTTCACCTCACAATTTCTATCCGGAATACGAGTTCCTCGGAATTAACGTCGCCGATGCCGCATGTGGAAAAAACCCACAAGGTCCTGTATGTATGGTTTATCCGTATTGATGCTGATGCAATCGACGTTAATTGTTCGCAGCATATTTTTTAATTCATCGAACCGCCGGGCGCAGGTATCGCCGTATTTATTCCTGAACTGCCTGCTTGATGTATCGACGAGGATCACTTCGCCTGTCTCCGCATCGGCGAATTCAATCAACCCAATACCCGGCAGGGCAATTTCCGCCCGGTCGCGAACCGAGACCGCAATGACATCGTGCCTTTTGTTGAGCAGGCTCAGGGATTTTTTGAAATCTGCTTCGATAAAATCGGAGACCAAAAAAACAGTCGCTTTTTTCCTGACGATCCTGCCGAGATAATCCAGCGCCTGGCCGATGTCCGTTTTTCTTTTCGGCATATTGAAATACAGCAGCTCGCGAACCAGCCGGAGCATGTGACTTATCCCCTTCTTGGGAGGGATGTACAATTCTACCTGGTCCGTGAAAATTAGTAATCCGACTTTGTCGTTATTCTTGGCTGCGGCGAAAGCCAGAACCGCACAAAACTCGGCGGCAAGCTCATTTTTGGCCTTATTGACTGTCCCGAAGTCACCGGAAGCGCTCAAATCGACGGCGAACAATACCGTAAGCTCGCGCTCTTCGACGAAACGCTTGATATACGGCTTGCCTGTGCGGGCGGTGACATTCCAGTCGATTGTCCGGATATCGTCGCCGGGCATGTATTCCCGGACTTCATCGAACTGCATGCCCCGGCCCTTGAAGACACTTTCATACTGCCCGGCGAAGCTGGCGTTGACGGCCCGGGACGTGTAAATTTGAATCTGCCTGATTTTGTCTATTAATTCCTTTGGTATCATGGTCTTCGAAGAAAGTCAAACAATTGTTGACTACGGCACTTCGATGTTGTCGAAAATCGTCTTGATGATATCCTCGCTCGTTTTGTCTTCCGCTTCGGCTTCGTAGCTGACGATGATCCTGTGCCGCAGAACGTCGGGGCCGATACTCTTGACGTCCTGCGGGGTGACATATCCCCTTTGCTGGATGAATGCGTGGGCTTTGGCCGCAATCGCAAGATATATCGTTGCTCTCGGCGAGGCCCCATAGCTGATAAAGTTCCCCATTTCTATGCCGTATTTGCCTGGCTCCCTGGTGGTGCACACTACATCAACGATGTAGTCTTTAATCTTCTCGTCGATGTAAATCTCATCCACAACGGCCCTGACTTCCGAGATGTTTTCCGGCTTGATAACGGGACGGATATCGAATTTCTTATCCGTTACGGCCATTCTGTCGAGAATTTCCCGTTCCTCGTTTTTATTCGGATAATCGATTTTCAGCTTCAGCATAAACCTGTCAAGCTGGGCCTCCGGCAGCGGGTATGTCCCTTCCTGCTCGATTGGATTTTGCGTCGCCAGGACCAAAAAAGGACTGGGCAGTGGAAAAGTCTCGTCTCCGATCGAGACCTGTCTTTCCTGCATGGCCTCCAGCAGGGCGCTCTGGACTTTGGCAGGTGCACGGTTTATTTCGTCGGCTAATATATATGTTTTTAAGACTTTATAAAGGCCGCCCCCCAATATAATATGTCTATTCAGATTTCACTAATCGAAAACTCATTCCTGTACCTCTATTTCCTGGGGGAGTGCCACCTCCACGGCAGGCTGAACGGCATCTCCATGCAGGATCATAGAATCCTCCTCCACGATCAACTTTTAATTTACCTTTATCTGGCCCTTTTGGATTCAATTTGTCATTAATATCGTACTTGCCATACCAATCATTGCACCATTCCCAGATATTACCGTGCATATCGTACAAGCCAAATGCATTAGGTGGGAAACTGCCCACCAGCAAAGGTTTACTTCCATTGAAATTAGCCTGATCAGATGTCAGGCTATCTCCTGTATAAAAGGGAGTAGTTGTATTTGCTCGAGCCGCGTATTCCCACTCAGCCTCCGTCGGCAACCTGCAGCCCATCCATTGCGCAAATGCATTGGCATCATACCATGTAACCTGTGACACTGGAAGGTTTCCCCGTTCACGTCCCCAGGGCTTGGTTCTTCCTGTGGCCTCACAGAACAGATCATACTGCTCAAAAGTCACTGGATATTTAGTCATTTTGAAGGCGCTCAACGTAACTTCATGTTGTATTTCATCATCCTGTCTGCCTTGTTCAGTTGAAGGGCTTCCCATAGTGAACGTACCTGCCGGTATATCCACAAATTCAATAATGGGTTTATTTTTTGAAGGATTTTTGGTGCTGGTGTTATTTTCAGCAGTTATTATTTTAGGAACAAATGATTTTGTAATTTGAATTTGAGAATTATTATTGTAAATGTCTTTAAGTTCTGAAAGACTTTTTGAATTTAGTGATGTCATTAATTCGCTTATTCTGTTCAGCGTTTCGATTTGTTTTGCAGTTAACGTTAATTGATTATCGTTTTTAAAAGCATCCTCGAGTATTGGTGCATATTGAAAATGCGGATGTTCGGCTCCCAATATCGATGCTAAATCATGGCATAATGCTGCTGTTATTATGGACAATCCAGTATATTGACCCACCATACCATATAATTTTGGATCTATTTCTTTTCGTTGCATCTTTAACCAGACATCGTTACTAAAGTCAAAATCTTCTCGATTGAAATCAACCCTATCCGCGCTCGGATCCACGAGCATCCAACGGTCTTCATTTTTATTCCATACTTCACAGATCACATGGTTCGAATGAAAACCAGGAATTAAATATGGATCAAATCCATAACGAACCCTGGCCGGAATACCACGATATTTAAGGATTGATGCCAGCAAGACGGCATTATCCCGGCAAATCAGTACTAATCGGTCTTCAGGTTTCCGGTCTTTCACCAAACCCTTGGAGTCATGGGATAGCAGACCTTCCAAAGCCGATTTAACCGTTGGATACTTTAATGATTCATTCCATCTTTCTTTGGGGATGAGTTCACGATAATTATCCAGTTCCCACCCATAATTTATATATTGTAATCTAATAAGACTGCAAAGTTCTGAAAGAGAATCAGGAAGATTTTCATACAAATATTTATATTCTCCCGGCTCGGTAAATGAACTATATTGACGATAGAAATCTAAAAGAGAACTATCGGTTTGCTTAGTTTCAATTGGATCAGTAGCTACGGATTCTGGGTTGGACTGGTCTTTGGATGTAAAAGCTTGTGATGTAAATACATACACAAGGGTGACAAATGTGAACACAGATACGTTTTTCAATGTTTTCATTCTGTACTCCTTTCAAATAGACCTTCGACTGGCGATTGAATATGCCTCTTTAGTCGAAAGGCGTGTCAGAATATTTCATATGAGTAGAAAAATTTTGTGCCGAACATATAATAATTGTCAAATCTGACCGATATACACTGTCACTCGTTTTGATAGTTTCCACACGATATATCCCAGATAATAGGCCGTAATCAAGGAAAAATCAATCTATTCTCTGAACGATGATCGTATATTGCCCGGCCTACAGTGGAATAGCAAAGAAAGTTGGTAAGAATGAATAAGTCGTCATGGTTGATAAAGAAATGCTCAAACAGACTTTTGAATAATATATACAGAAAATCGCATTAGGCAAATGTTTCAGCTTTATATCGGCAAAGCCGGTATATAACAGGGATATTAATATTTGTTTTTGAGTTGCAGAGATGACTCATTTAATTGTGTTTCGTACTTAGTCTTGTTTACTCTGATCTGATGATTTTTATTCCGAGAAAGAGCCGGTGAAGCCGAAACGTAACGCAAAAATAGTTCCGTGTAGCATCGAACAAAAGTCATTCCGATAAACAAGAATCACAAGGTACCGACTTAAAAAGTTATTATCCCGGATTAACTGTGCGGATCGAGTAAACTGAACTGCGAGCTCCTATGAATAGTGTGCGGTTGTTCGGACCGCCGAAAGCGAGACTGCCGGGTCGCTCGGGTAACTCCAGTATGCCGATTTGCTTGCCCTGGCTGTTATAGATATAGACCTGGTCGCTGGCGATGTAAACGTTGCCCGCTGCATCTTCGATAACCGATGTGCCGCCTCGTTCGGCAAAAACATAGTAAGTCAGAGTTTCGTTTTGATTAAGTTTCACACGGTATGTTTTGCCGTCATCTTCGCTGGTTACATAGAATTTGTCACCGGGTGAAAACGCGGCCGTGTTGGAACTTTGGGGAAGTGGACGCCATGTCCCGCCGGCTTTGACTGCTGTTTTGGTTCCCGGAGCATAATAATACAGACGTTCAGAGTTTTCAAGGATGCTCACTACTGCAGTGTTACTTCCTCCACGATATATGTAGTCCCGATGTTCCATCAGGTCATCCAATATCGACATCATGTTATGCAATCCAACGGGAATCATAAGTTTCGTCTCAGGCAGCGCATCGGGTACTCCAGTGACATTCTGTGGTGTAGCTCCTTCCTGAGCTAAATCCAGGGTATAAACTGTACATCCTCTTGTACTTCCTCTACCTATCATTAATAGTGTTGAGGGTTCCACAAACTCCATAATCTGAGTTTGATCCGGAGTCTCGGCAATCTGTACGGCTTTTTTATCAACCTCATTCCACCGATAAACCTTACGGTTCGAGTCATCCGAGAAAAACAGATGCCCTTGAGTATCGGTCGTCAAACCCGTCGCATTTCTGAATCCGGTTGCCAGTTTTTCCAGTTTCGCATTCTTCTCGAACAGCTCCTGAGACAATTGAAGTTCTTCGGGTGCTTTCATATCTTTTTTAATCACGAAGCTGGTAAAGAATTGCGGCCTAACCGTCACGCCGCTATCCTCATCATACACTGCAGTGTCGAAAGCAAGCCGGGTCTGACTGAATACTTTGACATTCTCAAATTTGATATTGTCGGAATTACGCACTATGATGCCATACGTTGTCGGCCATATAGAACGGGAGACACGATACATATATGTGTTTGCAAAAAGAATATTCCTGCAATTCTCAATATGCATTGCATTTGCTTGATGTCCGGCTGGATTTTCCTCTTCGGTCTGTAATGCATAGAATTCCCAGTTCTCTACATTTCTCAGTATTAGTTCTACTTGCATATGGTGTTCAACCGACATCTGATAAATTTTTCCTTTTGTTGAGGTATTTTCTATATGCAGTCCTAAGCTTGAACTTGTTCCGTGAGGCCAATTACCTCTGAATATTCCACTACCGCCGTTTATAATCATCAGATCAGGTCCATTGTTCCTTCCTCCACCGCGTCTGCCAAAACCACCCCCTCCACCGAATGACACGTCATCCAGCATTGAGTCGGGACCGGCCATCCAAAGCACACCAGCGGCACCTGGATTAGAACCGGGCGAAACAGAAATTGAACTTACAATATTCTTTCCACCCTTGGGTGCAATTATAACTCCGACAGGTTCTTCTTCAGTAACTACATTATTTTGCATGGAAATTGAAGTACTGCTCGGATGCAGGCCTATTATAACTGTATCCTGTTTTAGTTTCACCGGTTCAGAGACTCTATATCTTCCCATTGGAAAGTATAGTGCTTTATGCTCTTCTATTGCCGCTTTTATAGCCTGTGTATCATCAGTTCTGCCGTCTCCGACTACACCAAGTGTATGTACATTAACCCATTCGCTTATTGGAGGCAGTTCCGGAATATCTGTAGCTACTGCCGGTGCAGGCTCCGAAAGCTCATGCTCCTGATGCCGCATTATAACTCCCTGCTCCCTGCCGTCGGAGCCAATTTCAAGACCTAATGAAAACTTGTCCACCATATAATGCTGCGATGGTGCCGTAACAGATTCTTTACCTCGATAAAAGGTCGGAACATCGCTGCAGGCCACATTTGTAAAAGTTACTTCTGAATGAAGATTCTCAACATTGCCATGTTTGAATCCGGCCCAACTGATATTTTTCATTTGCAAATCGCGTCCATAAAGCTGTTCAACTTCACCTAAGGTAATCTGAACAGCGACGGGCATATTCTCGAAACTTACTCGAACCATCGTAAAACCGGCTTCCATTGTTTGAATGCCGGCTTCACTCTGGCCTTCGAAGTGTGAATCCATGAGGAGAAATTGCCAAACAGGTGCGGTTCTTTTTGTAATGATTCCGTATTTTCCGCCGTTGACATTGATATCGCTAATTTGATTCCCAATGTCCTCGATCGCAGCACGTGCGGATCCGATGTTAAAATCCATGTGTCGTAGAAAACTGTGTTGGGCAACGTGGAAACGAATCGCTATAGCCGCGAGATTTCCTTCCTGAATTTCAATATTGATGTTATCCATACCACTGTAGAAGGTTGTCTCTGAAGCATCACTGAAGCCACCGAAACCAAATCCTCCTCTGCCACCAAACATACCTCTGCCCATCATACCCCCTCTGCCCGCACCTCCTCCTCGACCTGCACGACCTTGAGCCGCGCCTCCTCTGACGCCCGTCATGCCTCCTTGAGCCATATCGCCTCTTCTCGTACCTGTGCTCGAACTCGGAAGTTTACTTTGCGCGAAATGGAACATATATTTGCCTGTTCCCCACTGAAAACTTGGGGTATTTGCAGCCAGCACAAATACAGGCCGTTCTGCTCCATATCCAATCAGCCGAATACCGCCACCGACAATAATAGTCTTGGTCAGACGATAACGACCTTCAGGGATAAAAACGATACCACTGCGAGACACGCTGTTTACAGCCTGCTGCAGGGCGTCGGAATCGTCACCGACTCCGTCAGCGTGCACGTCAAACTGGTCTTTCGTGAAATACACTGCTCGAGGATCTTCCGGCCTAATGGGGTAGTATGAATCGGCATAAAGTGGAACTGCCAAGAACGTTAATGCTATTAAAATCAAGGTAATACGTTTCATTGGAACTTCCTTATCTAATAAACATATTTAAAACATATAACTACTTCATATTTAGGACTCATCCCAAAACCTCTTCCTACTGCGATTTGCTGCAAATTCCGTGGATCTGCGTTGTCGGCCAAAAAGGTTCTCAACGTGCCTGAAGCACGCCTCCGAGCCTTTTCCACCTCCGGCCTTGACCACGAAATTTTCGCTCAATCTCGTCACAAAACAGGTTTCGGGATGAGTCCTAATACATTTTCTTTCTTTATAGCATCTTTTAATCCCAATTCCAATATCATTTATTCACTGGTTCTTATACTCAACGACGGGTGGCAGCCACTGAGCGAAAGAAGTGAGAGGGACCCCATTTTGCAAATAGATAGCAAAATGGGAGCCCAGCGAAGTGGATGGTTTAATTCATCGTCAGTTCTTCATATTTCATATTTGGATTCCACCGTTAGGTGTCCCTGGCGGGACTGCCTTCGCGGCACCGTAAGGCGTCCTGTGGAGAATGACAAGCAACGAATTACGAGCTATGAAACGACATACGCTGTACGCATGACGCAATACGCCCCCCGCAGTTTTGCAAAGTAAAACTATACAGCGGGGGAAAAGTCATGGACATTTTTTGCCTTAAAATGGGGATTTTGGTTGTATTAAGGCGGTTTTTGGGTAAAATTAGCAATAGCGTATAGCGGGCAGCTTATAGCGGATAGGCAATGTCGAATAACGAATGGGGGAAAGTAAGTTAAAAGCATGCCCTGAGCGGAGCCGAATGGGTTCAAAGTTAAAACATAATATAAACATTCCATATTTAGCCCACAAGCCAGCTTGTGGGGAGATAAAAAATGCAAAACAATTTATCCCCAAGGGAAGCCAATGTTAACGGCAGAAGACAGAAGACGGAATACAGAAGCAAGAAGGAAAAAAATTGAAAACAAACCCAATTTGGGATTGCCCCAAATTGATGTAAGCTTTTTGATAATAACATATTACGACAAAAACACAGCTTTTTGTCGGCGAGAAAACAAACCCAATCATTTCGTATTGAGTGATGCGTGCATCGTAAGGCGTCCCCAAGGGAATGCGTATTGCGTAAAACAATTTGAAAAAACAAACCCAATGTTAAAATGAGTAATTTAGCATAAGCTCTTTGAAATAAAAAGATTATGAAAAAAACGGTGGTTTTGGGCACTTTGCCGGTAAAAAACAAAGCCAATCGCTGTCCTACGGCCGGAAACTCGAAGTTCTAAATCCGAAATCCGAAACTTATGGATATAGCAAAAAATGGAAAACAATTTATCCCCAAGGGAAGACAATCCGTCGGCACTTCAGCCTTGTTCAGTGCAGGCTTTGCTCAGGCCGGGAGGCAGACATGGGATATAGTGGAAAAATGGCCTGATTTTTTCAGGAGAAAGGCAAAACATATCTGGATTTGTCGGCCGATATGTAGTAAAAGGTGTTTTCTGCCTGGAATATGAGGAGTTTATATGACGCCAGAAAAGCTGAAAATATACAAAAGACCAACTCTAAGTAATCCTCGACTTTTGATGGGTTTCTCAGGCTGGATGGATGGCGGTGATGTCTCTACGGGAACAGTCCAGTGTCTTATTGATAAGCTTGAGGCCGGGAAACTTGCCGAGATTGATCCGAACGGATTTTATATCTACAGTTTTCCCGGCTCAATGGATGTAACCGCGCTGTTTCGCCCACATGCAAAGATAAAAGACGGGGAAATTTGTTCTTATAATACTCCGGCGAATACTTTTTACTACAGCGAGCAGGATGAGCTTATATTGTTTTTGGGCAAAGAACCGAATTTGCGATGGGAAGAGTATTCCGGCTGTGTCTTTTCACTATGTGACGAGTTTGGTGTGAAGATGATATATTTTATCGGCAGTGTAGCCGGCCTTGTGCCCCATACACGCGAGCCGCGATTGTTCTGTTCGGTTTCGAGTCCGAAGCTCAGGGAAACCTTCCGGCATTACGGCGTTAGTTTTTCCAACTACGAGGGGCCTGCGAGTATTGTCACGCACCTGGCCGCCCGTTCTGCACGCCGGAATTTGAATATGATAAGTCTTGTGGCACAAGTTCCGGTATATGTCCAGGGCAATAATCCCAAGTGCATCACGGCAGTCACGAGGCGGCTGGTCGGCATGTTGGATGTGGATGTGGAGCTTGGGGACCTGCAGGTTATCAGCGATGAATTCGAAAGGAAGTTGAGTGAAGCCGTGCAGAATCAGCCGGAATTGGCAAACAATATCAACAAGCTCGAAGAGGACTACGATAACGAGATTTTTAACAATGAGATGGGGGAGTTAAAACATTGGCTGGAGCAGCAGGGTATCAGGGTGGATTGAGATTCATTTCAGTCTCGTTCCACGACATGTAAACATCGACTTCAATTTAGAACGCATCGGGATTATATATGCCGACTTTATATTACTGGGCATGTGATTGAACTGCTTACACACTCCGGATAGGAACATAATCGTTATTAGACGATTGGCACTTGAAAAGTTTTACTTTTTCGTGTATGAATATTACCAGTTCTCAGAAAGATTCTAAAATTGTAATTATTGGGATTGTGCCGATTACGGGAAAAAACTGATTTATTCCGGCTCAGGTGCAAGCTTGGGGGAAATGGGAAGAATAGAACGAGGGGTAGAGATATATCAAAGTAAATATGAAACAATCCTTTTAGTGAAAGGTAGTTTGACGTGCATAATAAAGTTAATGACTTAATCAAACGGAAATCAACGTCTATTAAATCGGCGACAAGTGTTGTGGTTTTGCTCCCGATTTGTTTGTCGATGATTTCACTGTGCAGTTGTAGTAGCCGTAAGTCAACGCTATTTCAGAATAAAGGGACATTGCCCCGGCCTAATGTCTCGGTTGATGTACTGCAAAGCCGGCTTGACGAGTTCGAGGAGATGTTTACCAGCAGGACAAAAGTCACCGCGGCGGAAATCGACCGTCTGTCGGGCGATCCGAAAATAATGAAAATGACGCTTTTATGGCGGAGCCGTGCCATACCTGCATTACATAACATCCTTGAACAACCACAGCCGATGGTTGTTTTAGTTGATAGCTGGCTGCTTTGCATACGACTGACTAACTACATGGAGACCGGCGAAGCCGCCAATATCTTCGGTGATTTTAAGCCTGTTGCACTGGCCACCGCAAAAGAGCTTGAGGCTCAAATTCAGGATATCGCGAGGGGAGTATTGTCGGAAGAGCTTTTTAACCAGACTGCTGCCGGTTTACGTACTCTGGCTCTGGCGAATCCGATCCAAAGCGGCTTCAGCAAAACTTTTATGTATTCGGCACAAGTCAAGAAGGATCAGCCGGGTTTGTTCGAATCCGTCCTTGGCATTCCTCTTTCGCCGGTTCGTGCTCTTGAAGGGGTTGACCGCACGCCGGAAGCCATCTATGATTTTTCCACTACGACCCGGCGGCTGACCGATGTTGTACAGGAGCTGCCCGAGTCGTCCCGATGGCAGCTTTTGCTGTTGTTATACGATCTCGAAGAAACCGACATGGCCAAATCGTTTTTAAGCAGCCTGCAGAAAATTTCCGACAGCAGTGCCAGGCTTGCCGCCACGACCGAACAATTTTCATCAACACTTGAAGATTCGGACCAAAGTCAGGATGAAATTCGCCAAACTCTTCAGCAGGTCAACGAAACCGCAGCCCGGTTACGAGAGCTTTTTAGTGCCGCACAGCAAACGGCAACTGTGTTCTCACAAACCGCCCATGATGTAAACCTCGCTCTTACCAGTTGGACCGAAGCTGCACGGGCTACTGATGCAGCTATAAGGCAAATTAAACCACAGGCTAATCAAATTAGTGCCGAGCCGGCTCCTAAAACGGATTTGAAGGAAACCGCCCAGGCTGTAAGAGAAGCGGCGAACGAAATTAAGCTGGTCAGCGAAGAACTTCCGGCCCGAACGGAAAAAATTGTTGCGCAGATGAACTCATTGGCCACGCGCCTGACAATAAATATCGCAATACTCATAGTGTTGGTTTTTTGTCTTTTGGTTGCTTATCTCTTGATTAGAAAAAAGTTAAGGTTGTCAAAAGATGAAAATGTATAATCCCACAAAAAAGCCGCTGGCAAATTTTATATACGGCGTATGGTGACATGCGGGATTATGTTTCTCATGTTTTTGAGAATAGGATACAGGGATGTGGTTCAAAACGGATGAAACACTCAGTGAAAACCAGGTCCGGTTCGCACTGAAGAATGTTATCAAAGACGGCGTTGCCTCCCAGGCGATGGGAATATTGACGGGCGGGGCATTTCTTGTTGCCTTTGCCGTCAAGCTCGGAGCCTCGAACCTGGTTATAGGGTTGTTGGCGGCAATCGGCCCTTTGGCACAATTGCTTCAACTGCCTTCGATATTTATTGTCGAGAAGATAAGAAACAGGCGGATGATTACAGTCGTTGCGGCGGCTTTGAGCAGAATTTGCTGGCTTATAATTGCTTTGAGTCCCTTTATCTTTCCGGCAAAGATTGCTATTACGATTTTATTGGTATTGCTTGCAGTGGTTTCAGCATTCGGTGCGGTTTCGGGTTGTAGCTGGAATTCCTGGATGAGAGACCTGATCCCGGAAAACATCATGGGTTCGTTCTTTTCCAAAAGAATGCGGATTGCCACAGGTGTTGGGATAGCTTTGAGTATCGTTGCGGCATTGTATCTGGACTTGTGGAAAAAACAGTTTGCCTCACAGGAATTGGCCGGTTATTCGATTTTGTTTTTCATTGGTTTTGCCTTTGGTATTCTTGGAGTTTACTTCCTGGCGCGAACGCCGGAAATTCGGATGCCTCCGGTTCAGGAAAGAGTTAAAATTTTCAAGTTGCTCTCGCTGCCGTTTAAGGATGAAAACTTCAGGAAACTGATAGCCTTTATGTGTTCCTGGAATTTCGCCGTTAATCTGGCGAGTCCTTTCTTTATGGTTTATATGCTCAAAAGATTGGGTTTAAGCATGTCTTTTATCATAGGGCTTTCTATAGTCAGCCAAATCATGAACTTCGCATTTCTGAAAATCTGGGGCAGATTTACAGATCGTTTCAGTAACAAGTCGGTTCTGGCAATCAGCGGCCCGTTGTTTATCATCTCGATTCTGGCCTGGACGTTTACAACCATGCCGGAGAAATATTTTTTGACAATACCTTTGCTGATAATCATCCACGTTGTTATGGGTCTTTCCTCGGCCGGTGTTTCACTCGCTTCGGGAAATATCAGTCTGAAACTGGCTCCGAAAGGGCAGGCCACAGCTTATCTGGCAACCAATACAATATTCAACTCAATTGCGGCTGGTATTGCACCTATATTAGGCGGAAAGTTTGCAGACTTTTTCGCAGGAAGAGAACTGGCCTGGACGCTGAATTATAAAAGTCCGACAGGTGAATTTTCATTGGCAACCTTGAATCTTCAACAATGGGATTTCTTCTTCGCCTTTGCCTTTTTGATCGGATTGTATGCCATTCACAGGTTGGCTATGATAAAAGAAACCGGGGAGGTTGAGGAAAAGATTGTTGCGCAGGAACTATTAAACGAGGTTAGAACGCAGGTGAGAATCCTGTCTTCCGTTGAGGGATTAAGGCAAATGGTCAGCTTTCCATTATCGATGGTTAGGAATATTACTGGAAGGATAAAACCTAATGGGAAAGAAAAAACAGATTAAAAGACATTACAAAAAGGCAGGACTGCCGCCGGGGACGCTGGTTTATACCGGCGAAAGGAAGCTGGAGTCGGCACGGATTACAATCATCGATTATGACGAGAGCAGCTTCCAGGAAAAGCAGGTTACAAAAATTGAAGATTGTTTCGAATTCAAAAAGACACCGACAGTCTCATGGATCAATATCGACGGCCTGCATGACGTCGAGATTATAGAAAAGATCGGCAAACACTATGATTTTCACCCCCTGGTTCTTGAAGATATACTGCACACGGGCCAGCGTCCGAAATTTGAGGATCTCGAAAACTATATTTATATCGTTTTAATGATGCTTCGTTTCGACGATGAAAGCCAGACAGTCATATCTGAGCAGGTCAGTCTGGTTCTCGGGCCGAACTTTGTAATATCGTTCCAGGAAAACATAGGGGATGTCTTTGATCAAATACGGGACAGAATCAGGAATGCCAAAGGCAGGATCCGGAAAATGGGCTCGGATTATCTTATGTATGCCTTGTTGGATGCGATAGTTGATGGTTATTTCGTGATATTGGAAAAATTGGGGGAGAAAATTGAATCGATGGAAGAAGAGCTGGTGGGTAATCCGAGTGAGAAAACGCTTCGTCAGATACATAATATGAAAAGGGAAATGGTTGGTTTGAGAAAATCCGTATGGCCCTTAAGAGAACTTATAAGCGGCGTCGAACGTAGTGAATCGAACTTGATCCGGGACACTACCGGTGCGTATCTCAGGGATGTGTATGACCATACTATCCAGGTGATTGATACGGTGGAGAGTTTCAGGGATATGGTCTCGGGAATGCTGGATATTTATCTGTCCAGTATCAGTAATCGGATGAATGCCGTGATGAAGGTCCTGACAATTATTGCCACTATATTTATACCTCTTACTTTTGTCGCCGGGATTTATGGGATGAATTTTGAGAATATGCCGGAATTGAAATGGCGTTATGGTTATTTCGGAGTCTGGCTTGTTATGATTATTATAACCGGCTGTATGCTTTTCTATTTTAGGAAGAAAAAGTGGCTGTAAAATTACGGCAGATATAAACAGGGTAAATATTTTCGAGGATTGAGATTATGGTTGTGTTGTTTATTCTTGCATTGGTTGCGTCCTGGATAATAGTCAGGATCGGAGCTATCGCTTTTCAGATTACAGGGCTCGAATGGTCATTGGCAAAGTTTCAGTCGCTGTCGTGCTTTAGCGGAACGGGCTTTACGACAAGAGAGTCTGAATTGATTGTAGGCGATAAGCGCAGACGCCGGATTGCTTCTGTTTTAATGGTTCTTGGAAATGCAGGATTGGTTACTTTGATAGCCACGGCGGCCAGCGCTTTGAATCCCGAGCAGAATGTTATCCCCTTGCTAAAAGACAATTTCTTCAATACACCGATAAATTTAGCTGTTTTGGCTATAGCATTATTATTAGCCTATAAAGTTTTAAATAACAGAAAAATCACGGGTAAGTTAACAAGATATTTGAGAAAGAGGATTATCAAGCAGGAAATTTTCAAGCCGGTGTCGTTCGAGGAGTTATTACAGCTCACAGGCGGCTATGGAATTTCAAGAATCGAAGTTTGTGAAGGCGATCCTATAATTGACAAGACTCTCGCCGAGTCCGATTTGCGCAAAAATGATATTACCGTTCTGGCAATCATTCGCGGCGAAGAAACGATTCCTAATCCCTCGGCGAATAGAAAGATTCTCAAAGGCGATGGGCTTATTTCATTCGGGAAGCAGGAAAGACTCCGCAGCCATGTATCTGACGCTTGATGAGCGGCACTATATGAAAGGATGATAAAGAGTGTTAGGTTTTAGTTTATATACATGGGCGATTTTGCCGGTTCTTATATTTATTGCCAGGGTGCTTGATGTTTCTCTTGGCACGGTTCGTGTGATATTCGTATCGAAAGGGCTGAAATATCTCGCACCTGTTGTCGGTTTTTTCGAGATACTTATCTGGCTTCTTGCCATCGGCCAGATCATGGCAAACTTAAATAATCCCGCTTGTTATATTGCTTACGCCGGTGGATTTGCGACGGGCAATTATGTCGGAATTATGATTGCCGAAAAGCTTTCTTTAGGTGTCGTACTTCTGAGAGTGATAACTCAAAAAGATGCCCTTGAGCTGGTACAATCCTTAAGCTCTGCCGAATATGGTGTTACAAGCGTTGACGGTCAGGGAGTCCAGGGGAATGTAAAAATCATTTTTACGATTGTGCCAAGAAAAGAGATCACAAAAGTTATCGAGCTTGTTAAAAAGTTCAATCCAAAGGCTTTTTATACTATTGAGGATATCGGCTTCGTCGAGGAAGGGATATTTCCTTTGAGGAAAAGCTGGCATAATGAAGCGTTCGAGTTTCTATTCAGGCCTTTCAGGAAAGGTAAGTGAGGATTGAAGAAGGAGTCTTTTATGGACCGCAATATAAATTATGAACTTTTTCAGAGATACCCTGATAATCCAATCCTTTCGGTTGAAGACTGGCCATATAGGGCGAATTCCGTATTTAATGCCGCAGCAGCGGAAGTAGATGGCAAAGTGCTGTTACTGGCGCGAGTGGAGGATTATAGAGGTATTTCACATCTAACCGCGGCAAGAAGCGACGACGGAATCAATGACTGGCAAATAGACGATGAACCTACTTTAATGCCTGAGCCTGAAAAATATCCGGAGGAAATCTGGGGCATAGAGGATCCGCGAATAACCCGGATCGAGGAAATGAACAAGTGGGCGATTTGTTATACGGCTTATTCAAGGGGCGGGCCTCTGGTTTCTCTTGCTTTGACAAGTGATTTTAAATCCTTTGAACGTCTCGGACCTGTCATGCCGCCCGACGATAAAGATGCGGCTCTGTTTCCAGTGAAATTCGGCAATCGCTGGGCGATGATCCATAGGCCTGTTCCCAGGTCACCTTTGCTCGGTGCTCATATATGGCTGTCTTTTTCGCCGGACCTGAAACATTGGGGGCAGCATATGGAAATAATACAGGCCAGAAGCGGCGGCTGGTGGGATGCAAATAAAATCGGATTATGTGCCCCGCCTATGGAGACGAAAGAAGGCTGGCTTATCCTTTATCACGGTGTACGAACAACCGTGTCCGGATCTATTTACCGATTGGGACTTGCGTTGCTGGACCTTAAAGATCCGACCAAAGTAATTCGGCGTACCGATGAGTGGATTTTTGGTCCCAAGGCGCACTACGAGCGGGAAGGGGATGTCGATGACGTTGTCTTCCCCTGCGGATGGATTAAGAAAGATGACAAAGTATTGATATATTACGGAGCCGCTGATTCGCGTTTATGTCTGGCGACCGCCGGTTTCAGTGAATTGATCGATTATGTGCTTAAATGTCCCGGTGATGAATCTCATTGGAGGTGAAAACGTTGAAAGAACATTTTGCAATAAAAACAGGTAGTAAATGTGCCGTTATTGTTGCTCACCCGGATGATGAAACGCTCTGGGCGGGGGGGACTCTGCTTCTGCATCCGGATGCCGACTGGACAATCGTTACGATGTGCAGAAAAAGTGATCCCGACAGGGCGGTAAAATTTTTTAAAGCTCTTGAAGAATATCATGCCAAAGGTGCTATGGGAGATTTGGATGATGGTCCGGAGCAGACGCCGCTTGATTTTAAGCTGGTACAAAAGACGATTCTTGAGCTATTACCATCGGAAAGATTCGATCTTATTATTACTCACAGCACATGGGGAGAATATACGCGGCATCTTAGACATGAAGAGACGGCTAAGGCGGTATTTAATCTTTGGAGAATGGATAAATTTCATGCCGGACAAATCTGGTCTTTCGCGTATGATGATGGAAATAAAAAATATCTACCGAGGGCCGTCAAAGATGCGGATTGTCCGGTAGAGCTGCCGGAGCAGATATGGCAGCAAAAATATAAAATCATAACCGAGGTTTACGGTTTCGCCCAAGACAGTTTTGAAGCCGAGACAACGCCGCGTCAGGAAGCATTCTGGTGCTTTAAACCGGCATCATAGGTATATGAAAGGGAGACAAGGAAAATGAAAGTGTTAGTGTTATATGATTATCCGCCTTCGCCGGCAGGTCTTGCCACTCAGGGGCATTTGCTGCACAGAGGACTGGAAGAGCTGGGTATTGAGGTATATTCGGTCAACTTCGAATCCGCCCAGGAGAAGGAATGGTACTATCGTTGGTTTGAGCCGGATGTAGTTGTCGGGGTGGGTTATTGGGGCCATACGCCGCATTTGGTTTTGCATCCAAAGCGTTACGGTATTACACCAATACCCTGGCTTGTGGCAGATGGCTATTTGGCAAACTATCGAGAGATACTCGAAGATTTACCTTTGATTCTGGTTACTTCCAACTGGGTCAAAAAAGTTTATATGCGCGATGGATTAAGTGGCAAAAATATTGAGGTGCTCCACGTCGGTTGTGATACGGATTCGTTTTTGCCCCGTGAAAAAACTGATCCAAAGGTCTCAACTGTAAGGGAGGCCCTGGGGGTATCTCCTGAACAGATCATGATAATGACTGTGGGGGGAGATGCAGCTTCGAAGGGTTCTCAGGAAGTCATGCAGGCCCTTGCACTTAATGATATCGAGGCTCCCGACTGGAAATATGTGTGTAAAGTCTGGCCTCAGCCCCGGACCGAGCAGCAAAATCTGGTGGATATGCAGCTTGCCGCTCATTTGGGAATAGATAAAAACGTAGTTTATGCTACCAGCAGGGTCTCCAGGAATTTTATGCCGTATCTGTTGGCTGCATGTGATATTTATGCCGCTCCATCCCGTTTAGAAGGATTCGGAATGATACAGGTTGAGGCAAATTCCTGCGAAAAGCCGGTTGTCGGTATCAAAGCAATGGGTATGCTTGATACCTTAATTCATGGCAAGACAGCTTATCTTGCTGATGTGGCCCAGGAGATAAGATTAAGAGAAACCGTACTTGGTGATGAATCCGGTTTTGAAGGCGGGCACAGATTCACATTCAAAAGACCTCGTATTGTTGATTACCGTGCCAGTGTACATGATATCGCTAATTATCTGATGGATTTGATGAAAAATCAGGAATTACGAGAAAAAATGGGCAAAGAAGGCAGAAAACGGGTAGTCGAACACTTTGATTATAGAGTCATAGCTAAAAGATTTGTTAAGATAGTCTCAAGGCGCCTTGGAATTTCATAGTATGGCAAATAAAAATAATGAGTTGATAGAAAAGGCAAAAGAGGCGGCCTTGGAGGTACTTTTGCATAATAATCACGGCCCATTCCGTGGTTTGCCGAGAACCGCCGGCTGGGGCTATCCGGAGCCTTATACCCGGGATTTACTGATTAGCTCTCTGGGGATATTAACGACAAGGAATGAGAAGCTGATAAAATCGCTCAGGCGTGTTCTTGAGACTCTTGCTAAAAATCAATCGCCTTATGGTCATATTTCATCTCTGGTGCACGACTCGGAAGACCGAGGTTCGAGTGATTGTACGCCGCTGTTTTTAATCGGCGTTGGTCTTTGGCGGAAAGTTATGAATGAACCGGATTTTCTTGAGGATGCGGCAAGAAAAGCTCTTGTGTGGATGGAATATCGCAGCCCGACGAATCGAATTATGGTCAGCCAGCTTCCCACGAGTGATTGGCGCGATGAGCAATGGGTTTTGGGATATGGTCTGTATGTGAATACCTTGGTTTATATCTATCTTCGTCTGTTTGGTTTAAACGACCAGTCTGAGATGCTCAAAGAACATATGGGCAGATTCACCGTCAAAGGCGACAGGCAGAACCGTCATGTTCATGAAGGTCTGGCATTAAGGTCAAAGCCTTATTATGCACTTTGGTCCTACAAGGTTTTCAGAAGTGAACGCTTCGACTTGCTGGGGAACAGCCTGGCCGTTCTTTCCGGGATTGCATCAAATACCAGGGCCAATCACTTAATTGCCTGGATAGAGGCGGAATGTAAGGCCATGAGGCAGGCAGAAGAGCTTGCTGTCGATTTGCCCCCGAATTTTTTCCCTTATGTCAGGCCGGAAGATCCGGACTGGACGCCGCGTTATCAAAGGTATAATCAGCCGGGAGAATATCATAATGGGGGAATTTGGCCGTTTGTTAGTGGATTTTATGTTGCCGCTTTGGTAGCTGCGGGAAAAGTTGCCCTTGCGAGAAAAAAGCTGATTGCGCTGGCGGAGCTTGTCAGGCAGTCCCGCGTTGCGGAAGTAGAATATGGTTTTAACGAATGGCACAGGGCTCAGAATGGAACTCCTCAGGGGCAGGATTGGCAAAGCTGGTCTGCGGCGATGTTTCTTTATGCCGCCGCTTGTGTAGAGCAGAAAAAAGCGATATTTTTCGAAGATATAAGATAGGAAACCTGCGAAAGGCTTAGGATGAAAAAATTCAAGATAATTGTGATAGCGATTGTATTATTACTTTCTCTGATAGTAATATTACAAAACATGCAACCCGTTAAAACGAAGTTTATTTTTTGGATGTTTACTTTACCGGGAGCATTTCTGCTTTTTTTGACTTTCATGTTCGGATTTATTGCCGGTTTGTTGATGGCTATCCGCTTCGAAAGCAGATCTGAGAAGAAGCGGGAAGTTATATCCGGCGGGAATAAGACATAAATACATAACTACTGAGTTGATAAATCGTTACGAGATTTGTTTTTTAGTCAGAGCGACTCGCCGTTTTCTATATACATAAACAACGCTGGCAGCATCGTTTGGATTTAGATTGCGTATATCTCTTTTTGCTTTTTTTGTACTAACAAAGTGGTCTAACACCTCGTGAGCAACATGGGGTGAACCTGTTTCAATATACATCCAGAACTGACTGGTCCTCTTAAGGGCCTCAAATACGATATCATGGGCTTCCTGACAGATGCCAATATACCAAATGCTGTTATCATCATTTTTTTGTTTGATATAATCAGTGAGATAATCAATTATTTCCTGTGTTCTAACAAGCATATTTCAGCCTATCGAATATTTAGTCTTGTGGTTCTTTTTGTATATTTTTACCTGGTTATAAAAAGGAGTTTCCGGGCAAAAAGTCGGTTCTCATGCAGGATTCTACTATTAAAAAGTCGGCATTATTACATCTAAGTTTTGTACTAATAAGAAGTTGATTAATAGCGATATTATTTATTCTTCCGATTTTAATACTACCTGTTAAAAACTGGTGGATGGAAACATCCGCCAAGGGCGGACAGGCAAAGCCTAAAAACAGTAATGCCACCAGTTTTAACTGGTGTTTCTTTACTGATAGCATAGACACACACCACCACATGTTAGGCGTTTGTGAAGCCTTAAATATTGATTGTTTTTTCCAGAAATTTTTAAAAATTTTTAAAATTGTTCATTTTTTGGACTTAGGGGCATCTGAAATGTGAAAATGAATATCGGATGAATTGAGCAAAACATGTATGTTCTCAGGTTTTGTGAAAAGCTAACAGGAAAGTTATTATAGGGAGCAGAATTAAAAAAAACTTGTTTTTGGAGTTGGATGCGTTGCATTTTCGAGCCAGAACACACAAATGAAGATGTCAACTTCTTTTTTTGTAAGTACTTATGATAATTTAAGAAACTGTTTATGTAATCTACACGTTTATGATACGAAAGGCATGAACATTCACCTGACCGACAGCGGTACACCCATCGAATAAGCCGATCCCAATATAAAATACGTATAATGACGAAATACGGCCGATACCGAACTTATGATTTCCAATCCGAAGTTTATCCGGTTTTTCACTTAAAAAATATCTTTCGTAAGAAATTTCATAAAAAAAGAATCAATATCTTTGATTCAGAATCGCCTTATATGATAGACGAATAGTGTGTTTGCATTTGGGTAAGAAGCTCAAATGTAGAAATAGTTTCAACTAATCTAATTTATGGAAAGGGTACAATCATGTTTACAAAGCGCATTATGTTATTTGGGATGAGTTTCATTTTATGTGTAACCGGTATTGCTTCTGCAGAACGTACATTGGACAGGGGGGAGATTTTGGAAATCTTTGATAAGCTGACGAGTCAACCCCAAAAAACATGGATATCTGCAGGAACAATTGAAGCTGTACACAATGAGTATCGGGCTGCAAAAACTACGAATCAGGCTGAAATAAACAGTCAGATAAGCCAGGAGACCGAAGAATATCGCAATAGTTCGGCCAAAATGGAGTTAACGGAAGAACTGCAGGAAATGAAGCTGGATGCTATACCATTTAATGTTCGTTATAAGTTATCTAACGAATATTCGATGAATTCGAATGTTGTCGTCAAGTATGACGGGGAGAGATTTTATTGGGAAATTAATGTAAATTCACGCTCGGATTCGGTAATTCCAGGTAAAGATTTGGAAGGTAATTTTATGACCGAACAGTTTAACCTGGACTGGAATGCTGATCGCACGTTTACCTGGGATGGCCAAAAATACACGGTTTACCTGATGTCTGCAAATCAGGCTATCGAAGATATCAAAAACGATTTGCCACATGTTGCAGGCGGGCCGTTGACCGCCGGTGTTATTCCCTGGGGATACGACAGTTTTACATACGATAATCTATCAGAGGCCGAAGCCTCCGCGGTTGAGGTTAATATTGATAATCGGAAGGAGATTCATCTTACAATCAATGGCAAAGATGGCACGGAAATGCTTTTTATCCTGGAGCCGGGAAAAAATTATGCAGTGCTTTCCTGCTTATTCACAGGTCAGGATTCCATTGTTGCCCGACAGTATGGTGATTTCAAACTGGTCTCGGGTAATTGGGTTCCTATGACCATTCTGGTGGAAAAGTATGATGATTTGGCAGACAAGCCTTTGGCCAGTGACTTTTGGAAGTTTACCAGTATCAGTGGCGAAACACCTGCCCCCGGCAGCTTTAGCTTGGATTTCAAAACGAATACGATAGTATCATTTCATTCCCCTGTTACCGAATCACCTTTGATATACCATTATAGCAAGGATGTTGATGTCAAGAAGCTTTTAGCCAGGAGCAAGGCTTTTTTGACATCGGATATTGCGGCGCCGCAGAACTGTGCAACGGCGGCTTTGGGATGTGCCGTCGGCCGGTTGGAAAAAGATATTGTGAATAAACAACTTTCTGAATTGGTGGTCGGGCCGAATAAAACAACGAGCTTATATGCAATGAAGCAATTCGCACAAAGCCTCGGACTGCACTGCAAAGTTGTCAAGACCGATCTTGAGTCACTAAAGAACCTGGCCGGATCCAAGGCGATTCTGCATATGCCCGAGAAGAGTCATTTCGTTTTGCTTGACCACATTGACGAGCAATATGTTTGGCTTTTTGATTTTACGAGCAGTAAATTTTTCTATTGCATCGACATTGACCGTTTCAGCGAACAATGGACTGAAGGAACGGCTCTTTTAGTCGCTGGGCAACCAATACAAATGAAAGGCAGTTTCGTAGAAATTGCCGATGCACAACTTCGTCAGTACATTGGAGCGGGAGGCTATCAATGTACACAGATTATTCAGGAATCTAATAATATCTATTGTACTATGGTTAGTGGTTATTGTGTCGGGTATTATGAATGTTACTTCCGGAGATACGGTTGTGCGCCTGCTGAGAGCGGGACCTGCGCATATTCATTGTATCTTAGGAAAGTTAAGACGCTCTGCATCAATGACATTTATCCATATTCTTGCACTGTGACAGGGGATTGGATATGTTATTATATATATGCCTGTAAATAAATGTTTTATTTAGGGGCGTAAAGCCAATATATACTCTTATTGCTCATTTTATATAATGCCTGTTCGTGATTGACTAAATGGATGATATTACTGTAGAATAGGGCATTATGAAACGGAGAGCCTTTACCCTTATCGAGCTGATCGTGGTCATTGGTATTACTGCTCTTCTTACAGCCATATTGGTTCCTATATTAAGGTATTCCAGAGAAAACGCAAAAGCGGTTCATTGCAGTTCAAATATTAAGCAACTGGTTTTCGCATTATCTCTGTATGAGAGCGAAAATGGAACTTTTCCCTATTCTTTTAATGTAGATATAGCTTATCCACCCACGGGTGGGTACCCTGGAAATATAATATACGATAAAGCGAGGTGGTGGTGGTTTAACTATATAACCAACTATTCCAGAAAGGACTTGAGCAGAGATTCGATTGTCTGGTGCCCATCCAGACAGATAAAAGATATCAGGTTGAAATATAATGTGCTGTGTGGAAATTATGGCGTGAACCAGTCTATATGTAAAAGCTTGGATGGTAGCGATAACAGGACAGAATTTGTTGGAAAACCTTTAAGTTGTACCGAGATATCGAATCCCGGTATGACTTTACTCGTAGTTGACAGCGGTTATAGTGTAATAAACTGGTGGCATGTTACTGATACCCCTCCCGAATCTATCGGTACTTCGATAGCAGATAGAACATTTGTTCCCGGCCTTTGGATCAACGGAGACAAGAATATTTGGCGTGGTTTGGAGGACGATGCTATTTATGGCCGCCATCCCGGCAAGACGGTCAATATCGGATTTGCAGGGGGCCATATCACTCGAACAAAAGCCGACAATCTACTTGTGGAGAAAACAGGAGATACTTATAAAAACAAGAGTCCTCTTTGGGTACCTAAGTAAAGAAATCTCATTCTAAAATTGTTCTATAACGGATTTCATGACGTTATCGTCTAAGTATTCCAGTATTACTGTTGTGTTTAGAGTATATTGGCCGTCAACATCTAATTTTCTGTAGCATCTAATATTAAGAGGTCGATATGTCTGAGAATCGACTGTAAACCGCAACTTTGATAATACAGGAAAGGCTGCATTGGTCTTGTCTATCCATGTTAAATCATAAACTTCGGTGGTGTTATCTACAGGGATTTCAAGCTCATTATCGGGTACGTGGTTCCATTCGGCATCATCTGGAAGGTCGGATATATTATAGAACGGTATGAAACCCAAAAATCCGCTCATACTTTGTTTGACATCGACAACATAATCTTGGGGAAGCTCTGTTACATCGATGGAGTTATTACCGAGATTTTTTATAGTTCTCTGGTTATTTTTTAAATCCAACAATACCGATTCATTCCCGGTTTTTGTTATCATGATATTATAGGTGCGTGAGATCCATCTTTCCTGTACGGGATTTGTGTTTTCCGGGAAAAATGTTGATATGTAAACATTTTTTGCATTTTGAATGGCTGAGTAAACCTGACCTATCGTCACGGCGCCTGCGACAGATCCCCTGAAAAAGAGTGCTATTACTATCAGCACACCCGCAACCGCTATGATGCCGGACCTAAGGAAGCGACTCGTATTCAATATTGGTGTCTTTCGCCGAGCTGCGGCGATGGAACGGATAGGCGAAGCCGGCCGTTCATTATCAATATCTTCCCTGTTTGCTATTTCCACGCTTATTGGGTAACCGGCGTAAACGTCACTGGAATCGCCGGATTCCTGGATTTCCGAGAATTCATTGATGCGGTATATTGTGGCCACTTTGGATTCGGTCCTTTCGACGATACCATAGACAATGTTGTGCAAAGTCTGTATTTTGGCTAAGCACACCGTACAACTACGGAGATGTGGGGCAATGGAACTCCGTAATATGGCATCTTCGCTGGTGGGATCAATTCCATAGGGGACAACATAATCGAAAATATCACTCATTGTGAGCTGGTCGCATACAGAACATTTCTGTTCTTGTTTTTCATTTTCATACCGGTCTTCTGTGCGGACCGTTTCCCGGTATTCGTACCAATCCTTGCGACAATGCTTACACGTGCATAGATGTTTTAGAATTTGTTTACTTGTATCTTTATAGGCCATCGATGACACTGCTGGTATAGCGGCTTGGGCTTGCCTGCAATTGACTGTACTTCCATTGGTTTTGTCCGCCAGTAGCTGGCTTAACCGACATGATTGAGTACCGGTCAGATTCAGGTTTTGAATCGTTTTCATATCCTCAGCGCATTGCCGACAATGATCCAGATGTACCGTTATCGGGGTCGGTATTCTAATCCCGAGGCTGGGGTCTAAAACAACCGGCAGAAAGGGTCTAACCGTTGAACAATCCACTTTACCGCCGATGTAAGCCATGTGTAAATTCAGTAAATCCGTAATGGCAATATGCCTGCCGCCGGACCTGATGGATTTATGTGTTGTTATTTCGGTATTAAGCTGGTTTATCTTTTCCCGGCAGTGTGGGCATTGGCCAATGTGTTCGATAAGATTTTTTGGAATTTGTTCGATATTTTCATTACATAAAAAGTCATAGTAGTAAATCTCAGCTTGTTTACATTTTGAATTATTATAGGACGTAGCCATGATAATTCCCTCATTTTCGTTTCCAAAGCCGCCGAAGTTTTTTCACTCCTGTCGATATGTATCTACTGACAGAAGCACTTCTTACATTCATTTTTTTAGCAACTTCCTGGATACTCATGTTCTCTATATAACGTAAAGTAATCGCCTCGGAACAGCTATCGGGTAGCTGTTCCTTGATTAGCCTGAGCATCTTGGATATTTGCTCTTCATTAATATAGGCGTTTTCGGGAGTGGATTTATTGATTGCATATTCGATTTTTTTTTCAAAATTTTGAATATGTGTCGAATATCTTTCAGAACGACGGCGAAAATCGGTGATATCGTTGATTATGGCCCGATAAAGATAGCTTTTTTTGTTTCGGACGTCGATAGGCATAGGTTTATAAACCAGTGAAAGAAAAAAATCCTGGAACATATTTTCTTCTTTTTCCCAGTCATTGACCTTTGTGTTGATGATCGAACGGATAAAATCGCCATATTCGAAGAAGATTTGAGATGCCCACTCGACGTTCTTTCTGTTATTATCTGGGTTATTTGATGCCATTTAAAACGCGATATTTTAGACAAATTAATAATCACAGAGGTAAAACCGATTACCTTTGGCGATTTTACTGTTTCCCGTGCCGATATTTTATTAACGAGACGGTTTTACCGCAACCAGTGTTTTTTTGACACATATTTAAAGTTTTTTTCTCTGCAAAGGTCATTTACTAATCGTAGCAACATCAATTGTGCAGCTTTTATAAGCTTTATCGATATAGTTGTAATATTTTATGATGTTTTTTTGCAGGTTGCCATGCTCAAAAGGCTCTCTACGAGAAATATATCTTAAAATAGATAGACCGTTTATAGAACGGATTACCTAATAAATATCTCTGCGACCAAGATGGATATGTACGGGTTGAATTCGATTGTTTGTCTGTAGTCACTAAATCCCTGCACGGAAAGTACCGGAGAGGGCGGGATTCGATTTGCCCTCTCTTTGTAATATTCTTAATAAACTCATTTTACAGCTTAATTTCAATAAAAGCAAAGATTTAAATTCTCTCGTTGATTTACTATTCTTGTAGGATTTTTTACTATCTCGTGATGTATTTTGAGGGCAATTTGAGGGCAACTTCAAGGGCAATTTTGTGTATGCTTGAAAAAGCAACGGGAAATTGATCTGTGTGTTTTTTCCTTAACAGCAATAATCAGTATGTTTAATCCAATAGCTGCCTCTTCTACCAATTGGTTCAAAAATTCTTAAGTTTGATAAGCTTATAGTATTCTACAACGAACGATACTGGAATCTGGCTTAAGACGAGTGTATAAAAGCAAATTTTAATAACAGGATAGCCGTAGCTCTGTTAAAACTGCCCTGTAAAGAAATAGGACACCTATGAAGAGCTCAAAGTCAAGTAATAAAATCCTTGTTACCACAAAATATTTTTTCTTTGAGGCATCCTCTAACGATACGCCTGCCAGAGATATAATCCTACCTGAACAGCCTTTTAGCCTTAAGACGTTATCATAACGGACATCACAAATCTATCATTGTCTTAGTCAATCATAACAATATGTTGACAAACACCTATTTGGAACTTGCCGAATACCCTGGCAGTCCATGCAGATTATCGAGACATAGAAAAATATCTGCTCCGGTTCATTCATTTGAGTGGAACTCCTTATTAAATCGGGTTCATTGTCCGAAAGGAACTCGGAACGTTAAAAGTCTAACTGATATCATATAATGTACATCTCATAAAAAACCGGCCAGTACTTGTTCAGCTATTGTTACTCAAAGCATCTTCGGATCGTATTTACTATCAGTTTTCCACATCCCTGACATGACAGAGATCATTTTCCTGGCCACTGAATGTCTAGCATTAGCCGGCGTTACACCATTTGAGAGCATCCTTTCATAATATTTCTTAAAGCCATTATGTTTGTGTCTATTGATGGCGCTTGTAGCAGCACCTAAGACGGCGTCTTTCAATCTTCTATTTACCATACGGGGCAACCTTAATCTTGCAGGTTTGATTCTGCCCTTCTTATCTGTTCCGCTGGCAGTTCTCTCAAGACCAACTCCACAGTACTTGCGGAGTTTGGACTTCTTCTTGAACCGCCATGGTGTACCAAGATAAGCAAAGATAGTCGCAGCACGAATAAGACCGATTCCTGGAAGTCGACACCAATGTTTGATTGTTGGATACTTACGGGCCAAAGAATTTAATTGTTCTCTGGCCATCACTACTTGTTCTTTGGTTGCTTCATAACCTATCCACAACATTTGCAGTTGCGCCTGTAATACACTATTATTTATACTTGAAAGCCAATCATTCAGATTTGCGTTATTATGAATAACCTTCCTGGGAGTTGCCACTCCATGCATCCTGCAGCAGGCACGGATTTTATTGATGTATCTTACTGCATCACGGACCCTGTCATGATAAAGATTAACCCAGTGTTTAAGATAGGCTCGTTTATTGTCGTTCGTATGATGAACGGTCTTAAGGAACTTTCCTCGTAGAAGAACCGCAAGTTTACCCGCGTCAATTTTATCGTCTTTGTCCCCATCACATGTTATTAATTTGTTGCGACGTGGTTCACAAACAACCAATTCATCGACTGATTCGCATAGATTGCGATAAAGCCATCCAGCCATTGGTCCTTCTTCCATAGCAAGAATCTTTTTGCCCTGAAGTGAATTAAGGACGGTACTTATTGCAGGGATAGTTGTTGGAACTGAATATCTTGCCATTATTTTATGCCTGTTTTCCACTGCCAGTTCTGTATTGTTACTATGTACATCTGCTCCAATGTAATATGTTGCCATAATAGAATCCTTTCATATATAAGGTTAATATTACCAACCAAATTATATTTAAGGATGCCTGGCTCTTCATATCTTCATTTGAAATGTTTGCATATTTTTTGATTTTTTAAATCATTGAAACAAAAGCACTTATGGAATGGATATTTTTAAAAATCAGGAGATAATGGCCTTTCTGGTTGTAAGCCGGTTGTATGACTTCCATGCGCATTTTCGTTCTCAAGAACACAAGAAAAAAGCGAAAGAAATACACGCCGCTCTGGAGCAGGATGTTCAACTTTGATCGGATTCCAGCAGGAAGTTTGTTCATAACTTCTCAGTAGTCATGATCGGCCAAGGGACTTGAGGTATTTCTTTGTCTTTTTGAGTCCCATCCGGGATGCTTTCTTCTTTACTGTATCAAGTGACCGCCCCAACTTTGTTGCTACTTTGGCTGTGGGATTACTTGGGAATAGTTTTCTCAGTAAACTAACCTCGCTCTTCGACCATAAGCCTGTGACAAGTTTCTTTTTTGCCATTGCGCGACTCCTTTCATTCTAACCATACCTGTCACTTCCTGTTGACATTACTGTATCCTAAGTAGCAATACAGTTGTTGTCAAAGAATTTCTATTTCATCCTCAAATATGTCTCCCTTTCGATTTCACATTATGACTAACGTTAGAGGGCCGGCTGTTCTATACCGGTCCATTCTTAGAACCATTATTTCTGGATGAGCGGTAACGTATATATGACATGTTTTGGCACTACCCATTGTCAGTAGCGACGTCCGCCACGACCACCGCGGTCAAAACCATTTTGTCTGCCTCTATCACCACGACCACCACGGTCAAAACCTTCTCGTCTGTCTCTATCACTGCGATAGCTTGTTTTCATCTTACCCTCTTCAACGTTAATAGTGTGTCCCTTCAAATCTTTGCCATTCATTTCGGTGATTGCGGTTCGGCCTTCATCCGAAACTAGCATTTCCACAAATCCAAATCCATTTGATTCGCCCGTAACCCTGTCCCTTAAGATCTTGACGGATATAACTTGGCCAAAAGCTTCAAAAGCCTGACGCAATTCGTCTTCAGTTGTCTCACGGGATAAATTTCCTACATAGATATTCATTTCGATTTCCTTCAATAACCTTTACGTTCTTTCCCATCTGAAGCACCTATCTACACTGCCTAACTTTTCTTCCAGTAAATAACCACGGATTAAAATCCGTGGCATTGCCGCTCCAGGCTACGCCTGTCCGACTTCGTCGGATAACTTCATCTACGGGTTGAAACCCGTAGAATTGCGGCAGAATATTAAAATATCAGCTATAGCTGACCAATACAGCCTAATAAAGATGGGGGTGGTGAAAAGTGAGATGCTTTCTTTCTTCAAGTTCACCCCGACACGGCCACCTATAAAATGCTCATGGTCAAATAAGAAAATCCTTGTTATCATAATTTTTTTGAGATATCCTCGCTACTACGTGCCAGTCATCATGCAATACTATGCCGATCTGTGTCTTTACCATTTTCAATGAATCATGACATCGACTTCCTGGGGCTGCCGGCGACGCCAATGCTCGATCCCGAATCTTCTGGCCAGCGTGTGCTCGTGTCTCCTGATGTACTTTCTATATGTATGATTATCGCTGATATTAACGAGAAAAGCAATGAATGAGGCTCTCATGCTTTGAGTTGACCGGTAAGATCTCATAAAATAACCCGTTGAGTTCAGGGGA